>Ga0136615_10000026_pt1 | contig 54559 bp, 44 predicted proteins | sample AntDrymUQ2882206_2_FD_106647 | JGI IMG/M metagenome (GOLD analysis project Ga0136615, IMG submission 106647) | Polar desert sand microbial communities from Dry Valleys, Antarctica - metaG UQ288 (22.06) | ecosystem: Environmental > Terrestrial > Soil > Desert | place: Antarctica: Dry Valley... | reverse complement strand
CCACCGCCAGCGCCACGTCAACGCGGCGATCTTCTACAACGTCTGGCACTACCACCAGGCGACCGACGACCTCGACTTCCTGCGCGACCACGGCGCCGAGATGATGCTCGAGATCGCCCGCTTCTGGAGCTCGATCGCGCGCTACGACAGCGACCGCGGCCGCTACGAGATCCACGGCGTCATGGGCCCCGACGAGTTTCACGAGAAGTACCCGGGCGCCGAGGAGAGCGGCCTGCGCAACAACGCCTACACGAACGTCATGGTGGCCTGGATCTGCGAGCAGGCGCAGGTCGTGCTCGGCCTGCTGACCGAGCGCCGGCGCGACACGCTGCGCGCGAAGATCGGCCTCACCGACCGTGAGATCGCGCGCTGGCAGGACATGAGCCGCAAGATGTACGTCCCGTTTCACGGCGACGGCATCATCAGCCAGTTCGAGGGCTACGACGAGCTCGAGGAGCTCGACTGGGACGCCTACCGCGAGCGGCACGGCAACATCCAGCGCCTGGACCGGATCCTGCGCGCCGAGGGCGACGACCCGGATCGCTACAAGCTCGCCAAGCAGGCCGACACGGTCCTGCTGTTCTTTCTCTTCTCGCCCGACGAGATCGAGCGGCTGTTCGCGGGGCTGGGCTACGAATGGACGCCCGACAGCGCGCGGCGCAACATCGAGTACTACGACGCGCGCACGTCGCACGGGTCGACGCTGAGCTACATCGCGCACGCCGGCGTGCTCGCCAACATCGACCCCGAGCACTCCTGGGAGCGCTTCCTCGTCGCACTCGAGAGCGACGTCGGCGACGTCCAGGGCGGAACGACGAAGGAGGGCATCCACCTCGGCGTCATGGCCGGGACGCTGGACCTCGTCCAGCGCGCGTACACGGGCGCGGAGATCCGCGACGGCGTGCTCTACTTCGCGCCGACGCTGACCGACCGCCTCGACGGCCTGACGTTCCCGATGCAGGTCCACGGAACGCCGATCCGCGTGACGCTGCGCGCCGACGAGCTAACGGTTGTCATCACGGGCGGCTTCAGCCGCGCGATCAAGGTCGGCATCGGCGACGACCTGCGCGAGCTCGGCGCGGGCGAGCGCTGCACGTTCGCGCTCGCGGCGAGCGACGCCGAGCCGGTCGGCCAGGGCAGCGATTTCCAAGGGGGCGAGTAGCGACATGCAGCAGGGCTTTCGCGGCGCGATCTTCGACGTCGACGGCGTGCTCGTCGACTCTCCCCACGAGGCGGCCTGGCGCGACGTGTTCAACGAGCTCATGCGGACCGACTGGGCCGACATCGCCGCCCAGACGAGCTGGACACCCGAGGCGTTCACGCCGGAGGTCTACCAGCAGGTGCTCTCCGGCAAGCCGCGGATGGAGGGCGCGATGGCCGCCCTGGAGTACTTTGGCGTGCCCGACCCACAGACGCGCGTCGACGCCTACGCCGATCGCAAGCAGGAGATGGTCGTCGAGCTGATCGAGGCCGGCAAGTTCGCCGCCTACCCCGATGCGCTGCGCTTCCTGCTCGCCGTCAAGGACGCCGCCATCGCCGTCGCCGCGGCATCCTCCTCCAAGAACGCGGGCCTCTTCCTGCGCCAGATCCGGCTCGACGAGTTCGCCGAGCAGCACGACCTGCACTACGACTGGATCGAGCCCGGCCTGACCCTGCTCGACGCCTTCGACGTCGACATCTCGGGCCGGCACTTCGAGCGCGGCAAGCCACACCCCGAGATCTTCCTGACCGCCGCCGAGGAGCTCGGCGTCGAGCCGCAGGCGGCGTTCGTCGTCGAGGACGCCGTGTCCGGCGTGCAGGCCGCCAAGGCCGGCGGCTTCGCCGCGCTGGGCGTCGCGCGCCACAACGACGAGGCGCTCTTGAAGAGCGCCGACGCCGACATCGTCGTCACCACGCTCGTCGACGTCGACGTCGACGCGCTGGCGCAGGTCCGGCTCGCCCGGCTCACCGCGTAGGATCGCGCGGCGCCGCCCGACCACACGACACCCGAGGCCGACCGCGAGCGGCCGTGGCTGACGCCGGGCGTGCGCGGGATCGGCGCCGCGAGCCTGCTGGCCGACGCGGGTCACGAGATCCCGACGTCGCTGCTGCCGTCGCTGCTGACCGGGACGCTGGGTGCCCCGGCGGCCGCGCTGGGGATCATCGAGGGCGTCGCCGACGGGCTGGCCGGCGGCGCGCGCTTCGCCGGAGGCGCGCTCGCCGACGACCCGCAGCGGCGGCGCACGATCGCCGTCGGCGGCTACGCGACGACCGCGGTCCTGTCGAGCCTGATCGGCGTCGCCAACGCCGTCTGGCAGGTCGCCGTGCTGCGCTCGGCGGCGTGGGCGGCGCGCGGCCTGCGCGTCCCGGCGCGCAACGCGCTGCTGGCCGACGTCGTGGCGCCGGCGGCCTACGGCCGCGCGTACGGCTTCGAGCGGGCGATGGACAACCTCGGGGCGATCATCGGGCCGCTGCTGGGGATCGCGCTCGTGGCCGCGGTCGGGATCCGCGAGGCGATCCTGCTGTCGATCGTGCCCGGCCTGCTCGCGGTCGGCGCGATCGTCTACGCGATCCGCGCGGCGAAGCTGCCGCGCGCCGCCGAGCGCCGGCCGATCCGCATCCAGGTACGGCCCGTGCTGCGCGGCCGGCTCGGACGGCTGATCGGCGCGGTCAGCGCCTTCGAGCTCGGCAACATCGCCGCCACGCTGCTCATCCTGCGCGCCCTCGAGCTGCTCGAGCCCGCCCACGGCGAGGACGCCGCCGCGCAACTCGGCCTCGCGCTCTACACCGCCTACAACGTCGCGGCGACGCTCGTCAGCGTGCCCGCCGGCCGCGCCGGCGACCGGCGCGAGCCGCGCGTCGTGCTGCTCGCCGGCGCCGGAGCCTTCGCGCTGGCGTACCTGCTGCTCGCGCTCACCGGCGCCGACCTGCTGCTGCTGGCGGTCGGCTTCGTGCTGGCCGGGATCGGGATCGGCTGCGTCGAGACGGCCGAGCACGCGGCCGTGGCAGCGCTCGCGCCCGAGCGCCTGCGCGGCTCGGCGTTCGGCATGCTCGCCACCGTCCAGAGCCTCGGCAACCTCGCCGCCAGCGCCGTCGCGGGGCTGCTGTGGACGCTCGTCTCGCCGGCGGCCGCGTTTGTCTACGCGGCCGCCTGGATGCTCGTCGCGCTTGTCGCGTTCGTCGCGATCCGCGGCGACTGAGCCGTCTTTGTCACAATGACGGGCCCGCGCGCATCGCCGTGCGCGCATCCGCAAGCGACACAAGGACTTCCTCAGTGGCAAAGCAGCGCAACCGTGGCAAGCCCACGCGCCGACGTGACAAGAAGGGCGGCCCCGGCAGCGGGCGGCGCAAGCCGTGTCCGTACTGCAAGGAGAAGATCGAGCAGGTGGACTACAAGGACACCGCCGTCCTGCGCAAGTTCATCTCCGAGAAGGGCAAGATCCGCTCGCGGCGGATCACCGGCGCCTGCCGGCGTCACCAGAGCCAGATCGCCCGCGCGGTCAAGCGCGCACGCGAGCTGGCGCTGCTGCCCTACGTCAACGAGGGCGGGCGTGACGACACCGAGCGCGAGGGTCGCGGCGGTCGTCGCGGCCGCGACGACCGCTAGGCCGCTCGCATGCCGTCCGCCATCCTGCTGCAGGACGTCGACCATCTCGGCCCGCGGGGAACCGTCGTCGACGTCTCCAAGGGTTACCTCCGCAACTACCTGATCCCGCGCAAGCTCGCCCAGGCGGCGACGAAGGGCGCGCTCGACGAGGCGCGCCGCCGCCACGAGGCCGCCGACAAGGCCACCCAGGCGCTCGTCGCCAAGGCGACCGAGGACGCCGGGGTGCTCAGCCGCACCGTCCTGACGATCAGCCAGCAGGCCGGCGACGACGGCCGCCTGTTCGGCTCGGTGACCAACCAGGACATCGCCGACGCGATCGAGGAAGCCCGTGGGGTCAAGGTCGACAAGCGCAAGATCCACCTCGACGAGCCGATCAAGAACGTCGGCACCTACGTCGTCGTCGTCGAGGTCGCCGAGGGTGTCACGGCCTCGGTGAAGACGATGGTCGTCGAGCGCAAGTAGCGGGGCGAGACCCTGCCGCTGGCCGCCGTCGCGGACACGATCTGGAGCGTCGTCGGCGTCGTCGGCGGCGCTGCCGGGGTCGTCGTGCTCCTCTGGGCGGCGCGCACCGGCCTCACCGATCGCAAGGACGAGGACGCCGCGCGCGACTTCTACGACGCGCACGGTCGCTGGCCGGACGAGCCGGCCTAGTGTCGTGGACGACGCCGCGCGGACGCGGTCGCTGCGGCTGCGCGCCCAGGGCCTGAGCGGACCGCACGCCGCCGGCGTCGAAGCCGTGCTGGAGCGCCTCGTCGGCGTGCAGGCCCAGGAGCTCGGCTTCGCGCGGCTGGCGTTTCGGCCGCGCCGCGGGCGGACGGCGGTCGCCGCGGACGTCGACGCCGCGCTGCGCGACCGCGCGCTCGTGTGGACGTGGGCGATGCGCGGCACGCTGCATCTCGTCCGCGCCGCGGACGCGGGCTGGCTGATCGGCCTGCTGGGCCCGATCTTCGCGGCGCGCGGACGGCCGCGGCGGCTCGCGCTGGGGCTCGACGACGCCTTGTGCGAGCGGGCCGCCGCGCAGCTACGCGAGATCCTCGTCGCCGAGGGACCGCTGACGCGCGCCGCGCTCGCGGCACGGCTGCCGATCGACGCGCGCGGCCAGGCGCCGGCGCACCTGGTGGCGTACGCCGCGCAGCGCGGCGTGATCTGCCGGGCGCCGCCGGCCGCGGGGCGCGAGCCGACGTACGTTCTGCTCGAGGACTGGCTCGGCGCGGCGCCCGTGCCGCTCTCGCACGACGCCGCGCTGGCGCGGCTCGCTCAGCGCTACATCTGCGGTCACGGACCGGCGGCGGCGGCGGATCTCGCGGCCTGGTCGGGGATCGGCCTGCGCCGCGCCCGGCGCGCGCTCGCGCTGGCTGCGCCAGAACTGCACGAGGACGAGCCCGGCCGCTTCGCTGCGCCGTCCCGTGCGCGCACGGATCCGAGGCCGGACGCACGCCCAGAAGTGGCCCTGCTCGGCCACTTCGATCCGTACCTGCTCGGCTACGCCTCACGCGACCTCGTGCTCGACCGGCGCCACGCGAAGCGCATCCAGGCGGGCGGCGGCTTCATCGCCCCGGCGGTGCTCGTCGACGGACGCGTGGCCGGCACGTGGCGGGTCGGAGCACGCGACTGGCTCGAGCCGTTCGAGCCGCTCGCCGAGGACGTGCTGGCGGCGCTCGAGCGCGAGCGCGCCAACGTCGAGCGCTACACGAGCGGCGCGGCCTCCTGAGCGACGCCCGGCGCCAGCCCCCTCGGTTCTCCGTCCGGCTCGCATGCGAACATACGTTCGTGCCAAGTAATTCTCTGCCGGAGGGAGCGGGGAGAGCCCTGCCGGCCGGCCCGGTGGGTGCCGGCCGCCACCTAGGCTGCTGATCCGTGAGCGCATACCCCGACTCCGCCCCGCGCCCTCCGGCGCAGATCGCGACCGGCGTCGCGCCACCGCATTCGCTCGAGGCCGAGCAGTCCGTTCTGGGCGGCATCCTGCTGTCCGATCGCGCGATGTACGGGCTCGTCATCGAGGAGGGTCTGAAGGCCGAGGACTTCTACCGCGAGCGACACCGGTTGATCTACGACGCGATGCTCGCGCTGTACCGCGAGAGCGAGCCCATCGACGTCCTGACGGTCGCCGAGCACCTGCGCTCGACCGGCCAGATCGACGAGGCCGGTGGCAAGGCCGCGATCGACGAGCTGACCGGCGGCGTGCCGGGCCTCGGCGGCATCCGCCGCTACGCGCAGATCGTGCGCGAGCACGCGCTCATGCGCCGCCTGCTGAGCACGACGTACGAGATCCAGGCCTCCGTGCTCAACCACGCCGCCGCGCCGCGCGAGCTCGTCGAGCAGGCCGAGCGGGCGATGCTCGAGGTCGCCCACGACGACCGCCAGAAGGACTTTCGCTCGATCGACGAGATCCTCCACGACGAGCTGAAGAAGATGGAGAAGCTCTCGCGCGAGGGCACCGCGCTGACCGGCACGCCGAGCGGCTTTCGCGACCTCGACGAGATCACCGGGGGCTTCCAGCCGGGCAACCTCATCATCATCGCGGCGCGGCCGTCGATGGGAAAGTCCGCGCTGGTCACCAACATCGCCGAGAACGCGTCGATCGACCACGGCAAGCCGGTCGCGCTGTTCTCCCTGGAGATGTCCGAGACCGAGCTCGCGCAGCGCTTCGTCGCCTCGCAAGGACGCATCAAGGGCGACCTGCTGCGCAAGGGGCGCGTGGCCGACAACAAGTGGCCCGACATCCTCAAGGCCTCCGCGCGCCTCGCCGACGCGCCGCTGTACGTCGACGACTCCTCCGACGTGGGGATCCTCGAGATCCGCGCCAAGGCGCGCCGGCTGCATCAGCAGGCGCCGCTGGGCCTGATCATCGTCGACTACCTGCAGCTGCTGCGTGCCGACGCGCGCGTGGAGTCGCGCGTCCAGCAGGTCGGCGAGATGAGCCGCGGCCTGAAGATCCTCGCGCGCGAGCTCGACGTGCCGGTGATCGCCCTGTCGCAGCTCAGCCGCGCCGTCGAGGCCCGGACGGACAAGCGGCCGATCCTGTCGGATCTGCGCGAATCGGGGCAGATCGAGCAGGACGCCGACCTCGTCGCCTTCATCTACCGCGAGGAGTACTACGACAAGGAGTCCGAGCGGGCGGGGATCGCGGACATCATCATCTCCAAGCACCGCAACGGCGCCCTCGGCGACGTCGAGCTGACGTTCGCCAAGGAGTATCCGAAGTTCCTCAACTACACCTCGCCCGCGCGCTACGGGTAGGGGCGGTTGAAGATGGACAAAATCGAACGTAGTTGGACACTGGTTGGATAAGGATCGGGATAGTTGGACACTCGTGGGGTCGGCAAACGGTCCCGCATCCGTTCCTTGACGGGATCGCCTATCAGTTCCAGCGGACGATCCTCGATGGAGCGCGACAGAACACAGCCCGTCGAATGCATCGCGCGGTTCGTCGCTGCCGCTCGCCTGATCGACGGAGTGTCGCTGCTGCGCAGGACGCGTCGTCACGGTGTGAGGTACGCGAAGAACGTTCCGATCATGTCGATGAAGAACTGGCGCTGGTCGGTTGGAATGTCTGGATGACCGCTCGTGATCCGTTGGTGCGCCACGGAGTGTTGGTGGCGTCTTGTGCGGCGAGGGTGTCGGCGTCGAGTCCGACGATGACGTCGGACTTCAGGGCGCGCAGTGCCAGCAGTCGAGTGGGGAAGTCGGCGCAGGCGTCGGCGAACGGTGTCGTTGGATCGTGGTGCACGTCGCCGACGAGGCGGCGGTAGTTGAGGTCTCCCTTGACGATCACGAGGTCGGCGGCGGCGTAGCGTTCGTGCAGGTCCGCGGGGGCGTCGGCGAGGCGTTCGGGCTTGCAGTAGAAGTCGTCGGTGTTGAGGAGCAGGTCGTTTGAGCGCATGTGGTCGGCCAGTCGGGCGGCGACGTGCCGTGCCGCGGGACCCGAAGTGGCGAGGAGGCGGAGGGTGTCGAGGAGATCGGCGGGCGTTGCGTCGGAGACGTAGTAGGGCTCGGGTTTGAGGTGGATCTCGATCGTGCGATCTGGTTCGCGCAGGAGGAAGTCGATGAGCAGCAGGTCGCAGATCAGCTCGGCCCCTGCGTTGTCGGCGATTACGATGATCGTCTCGGGCTGCTGCTCGGCGATGTACGTCCAGGCCGCGCTGGTGGAGTCGACGAGCAACTGGGGTGCGCGGCCATGTGATGCGGCCAGGCCGGCGGCGTGACGTCCCATCTCATAGCCCAGGTCGGCCTTGTTGCCCCACACGGCGCCGTGCAGGAACACGGCGAATGCGTCGGCATCGGTGACCGTTCCGACCGCGTCCAGTTGCTCGAGCAGCGCCGAGACGCGCTGGTCGTGCAACTCGCTGGTCTTCTTGGCCCGGAACGGGTCAAGCCGGTACCAGGGGCCCTGCTCGAAGTAGCGCACTGCTTCGAGCACGCGGCGATAGAAGAAGCTTTCGGCCCATAGAAACGGAACGTCGGTCCATCTGCGTCCGTAGAAGGCGTCGCCGGAAGAATCCCAGTAGCCGCGGTCGGGTGCGGTGTCCGGAAGGCGGCTGATGTAGCCGTCGAGCGTCTCGCGCTCGAGCTCGTCCAGCAGGGCTCGTTGAAGGCGTGGGTACGGATGGGTGTCCTGGAGGTCTCGGATGATCGCCGGGTGACGCTCGCAGATGACGTGGTGGGCGAAGGACCCGGGCTGGGATCCGGTGATCGGCGCGACGTCAACCGGCATCTATTGACGGTCCTTGGCTGGTGTCGTGCAGGCGCACGAGCGTCAGGTGATGGGGTGTCGCGAGAAGCACTCGTCTCCGGCTGGCGTCGGTGACGCAGGTCAAAAGCGACGCATCCACTCGCAGCTGGCAGAGTTCGCTGCCGTCGGACAACGACCACAGCCGGACGGTCCCGTCAGCGGCCGCCGATATGAGCCGGTCCAAGCCGGGGGCGAACGCCAGCGACAGCACGCGGCCGGAGTGCCCGACCAGCCGGCGGCAGAGCGTCGCCGTCTCCCGGTCCCAGATCTGGATCTCGCCTGAGCCCGCACCGACGCCGATGTACCGGGCCGCCGGGTCCAGCGCGATCGAGCGGACCCAGCCACCGGTGTCGCCGAGGCGTTCGGACTCCCGACCGGTCGCTGGCTCCCAGGCGCCCACGGTGCCGTCACCGCAGCCCCACGTAAGGCACCGGCCGGTCTCGCTGAACGTGACCGCTCGGATTCGCCCCGGGCTCGGCCGCGACTCGAAGACAATCTCGTTGCTGTCGACGTCCCAGACGCGGACCAGCCCGGTGTCCATCCCCGCAGCGAGAAGTCTGCCCTGCGGATCGACCGCGACGCTCCATGCTCGGTGTCGGCCCTTCTCGAGGACGAGATCGCTTCCGCCATCGCTGGTGTTCCACATGCGGACTGTCCCATCGCCGCAGGCGGCGGCGATTCGAGCCGAGGTGGTGTGGCTAGCGGCGACGGACCACACCCGTCCCTCTCCGGCCGAGAAGGTCGACGCGGCTTGCCCTGTCGCTGCCTCGCGTAGCTCGATCCGGCCGTCGGCTCGGCCCACGACTGCAATGTCATCGCCGGCGAACGCCACCGACCACGCGGCATCTGCGCGGCGTCCGAGCTCGATGGCAGAAGCCTCGTTCGTGAGGTCCCATAGGCGGACCACGCCGTCCTCGCAGCCGCCAACAACGGACCGCCCGTCTGCGCCGAAGCAGACGGTTCGCACCCAGTCCACTCTCGAGTGCAGCTCGCTCGGCGGTTCGAAGGTCGTTCGGTTCCAGACCCGCACGATCCCGTCCTCGCAACCTGCCGCGATCCGGCCACCATCGCCCGAGAACGCCACGGAGCGCACGCGCGACCCGGCCTGAAACGTATCCAGGCGGCGTAGCCGCTCGTCGACGCTCCAGACGCGAACCCGCTTGTCGCCCGACCCCGACGCGAGCACGCCGTCGTTCGGCGAGAACGCGGCGGCTCGCACCCAATCGCTGTGGGCGATCACCTCATCAAGCTTCTGCCACGACTCCACATCAAAGAGTTGAAGAAATCGGTCTTCACCGCCGACCGCGAGGAACTTCGCGTCGGGGCTGATCGCGACGCACCACACCGGTCGGCCCCAGTCGAAGCGGTCAAGCAGGCATCGAGTCGCTAGGTCCCACAGACAGACGGCGTTGTCCTCGCCGCCCGAGACGAGGCGATCGCCTGCGCGATCGACCGCAAGGCTTCGGATCCGCGCAGCGTGCCCCCTGAGGACATCGCGCGGCTCGCCTGACGCAACGTCCCAGAGCCTGATCGAGCCGTCTTCCCCAGCCGAGGCGATCAGCGCGTTGCGTGCGGACACGGCAACCGCGTCCACCCACCCGGTATGGCCGGTGCAGATCGCGCGCTGGTTGCGATCACGGGCATTCCAGATCCGGACGGTGCCGTCCTCGCCGCCGGAGACGACGACATGGTCATCGTCGACGACGGTCGTCGCAACCGCTGTCGTGGCTCCCACGTGCCCATGACTTGTCTCTTCCTCGTCTGAGCCGAGCGCCGTCCACCAGCTCGTTCGGAAGGCGTCGCGCCCGTCCTTCAGAAGCTGGACGACCTGCGTACTGACCTGCCGGTCGACGTTCGAGCGTCCCAGGAACGACAGCAGCGTGGCTGCGATGTCCTGCTTGCGTGTCATCCCGGAGAACAGGAAGGCGGCGCTCAGCATCTGCCGCGCGACTCCATCGGCGGGATGGCCTGCTGCATCGAGGATCGCGAGATCCGCCTGCAGCGCCGCAGGCCCGAGCAGGGCGGCCTTGGTGACGATGTACTCCGGATGCGAGACCGTTGCGATGAGCTCGTCGGCCAGGTCTGCTCTGTGCAGGTGGTGGGCCAGATGAGCCCACATGTAGGAGTCGGTGGGCGCCATGCGATACCACGAGGGGTCCGGAATCCGATGGCGATGTGCGTCGATCAGGTCGCGGTGCATGGCCGCTGCCCGTTCATCGATCTCGTGGCTTAGGTAGACGCGGAACACGTCGTGCAGGACGATGGACTCGGTGTCGGCTCGGTAGGCGCCGAGCAGGGATCTGTCGGCGAACAGCCGGCAGAGATGACGCACCTGCCCCGCAGTCCAGCCGTGGATCTGTCCCCACCAGACGGTGATGACGCCGAGCGGGATCTGGGTGGCGCCGGGGAACACCGCGAGCGACAGATAGGCGTCTCGGATGCCTTGGCGGCCGGCCACGGCGACGTGGCGCTCCCGGCTGTCGAGGCTGGCGTCGATCGCCTGGTGGATCGTGGCTTGGCGATCGTCGTCGTCCCAGACGTCAAACGCGCCGGGCCCGGCCGACCGCAGCTCGGACTCCGCGACGGTCAGCGCCCGTTCTGGCGAGGCTCCCGCGAGCACGTCCTGGCGCACCGCGCCCGCGACAATCTGGGCAAGCAGCGGCCACCCGCGGCACGCGCCGGCGATCGGACGCACGTGATCGCTGGAGAGGCCTTCGAGCTGCATCTCCATTAGCCGCTCGATCTCGCGATTGCTCATCGGTTCGAGCACGAGCTCGACGGTGTGCGACGAGCAGACGCGCGCGTTGCGCGTCGTCACCAGCCGGGTGCAGTTGGGCGCCCCGGTGAGAAACGGCGACAGATCGCGCGCTGACCAGACGTTGTCGATGACCAGCAGGATCCGTCGGTCGCCCAGGACCCGCGCGAGATGAAAGCCGGCCTGCTCCGGATCGGTGATTTCCGGCCGTTCGGCCTCCAGCTGAAAGCACAGATCGGAGATGAGCTGCACGACCCGCCCTGGATCGCAGTGCTCTCCGGTCTCGATCCACAGCAGGCCATCGGTAAACGCCGACCGTGCCGCGGAGCTGTGGCAGACCTGCTGTGCCAGCGTGGTCTTCCCAAAGCCGGCAGGTCCTCGAATCGAGACCGCCGGCGGGCGCGTCGCCGCGGCGGAGCCGCAATCGCGGCTCAGGAGCAGTCCGAGCAGACGGCGATGCTGGTCGGCGCGCTCGATGAGCGGCGCGGCGAGGTCGGGGATCAGCGCCAGATACTGCGGGCCGGGGGACCGCGACGGCGTCTCGTCGGCGTCGGTCGCATCGCGCTGTTCGAGCTCACGCTCGATCAGGCGACCAAGCAGCCAGGGCCAGCAATGCTGCCTCACGCGCCGCCGGACAGACCGGGGTGTCGCCGGGTGGCGCGCGGGCCCGAGCCATTCGCCGGCGATGCGCTGTCGCTCGTCTCGCGACCGTCCCGCGGTCCCCGGTTCCAGGCCGGCCAGCGCCCGCAGAACGCCCGCGTACGGGTGATCGAGCCCGTACGGCAGCAGGTCGGTCAGGGCTCCTCGAAGGGCGATCGCACGCGCCTCTTTGCTGGCGTCATGCGCACGCTCGCGTACCCAGACCAGATCGAGCAACGTCTCGCAGCGTTCGAGGACCCCCTGGTCATCGAGCCCGAGCAGCGCCTGGGGAAGCTCGCCCTCGTCCCATCGCGTCGTGTCACCGACCGGGATGAGCCGGTGGCGTAAGTCCTCCAAGCCCAGAGGAGCGGCGGGATCGTGACCTTCGTGGATGTGCCGGATTATGTCCGCCACGTCCGGAAAGTGTCCAGTGCGCGGCTCGCTTCTGTCCGGCCGCTCGCAGCAGAGTCCCGTCGAACATGAGCGACCGGCCACGACCTGAGCCCGCGACATCGGAGGGCCCAACTCTCTCCACCGGCCGGGGCCGCGCGTATCGCGCCGGCCGGCTCGTGTGCGCCGGCGTGCACATCACCATCGGCCATGACGAGCGGCTCGGCCTCACGCGACGCGAACGCCGCTACATCAGCGCACGCTTTCAGGAGCGTCTTGATCGCTCCCTGCGCACCGAGCTCATCCAGCTCCTGCGCTGCCGGGGCGCGGCCAGCTACCGCATCGCCGAGCGCATCGAGCCAATCGAGCTCGTCATAGACGAGTCCGACGGTCATCGCATCGTCGGGTGCCTGCAGCCACCGCAGCTACGCCACGGCCAGCTCCGCGACATCGAGTTCGGGTTGCGCGAACTGGAGCCGGCGTCATGAGCGACGGGCCGATGTCACGTCTCTCCGGCGGTCAGGTCCTGGCGCTGAAGTTCGCCGCGCACCGCCAGCTCACGCGCTGGTCCAACAGGCCCAAGCTGAGCCCCGATCAGCATGCCCAGCGCGCGGAGCTCACCCGTGCGGTGCGCATTCTCCAAGACCACACCGAGCTGCGTCATCGCTGGCTCGTCGCTGAGCACCGCTGCAGCGGGTTGGGCTGGTGCATCCACGACGGCGACCACGCCACGCTGCACGACGCCCGCGCCTACGTCGAGGCCTCTTCCCGACTTCAAGCTGTCGGCGAGCGCGTGTGTACATGAGCATGGACGTGCCTGAGGAGGTCCCTTTGGAGCCCCGCACCACAGCCTCATCGGCGAGACCAGCGTCCGCCGCGGTGACTGGCGAGTCGGGTCCCGGTGACGCTGGGTTGCAGGTGTTGCGGTTGGTGATCGACGCGATCCAGGAATGCAACCTGCGCTGCAAGTACTGCCATCCGGGCAAGGTGTGGGTGCGCCAGCACCTCGACGTCGAGCATGTGCGACGGGTCCTGGTCGCCGCCGAGGAGTACGGCTGTCTTGAGGTGGTGCTGTCGGGCGGCGAGATCACGATGCACCCGCAGCTTGCGGCGATCCTTGATGCCACGCATCTGCTCAGGCGCACGGTCGTCTCGCTGATCACCAACGCCACGCTGCTTGATGACGATTTGGTCGGCGCGTTGCGCCGATCCAACGTGACCCGGATCTGCGTCAGCGTCGATGGCGTCGACGACGAGACGCACAACTCGGCGCGCGGCCGCACCCGCGACCGCGTCATGGACGGGCTACGGCGCGTGCGCGAGGCCGGCAAGGAGATCACGGTGATTTCGGTCGCGCACCAGGGCAACTTCCGGCGCCTCGCCGAGCTGAGCTTGATGCTGGCCAACGAGGGTCTCGCCAGCCAGCACCATATGTGCGCCCCCAGCTACTCCGGACAGGCACGGCGCTACTACTCCCAGCTGCGACTGGAGCGCGAGGACTACTTCGCGCTGCAGGACGCGATCGATCGCGTCCACGACGAGCTGGCGGCCCGCGGCGTGTACGTGACGTTCAACTCGTTCTGGCCCGCCACCGGCCAGCGCTCGGCGGTCGTCGACAGCGGCCGCAAGATCACCCTGCAGCAGCTCTCTGAGCAGCGCCTGGTGCACGTGCGCCCCGACGGCGAGCTTCGCCTTACGCTCGCGTCGTGGGGTCGCGAGACGGTCGGCAGCGGCGCGCTGGGAAATGTGCGCATCGACGCTCCCTCCACTCTTCTTCGCGAGGCCGATCGCCGCTACCGGTCCCCCGATCTGCGACAGCTTTCCCGCGAGATCGAAGCCCAGCACAAGTTCCAGCTCGGCGCACGTGCCGATACGCAGGCCACCAACTCCATCATCGACAGCGATGCCGACACCGCCGAGCTCGTCTGCACGATCGCGGCCCGTCGCCTGGGCGAGCTGTCGCTGTTGGACAACCCGCTCGACGACGAGGAACTTCAGCGGCTCGCCGACCGCGCTACCGGCCGTCCGGTGTGTCCGCCACGCCAGCGGCAACGTGCTGGCGTTCGATCGCGCCGCGTCCCACGTCACGTTGTTGCGCGCCGACGAATGGCCGCATCTGGCGGCGCTGCTCGACGGCGCCATCGACGGCAGCCGATGACCACCGACCTGCCGACCCTCTGCACGCCCGGCTGCCCTGAGCTGCCAGCGGTTACCACTGCTCTCGAGAACTCGACCGCGCAGCACGCCGTGCGGGGCGCCGCGCTCCAGCACCTCGCCGACCCGACTCAGCCGGCGGCCGCGCTCGCCCACGCCGCGGACGCCACCCTCGACGACGTTCGAGACGCCTACACCCTGCTCCGCGGCGATCATGCGGTCACGGCGCTCACGACATCCATGTTCTACCCGCACCGGCTCAAGCACCGGCTTGCGGTGCGCACCGTCGCCGAGTGGGTCGCCGACCCATCCCGCTTCGACCGGCTGCTGGCGGGCCAGCCGGTGCTCGCCAAGACCGTCGAGATCCACCCATCCATAGGAACCTGCAACTACCGCTGCGCGATGTGTCTGTGGTCTGACAAGACCACACTGACCTACGCCACCCAGGGACTTCAGGCCCGAGGGCTCCTGAGCACCCAGCAGTGGCTCGACACGATCACGGACCTGGCCGCCCGCGGCGTTCACACGCTGGTGATCTCAGGCGGCGGTGAGGCGCTGCTGAACCCGGACCTGCCGGGGATCCTGCGCCGCGCGCGCGAGCTGCGCCTGCAGACGCAGCTGTACACGACCGGCTACAACCTCAAGCGCTCCGGCCCGGACCTCTGGCAGGAGGTTGCCCGCATGCACCGGGTCCGCCTGAGCATCCATTCGCCCGCCGCGGCCACCTACGCCCAGGTCACCGGCCTCCCGCTCAAGCTTCAAGCGCTGCGACACGTCAGCGAGCACGCGCGGCGACTGCTCGAGCTTCGTGACCAGCTCGCCAGTCCGCTGAGGCTCGGCATCGGGTTCGTTCTCATGGCCGTCAACCACCACCAGATCACCGAGATCGCCAAGTTCGCCGCCGAGCTGGGCGTCGACTTCCTGGACATCCGCAAAGACGAGGTCGACGTCACCACGAGCCTGTCGGCAACTCAGCTCACCGCCGTCCAGACCCAACTCAACGACGTCCGAGATCGTGCCCGCCGCGGCGAGTACGGCGCGCTGCAGATCGACCTCTCCGACGAGCTGGTCAGCCTGGCCAACGACATCCCCGTGGTACGCCGCCGAACCAGAGAATGCCTCGCCAAGTACGTGCGACCCACGATCAGTCCGTTCGGGATCGTCGCGCCCTGCGATCTCAAAGCCGAACCCCGCTTCGCCGCCAGCAAGTTCAACCTCGCCCTCATGCCAGCACCCATCGACGACATGATCAGCGACCTCAAACGAACATTCGTGCCAGACGCCTGCGCGCAGTGCATGCCCAGCTCACGCACCGCAAACGCCGTATACGCCAAGCTGCTCGGCGACGCCCACCAAGGCCTCAACCTCTGCGACCAACCCTTCCATGACCCCACCGACCACCACGGATGACAACGCCCATCCACGGGATTGACCCAGAGGCGTCCGACGGCCGGTTGGCTGCGCTGGTCTCGACGATACGGCGCCATCACCTCGATGCGGCAACCGAGCAGGACCGCTCGCTGCTCGCCGCCGCCAAGCTCAGCCGCCTGCCAGGCGGGCACAACAACACCGCCTACGCCTGCCGAATCGGCGAGCACCATGTGTGCGTGAAGATCTACCGGGTCGACGAGCGCAACCGCGCCAAGCGTGAATGGCGCGCTCTCACCGCGCTCGCCGCCCTGCATCTCCACGACACCCCCAAGCCCTACGCCTACCACCCCGACCGAGCGCTCCCCGTCGTCGTCATGGAACTCATCTCCGGCGACGTGCTCGGCGACAGCCCACTGACCGACCCGCAGCTCACGGCGCTGCACCACGCGCTCGCCCGCCTCTTTGCGATCACCCCCGACACGCTGCCCAACACCGCGCTCCCGGCAGTCAGCGGCAACGCCAGCGACATGCGACAGCGCGTCAAGCACACCTTCTCAACGCTCACCAACACCGATGACCCCGAACCGCTGGCACGCCAAGCACTCGACTGCTGGAACACGTGGCGCTCAAGCCGCGACGACGAACTGCTCGCCGCCGCCGCCCCACGTGTCTTCGGCCGTGGCGACCCGAACATCCGCAACTGCCTCTGGAACGGCCACACACTGCGCCTCATCGACCTCGAATACGCCGGCTGGAGCGACCGCGCCTACGAACTCGCCGAGCTCATCGAACACCCCGAATCGCGCACCACCGCCGATGCCACCTGGCAGCACCTCATCGACCGCTTCGACCTGCCCCCGACCGAATACCGCCGCCTCCACGCCGCCCGCCGCCTCCTCGCCCTGTTCTGGACCAGCCGCCTACGGCCCAGCCCAAACGCACCCCACGACCCCCGTTACGAAGCCCAGATGCAACGCACCACCGCGCTGATCCGACCCCTCACACGCACCTAACCCCTCCACCGCGCGATTCTTGGGTCAGCTACGCAGGCCTTCGGCGGTCGCGGCGATTAGGGTGAGATGCCGCCAGGTGGCCTGCGCGGGAAGGACCGTCTGGATGTCAACCGGCTGCCAGCCCCAGCTCGCGCCGAGCTCTCTGAAGCGGTTTCGCAGCCGCCGAGCATCGGCTTCGCCGTCCCACGCCACGATCGCCATAACGGTCCACTGCTCATCTCCGGGCACGAACAGGAAGGCCTGGAGGATCCCGGGGATGTCGCGCAGCTCCGCGTATAGCGCAAGCTGCTGACCCTCGTCCTCGGCGCGGAGCGTCACAGCCGCCAGGCTGATGTCCAGTTGCTCGTAGTCGATTGCCAGCCACTCCCGTAATGCGGGAGGGCCGGCGGGTTCGGAAGCATGCGGGGCCTTGCGTCCGGGCCTGTAGCCGGCCGGGCGCCAGGTGACAGCGCTGCCGGCGCGCTTGACGGCGGTCGTGTTGACCGTCACGCCGAGGCCAGCGAGAAACGCGTCGTCGCGTCGGCCGGCGAGCTTGCACGTGACGTGTGCGCGCAGCGCTGTTCGGCTGTCCTGCTGCGAGACCTCGCCCTTGGGCGGGCGTCCGACCGTGCGCTCTGAAACCATCATCGACAATTATGCCCCTAGAAAGGCAAAATTTCTCCCGTCTGCATCTCGCGGCTGCGCTGGAGGAGCCTGCGGACGGGCTCGACGACCTGCTCGGACCACCGCAGATGCGGCCGGGAGATCTGCACGAGCGCTACCCGCATCCGGTTCCCGAAGGGTTCCTGCGCGCCACGCGTGCGCGCGGCATCCCCGCCTCCCTCGCGGTCAGCGTGACGTGCGAGCGCCAACTCGCGATCCGCGACATCACCGGCTGTCTCCCGGCCACGGTCGTCCGACAGCTCGACCTGGCCGCGCGGGCCACGAGGTCGTCCAAGCCGCTGTCGGAGCTGGCCGCTGACTACGCCCGCACGCTCGTGGCCGCGATCTCAGGCCCACTCGAGTCTGAGCCGACACAAGGGCCGCCAGTCGTCTCGATGCGGCTCGCCAGCCGCCTACGCAACACGGGCACCGGCGTAGAGCTGCTCAGTAGCGACATCGAGATCGCTCTGTGGTGGGAGCTCGCGGCGACCATGTCGGGTGCGACGATGACCGAGTGGGCGCTACATCTCGCGATGTGCGCGCTCTACAGCTCGCCGGCCGTCGCGAACCCGTCTGCCGCGTCGAGCACGGCCCGGTAGGCGGCGACCGGCGGCGGATCCAAGCCGAGGTCGTACGCGGCCCAGCCGGCGTCGTACAGCCAGTGGTCGATGATCTGGGCGGCGTGCTCGCCTGTGACGGCGTCGGCCATCCGCAGCCGCACGTGCAGGGCGTGCTGACGGATCTCCGGGCGCGTCAGCGGCGCCCGGCCGGCTGGATGAGCGCCACACGCGCATTCCAGGTCCGCGAATGCAGCCGTGGTGTGCGGGCCGTCGACGCGAAAGTTGCGCAGCAGGACCGGATGTAACACCGACGGCTTGATCTTGCGCCGCTTGTTGGACGCCCCTGCGGGCCCTTGCCACGCTTCGCGCTCGCCGATTCCGATGCAGGCTCCGGCGAGGCCGGCGGCGAGCAACGGCCAGGTCAGATTCTTGCAGTCGACCGCGAACACAGGGCGCCCCGACACCTCTTGCAGCGCGAACAGAAACGTTGCGCACATCGACACGACGGTCGGCTTCTCGGACTCCGACAATCCGGCGAACTGCACCCAATAGCCATCGCACTCAAGGTCCGCGTAGGACCGTGCGAGCGCGACCGCCTTGTCGGCACTCGTGATCGCGGAGGCCTGGATCGCTATCCCGACGAGCAGCGGCTTGTGCTTGGCGAACCCGCGGCGCTTGACGAGTGCCGCGCCCGCCTCGGCGAGGCGCAACTCGCCCTCGCGGCCGGCTCGCCCGTGGCCTCCCGCGAGATGCGCAGGCAGCAGTACCGCGTCCGAACTGCGGACCTGCTGGGCGGCGACGAACGCATAGCTGTATTCGACCAGCCCGCGTGCCGAGGCGAACCGCAACGTCGCCGGATCAAGCTTTCGCACCAGCGACGCGACCGCACCGAGACCCTTGAACTCTCGCGAACGCACCGTTCGCGGACGCTGGTTATGCCATGCCTCGGGCTCAAGCACGACCATGTGCGCGGGCTCGTCATGAGCCGCCGGCACGAGCTGCGCGTCGCCGCCGGCCTGCGCGAGCGACTTCGCGATCGCCGTCGACCGATCCGCCGGCAGCCGCGCCACCAGCGTGGTGTCATGCCAGCTCAACCGCGGCACAAACCGGCTCCACCCCGACCACAGATCACCCGGCCGACCATCCGAACTGACGAAGGCAAAGGACGCCACGACATCAGGATCGTCAAACGGTCGGACGGAACGCCGACAGCGGGACGGATCGAGACCGGCAGCCACCGACTATCTCTTCGCGCGCTCGACGGGACACTTCGCATCGCTGATGACGCTCATCGCCCGCGGCTGCCGGCGCGCGATCAAGGACAAGACCGAGGTGCTCACCCCCGAACTCCTCGACCATGTGCGCAACGACGTGGCCGCCGAGAGCGCCCGCAAGGAGCTCGAGGCGGCCTTCGAGCTCGGGCTCCTCACACTCGTCCGCAAACAGATCGATCGGTGCGACGCCAGGCCGCGTGAACGCGAGCACCGTCAGCGGCCGGATCCCGATCCGCCTCGAGCCGAGCCTGCACCACCCGATCACCACGCTGGCCGCAACCTCCGGACTGTTTCTCGTCCGGTCGTCGTGACCCGGACAAGCAGCGGATAGCCTTGCGATCGTGCCCTCCCTCGCTCCCGATCTACGGATGATGCGTCTGGGCCTCCCTCACGGTCCCGGTCGCGCGGCGACCCACCACGGTCCTCCAGAGGGCGATCGCGGCGACGATCACCACCGGCGCGGCCTCGAACAGACCGAGTGCCCAGTGTCCTGCGTGTGCGATGGCGAACATCGTCGTGGTCGTCCGGCAGGGCCGGGGACGCTCGTGGCGCCCCCGGCCCGCTCGGACAGGCCGCTAGGCCGTGGCCGCGTGGCGCGGCGCGCCGCCGGTGGCGGGACTGGCGAGGCCGATCGCGATGCCGCTCACCGCGATTGCCAGGTGCAGCAGGTTGTCCGCGGTGTTGATCGGGATGATCGACAGCAGGTAGCCGCCGTCGCCCACGACGAAACCGAGGGCCGTGACGAGCAGGTAGACGACGCCGTAGCCGATGCTGAACAAACGCGCGCCGGCGACCGTCCGGGCCATCGCGAGGCCGACGGCGCCCGACAGGAGGTGTACGACGTTGTGCCAGCCGTTGATGTCGAACGCGATCAGCGTGCCGCGCTGCGCTTCGTCGCCGACCGCGAAGCTCGGCTCGACGAGAAAGCCGACGATGCCGCCGAGCACGAGCACAGCACCGAGCACCAGCGCGTAGATCTGGGCGAGGGTCTTGCCTTGCATTGCACATCTCCTGAGGTGGGGGGACAGCGTTACGGACAGTTCGTGCCAACCCGGTTCGCTGGATTAATCGTGTTCACGCCGCCGCTGCGTGACCTACGCTCACGGGCGTGCCCGTGAGCACCTCGCCCCGACCGCTCCCCGGCTCCGAGGACATCTGCGCGTTCGGTCTCTGCGACGGCAGCGGCTTTCTCTTCGACGACGCGACGAACACCGCGCGCGACTGCCGCTGCCGCGCGCAGCGCGTCAGCCGCGCCCGCGCGCGCTCGCTCAGCGGCGTGATCCCGCGCAAGTACCGCGGCGTGTCGTTCGAGCGCCCACCCGTGACGGAGATCGCGGCGCCGGTCACGGCCGCGGTGCAGCGCTTCGTCAACCGCATCGACGAGAACCTCGACGCGGGCCGCGGCCTGTGGTTCTTCGGCTCCGTCGGAACGGGCAAGACGACGCTCGCGATGCTCGTCTCGCGCCACGCGCTGGAGGCCGGGCGCAGCGTCGCGATCTACTCGCTGCCGCGCCTGCTCGCCGAGATCCGCACGACGTTCGACGACGACCGCGGCAACTCCTACGTCGACCTGCTCGACCGGCTGACGGCGGTGGACCTGCTGCATGTCGACGACGTCGGCGCGGAGAAGACGAGCCCCTGGGTGCTCGAGCAGCTCTACGCGATCGTCAACGCGCGCTACGAGGACGAGCGCTCGGTGCTCATCACGACGAACCTCGAGCGCGACGATCTCGCCGAGCAGATCAACGAGCGCACGGTGTCCCGGTTGGAGGAGATGTGCGAGGTGCTGCCGCTCTGGGGGCCCGACGCGCGCCAGCAGCGACCCGACGTGCGATCGGCCTCGTAGGCCGTCCGCCTAGACTTCACGACGAATGCCTGGAATCTGCATCGTCGGCGCCCAGTGGGGCGATGAAGGCAAGGGGAAGGTCGTCGACCTCATCGCCGAGCAGGCGGACGCCATCGTCCGCTTCCAGGGCGGCAACAACGCGGGCCACACGATCATCCGCAACGGCGAGGTCTTCAAGTTCCATCTCATCCCGTCGGGGATCCTGTATCCCGGCAAGCGCTGCATCATCGGCAACGGCGTCGTCATCGACCCGCGCGTGCTGACCGACGAGCTCGACGCGCTCAAGGCGCGCGGGATCGACACGAGCGGCCTGCGGATCAGCGCCAACGCGCACGTGATCATGCCCTACCACCTGCTGCTCGACACGGCCGGCGAGACGAAGCTCGGCAAGCTGCAGATCGGCACGACGCGGCGCGGCATCGGCCCCGCGTACGCCGACAAGGCGGCGCGCCTGGGCATCCGCATGCAGGACCTGCTCGACGAGAAGATCCTCAAGAAGAAGATCACGGCGGCGATCGATCCCAAGCGCCTGAGCCTGCGCCCGTACGCCAAGGACCCGTCGCTTGATCTGCAGTCGATGACCGAGGCCTACCTGACCTACGGCCACCGCCTCGAGCGCCACATCGCCGACACCGCGCGGCTGGTCTGGGATGCGCTGGACGCCGACAAGCTCGTCGTCTTCGAGGGCGCGCAGGGTGCGCTGCTGGACATCGACCACGGCACGTATCCGTTCGTGACCTCGTCCAACCCGATCGCCGGTGCGGCGTGCGTCGGCGCCGGCGTCGGGCCGAAGGACATCCACGAGGTCTGGGGCATCGCGAAGGCCTACCTGACGCGCGTCGGCTCCGGTCCGTTTCCGACCGAGCTCGACGACGAGGTCGGCGAGGAGATCCGCCGCCGCGGCGGCGAGTTCGGGACGACGACCGGTCGCGCTCGCCGCACGGGCTGGCTCGACATCCCCGCGCTGCGCTACGCGTCGCGCATCAACGGCCTGACTTCGCTGGCCATCACGAAGCTCGACGTGCTGTCGGGCTTCGAGAAGATCAAGGTCTGCACGGCCTACAGCGGGCCCGACGACGCGGCCTTCACGGACTTCCCGTACCACCAGTCGGTCCTGCACCACGCCAAGGGCGAGTACATCGAGCTCGACGGCTGGACGGAGGACATCAGCGAGTGCCGCACCGCGAGCGACCTGCCGCAGGCGGCGCGCGACTACCTGAACTTCATCGCCGAGCAGGTCAAGGTGCCCGTCGTGCTCGTCGGCGTCGGGCCGGGGCGCGAGCAGGTCATCTGGATGCAGGACGCGCTGCCGCAGCTTGCGGCGGCGGCGTAGCGGCGGCCTGCTGCAGCCGCAGCCGGCGCTCGCCGCGGCGCAGCGCGCGCCTGGCGAGCGTCGTCGACGACAGCAGCGCGAGCGCGGCAAGCGTGATCTGCACGCTGATGATCCCGTCCTCGCTCCAGTAGACGTCGTCGAGTCGCAGCAGCAGCGCGGACTCGTCGAGCGTCAGCGCGACCCCGAAGCCGAACGGAACCGCGAGCACCGGGTCGAGCTGCTCGTTGCGCGACAGCACCGACGCGCCGCCGGCGAGGAACGCGATGACGATCCCCGGCACGAAGTGGTGGATGTGGCGCTCGCCGATCACCATGTCGCGAAACGGTCCGGTCGGCCCGCGGCGACGGATCAGGTAGGTGCCGACCCGCGCGCACGCGAACGTCAGCGAGAACGAGGCGAGCAGGTTCAGCTGCGCCGTCTCGCGGGTGCTCAGGCTCTCCAGGCCCGCGACGGCGACCGCCATCGTCTCGCGCACCGCGACGTCGGCGGACTCGAGCGGGTCGAGATCGGGGTGGGCCTCCAGGCGGGCGCGCAGCGTGCGCACGACCTCGGTGCCCAGCACCGCCGCCGTCAGCCCGCAGGCGGCGATGCCGAGCGCCACCGTCCCGCGCTCGGCGCGCAGGCGCCGGCGGCGTGCCCAGGGCAGCTCGATCGCGCCCGGCAGGTGCAAGCTGCGCGCCACCACGCCGTCCCGCACGTCGCGCTTCAGCCCCACCGCTCGAGCAGATCCTCGTCGGGAACATCGCGTACGAGCCGCGCGGGCACGCCCATCACGACCTTGCGCGCCGGCACGTCGGCGGTGACGACCGCGCCCGCGGCGACGAACGCCTCCTCGCCGATCTCGACGCCGGGCACGAGCACGGCGCCGCCGCCGATCCGGCAGGCGCGCCGTAGGGTCGCGCCGCGCAGCGCCATCCCCTTCGGGTGGCGCGCCATCGTGTCGTCGTTGGTGGTCATCGCGCACGGGCCGAGGAAGACGTCGTCCTCGATGACGCTGTAGCCCGTCACGTAGGCCTGCGACTGGATCCGTACGCGGTCGCCGATCCGCACGTCGTTGTCGACGCCGCTCGCGCGCCCGACGACGGTCTCCGTCCCGATCACGGTGCGCTCGCGGACGAACGCCTGGTCGGCGACGATCGAGCCCGCGCCGACCCGAACGCCGGCGAACACGATCGCCTGCGCGCCGACGATGACGCCCGCCTCGAGGACGAGCGCGTCGAGCGGATCGCGCGAGGCCGTCGAACGCCTGGCGAGCATGGGCCCCTTGCCCAGCACAGCGCCATCGCCGATCGTGCAGTCGTCGCCGATGATCACGCCCTCGTGGACGACCACGTGGGCGCCGAACGCGACCCCGCTGCCGATCTGGGCAGTGGGGCTGAGGATGAGACCGGGCGCGTCGCTCATACGGTCCGAGAGCCTAGATGGTCGGTTATCGCCGCCACGACGCGCTCGGCCGCGTGGCCGTCGCCGTAGAGCGCGGGCCGGCCGGCCGGCGCGTCGCGTGCCAGCGCCAGCGCCGCGGCGCCGGCGTCGAGGTCGACGAGCACGTTCCAGCCCGCCTCGACCGTCTCCACCCACTCCGTCGTATCGCGCAACGTCACGCACGGCACGCCCGCGAGATAGGCCTCCTTCTGCACGCCGCCGGAGTCCGTCAGCACGGCGCTCGCGCGCGTCAGCAGCGACGTGAACGCGAGGTAGCCGAGCGGCGGCAGGACGATCGTCCCGGTCTCGACGCGGGCGAGCAGACCGGCCGTGTCCAGCCGTGCGCGGGTGCGCGGATGCAGCGGCAGGACGACCGTCTCGTCGAGGCCGAGCAGCAGCTCGACGAGCCGGGCCAGGCGCTGCGGGTCGTCGACCGTACCGGCGCGATGGGCGGTCGCCAGGACGTAGTCGCCGGCTGACACGCCGGCCTGCCGCAGCGGCCCGTCGTCGGCGGCGGCGCGCGGCGCCAGCACACGCGCGACGTCGACCATGACGTCGCCGACGATCTGCACATGACCCGCCGCGGACTCGCGCCGCAGGTTCTGCGCCGCCACCCGCGATGGAGCGAGCAGCAGCTCGCTCAGGTGGTCGGTCAGCACGCGGTTGATCTCCTCCGGCATCGCGCGGTCGAAGGAGCGCATCCCGGCCTCGACGTGGGCGACGGGGATCTGCGCCTGCGCGGCCGCCAGGGCGCCCGCGAGCGTCGAGTTCGTGTCGCCGTAGACGAGCACGGCGTCGGGCGCCTCGTCGCGCAGCAGCTCGCCGAGCGCGCCGAGCATGCGCCCGGTCTGCTCGGTGTTCGAGCCGCCGCCCAGGTGCAGCTCGACGTCGGGCCGCGGGACGTCGAGCTCGCGCACGAAGATCGCCGACAGCTCGTCGTCGTAGTGCTGGCCGGTGTGCACGAGCAGCTCCTCGTGCGCCGCGCGCAGGGGCCCTGACACCGCCGCCGCCTTGATGAACTGCGGGCGGTTGCCGATGACCGTGGCGATCCTCAGAGCCGGGCCTCGATGTACGCGCTGACGGCGTCGGCGGCCGCGCGCGACACCGGCCCAGGCGCGGCGGGGATCGCGATGGCGTCGATCGCGCGCACCGGCTGCACCTCGCGCGCGGAGGAGGCCAGGAACGCCTCGGTTGCGGTACGCAGGTCGTCGAGCGTCGTGATCCGCTCGGTCGCGTCGGTGACCGCGAACAGCGCGCGGCGCGTGATCGAGTCCAGGATGCGGTCCTCCAGCGGCGGCGTGCACAGCGCACCGTCGAGGACGTAGAAGAACGAGGTCGTCGGACCTTCCAGCACGCGCCCGTGCGGTGTCACGAGCAGCGCCTCGTCGGCACCGCGCTCGCGCGCGATGCGCGACGCGAGCATGTTCGCCGCGTAGGACAGCGACTTGACGCCGTCGAGCACCCGCGTCGGCGCGTACGTGACCGTCGCCAGCCCGACCGTGTCGGGTATGACGGGCAGGTCCTCGATGATCCCGATCCGCCGCCCGCCACGGGTCGCGAGCAGGCGCAGCCCGCCGTCGGCAGGCTCGGAGTGCTCGAGCAACTTCTCGACGTCGTCGCGGATCGCGTCGATGTCGAACGGCAGGCGCAGCGTCGCCGCGCTGCGCGCCATCCGCTCGAGATGCTCCTCCAGGCCGTACGGCCGGCCGCCGTAGAGGCGCACGACCTCGAAGACGCCGTCGCCGCGCAGCAGACCTTCGTCGGTGACGGGAATCGTGGCCTGCGCGACGTCCATCACGTCTCCGTCGAGAATCGCGAGCTTGTCGGGCATTGGCAAGAGCCTACGGCGCTGCGGCGACGACGCGCGCGCCAGCCATCCCAACACGCGCCCGGCGTCGGAAGGTTCATGGAGCGCAGGCACAGGCTGCTGGAGAGCGGAAGGTGCCTGCGTCAGCGACGTCGTGTCCGTGTCCGCCGCAAGCGCTTGCTCCCATTCGCCGTCGCCTGCTGGATAGGTCCCCGCGGCGCGTTTGTGATCGTCCACGATCGCCCGGAACGCCGGGAGCCACGGGGCCTCCCGATCGGTCCAGGTCGGCGTGTTCCAGAGCAGGCCCAGCCCGCCGCCTTGCACGAGGACACGTGCGATCTCGGCGGCTGCTTCTGTGGTGTCAAACCAGTGAAACGCTTCGCCGACGAACACGGCACCGACGGAGCCGTCCGTGATCGGGATTGCCTCCGCAGCACCCTCGATCGGCGTCACCATCGGCAGCTGTGCGGCGAGCTCGCGGCGCATGCTCGCGACTGGCTCGACGGCGATCACGCTGTTGACGTATGGCAGCAGCAGCCGAGTGAGCTTCCCGGTACCGGCAGCCAAGTCGAGGATCACCGGGCGCCGCGTGACGCCAAGCTGGTCGATGAGCCTCGCGATCGCCGCAGGTGGATACGTCGGACGACCGCGCTCGTAGCATTCAGCTGCGTGGCCGAACCCTCTCGCTGCGCGTGGATCGACGCTCACCCAGCCGACGGTAGCGCTGCTCCGTGATCACAACGGGACGGCGTCGATCTCGTCTGCCTCAGGAGGCTCGGCCGGAGCGCGACGTGAGCAGGATCGAGGCCGCGCCGATCAGCATGCCGCCCGCCGCAGCGACCACCGCGATGCCGACGGAGGCTCCAAGCGCAAGCCCGAGCGCCGCCAGCAGCACCGCGATGACGATCGACGTGGCAATGGCCGTTCCCATGGTGGATCTCCTTGTCCGGTCCCGCGTTGTCACTACGGGGCCGTAAACCGAGGGGGAACGCTGTTCATTGGACCGGAACACAGTGCTTACGCGCCCAGCGCCACTGCACCACGGTTTCCTCGCACGCTCGGCGAAGCTCCAGCCGCCGGTCGATGAGATCCTCCAATGCGCCTTGCGCGCTGTGTAGGTCAGTTCGAATCAGTTCATCCATCGCTACAGCGGAAGCTGTACCTTCTGCAGCAACTGGCCGATGCGCAGCCGACCCCGTCTGAGCGTTTGCGCGCCAATATGCGCCGGGACTTCTCGCAATACCGCGGCCTGTGCGAGCGGTACCGAGGGCAGAGCAGGTCCCTACTTCTCGCAACGCTCACGGTTGCCTATCTCCAGTGTTGGCGGGCTCTCGGGGCCGCGCGAGATCTCGCAGTACATCCCACAACGACCCGAGTGGGCTGTTCCGGGAATGCTGCCCAAGGCAGTGTAAGCCCGTGGTTGCTGGCCATCTCGTAGATGGCTGACGGGGCAGGTCTGGGCATTGCCCAGCGTTCCCGAGGGGTCTTCCCAAGACGCCTCCTCCGAAGCGTGAGAATCCCAGTGTTCTCGGGCCAAGCGACCCCTTGCGCTGCCCACGGGCGGACCTGGCCGTCGGCGCCTCATCTGCCCAATGACAGACCCCTGGCGCTGTCTCGCCGGGCTCGTATGGTCGCGGAGGTGTCCTCCAACGGCCAATCCGGAACTGCACACGACGCGTTGGTCGATCTGATCGCGCTGAACCTGTTCGGACAGTTGCGTGGGATGAGTGCCTGCGACCGCCGGTTCGTGCTCGTCGAACTTGACGGACGTATCCATGGCGCCAGCAGCGAGCGGGTCGTGCTCGCGCGCTCAGCGGTGCAGCTGTTCGAGCGGGAAACCACGGGCGCTCTCTCGAGGACGAACTATGAGCGGTGGCGCGTCGCTCGACCCGACGCGCAAGTCCTGCCGTCCGCGAAGCTGATCGAGAACACCTGGCTCGGTTCGTGGTCTACCGCGATGGACCGGCTCGGGTTCCGTCCAGGCGCCTGTCACGCTGTACGTACTCTGGCCCGCCGGGGCGTCGAGCCGGGCAGCTCGGAGCTGCTGGAGCGCCTCCAGGCTTGTGCCTCCGAACTCGGCCGCACCCCGAGTCTCGACGAGTTCGATCGGTGGCGGAGAGCGCAACTGCTTGGGCGAAACGGCGTCATCGTCGTCGGCGTGCCGATGTACCAGCGGCGGTTCGGCGGCTGGCGGCAGGCTATTGAGGCTGCGGGATTGCCGCAGCGGGAGCGCGCGCGGCGAGTGCCCGTCCTGGACTGGACCCGCGACGACGCGATCAGATGCCTCCGCGAGGCGACCGCCGCGCACGGCACCCAGCGACTGCGAATGGTCCAGTACGAGGAGTGGCGTGGGCGACACATCGATCTGACGGGCGGCGGCGGGATCCCCGGCGGGGACTCGATCGTCGCGGAGTTCGGCGGGTGGCTCGCCGCTCTCGTCGCCGCCGGGCTGCTCAGTCAGAACGCGGCGCAAAACGTACGGGTCGGACAAGGGCGTGCGTTCAGCGACGACGAGCTCGACAGCGCTCTCGCATGCTTCGCGCGGGAGACAGACGGTCCTGACTCGAGCGGCGCGTACGAGCGCTGGCGTGTCGACGCAATGTCCGATGACGGCGAGGCTCACGTGCCCGGACGCAAGCCGCTGGCCCGACGTCACGGTTCCTGGGCGCGTGTGGCCGCGCGCATCCGCGAGCATCGGACCGCGGCAGCCCACACGTCCTCCTCGACGGTCCGTCCTGCGATGGCGTCTCATCACGCGTAATCGTTTCGGGATCGTGGCCGCTGCGACCGCCGGTGCACGACACTTGCGCGCCGTCGAGGAGCGGTCCGTCGCGACGACCGACCCGGTCGCCTTGAACCTCTTCCGCCAGCTGCGCGCCATGACGGCCGACGACCAGCGATTCGTGCTTCGCGCGCTCGACGACCGCGTCGCCGGAGGCGACGACAGCGGCGCGCGTATCCGTGTTGCGCGCGGTGCGCTGGAACGGTTCGAAGCCGAAACTGGGCAGCGGCCGTCGAAGAAGCGCTACGAGCATTGGCGGATCTCTCGGGCCGACTCCGCTTCGGCGCCGTCCGCGACGTTCATCGCGAACGCCTGTGGCGGGTCCTGGGCGAACGCGATGGACAGGTTCGGCCATCGTCCCGCGCCCGACCACTCAGCGCGACGCATGGCCAAGCTCGGTGCAACCCCGAGCGACGCGCAGCTCCTGCAGCAGCTACGCGCGTGCGCCGCGGAGCTCGGCGCAGCGCCGCGGGTTCATGAGCACCGGCGCTGGCGGCGCAGCAAGCTGCTTCAGCAAGGCGCCGGGATCATCCACGGCGACCGGGCGTACCGCGCCCGCTTCGGCGGCTGGCGGCAAGCTGTCGCCGCCGCGGGCCTGCCACCGCAAGGCCTCCCGCCCCGCGCGCTGAACTGCGACTGGACCAACGAGGAAGCAATCGCCTACCTTCGCCAGGCCGCGCCGACCGCCGCGAAAGGTCGGCTGCGCGTGAGCGAGTACGACGCATGGCGCAGACACCACCTCGCTTCCCGGGCGGACGAGGGCAACCCCACGCCGCTGCCGGTCGGCCGAACGATCGCGGAGCGTTTCGGTGGATGGCTCGCGGCCCTCGCTGCAGCTGATCTCCTCAGCCAGGACGCCGTACGAAATCTGCGCGTTGGGCACGGCAGCTCGTTCACCGACGCAGAGCTCGACCAGGCACTTGCTCGCTTCGCCCGGGAAACGAGCGGCTCGGTTTCCTCAGGGGCGTACCAGTCCTGGCGCGACGCCGTCATGGCGCGAGACGACGGCCTGCATCTACCGGGCCGATCCGTCTTGGCGCGGCGACTCGGCCACTGGGCTGAAGCGGCAGCCCGCGTCCGGGAATACCGAACCACCACACCGCCGCGGACATGACCGATCGCCCATCACCCGAAGCGCGCGTCATCGCACGACTGGTACCGGCGCTGAGCGATCGGACCTGCCAGCAGCTTCGCGCGCTTCTCGCTGACGATCTCGCGACCAGCGGAGCCCTCGCACCGGCCAATCAGTCGCTGATCGGCGTCGCCGCACTCGTGGCTGCGCATGGGCGCGTCCCCTCGATCGCAGATTATGAGGGCGCGCGCGCCGATCACCCAGACTGGCCGCACCACAACGCCGTGTGCCGGCTGTACGGCAGCTGGCTCAACGCCGTCAGCGCGTCCGTCAAGCTCATCAGTCACACGCCGCAGCGCGCCCGCCCCGCCCCGAATGGGCCCGCCTCGAACCCGACCAGACGAGACTGCGTCCAAGGCATCCTGCGCTGCCGGCTGGCGATCGGCGACTGGCCCGGCATCGGCGAGTACGCACGCTGGCGAAACATCGAGGCGGACCTCTGCCGGCGCACCGGCACCCTCGATCGCGTGTCCCCCGACGCGAGCGTCATCCGCAGGCGACATGGCACCTGGGGGGCCGCACTCGACCTCGCGCGTCACTGGAAGCAGCCGAGGCCGAGCAGTACCACGGACCCAACCGAGGCGTAACGCGACTGCTAGTACGGATCGCCCCGCTGATCGTGTCCGCACCCAGCCCTTGTTCGCCGATGGAGCGTTTGCATCGACGAGCCGCAGCCGTCGGAGCTCCGCACACTGCTCCACCTCGGTCCTCCCGAGCTCGTTCTGTCCAGACAAGCCCGGGCTCCGCCGACCACCCGACGGCCAGTGGCCGAGTTTTGCAACCGGCGCAGGTGGCGGTCCCACCCCCCGTGTCGGCGACCAGCGCCCATCGGCGACAAGCAACGTCCACGACGCCACGATGCCGTCGACCTCGGGGCTGTCGCCGGCTGCGACGACAGCCGACCGCGATCCCGTTGCTGGCGCCGCGGGTGTGCGGCTGCTCCTCGCTCGGTCGCCGACCCGACGACGTCACGCGGAGGCGTCGTCACGGTCGGGCGCGTCAGACGCGGAGAACTGCATGTCCTCGGCGCGGCGAACGGCAATCGCGGCCTTCTGGTCGTCGACGCGGCCTTGCAGGAGGGCAAGGACGAACGCGTCGGCGGCTCGCTCGAACGCCGCGACATCGTCGTGCCTGAGACGCTGCCACTTCGCCGGGGGCCGGCCCTGTTCAGCATCGCGATCCAGTTCGCGTTCGAGCAGGCCGTGCGACTCCAGCAGCCTGAGCTTGGTTTCGACGGTCGGGCGACTGGCGGAGCTGCTTTTCACGAGCTCGTCCCGGCTGCGGGGCTGTTGTCCACACCGTCGAAGGATGTGGGCGGCGACATCGTCGGTCAGCAGGGCCAGCACTTGTCGTGTCTCGGGCGTTATGTAGATTTGTAATGCAGAATGTACAAAAGTATCGGTGACCCCATTCCCGAGGCTCGGCATCTCGTGCTGGTTGCCGTCGAGGATGAAGCGCCGCCGGATGATCGGCACGTCGCGCCGCGTCTGTTGACGACCACTCGCTGTCGCCCGAGCGAGGTGCCGACGACCGTCGCGTTGCGCCTGACGGATTCGGCGTTGCGGCGCGCTCGGGCGGGAGCGAGTGCGACCGTGCTGGACCTCGAGACGTGGGTTCGACTCGCGGTCGAAGCGGCGCGTCAGGCATCCCGCGCTGCCGACCTACTCGACCTTCCAATCGACGAGGTCGTCGGCGCGATCGACCACGCGGCTGCGGTCACGATGTCTGTGCGGCCCGTGATCGGAGCCCCGATGAACGCGTACCTGCGGTCCCTACGCGAACCGTCCCCGGGCGCGCCCGCCGGCGCCGACCGCGCGCAGCTCGTCGTCTACGCACCGTATGAGCTCGCAACGGCATGGACGATGGACGCGATCGCGGCGGGCATGTCGCTGGACGCGTGGGCTTCGCTGCAGGTGCTGAGTGCCCCGTGCGATGTCGTGGCCTGGGAGGTCGCCGCGGCTCGCCGCGGCTGCTACCTGGGCGAGTGGGTACTCGCCGTGGCGCTCGAGGCGAACCGCTCGAGCGCTCGCCCCCAGGCCTGAGCGCCCGCGTCTGGGCTTGCCTGCATCTCTGCGGCGAGCGGCCCGATTCCCATGTGGGTTGCGAACTGCGCGTCGAGGTCGGCAGTGTGGACGTAGTGGACGCGCAGCGCCGCGGGCCGGCGAGCCTTCGCGACCGATCGGTCCAATGCGCGGCAGCGCGCGACGCCACACGCATCAAGATCGCCGTCCTGGACGGCGCGCACCGCGTCGTCACGCGGTAGCTGGCGGAACTCAAGCGGCACCTCGTAGCCCAGCGCACGCGCCGAGGGCGGCCGGTTGTGCACGCGGGTGACCGGGACGGAGCGGTGGTGGTTGACACCGTTGCTGAACGCGAGCGCGCCGACGGCAAGAGCGGCCGCCCCCAGCGTGCCGACGCAGTCCAGCACCACCTGCGGTCCACAGGCCCGCAGCGCCGCGACCGCGTCGAGCACCGCGAACGCCTGATCCTCCGTCGCCGCGGTGGCTCGCAATCCCGCGATCCGCAGGACCACGAGCCCTGCGCCTGCGAGGTCGGGCGCGACGACGCGCGCGAGGTCATGCTCGCGCAGGCTGTCGAGCGTCAGCTCAAGCCACGCGCACACCGGTCGCTGGGCGGCGATGGCGATCGCGGCGGCGAGCAGCCGCTGGTTGATGTCGCGCCATGCATCGTCGGGCGACGCGATCCGGAAATACCCGGCCGACATCGCGGCGGCGTCGGTCTGCGTCGACGCGACGGCGGTCGCGAACGTCTGCAGCGCGTCGTCCTGCGCGAGGTCGTTCGGCACGATGGGGAGCGACGTGATCGTGGCGGCCGCCGGCATCGCTCGCAGCCACGCAGCACGAGGGTTGTCGGCGTTGACTTCGACCAGCACGGCGGTGTCGGGATCCATCAGAAACGGGATCCCCAGCGTGCGGATCGTGTGCAGGAGGAACCCGCCGTTCGCCAGCGCGAGGCAACGCGTCGACAGGATCGCGCCGCGAATGAGGCCGCGGTCGGCGCGCTGCACGAATCCGAGATCCGTGTCGCCGACGCGCAGCAGGAACCCCGCCGGCAACGGGATTGATGCAGGACGCACCGACGGCAGGATCATGCGGTGACAAGCTACGGCGCTGCCCGGACGCCATCGGGGGCCGCTACAAAGTGTTTGGGTGCGCGACGCGCGCGGGTGCGCCCGTCCGGCCTGCCGCGTACGCCGACAGGGCTCGGGCAATCCGCCGCACGGGCGCCGCGACGGCCACGTCGGGGATCGTCGCGGCGATCGGCGGTCGCGTCATCATGTCGCGATCACGCGGCCCGGTGCGGCGGCCGGTGCATCGCGGCCGTAACCTCGGCCGACGCCTGAGCGATGCTCCACGTCAGCCAGTCCGCGGCCGTGTGGAGCATCTCGGCACCCGTTCGACGCGCCGCGGCTTGGCCGTCACGCACGGAGCCTGTCCAGGTCGGCGGGCATCGTTGAAACAGTGCACCGGTGTCACAGAGCTAGCTTGACGCGTCGCAGGAGGCGTTTTGGATCTTGCAGCGCCGTTCGGCCGTGCAGTACGCGGTGGTTGTCGAGCACCAAGGTGGAGCCCTCCGGAATGGCGACCCGAGTCCGTTGACAGCGGTCGACGGCCTGTTGGACGCGCTTGGCTCGTCGTCTGACCGATTCGGACGGCTCGTCGATGTCGCAGCCTGCGGCCACGAGGTCGGAGTGCCATCGCATGCCGCCGCCCGGCAATGCGACGGGCAGCCACGATGTCCTGGGTTTTGCCGCGTGATCAGGGTCCCAGGCGAAGGGCACGACGAGATCGTCGATGGGCTCGTCGTCCGCGGCCTCCAGCGCCGGCTCGACGTCGTCCGCGAAGACGAGCTCGCTCAAGCCTCCACCATGGGTGTCAGCTCGCACTGCCGCCATCACGATGAGCCGGTCAGGCGCATCGGCCAGTGAGGAGTCGGTGTGCGGTCGCATCGCATGACGCGAGCGTGCGCGACCGACGAGGTCGATGTCGTCGGCAGCGGCCATTCTGATGTCGAAGACGGCCTCGGCATCCATGCTCGGCGGGTTCCCCCAGATCGCACAGCACGCCAGCAGGCCCAGCGGTTCGGCGACCGGCAGCCCGGAGACCATCGCCGCGCCGTGCGCAAGGGCAGCATCTGCGACGGCCCGCAACGACGGCGCGATGCGACCCGTTTCACTGGGGTCTGGCAGCCGCCCGTCGGCGATGATCTCAGTCGCCCAATCGGCGAGGGCCTCACCCTCCTCCTGAGGCAGCACGATGTCGACGACGCCGGCAGCTTGGACACCGTGCGGTACCGTTGCCATCACTCTAAGTCTTGCGCACGTGGTCAGCCGCGTCTAGGCTGCACTATGGCCGCAATTTCAAGACCCGATGCACCACCGGTCCCGAGCGACGTGCTTCAACCGGCGCAGACCGACGACAAGCACCCGGCGCTCCAGCCGGCGCAAACCGACGACAAGCACCCAGCGCTCCAGCCGGCCCAGACCGACGACAAGCACCCGGTCGGGTAGGTCCCCGGCGACGTCGCGGCGCTCGTTGACCGAGCCGGCTCGCACGCGACACAGTCGCTTCCAAGTCTTCGTCGTTGCGCAACGGCGTCGCGTTGCGCTCGAGGCGACCATCGGCTCTTGGTGCGACAGGATCGGCCTGCCGGCCGACGTTGTGGCGCTGCACACCGGCGAGCGGCCACCGCCAGGTATGCACGAATGGTCAGACGGAGCGATCGGCGTGATCGCCGATCTCGATGAGGTGCTCGGTCGGGCGCGTCTCGTTGAGTTCACCCCGATCGCGTCCGACTCCGCCGTCGTCTTGCCCAACGGCTTGAGCGTCGTCGAACACCGCCGCGGCGAGACGATGGCTCTCGTCGCGGAGATCCTCGAACGACGGAGTTACCTCCAACATGGACTGCGGATCGCGGATGGGGACGTCGTCGTCGACATCGGGGCAAACGTCGGCCTCTTCGGCGCGTTCTGCCATCTGGAAGCCGACCACGTGACCGTCCATGCGATCGAGCCGGCCCCGGCCAGCGCAGCGCTTCTGCGAACCAATACTGCGCGTCAGCCCTGGGCGACGGTCGTCCACGAGCTGGCGATAGACGACCACGACGGGACGCTGCCATTCACTTACTTCGACGAGTGCTCGCTGCTCAGCGGACTGCGAGCAGATCCGACCGAGGCGGCGGTGTTGGGCCAGGCCTACGCCCGCCGTCAAAGCATGCGAGCGGGCCTGACCTCGCCGGCACTTGGAGACGCCTTTCCCGCGGTGTGGCGCCCCGTGGTCTGCGAGGTGAAGGTGGAAACGCTCGAGACGTTTCTGGATCGCAATGGAGTCGCGACAGTGGGACTGTTGAAGATCGACGCCGAGGGCTCCGAGCTCGATGTGCTCTCGTCCACGACCCAGGCCACCTGGTCGCGCATACGTCAGGTGGTCGTCGAGGTGCATGGCGGTGCGGCAGCCGCCCAACGGGCAGTCGAGCTGCTCGCCACCGCCGGGTTCGAGACCCGCATTGGGCAGGACATCGCCTACGCGGGCTCCGACACGTTCATGGTGTGGGCTCGAAGGCCCGGGCCGGTCGGCCTGACGGACCGTGACGGACGGCGTGCGGCGGCATTCGTGGATGCCGCCGCGAGCCTGCGCTCGTCTGGACTCGATGTAGTCGTCGCGGCGACAGCGTCGTCGCCACTGGCCCACGACGATGTCGCACGCGCAGCGCTTGCAGAGCTGACCGAGCGATGCGAAGCCAAGGACATCACGTTGCTCGACGTGACGCAACATGCCGGGGCCCCGGCACGCGAACAACACGGCGGCCACGGCGACGTTGCGATGGGCACCGAGATGACGAGGCGGCTCACCGCCAGCGCAAGGCCGCCGACAAAGGTCATCGTCGTCGACGCGGACAACACGCTGTGGGACGGCGTTTGCGGCGAGGACACCGACCTCGGCTTCGGCCCCGATTGGGCCGAGGTCCAGCGCCTGCTCCTCGACCAGGCTGCCGCCGGCCGCGCGCTCGTACTGTGCTCGCACAACGACATCGCCGATGTGGAGGAGGGATTCGCCCGCCTGCCCACGATGCCGCTCGCGTTAGGGGACTTCGACGACCTGGCGATCGGTTGGGAGCCGAAGTCGACGCTCATCGCACGAGCGCTGCGTCGCCTGGGCTCGACCGCCGACGCCTGCGTCGTCATCGACGACGATCCGGCCGTACGACGGCAGATCCAGACGGCGCTTCCGGGTGCGACGGTGGTCGATCTTCCCGCCGACCCCACCGGTCGTGCGGCAGCTCTGCGAGACACCTGGAGCCTGGACGTCCACGGTCTTACCGCCACGGACCGGAGAAGAAGCCAGGCCCGTGGCGAGGAACAGCGCCGTGACCACGCTCGTGAGCGAGCCGGGACCCGCCGCGAGTGGCTCGAGGGACTCGGCCTCCAAGTGCAGTTCTACAAGCCCGGCTCCGAGGATGTTCCCCGGCTGGCCGACCTCACGCGTCGAACCAACCAGTTCAACATGACCCTCCGGCGGCATGGACCCGCCGCCATCGCCGACCTGCTGGAACGAACGCCGTACGCCTGGGCGGTCCGAGTCAGGGACGCTTTCGGCGACTACGGCATCGTGGGACTGGTCGTTGCCCGACGCGACGACGACGTCCTCGATGTCACCGATTGGGCATTGAGCTGCCGGGCGCTCGGGCGCAACGTCGAGTGGGCCGTGATCGAAGGTCTCGGCGCCGTGGCAGGCGCGGCCGGGCTCCGACGCGTTCGCGTCAGGGCCGTCGAACGCCCCCGCAACACGGCGGCCCGCGCGTTCGTGCAGGACTTGGCCGCCTACGGCGATTCGACGATCTCCAACTCCGTCACGATCGACGCGCGAGTTGCCGCGCGTCTCGACTGGCTAGGCGTCGATACCAGCGCGGCCGAGGCACCGGCGGCGGCATCGACCGTGGGTGACGCGCGCTGGCCCACGGCTCGATGGCCTGCCCCGGCTCCGAGCATCGCTGACGTCGCGTCGTGGCGCGGCGCGCGGTCGGCCCGTCCGCACATCGCGACACCGTTCATCCCGGCCCGGACTCCCCTCGCGCAACGCGTGAGCCTGATTTTCAACGACGTCCTGGGCTGCCAGGTCGGAATCGATGACGACTTGCGAGCGCTTGGCGGAGATTCCGTCGGGGCTCTGCGGATCTGCGAGGCCGTCGGCGACGCGCTCGGCGTGCGTCCCTCACTGACCGCCTTCTTGAAGCAGCCGACCGTCCGCGCGCTCGTCTCGCTGCTCGAGTCTCCGGTTGATGCTTCGCCGCAACCGCCAGCCGGCGGCGTTGCAGTCCCGCCGGTAACCGCCGGCCGTCGGCGGCTGTGGGCGGCGCTGCGCGCCAACGGGCGCCGACCGGAAGACGTGATCCCGATGGCGTTCGAGGTCGATGGCCGGGTCGATCGGGCTCGCCTCGTCGTCGCCCTCCAAGAGGTCTGTGACGCCCATCCGGTCCTTGGCGAGACCGTCGTCGACGACGGCGTGTTCGGCCTGCGGGTCCGGACCAGCACCGTCGCCGTACCGGTGCTCGAGCTCGATGCAGGCACGTACCCCACGACTACCGCCGTCGCCGCCGCCTTGGCGCGCCGCGTGGACCTGATCGACGGCCCGCTCACCGCCGCAGCGCTTCTGCCTGGGACGAACTCGACGCTACTCGTCGTCGTCGTCCATCACGCCTGCTTCGACGGCGCTTCGGTCCCGAGATTCCTCGAGGACCTGCAGGCCGCCTACGGTGGCCAGGGTCTCGGCCGGCCAAGCGAACGCGCCTACGCGCAATATGCTGCACGCCAGGCAGCCGCCGCCGGCAATCGCACGCGGATCGCGTCCATCGCCTCGCTCTTGGCCCGTGCGTCCAGACGACCGGCCCCGCCGCCGGCCGGCGGCAACCAACTGCATCGCTTCGCCGTCGACGCCGAGCGGTCGAAACGGGTCGCCGGCGCGACGCGCCAGCTGCTCAGCACGCCGGCCGTCATCGAGCTCGCCGCCATGGGCGTCGCTTGGAGCGCGCTGACCGGCGAAGAAGACATCGTCCTGGCCTTCATGACCGCCAATCGCGACGGTGTCGTTCCGCCCGACGCCATCGGCTTCTTCGCCAACGTCGTGCCAGTGCGTGTCCAGGTCCCTCCAGCCCAGCACGCGCACGACTACGTGCAGCAGGTCCAGACGGAGGTCGACCAAGCGCTCGACCGAGCAGCCATCCCCTACGGCAGCCTCCTCGAGGAGCTGCACGGCGACCCGTTCGTGTTCACGCCTCCATTCGACGTCCTGGTGACGCGAAACCTTCCGGCCCCGACGGTGTCGCTCGCCGGCGCACCCGCCCGCTTGCTGTGGACGCTGCCCGAACGCCCCGCCTTCCCCGTCATGTTGGACCTGCAGCCGTCCGAGAAACGGATGGACGCCGCCCTCCGCATCGGCGCAGGAGCCCTGCCGGCATCCAGCGTGGCCGAACTGGGCGACCGCTGGTTGAACGCTCTCGATGACCTGTGCGCCGGAGGCCGAACGCTCGCCGAGTCGATGGGTGCTGCGCCGCCGCCATCGCCCGAGCAGATCCGCCAGCTCAGATACAGCATGCTCGATGAGCTCGGACGCCGGTAGTCAGTCGAGCCGTCCGCATCATCACGCGGACACCCGACCACCGGCGCTCGAAGCCCAAGCTGAGATCACGATCGAGGCAGCGATCACCGGAGTCCTGAACGAGCCGCGGCTCGCCGACGCCGTGGCGGCCGCAGTCACGCACCACGCGTTGATCCACGCCGTCGACATGCGGCTCGATCCGACGTCCTCGCACCTCGGACCGCGGACGCTCGAGATGACCGTCGCAGCCGCCGAACTCGACATCGTCGGCGCGCTGCGCCTTCTTCGAGATGCCTGCGACATCTACGACGAACGGCCGTTGGCCCACGGGCCGTCACGCGAGGAGCTCATCGCGACGATCGCCGACCCCGCCGGTTCGGCCGCGGCGCTCGCACGGCGCTTCTGGGCACCCTTCCTCGCTCGCGAACCCGACCCGGCACTTCTGGCCCGTGCGCTTCGCCTCAGCGCCCCGACGAGACGGCTTCGCAACGTCGCGGTACCGCTGGCCGCCAAGACGCTCGACGAGCTGGCCGCGCGAGCAGCAACCCCCGGCACCGGCCTCGAGGCCACCGTCCTACACGCCTGGCGAGCGACGCTGGCAGCACACGCATCCGACGACGACATGCTCGACGTCTGGCGCCCGGGCCTGACGACCGACATCCCGGCGGCCGTAGGACGGTTCGGTCGCTACGTCCGGCTACCGATCGCGGCCATCGACGACATGCGCACGGCCGCCGAAATCGAACGGTGGCTCGAATCCAGCGACACGCTCGCTGACCTGTACCCGGCGACCGGAATCGACGGCACATCCCCGATCGCATCGTTCGCATCGCTGCGGTTGCCGACCCCGCGACGCCTCCGGACAGACGCAGTCATCGACGTGCGGAGCGTCCACGCCCCAATCGGCGGACACGTCATGGAGTGCACCATCGAGCACACAAGCGAGCGTCCATACGTGTTCCTGCGCTGCGACGACAGCCTCGATGATCTCGCCGCACGGGCCCTGGCAGCCGACCTACTCGAGCGCTTGGAGCCGACCGACTCCGGCGCAAACCCGCCGCGCCACGTCCGAGGTCCGACGACGACCGCGACCGTCGGCCTGTGGACCCGGCTGGTCCGACATGCCGCCCGCAAGGGCCAAGCCCCGGCGATCGACGATGGCGAGCGGGTGATCGTCTACGGCGAGCTGCGCGCCCACGTCGAGCGGACGGCCGGTGCCATGGCCGCTTGCGGCGTCGCGCAGGGCGACATCGTCGCCATCGACCTGCCGCGAGGCCTGGAGCTGATCCAGACCGCGCTAGCGGCTCTGACGCTCGGAGCCCCGTTCCTGTTTCTTAATCGAGCCGACCCCGTGGCACGTCGACGTCACGTGCTCGCCGACGCCCGACCGACACTCGTGGTCTCCGAGGCTCAGCAGGACAACGCCCCCTACCCGGTTCAGCATCCGGAGGCACTCGATGCCGGCGAGCCGAGCCGCGTCGAAGATCTCGACCTGTCGGACGAGCTGGCCTACGTCATCTACACCTCGGGCAGCAGCGGACGACCCAAGGGTGTCGAGGTGACCCACGGCGGGCTGCGCAACTATCTCGCCTGGGCCGCCGGACGCTACGCGGGCGCCGGCGGGTCGCTACTGCACACGGATGTCGCCGCCGACCTGACGCTCACGTCGTGGATGGTGCCGCTGTGGGCAGGCGAAGTGGTCCGTGTCGTCCGAAGCGACGAGCCTGAGGCGTTCGCCGGCGCCCTCATGGACGCCGATGACCTGTCGTTCGTCAAGTTGACGCCCAGCGGCCTTGCGCTGCTCGACGCGGTGTTAGCACCCGGCTGCTCGCTGCACGGCAAGGTCCGTCACGTCGTGCTCGGAGGAGAACAGCTCGAAGGCCGGCACCTGACGATGCTCGAGCGATTCGGACTGACCAGCTCGCCTGTCACCAACGAATACGGTCCGACCGAAACGGTGGTCGGCAGTGCGGCGTACACGTTCAGGGTCGGCTCCCCGCAGCCCTCGCCCGTGCCGATCGGCACGCCGATCGACAACACGTCCATCACGGTACGCGACCGGCAGGGACGGCCATGCCGCACCGGGATCGCCGGCGACCTGGCGATCGGCGGAGCCGGCGTGGCCCGCGGCTACCGACGCCTGGCCGAAGAGACGCACCGCCGGTTCACGATCTCCGAGGACGGCGCCCGGGAGTTCCGTACCGGCGACGTCTGCTGGATCGACGAACAAGGGCGGCTGCGCTACCTCAGCCGTGCCGACCGCCAGGTCAAACTCCACGGCTTCCGGGTGGAACTCGACGAGGTCGAACACGTCCTCAACACCCACGAGGCTGTCCGTCGCGCCGCAGTGACCGTCGGCGGCCGGCCAGCTTGTCTGCAAGCCTCCATCGAACTGGAGGGCGGCTGGTCTCCCGCGAGCGCGACACCCGCGATCGAACATCATGCCGCGGCCCACCTTCCGTCGTACGCGCTTCCGGACCGGTTGAGCTACCTGGACGAGATCGCGCTTACGGCCGCCGGCAAGGTCGACTACCGGCGTCTGGCCGCCACAGGATCGCAGGCGCCCGCCGGCGTCCCGACCGCGCATGATGGCCAGGACGCGGCCGCGGTAGCGGTTCTCGCCGAGCTCTGGCAGCAAGTGCTGGGTGTCGTGCCGGCCCAGACCGACAGCTTCTTCGGTGCCGGCGGCGACTCAATCTCCGCGCTGCGGTTAGTCAGCAGCCTGCGCCAGGCAGGCTGGACGATCGGGATGCGCGACATCCTGGCGCGGCGAACGTTCGCCTCGGTCGCGGCCGGGCTGCAACGACAGCAGGTCCACCGCGACCCGCCGGAGTCTGCGGGCACGATCCCCCTGCACCCCAACCAGCTGGCACTGCTGGCCGGGCGCCCGGACGCCGTCCCGCGCTGCTGGGCGATCGGGTGCGCCGTCGCCGTCGCCGGCCCACTGGACATCGACCGCCTGCACGACGCGCTCCGACGCGTAACCGAACGTCACGCGGCGCTGCGGACGAGCGTGGATCCCGACGCCCGCACAGCTCGAATTCACCCAGCGGACGGTCTCGCGGACCCGGTCGTCGACATCCCGGATGGCACCCCCACGCGGGCCGGCATCGACCTTCTGCGCTCCAGTCTGGATCCTGCGACCGGCGTCAACTGCGCCCTGGGTGTGCGCCGTGATCTCTCGACGACCACCGTTCTGGTCGCCGTCCACCATGTAGTCGCCGACCTCGTCTCGGTCCGGATCGTCGTCGATACCTTGCATGACTTCTATGTCGAACCGCAGGCGGCCGTTTGCGGCGACCGCTACCGCGAGATCGTCGAGCACGCCGCAGCCACTGCGCCCCTTCCGCCTTTCGCAGATCTCGGCGCAAGCACGCAGACGCGGTCGGTCGCGTTACGCGTCACCTCGGGGCCGATCACCGGCCTCAACGCGTCGCGTCGCGTCGCAGATGCAGTACGCGACGCCGCTGTCGAGGCTATCGAGACCGATCGCCTGTTCGGCGGCGTCGTCGTGGAAGGCCACGGCCGCAGCGACGAGAGCAGCGGCGTCGTCGGGTGGCTGACGAGCTACGAGACGGTCGGCGACCCGCACGACGCGCGCTCCGCCGGGCAGTTGCTGGCGGTCAACTTCATCGGCGATCATCGGACGATCGCCACGCGCTGGGGCCCTGCCGAGGTCGATTTCCCAGACCCCGGCGCCGACGACCTTTTGCTCTTCGCGATGCACCTGACCTGCTGGACGACCGACCAGCGCGTGTGCCTGTCCTGGGCCTTCGATCCGCGGACCCTCGAGCGACGCGCGGCCGAACGTGTCGCGGACCGCTTTGAGACCTGCCTGCTCGAGCGTGTCACAGCGCCGCAAGTCACCGACACTGTGCTCGAACAGCGCGATCTGTCACGGATCCTTCGAGACTTCAGTTGACCGCCACGATCACAGCGGTCCATCCGACAGGCCTGTCCCAGCGAGGGATGGTTCTGGCCTCGCTGGTCGATCCCGACCAGGCGCTCTTCGTCGAACAGAGCGCTTTGGCTCTCCGAGGAGTACTGACCGTCGAGCGTCTGCGCTCAGCCTGGGAGGCACTGGTCGCTGAACACGACATCCTGAGGACGGCGTTCGCGTGGGACCTTTCGGACGCCCCGCGTCAGGTCGTGCGGTCCGTCGTGGAGACGACCGTCACGCTCCTCGACGACGTCGATACGCGGCCCGCTCGGCTGCCACGGCTGCTACCCGACCTGTTCGAATGGCAGCGACGCCTGCCGTTCGACCTCACCAGCGCACCTCTGGTGCGCCTGGCGGTGGTGCCGGCTGACGACCGGACGATCCTGCTGTGGACGCACCATCACGCCATCCTCGACGGCTGGTCACAGATGCTGCTCGTCGGCCGCCTGCTGCGCCTCTGCGGCCCCGCGCCAGTGCCACCGGTCGCCCGAGCGCCTGCCTTCGCCGACTACGAAGCCTGGCTGCATCGCCGGCGCCCGGCGCCAGGACCGCCTTCACCCGCACGCATGCAGCCCACTGCGCGACTCGGCGGTGCGACGGCCCGCCACGGTTCACGCACGCGAACGCTCCCTGTCTCGCCCGACGCCGACGGCGCCTCGGCGGCCACCCGACTGGCCGCCGCCACCGCCTTGACGCTCGCGCAGATGCTCCCTGGCCGCCAGACGACTCTTGGGATGACGGTTGCCGGGCGTCACGAGGCGTTTGACGGATCGCTTGACGTCGTCGGTCCGTGCGCCACGACGATCGCGGTGCAGGTCTGTCCGTCGTCCGTCGAGACCTTCGATGAGCTGGCGCGACGGCTCGAGAACCTGGCCGCCGCATCGTGGCTCGACCACCCACCTCCGGTGGCGACTCCCGACGTGATCGTCGCATGGGCCAACTACCCGCCGCCACGCCCGGTCCCAGCCGACGGCGCCCTGACCTACGACGGCGTCCTGGCAAGCGACGGTGGCCGCACCCCGACTCCGATCACCGTCGTGGCGATGCCGTCGAAGGACTCCATCGCCGTTCGGGTCGTCAACGACCGGCTCCTAGTCTCCGACGACGAGGCCGACAGGTTCGTGGACGCTGTCGCACGGACGCTCACCGCGGCCGACGGCGGTAACGCACCTGTCGCGACGGCGGATCTGGTCGACCGCGCGGTTGGAGCATTGAGCCCGCTGCGCCGCAGCATCCTCGAAGTGCCCGTGGTCGACCCCGTCGAACCACCGACCGGGTCGACGCGCCGATTGGCCGGGTGCTTTGCAGAAGCGCTCGGCCGACCCGTCGGCGGGCAGGACGACTTCTTCGCGCTGGGCGGACACTCGCTGGCCGCCCTACACGCACTCGAATTGGTCAGAGCGGCGACCGGCACAGACGCGACCTTGCGCGACCTTCTCGAGACACGGACGCCTGCGCGTCTCGAGCGACGCCTGCGTCACCTTCGCCGCTTCCGCGCGGAACCGACGCTCAGGCCTGCCGAGGCGTCACCTGCGAACCGCCGCGACGACGAGCCTCCGTTCGAGCTGACCGAGATCCAGCAGGCCTACTGGGCCGGCGCCCAAGGTTTCGGATCGCACGGGGTGCCCGCCCGCACGTACGGCGAGGTCGACGTCGTCGACCTCGATCTGCCGCGCCTCGAGCGATGCCTCAACCGACTGGTCGCACGCCATCCCGCCCTTCGGACGGTTGTCACCGGCGATGGACACCAGCGCGTTCTTGCGGACGTCGGGAACTACCGCATCGAAATCACCGAGGCGCACGCAGAACCCAGCCCAGGTCAAGTGCTGCGAGCTGTACGCGAGCGAATGCTGGCGGCCCAGCACTCGCCGGAACGCTGGCCCTTGTTCTGCGTGCAGGCCGCGCGCCACGGCGAGGGCCTCACTCGCCTGTACCTCGACTTTGATCTCCTCATCGGCGACGCCGCAAGCTGGGACCAGCTCTACCGCGAGCTGTCCACGCTGTACTACGACGAGCACACCGTGCTGCCGGCGATCGCACGTACGCCACGCGACTACATAGACGCGCGAGCCGCCGACCGCGACGGCGCCCGACGACGCCGGGCCCGCGAGTACTGGCGGGCGCGGCTGGACAGCCTGCCCGGACCGCCGGAACTGCCCACCGGTAAGGAGCCCGGTCGCGAAGGAACGTTCAGTCGGCGAAGGATCGTTCTGCCCGCCGGGGAGTCGGCCGCGCTCGAGGCCGCCGCCGCGACGGCCGGGACCACCTTCTCGGGCCTCCTGCTGGGCCTCTTCGCCGAAGTGCTGCGGCATTGGGCGCGCCTACCGTCGTTTCTGGTGAACGTCACCTCGTTCGACCGGACCGACGCCAGGACGTTCGCAGGCATCGTCGGCGACTTCACCTCCTTGACGCTCCTCGAGGCACGACAGGACGGTCAAACCTGCGTTCAGCGCTTGGGTTCCTTGCACGCCCGCCTCTGGGACGACCTCGACCATCGCGCCTACGGCGGCTTGGACGTGCTGCGCGACCTCGCCCGGCGCGACCACAACGACGGCCCTCGGGCCCCGGTGGTGTTCACCAGCACTCTGGACCTGCCATCCGCCACCGTCGACGGGCCTCGCATCCCGTTTGTCTATGTGCACGGCCTCGGGCGGACACCACAAGTGCACCTCGACTACCAGGTCCATCGCCTCGACGGGCAGCTGGTCGTCAACTGGGACTGCCTGGACGGAGCGATCGACGCCGACGTCCTCGACGCGATGTTCTACCAGCACGCCGGGTTGCTGCGACGCGTCGCAGCAACCCCGAACCTCCTGCGCGAAACCCACGTCCTTGAGGCCGCTTCTAACGCGCTCCCAACAGGCGAGCTCGGGAGGGGAACGTTGCTGCACGGACCGCTGCTCGATCGCGCCTCTCGCGACCCGCACCGGCCAGCCGTCCTCGCCGACGGACGCTCCGTCGGCTTCGGCGAGCTGGTCGACCGCGCTCGACGGATCGCCACGCTTCTGCGACACCGACCCGACGGACCGGCCGCGATCACAACCCGACGGGACGCCGGGCAGGCCGCCGCCGTCCTCGCCGCGTTGCTGAGCGGCCGTCCGTACCTCCCGATCGGCGAGGACTGGCCGGCTGCGCGTGTCCGCGCCGCGCTGCAGGCCGCGAAGGCCACGGCGGTCCTGACCGACGACCCCGCTCGGCCCGGATTGCCGCCGGAAACGCTCATCGATGTCGGCGTCCCGCTCGGGGACACCGACGCCACGCATACGCACATCGAACCTCGCGACCTGGCCTACCTAATCTGCACGTCGGGGTCGACCGGCGCCCCGAAAGTCGTAGCCGTCGAGCACCGCGCCGCACGAAACACGGTGCTGGACATCAACCGACGGCTGCAGACGACGCCGGACGACCGTGTGCTCGGCGTCTCGTCGCTGGCCTTCGACCTGTCGGTGTTCGACCTCTTCGGCGTCCTGGGAGCCGGCGGCACGCTGGTGCTGGCCGGCCCGACGGGACCCGACCCGCACGACTGGCATACCGCCATCCGAAACCACCGAGTCACGATCTGGAACTCGGTGCCGCTGCTACTTGACCTGCTGCTCGAGCTCCCAGGGGACGTCTCAAGCCTCCGGGCATGCCTACTGAGCGGAGACTGGATCGCCCTCGATCTGCCCGCACGGCTTCGAGACCGCGCCGGCAACTGTGCAGTCGTCGCGCTCGGCGGCGCAACGGAAGCCGCCATCTGGTCGCTGGCCTACGACGTGCACCACGTCGCCCCCTCATGGACCAGCATCCCGTACGGACGCGCGCTCAGCGGCCAGACCGTCGAGATCCTGGACGCCGATCTGCGCGTCCGTCCCCGGGGCGTCGTGGGGGAGATCTGCATCGGCGGCGTCGGCCTCGCACGCGAGTACTTCGAGGACCCCGTCAGGACCTCCGAGGCGTTCGTCCGTCATCCGCGCACCGGTCGCCGGCTCTACAAGACCGGCGACTGGGGGCGGCTGTCCGGCGACGGCACGATCGAACTGCTGGGCCGCTTCGACGACCAGGTCAAGATCGCCGGCCACCGCCTCGAAGTGCCGGAAGTCGAACGCGCGCTGCGCGACATCCTCGGGGCAGGCGCCGCCGCCGTCGTGGCGACGCAGGACCGATTCGCCCGGCGACTGGTCGCCTTCGTGACCGGCGACCGCTCGTACCGGGATCTGCGGGCCGCGCTCGCCGAGCGCCTGCCCTCACACGCGATCCCGTCGGAGATCCGCCCGATCGAGAGGCTGCCGCTGACTTCCACGGGCAAGCTCGATCGCGGAACTCTGCGCGCATGGGCCTCCGAGCTGCCCGCGCGCTCCACGCCCGACGGTCCCGAGCCGGGCCGGCACGAGCTCGCTCCAGCGCTGCTTACCAGGGCGCACGAGATGCTCGGCACGGCGGTCGGATTGGACTCCGACCTGCTGTCCGAGGGCGCGACGTCGATCGAGGTCATCAGGATTCTCGCGCACCATCGGGCCCTGACCGGCATCGCGCTCGACGTTTCTGACTTCTACGCCAGGCCCACGCTCCGCACGCTGCTTGAAGCGCCTCGCGCAAGCAACGGCCAACAGCAACGAGGGGCCGCCAGGCGTGTCGCGCCGGCATCCGCGTCCGTCGACTCGATCCCCGTCGGTCCACGTCTGCTCGGCGATGTGCGGCCCACCGACCGCGGGCGCCGATCCCCCACCGCCTTCAGCGCGGACATCGTCCCTTCTGCGGCGCTGGCCAGCACACTCGCCGCCCTGCGTCCGCTCGACGACACGCGCCCCCGTCGACCCCATCCGTCGGCCGGCGGCCGGTACGCGGTCCAGGCTGTGGTCCACGTGCGCCACGGTCGCGTCGCCGCCGTGCCGTGCGGACTGTACGAGTACCTGCCCGCCGTCGGAGATCTCAGATGCCGTCTGGCCTGGCTCGACCTCGACGAGTCGGTGCACCTCGGTGTTCGCAATGACCACCTCGCAACCCAGGCGGCCTTCACCATCTTCCTCGTCTATGAACCACAGCGCCTCGACGAGCGCTACGGCGCCGACGCACACGATCTGGCGTTGCTGGAAGCAGGCTACGTCGGACAGGTGCTCTGCGAGGCGGCGGCATCCGCCGGACTGGGGCTGGTTCCGATCCACGGCGTCGCAGTCGAGCGTCTGCGGTGGCTGCTCGGCCCAAAGCGGACCCTGCACACGCTGCTCGGCGGGATGCCCACATGATCGAAGGCACCGCCGTCCCCCCGACCGTTGTCGACAGCGCTCCGCCCACCGACGCCCAACGCCGCACGGGCGGCGCGAACGGGCCGCTGGCGTACGTCGAGCGCGTCGCGGTAGAACTGGACGGACCCTTAGACCGAGTGCGCCTTGAGACGGCCCTACGGCAGTTGACAACCGACCAGCAAGCACTGCGCTGCCTCTTGCGCCCGGTCGAAGGCACCGACGAATGCGTACAACTCGTGCACGACACGATCAGCCCGTTGCAGCTGATCGTCATTGACGCCGCCGCCAATGACCACGCGGTGCTGGCGGCGACCACCGGCACGCCCAAACGCCCCACGGACAGTGGGTTGTTCGAAGTGGACCTCGTCAGGTGCGGGACCGATCGGCACGTCCTGGTCGTGCGGCTCCATCACCTGTTCAGCGACGGATGGTCCTACGCCGTCCTGTTCGGCCGGCTCGGCGCCCTGTACGGCGACCCGGCTGCCCAGACGACACCTCCGATCGACTACGCCGCGGTCTGCCGGGATCTGGTCGAGCGCCGCAGCGAGGACGAGGACATGGCCGGACTGTCCTTTTGGCGTCGTCGATTGGCTGGGATCGAGCCCGTCGAGCGGATCGTGCCGGATGCCACCCCACACGCCGTCCATCCCAACGTCCAGGACGTGCGGTTCCTCGTCGCACCCGACGTGGCGTTGCAAGCGCGACGGGCGGGACGGGCCGGACGCGGCGGCGCGCTGGCAGCGCCCGCGGTGACGGCCGTCGCCCTCGTGCTCGCCGGGCGGACCCGCCAATACGACGTACGAGTCGCGACGCTGATGGCCAACAGACCCGACGCCGTGCGGCAGGAGCTCGTCGGGTTCTTCGCCAACCTCGCCCTGCTGCGCATCACCGTCGATCGAGCCGACACTGTCGCTGATCTCCTGGGGCAAGTCGAGACGCGGCTCATCGAGGCCCAGACGCACGAAGACACCGACTTCGTGAGCGTTCTACAGGCCGTCATCGACGACGGTGGCCCGTCACCCCGGGACCTGTACTCCACGCTCATCGTCGTTAACACGATGCGGCCACGGACGCTGCAGCTGTCCGGGTTGAGCAGCAGGGAACTGGACGCGGTCTTGCCCTCGCCGCGGTCTGCTCCCACTACCCTTGAATGCCGCTGGCAGTTCGACCTCCGAGACGACCGGCTGCACGCGACGCTCACGACCCCGACGCAGCTCTTCGAGCGTGAGGCCGCCGCAGCCTTACGCGACGAGCTTCTCTCCGCGTTCGACGCCGTCGGTCGTCTCGGAACCCGGCCCGTCGGCAACCTGATCGACGAGCTCAGGAGCTGAAGGCGGCCAGCAGGCGCCTGCGGAAAACGCGTACCGCCAGCCCTGAGCGCGACCGCACCGGCTGGGCGCCTATCGAGACGAGGAGCTCGTCGAGCTCGCTAGGGGTCTGGACATGAATGAACCGTCTCCCGGGGTTGGCCTCGGCGTCGGACAGGATCACCGGGCGGACATCGTGCTCGAATCGCATGATGATCTTCACCACTGTGGGAACGACGAGCGCCTCGGGGCAACGCTCGGGAAGGCCCGGCCGGGAGCGCCAGAGGTATGGCACGTTTCTGCGCACGCATCGCCGCAGCGCTACGCGCCGCGGGACGTCCAGGAAGATCACGGTGTCGGCCGCATCGCGCACCAGACCGGACACGCCGTCGATGACCCAACTAGGTCGACTCGTCAGCTCGCTGATGCGGCGGTTTCGCTCTTCGCGCGGGGTCGGCTGCCAACCCGGCTGCCAGACGATGTCATCGAGGCCGTGCAGCTCGAGGTCCAGGGCATGCGCCAACAGGCGAGACACAGTCGACTTGCCGCTGCCGGCATTGCCGGTCACGTTGACGCGACGAATCACCGAGCGATGGTCGATGATCGTCTCGCACTGACCCCGGGGCACGATGCGCAAAGACTGGCGAGGGCATCGGACAAGATCGGGCCATCGTTATCGATCACCGGCAGGGACTTGCGCTACCGCACAGACCAATCCCGCGTCCACCGCGAAAAATCCGTCGATACGCGTCGGTGCGACGTCATGGCAGGACACCGACGAAGCGAAACGGCCCTCGCCCAGAACGACTTCGATGTCGGTGAACTCCGGCCAACTGCTCGACAGCCGCGACCACGCTTTGAGGACCGCCTCCTTGATCGAGAACAGCGTCAGGTCCGCTGACGGGTCGTCCTGCATGGCCTGCGCCTCTCCCTCGTTGGCGCAGATCAGTTCGCGCATCCCCGGCGTCAGGCTCTGGCGCTGTTCGAGGTCCAGTCCGATCGAACGCAACGCGGTGGAGCGCCCCACAATGGCGCCCGCCAGGACCGGGCAGTGCGAGATCGAACCGACGAAGCCGGCTGGCCACAGCGGCTCGCCCGACGCCCCGGGCATCACGGTCGTCGCCGGCGCCCCGAATCGTGCGAGCGCAGTCTTGGCACAGTGTCGACCTGCCGCGAAGTCACGACGTCGTGAAGGGGCCCAGCCAGCCGCAAGCGCAGCTTCAGGCGGGTGGAGGGGTGAGAGCGCTGCCGAGGGACCGACCACGACCAGTTCGCACCCAGCGACGAGCTTGGATCGGACGCTTGCGATGACGTCCGGCTCAGCGGGCTCGCCCGCGTCCCGGTCATCCGGTGGTCTGTCCTGCACGTTCCCAATCGAGCTTGAGCCGCCGCCCGGCGGGCGGATCTCGCATGTCAGATAGTGATGGTCGACTGAGCGATGCAGCCGCTCAACCGCCGCATCGTACGAAAAGAACGAATACCTGAGCTTCGGCCAGCGGTGACAGAGCGGTTTCTCTTCCTACCAGGAGAACTCTCGGCGTCGTTGTGTCAGGAGGCCTGTTCCTGTTCGGCCACCCAGCTCAGCAGGTCGTCGAGGGCGCTCTTGTCACGGTGCAGTGTGCCGTCGCTGGTGGCGCGTACGAGGCGGCGTTTGCGTTCGACGATCTCGGCGATGCGTTCGTCGATCGTGTCGGCGGCGAGGAGGTACCAGGCGGTGACGGCGTTGTGTTGGCCGATGCGGTGCACGCGGTCTTCGGCTTGGTCGTGCGTTGCCGGCGTCCAGCCCATCTCCAGGAATGTGACGTTGGAGGCGGCGGTGAGGGTGATGCCGACGCCGGCGGCGTCCAGCGAGCAGATGATCAGGCGGCAGTCGGGGTCTTCCTGAAAGCGCGCGATGTGTTGTGTGCGCTGGTCGGCGGCGATGCGCCCGGTGGCGATGGCGGCGTCGGGGAAGGATTCGAGCAGGCGGTCGCCGATGTCGCGGTGGCGGGTGAAGACGACGAGCTTCTCGCCCGACTGAAGGAACGCGTCGATCCATTCGACGGCCGGCTCGAGCTTGCCGCGCGCGGCGACCAGCGCGAGCTTGCCGACGCGAACGAGCGCTTCGGCACGGCGCGCGCGCTGCTCTGCCTCTTGTCCACGCGCGCGGATCGCGGCCTCGCGCTCGGGGGCCGGCAGCGCCTCGATCTCTGCGAGGAAACGCGCGTCCGCTTCGGCCTGCTGGCGCAACCAGCGCGCCACATCCGCTTGCACCGCCAGGTACTCGGCGCGATTGGTGATGCTCACCGCTACGACGACGCGCTGCTTGTCAGGCAACTGCTGCAGGACATCTGCCTTGCGGCGCCGCACGAAGCACGTGCGGCGCAGACGGGTGTGCAGGAACTGCAGCTCACGCGAATCGCGGTGGGCCTGGGTGAGTCGTCGCTGCCCGCCGAGCTCCTCGAGTCGGTTCAGGATGCGCAGCTGAGAGATCAGGTCCTCGGGCCGGTTGACGACCGGGGTGCCCGTGAGCAGAAGCACGAGCGCTTCCTCGTCCAGCGTCCCGGCGATCGTCAGCGCGGCTTCGGTACGCCGCGCGGACGGGTTCTTGCAGAAGTGCGCCTCGTCGAGCACCAGCGCGCGCGGGGGACATCGCTCCAGCGGCTCGGTCAGCCGGTGCAGCACGTCATAGCTCACCACAAGCACGTCGCCGTCCAGGACGGGCCGGTCGGGGTCCAGGGCGCGAGCCGACCGGCCGGGCAACCACCGTGCCGTCTCGCGCAGCCAGTTCAGACGCAACGACGCAGGACACACGATCAGCGCGGGAAACGCACCGTCCATCTCGACGGACGCGAGCGCCTGCAGCGTCTTGCCGAGCCCCGGCTCGTCAGCTAAGAACGTTCGCCGCGCGCGCACGGCGTACTGCACCGCAGCGCCCTGGAAGGGCCGCAGCGCTCCCGCGACTCCGTCGACAGCGGTCGGGCCGACAGCCCCGCCCGACAACTCCTCCATCTCCTCAACGACCCGCGCCTGCGCCGTCGCACGCTCAAGGTCGCCGAACAAGTCCTTGCCGGCGAGCAGCTCGGGCCGCTCAGCCAGCAGCGAGAGCACGCGCCCGACACCGTCGACGGTCAGCCACCAAGAGTCTGACGAGCGCGCGACGGTGATCTCGCGCCCGCGCAGGACGGGCTCGAGGTCGGGGTCGCAGCGCCGACAGACGCGCAGGCGCACTTCGCCGGCCCGAGCATCGCTGACCTCGACGTGGCAGCGGTGCTCCAGGCCGGCGACGGCCGCGACGTTCAGCGACGGCTGCTCGAAGCGCTCGATGCGACGGCGCACCTCCAGCGTGGCGGTCATGCCGCGCACGCCGTTTATCACTTCGCGTAGCGCGCGTAGCGGCTCCTCGAGCGCCGGAATCCACCAGCGGCCAAGCACCGCGTCATGGCGCCGGTCGGGCACCCCTGCCAGCGCCGCGTCAACGAGCGGATCGCCCGTCGTCACGATCACGACGCCCACGCGACCCGGACGGTGCTCGCACAAATGCGCCACGGCGGTCGCCGTGACGGGCAGCTTCTCGACCGAGCTCAGCAGCTTCTCGGCACGAGGCCGGATCGACACACCCGGATGTCCAACGAGCAGACGGCGCAACTGCACCGCGACGACCGGGATCGCCGGCGCAACCCATCCGCTGTCGCCTGACACCGCATGCGGCAGCCGCTCGACCTCGGCCGGCAGCACAGCGCCGGGCCGGCCCGCGAGCACGAAATGCGATCCGAGGTCGTCAACGTCAACGACGCCGGTCGTGAGGGCCCCGGCGGGCATGCCCCCAGCCTAACCGCGGTTCAGGCGGCGTCGATCAGGTCACGCCAAAGCTCAGCAAACCCCGGCGCACCAACTCGGCGACGAGCGCGACCCGCTCCGCATCGTCCAGGTCGCCAGGAAGCTCGGAAGCGGTGAAACGCCCGCCGTTGGCGATGTGACGCAGCGCAGATTCATGGCGCGCTGACGCAGTGAAGGCGCCATCAGGAAATCGGATACTCGCCGTCGGTCCGTCTCGCTCAACGACGCAACGCATCCCGTGGCGGCGCGCCACGACGCTGTTGAGCACGAGCGTCGCGAGGCGATCCAGGCTCGTGAGGTCTCCGGATCCGACGGTGCCGAACCGTTCGGGCAGCTGGCCGGCAAGCCTCGCGCCTACCGCTTGCGCGCGCGGCTCAGCAGCGACGCGACCCAGCAGTTCGCACAGCCGGTCCCCGAGAGCGTCGACGTCAACCAGGTGCCCGCCGACGACGGCGCCGCGCAGGGCAGCGTCCTGCTCGGCAGCGACCTCAAGGCCCATGATGAGCGCATCGACCCACCGCAGAACGTGTACGCCGACCGTCGGATGCACGGAAACCTCGTCGCCGGTCAGCGCCTCGTGCACGTGACCCCGCGGCACGTACAGGACGTCGCCCACGCGCAGCGTCGCCTCGCACGCCACCTCGCCCGCCTCGTCGCTGGACACGACACGTAGCGATCACCGAGATCGGGCGCGATCGCGTCTGGATGGACCTCGACACGCTGCCCGTCTGGGTTCCCGCGGAGGCCGCGAAGCCACCTGTCGCGAGGATGGATGCGCAACGGCATCGAGGCGGCCAGAACGACGCGCGGCTGGACGCTCACCCGCGGTGGCTACCTCTACCGTACGACATCCGCGGCGAAGCGGACATCTTCAACGACTGGCCGCACGAGCCGATTCGGCGACGCGCGGATAAGGTCGTGCCCACGGCCCGGGACCGTGGCGGACGAGTGCCTGGTTTGAACCGGCCCGCGGCTACGAGGCGTCCGAGGCTGAAGGGGGACGACGCTCGCAGTTGACGGTGGGTCGGTCGTGAGCACCTAAAGGGTGTTCAGGTGCCGGTGCGCGCGCTAGGATCGCGTGGCGCTATTGGTCTCCAGCGTGTCCTCCGAGTTCTGGGTGCCCACGCCATCTCAGAACGACGATGGAGCAAGAGGCTCCGCGACGTCATGCTTTGGGGCGGCGCCCAGGTCATTCAGCAGTACCTGGCGGCGCGGCTCCTGGACGAACTTGAGCTCCACGTCGTTCCGGTGCTGCTCGGGGACGGTGCTCGTCTCTTCGACAACCTCGGGGGCGCCAAGATCGAGCTCGAGCAGGTCCGGGCGGTCGAGGCGCGCGGCGTCACGCACCTCAAGTACAGGGTGATGACATGAACTGGGTCGCCGCCGACCTACCGGCGCGCTTCCGGCGCGAGCACTCGCGCCGGGAGCTGTTCGCAACCGACGGCGTGCTCACCGGCCGAGACCGCCACGCGGCCGTAACCGACCTTCGCCGCAACGGGGCGAACCTCCCCGAGCGTGCGTGATAACACCACGAAGCGTAAAGTCTGACGGCGGGGGATAGGGTTCGCTCCGTGGACGCTCACGAAGGTCGCTCGATCGAGGTGAACGGGGCGGCGGTGTACGTGGAGCAGCACGGGTCCGGCACACCGGTGGTCCTGATCCACGGCGGGCTGACATCGAGCGCGATGTGGGAGCCGCTGCTCCCCGCGCTCAGGGACGGCCTGCGCGTGATCACGCCCGACAGTCGTGGTCACGGACGCTCGACCGATCCCGCCGGTCTCATGTCCTTCCCCCAGATCGCGGACGACGTCGCGGTACTGATCGGCGAGCTCTGTTTGGATCGCCCGGTGGTGGGCGGCTACAGCGACGGGGGACAGGTCGCGCTGGAGCTCGGCGCGCGTCAGCGTCGCCCTCGCGCTGCAGGCACGGATGACTTCGGTATTGCAGCCCAAACGCGAGTGCGACCGGCCTCGGCGGGATGATGCGCCCTCTCACGCGATGCGCCTCGGGGCGCTCCGCGATGCGCCCGGACCGGCGCACCCCCAGAACCTGAGCGCGGCGCAAACCCAGGCCGGAGCGCGCGCCCCGCCTCACTAACTCGGATTCACGAACTCGGTTCGTTCAGCGCTGATCGTTGAGGTTGGCGGGTCGGATCGCCGGTCTTTGTTGGAGGTTTGTGCTGCTACTGGTGCCTGAGTTGGTGCTGTTTCGCTGT
>Ga0136615_10000025_pt1 | contig 54641 bp, 58 predicted proteins | sample AntDrymUQ2882206_2_FD_106647 | JGI IMG/M metagenome (GOLD analysis project Ga0136615, IMG submission 106647) | Polar desert sand microbial communities from Dry Valleys, Antarctica - metaG UQ288 (22.06) | ecosystem: Environmental > Terrestrial > Soil > Desert | place: Antarctica: Dry Valley... | reverse complement strand
GGGGGAGACGTTCGCGCTCGACGGCGAGCGCACGGCGATCGGTCGCAGCCCGGACTCTGACGTGTTCCTCGACGACGTCACCGTCTCGCGCAATCATGCGCTGCTGGTCCGGCGCCGCGACGGGATCTACATCGACGACCTCGGCTCGCTGAACGGCACCTACGTCAACCGTGAGCGGATCGAGTCGCACAAGCTCGTGGACGGCGACGAGCTCCAGGTCGGCAAGTACAAGCTGAGCTACCTCGAGCGATGAGCGCGGGGGTCGAGCCGGCCGGAGGCGGGAGCGGCGCGGCCGGAGTCGGCGACGAGGGACGAGCGCCGCGGACGAAGTCGCTCACGATCGGCGCCGTCGTGAAGCAGCTCGGGCGCGAGTTCCCGGACATCTCGATCTCGAAGATCCGCTACCTCGAGGATCAGAAGCTGCTGTCGCCGCGGCGCACGCGCGGGGGCTACCGCCTCTATGCGCCCGCCGACCTCCAGCGGCTGCGGACGATCCTGCGCCTCCAGCGCGACGAGTTCCTGCCGTTGCGGGTCATCCGGCAGGAGCTGGCGGCGGGGCGCGCCGAGCCGGACGTCGCGCAGGGCGGCGGCGCCGACGGGCGGACGCTGCGCCGGGCGACGGTCGCGGTCAAGGGACAGGCCGCCAGCTACCGGATGGGCGACGTGATCGAGGACACCGGCGCCGACCAGTCGCTCGTCCGCGAGCTCGAGGACTTCGGGGTGATCAAGGGCCAGAAGCGAGACGGCGACATCTACTACGACGACACCGAGAAGGAGATCATCAGGGCGGTCTGCGAGCTGGCGCGCTTCGGAGTCGGCGGGCGCAACCTGCGGGTGTTCCGGACCTCGGCCGACCGCGAGGCGGCGCTGCTCGAGCAGATCCTCGCCCCGGCGCTTCGCTCCCGCAACGCCGAGCGGCGCAAGGAGGCCGTCGAGGCGCTCGAGAACCTCGCGGCGATCGCGTCCCACCTGAAGCATCTTCTGCTCGTGAGAGACCTCCGCCGGATCACCTCCTAGCCGCCGATGGGTGTCGCTTCGGACCTGCGGGACTACATCCGCGACGTGCCCGACTTTCCGCGCCCGGGGATCGTCTTCAAGGACGCCACGCCGCTGCTACTCGACGCGGGCGCCCTGCGACGCGCGGTGGAGGCGCTGGCCGAGCACGCGGCCGACCGTGACGTGGCGCTCGTGGTGGCGGCGGAGGCGCGTGGGTTCGTCCTCGGCGGCGCCCTGGCGGAGGCGATCGGGGCGGGGTTCATCCCGGCCCGAAAGCCGGGCAAGCTGCCGGCCGAGGTGTCGGCCGTCGAGTACGTGCTCGAGTACGGCGTCGACGCGCTCGAGGTCCACCGCGACGCGCTCTCAGACGGCGCGCGCGTGCTCGTCCACGACGACCTGCTCGCCACCGGCGGCACGGCGCGCGCCCTCTGCGACCTGGTGCAGGGCGCGGGCGCGCGGATCGTCGGCTGCTCGTTCCTGGTGGAGCTCGGCTTCCTCGGCGGACGGGAGCGACTGCGACCGCACGAGGTGCATAGCCTCGTCCGCTACGAGGACGCATGAGCGGGGCGACCGCTCCGGGGGACGGCGGATGCCGCGCGTGAGGCGCAGCCGGGCGGTGGCCGCCGATCCGGACGCGGTCTGGGCGCTGGTGTCGGACCCGGACGCGCTCCCGCGCTGGTGGCCGGGGGTCGAGCGGGTCGAGGAGGTCACCGACGACGCCTGGACCCAGGTGCTGTCGAGCTCGCGTGGCAAGGCCGTACGGGCCGACTTCACGCGGACCGAGGCCGACCCGCCGCGGTCGCTCGAGTGGCGCCAGGAGATCGCAGAGTCGCCGTTCGAGCGCTTCCTGTCCGCAGCCACGACGCGCGTGTCGCTCGCGCCGACCGGCGACGGCGAGACTCGCGTCGAGCTGCGGGCCAAGCGGCGGCTGCGCGGCCTCGCCCTGCTCGGCGCGCCGATGGTCCGGCTCGCGACGCGACGCCAGCTCGACGAGGCGCTGGCCGGCGTCGAAGCGGCCGTCGGGCGGGGGAGGGCGGAATGAGCGCGCCCGATCCTCGGATGCGCTGGTGGGGATGGGGCGAGGACGGCGCGGGCGGGACGAGGCTGACGCCCGCGGCGGAGGCGATGCTCGGGCGCGAGCTCGCGCCGTCGCCCGCGCCGCCGCGCGTGGAGCTCGAGGACGTGGCGCTGCCGGACTCGAGCCTCGACGGCGCAATCCTCGAGCGCCTCGGCGCGGCCGTCGGAGCGGATCACGTGCGCCGCGACCGCCTCGCGCGGGTTGCGCACGCCGCCGGCAAGAGCTACCCCGACCTGATCCGCCTCCGATCCGGGGACGCCTCGAGCGCGCCGGACGCCGTCGTCTATCCCGGCTCGCGCGAGGAGGTCGCCGCCGTCCTGTCCGAGTGCAGCGCCGCGCGCGTCGCCTGCGTGCCCTTCGGCGGCGGCACCAGCGTCGTCGGCGGCGTCGAGCCGGACGGCGATGGACTCGCGGGGGCGATCTCGCTGGACCTCGCCCGCATGGGGCGGCTGCTCGACGCGGACGAGCACGCGCTCACGGCGACGCTCGAGCCCGGCCTGACCGGTCCGCGCGCCGAGGAGGAGCTTCGAGCCCGCGGGCTCACGCTCGGGCACTTCCCGCAGTCCTTCGAGTACGCGACGATCGGCGGCTTCGTGGCCACGCGGTCCGCCGGCCAGGCGTCGACGGGCTACGGGCGGATCGACGACCTCGTGCTCGGGCTGCGGATGACCACGCCGGCCGGGGAGGTGGTCGTCCGGCCGGTGCCGGCGTCCGCCGCGGGCCCCGCGCTGCGTGAGCTGCTCGTGGGCTCCGAGGGGACGCTCGGGGTGATCACCGAGGTGACCGTCGCCGTTCGGCGCGCCCCCGCCGCCCGTCGCTACGAGGCCTGGTCGTTTCGCTCGCTCGAGGACGGCGTGGAGGCCCTTCGGTCCGTCGAGCAGGCGCGCGCGGCGCCGGACGTGGCGAGGCTCTCCGACGCCGGCGAGACGCGCCTGTCGATGGCGCTCTCCGCGCGTGGGGGCGGCGGGCTCGCGGCGGCGGCGCGCACGGCCGGCGAGCGCTACCTGCGGCTGCGCGGCCACGCCGGCGGCTGCCTGGCGATCCTGGGCTTCGAGGGCGAGCCGCGCGACCTGGCGCGCCGGCGGACGCGCGTCGCGCGCCTCCTGCGGTCGGGCGGCGGACTGCCGCTGGGCCAGCAACCCGGACGCGCGTGGCGAAAGAGCCGCTTCCGTGCCCCCTACCTGCGCGACGAGCTGCTCGACCGCGGCGTGCTCGTGGACACGCTCGAGACCGCGACGAGCTGGTCCAACCTGCTCGAGCTCGACGCGCGCGTCAAGGAGGCGCTGCGGAGCTCTCTGTCGGCACGCGGTACCCCGCCGCTCGTGATGTGCCACGTGTCGCACCTCTACCCGTCGGGCGCGTCGCTCTACTACACCTATCTCGCGCGCCAGGAGCGCGGCGCCGAGCTCGACCAATGGCGGGCGGCGAAGCGCGCCGCGAGCGACGCGATCATGGCGTCCGGCGGGACGATCACCCACCACCACGCGGTGGGGAGCGACCACGCGCCCTGGATGCGCGCGGAGGTCGGCGACCTGGGGTTGGAACTGCTGGCCGCCGCCAAGGACCGACTCGACCCGGCCGGGATCATGAACCCCGGCAAGCTCCTCTCCCCGCGCGAGCGCGACCGAGGCTAGGGCTCGGGCGCCGGCGGCGGCGTGCCCGGCACCGCGGGCGCGCCCGGCGGCGCCGAGCCCCCTGGCGCCGGAACGCCGCCGCCCTCGGGCAGCGCCCCCGGCGCGGGTGCCGCCGCCCCCTCGGCCGGCGCCTGCAGCTCGGAGAGGTCCGCCCTCAGCACCGAGTTGCCGGAGTGCTGTGCGCCGCTTTCGCGCAAGCTCTGGAGCGAGATGTCGAGCGAGTCGTACTGCTCGTAGCCGGGCGGGAGCGGACCGAAGCCCTGGAAGTTTCCGCGCCCGTCGGTCTGGAGAAGGGCGATGGCCACGGCATCCTCCCGGTCGTTGTAGAGCCAGAGCAGGTAGCCCTCTTCGCGATCCGTCTTCGGGAGCTTGGCGAGCAGGGCAACGGCCCTCTGGCCCTCCTGCTCGAGGATCTGCGCCGCGGCGGCGCCCTGCCCGCCGTCGACCGGCTGGAGCGAAACCTGGCCGATGACCTGTGCCCCTCCCGCCGCGGCCGCGGCGTCGCCGGCGGGGTCGCCGCCCGCGACCTCCTCCTCGTCTCCTCCGCCTCCGAGGGCGCCCGTCGCGAGCAGGACGATGACGAGGACGGCCGCGAGCGCGGCCAGCAGCGCCGCGATCCGGCGGCGGCGAACCACCGCGCTCGTGCCGGACGCGGACGCCACGCGCTCCCGGAGGCTCCGAGACCTCGCCGGCGCCGCCGCGCGCCTCGGGCGCTCGCGTGGCGAGGCCGGCGGCGGCGCCGCGACGGCTCCATCGGTCTCGCGGCCTCGCGGACGCCGCCGCTCACGCTCGGGCTCTTCCTCGCCACGGCGGCTGCCGGCGGGGATCACCGGCTCGCGGCCGCCGCGGTAGAGGTGCCCGACCGAGTCGAGCAGCGACACCGCCCAGGTGCGGGCCGCCTCCGAGCTGCGTAGGTGCGAGCGCGTGGCCCTGCCCTGCGGTCCCGCCTGCTGGCCCAGGACGTAGTCGGCGACCTGGTCGCGCCAGTGCGGGTCCACGCGGTCGGCGCTTCGCGGCGCGAGCGAGGCGAGCGCGTCGCGCGCGTGCTCGCGCACGCGGTCCTCCGGCATCCCGAGCATCTCCGACAGCTCCGCGTAGGACTGCCCGCGCTGGAGGACGAGCTCGATGATCGCACGCCTGTCGGCGGGCAGCTGGTCGAGGGTCGCCACGGCCAGAAGGGTAACCTGCCGCCGGTGTCCGACGGCGCATCGAGCCCGCTGGCGCCCGAGTCCACGCTCGAAGGAACGCTCGGGCTCGAGGCGCTCGAGATCGGCGAGGAGCGGGCGCGCGGGCGCTTCACCGTCGAGGACCGCGTGCGACAGCCGTTCGGCGTCGTCCACGGCGGCGCATACGCGGCGATCGCCGAGTCGCTCGCCTCGCGCGCGACCTTCGAGGGCGTGCACGGCGACCGGATGATCGCGCTCGGGCTCTCGAACCACACGAGCTTCCTGCGGCCGGTGTCGAGCGGGGCGGTCGAGTCCGAGGCGCACCGCCTTCACCGCGGGCGGACGACCTGGCTCTGGGACGTCGAGCACCGCGACGACGAGGGCCGCCTCTGCGCGGTCTCGCGGGTCACGATCGCGGTGCGGCCGGCGCCTGCCGCGTCCGGCTAGAGCGCGGTCTACCGCCCGAAGCGGTTCGTGATCGGCAGCCGCCGGTCGCGCCCGAACGCCTTCGTCGAGATGCGGATCCCGGGCGGCGCCTGGCGGCGCTTGTACTCGGCGCCGTCCACCATTCGGATCACTCGCTCGACGTCCTCGCGCTCGAGCCCCTGGCGCACGAGCTGGTCGGCGTCGAGATCGCGCTCGATGTAGCCGGCGAGGATCCGGTCGAGCGCGTCATAGGGCGGCAGGGAGTCCTCGTCGCGCTGCTCGTGGCGCAGCTCCGCGGAGGGGGCTCGCTCGAGCACGGACGCCGGCACGAGCTCGCGGGCAGCACGCCGGTTGTGCCAGCGCACGAGCCGGTAGACCATCCCCTTGTACACGTCCTTTAAGACGGCGAAGCCGCCCGCCATGTCTCCATAGAGCGTCGCGTAACCCACCGACAGCTCGGACTTGTTCCCGGTTGTGAGCACGAGCCAGCCGAACTTGTTCGACAGCGCCATCACCAGCAGCCCGCGCGTGCGCGCCTGGATGTTCTCCTCCGCGATCCCGGCATCCGTGTCGCGGAAGCGGTCGGAGAGCACGGCGTCAAACGCCTCCACCGGCCCCTCGATCGGAAGCTCGAGCAGCTCGGCGCCGAGGTTTCGGGCGATCGCCTCGGCGTCCGACCGCGTGCCCTCCGAGGAGTAGCGCGAGGGCATCGTGACCAGCGCGACGCGCTCGGGGCCGAGCGCGTCCACGGCCACGAGCGCCACGCACGCCGAGTCGATCCCTCCGGACAGCGCCACCACGACGCGCTCGAAGCCGTTCTTGTCGACGTAGTCGCGCAGCCCGGTGACGAGCGCCGCGTGGACCTCCTCCTCGGGGCCCATCACCGGAGCGCGGCTGCCGCCCACCGGCTCCTCGTCCGAGCGCTCGCGCGACGCCTCGGGGAGCGAGAGCCGCGCCAGCGTCGCGGCGCGGCGCTCGGCAGCGGCCTCCGCGTCGCCGTCGTCGCTCGCCTGCTCCCGCGCGCGGCGTACCGCCGGGCGGTGGCGCGCGTCCTGGAGTCGGCGCGCCTCGGCGGCCTCGGGGTCGACCGTGCAGACGAGCAGCGCCTCCTCGAACTGCGGCGCTCGGCCCAGGACCTCGCCGTCCTGGTCGACGACGACGCTGTGGCCGTCGAAGACCAGCTCGTCCTGGCCGCCGACGAGGTTGCACATCGCGAACGTCGCCATGCTGTCACGCGCCCGCTGCACGACCATGCGCTCGCGCTCGATCCCCTTGCCGGCGTGGTACGGGGACGCGGACAGGTTCACGATCACCTGGGCGCCGGTGACAGCCTCGGTGGTCGCCGGGGGACCTGGCTCCCAGATGTCCTCGCAGATCGTCAGGCCGACGGTCGCGCCGCCGTCGCCGAGCTCGACGATCGCCGGCTCGTCGCCGGACTGGAAGTAGCGCTGCTCGTCGAAGACGCCGTAGTTCGGCAGGTAGATCTTGCGGTAGACGGCCGCGACGGCGCCATCGGACAGCACCGCGGCGGAGTTGTAGACGTCGACGTCGTACTCGGGGAAGCCGACCAGCGCGACGATGCCGGCGGTGCTCGCCGCCAGCTCCTCGAGCGCCTGGCCGGTCTGCTCGAGGAAGCTCGTCTTCAGCAGCAGGTCCTCGGGCGGATAGCCGGTCAGGGCCAGCTCCGGGAACACGACGATGCCGGCGCCCTCGTCCGCGGCGCGCTCCGCGTACTCGGTGATCTTGCGGGCGTTGCCCTCCAGGTCGCCGACGGTGACGTCGATCTGCGCGAGTGCGATCCGCAGCGGATTGGCGCGGGCAACCATGGGCTGAGTATGCCCGCGCCGGCTCTCCATCGGCCCGGCCGGGCGCGACGTGGGACCTTTCTCGGCCGGATAGCGACCGCAAGAGGTCCCACCCCGGGGGCGCGGCGGCCCCGGGGTGCAGAGGTGGGTCTCTAGTTACCCCAGCCGACGGGCGCCTCTTGGCGGACCGTCTCTTCGCCGCGCTCGCCGGTGCGGATCCGGACCGCCCCCACGACGTCGTAGATGAACACCCGCCCGTCGCCGAGCGTGCCGGTGTACGCGGCGCCCACGAGCGCGTCGACGACCGCGTCCAGGACCTCGTCCGGCACGACCGACTCGACCTTGAGCTTTGGCAGCAGCGAGATGTTCACGCGCGAGCCGCGGTACTGCTCGGTGTAGCCCTTCTGGCGGCCGCAGCCCATCACCTCGCTGACGGTGAGCCCCGAGACCCCGAGGTCGTCGAGCGCGTCCTGCACGCTCTGGAGCTGCTCGGCCCTGACGATCGCCTCGACCTTCTTCACCTGGACACCTCCTCGAACGCGGGTTGAACCGGCGCCGGCGCCGCTGCCGGCCTGCCGGCGGGTTGCGCGGGCTGGTGGTACTGGGTGCCCGGCACCGGCATGAACTGCTCCGGGTAGCCCCACATGCCGTGCTCGACGAGGTCGAGGCCGTGGCGCTCTTCCTCCTCGGTGACGCGCAGTCCGTAGGTCTTCTTGATCAGGAAGAAGACCCCGAACGAGACGACGAACACCGTCGTAAAGGCCGCCGTGATCCCCAGCGCCTGCGCCCCGAGCTGCCCGAATGACCCGGTGTAGAGCAGGCCGCCCTCGCCGACGGCGTTGTACTCGGCGAGCCGTGGCGCGGTGAAGATGCCGCACGCCAGCGTGCCCCAGACGCCCGCGACCCCGTGTGCCGACAGCGCTCCGATCGGGTCGTCCAGCACCTTGTCGATGGCGATGATGCAGACCACGACGAGCACGCCGGCGATCAGGCTGATCGGAATCGCGGCCCAGTACTCGACGTACCCGGAGGGCGCGGTGATGCCGACCAGCCCCGCGATCACGCCGTTGCCGGTCATGCCGATGTCGAAGCTGCGCGTGATCACCCAGATCGTGGCCATCGCGCCGAGCGCGCCGGCGGCGCCGCCGAGCACGGTCACGATCGCGACCTCGGCGAAGCGGCCGTCGGCGACCCCGAGCGTGGAGCCGGCGTTGAAGCCGAACCACCCCACGAACAGGATCAGCACGCCCAGGCCCACGAGCGGCATCGAGTGTCCGGGGATGACGTTCGGCTTGCCGTCGGCGCCGAACTTGCCCTGCCGCGGCCCGAGCAGAAGCAGCGCCGCCAGCGCACCGGTGGCCCCGAGCAGGTGGATCACCGTCGAGCCGGCGAAGTCCTGCATGCCGAAGTTCACCTGCAGCCAGCCGCCGCCGAAGATCCAGTGCGAGATCACTGGGTAGATCACCGCGCTGAAGACGACCGCGTAGATTAGGTAGGCGCCGAACTTGATCCGCTCGAGCGTCGTGCCCCACACGATCGCCAGCGAGACCGCCAGGAACGCGAACTGGAAGAAGAACTTCGCCGCAGGGTCGGCGGCCGAGAAGGCGAGCGCGGGTATCTCGAGGTTGGGCAGGTCGTTGAGGAAGAAGCCGGCGTTGCCCGCGAGCCAGCCGGCCGTCTCGCCGTCGGCGGGGACCTGCGTAGCGCCGAACGCGAGCGCGAAGCCCACCGCCCAGTAGCAGATGGCGGCGATCGACAGGTTCGCGATCACCTTCGCCACGATCGTTCCCGCGTTCTTCATGCGCGAGAAGCCGACCTCGAGCAGCAGAAAGCCAGCCTGCATCATGAACACGAGCACTCCGGCGACGAGCACCCACATCGTGTCGATGCGGCCGATGGTGTCCTGAATCGTTGGTTCCAAGCCAGCCTCCTGGGTCCGTTGGCGACCACGGCAGCTTGGAGGGTGGGCCGGCGCGCGTCATCCGCCCGCCGTACAGACTTTCCGGCGCGCGTTTCGACCTGTGTCTAAGTGGTCCCGCGGGCGTCAGGCGCCGCCGGGCGCCCCGCCGAGCGGCGCGACCTTCGCCTCGGCGCACCGCGCCAGCTCGCGCGGGTCGGCGCAGAACACCGTGTGGTCGTCGCCGCCGGCCGCCCACACCCGCTCGAGCGACAGCAGCGAGTCGTCCAGCACGACCGGCAGCCCGTGCCCGAGCGGCGGCACTCCGCCGACGGCGAAGCCGGTGGCTGCGCGCACCTCGCCGGGCGTCGCCGGGCGCGCGGCGGCGCAGTCGAGCGCGTCGCAGAGCAGGCTCGCATCGACGCGATGGGCGCCGGAGGTCACGCACACGACCGGCTCGCCGTCGGCCACGAACACGATCGACTTGGCGATCTCGGCCGGGCGGCATCCCACCGCCCGGGCCGCGTCCTCGACGGTCCGCGTGGAGGCGGCGAGCGTCTCCACCTCGACCGCGAGCCCGCGCTCGGCGACCGCCCTCACCACGCGCTCACGCATTTATTAGATCTCGCTGGACCGCCACGTCCACGTTCACGCCCGCGGCCGCGGCCAATTCGTCGATGCTGCTGCGGAGGTCGCGCGCCAGGTCGTCGAGGTCCGCCAGCGCGTCGTAGTCGGCGTTGAGCCCGAAGGAGATGCGGCCGTTGTAGCTCATGATCGCCACCCCGAGCGCCTGGTTGGGGGCCAGCGGGACCATCGGCAGCAGGTCGAGCAACTCGCGTCCCTGGAGATAGAGCGGGAACTGCGGCCCGGGGATGTTCGTGATCACGAGGTTGAAGACCCGCTGTACCGCCACGAGCCGCGCCGCCTGGCTCATGATCGTCGGCGGGGCGAAGCCGGTCAGCTCGGTGAGCATCTGGGCGCCGACTGCCTGGCCGCCCTCCTTGAGGTCGCGCATGTCGTCGCTGATGGCCTCGAGCCGCGCGACCGGGTCGCCGACCCCGACGGGCAGCGTGGCCATCATCGCCGCGACCTGGTTGCCGAGCGCCCCGCGCGCGTCGTCGGAGCGGACGCTCACCGGGATCATCGCCTTGAGCTCGAGGCCCTCGGTCGCGACGCCGCGCCGGTGCAGGTGGCGGCGCAGCGCGCCGGCGACCGTCGCCACCATCACGTCGTTGACGGTCCCGCCGAGCTCGTTCTTGACCGCCTTCACGTCGGCCAGCGAGCAGCGCACCCAGGCGAAGCGGCGGTGCGGGCCGATCGGCTGGTTGTAGGGCGTCGTCGGCGCCGGTCTCAGGGTCGGCCCGACCATTGCCGCGAGACTCGAGACGGCCCCCGCGGCGGCGCTCGCGGCCTCCATCGGCCGCCTCACGAGCGAGAGTGCGGACGCGGCGAGTCCCGCCGGTCGCGTGACGCGCTCGACCAGCGCCTCCACCAGTAGCTGTGGACCCGAGGGCAGCGGGCGCGCAAGCCACGCGCGGCCGGGGTCCGGCGGCGCGTCGGGCTCGGGCTTGGTGTCGAAGAGGACGCTGACGATGTCGACTCCGGAGACCCCGTCCACGAGCGCGTGGTGCGTCTTCGAGAGGACCGCAAAGCGCCCGCCCTCGACGCCGTGGACGACCCACATCTCCCACAGCGGCTTGTCGCGGTCCAGCCCCTGGGAGAAGACGCGCCCGGCGAGGGCTCTGAGCTGGTCTTCGGACCCGGGGGCAGGCAGCGCGGTCTCGCGGACGTGGTAGGAGAGGTTCAGGTGGGGATCGTCCGCCCAGCGCGGCCGTCCCTGGCCGTAGGGGACGAACGCGAGCCGCTGGCGGTAGCGCGGCACCAGGTGGAGTCGCGCCTCGATTCCCTCGAGCAGCTCGTCGTAGGGAGGAGGCACGCCGCTCAGCAGCATCAGCCCCGCGACGTGCATGTGGGCGGAGTCGCTCTCGAGATGGAGGAAGGACTCGTCGAGTCCGGTGAGGCGGTCGTCGGGCATGGCGGGCGTTCTGCTTTCCAATCTACTCCAGCGAAGGCGGCGAAACGCGGGTTGCAGCGCTCGTCGGGCGGCGATGCCGCTGGTACCCTCGCGCGGTCGGTCGATACGACTTGAGCTTGCGGGGGAGAGAACGATGCGCGGGAGTCGACGGCCACGGGCCGTCGGCGGCCCTTGCGTGCGCGCTGGCGCTGGCGGTCGGGCTCGCATCGGCGCCGGCGGCCCCGGCGCAGGCGCAGGAGGAAGCGCCCGCGAGCAGCGGAGGTGAGCTGACGATCCGCGCCGACCGCGACACGCTCACGGTCGGCCAGCGGGTCACCTTCACGGGGCGGCGGCAGCCGGCGCGCCGCGGCCAGCCCGTCGAGCTCCAGTTTCGGAGCGCCGGCGGTGCCTTCCACACGGTCGCCGAAGCGGAGACGAACGGCGACGGCCGCTACGAGGTCGGCGCAAGGCCACGCCGCAGCGGCACCTTCCGGGCGGTCTCGCCGCGCCCGGACGGGGCGCTGCGAAGCCGGGGCGTGGAGGTCGGGGTGCGCGCCAGCCTCACGGTCGCGGCTCGCCGCCATCAGCTGCGTGACCGCGGGGTCAAGCTGAGCGGCGAGCTCGCTCCGGGGGACGCCGGGCGCCGGATCGCCGTCCAGCGCGAGACCCCGAAGGGCGGCTGGGACACCCTCGCCGCGACCAGGACCGGCGACGCCGGCGCCTTCCGCACCCGCTTCGAGCCGTCGGCGCTCGGCGCGTACGGGCTGCGCGTCCAGGTCGGCGCAAACCGCTCGAACCTCGGTGACCGCACGAAGCTCGACCACCCCGTCTACGTGTACCGCGAGGATCAGGCCTCCTACTACGGTCCCGGCTTCTACGGAAACCGGACCGCCTGCGGCCAGGTTCTGCGCGAGGACACGGTTGGCGTGGCCCACAAGCGCATCCCGTGCGGTACGCGCGTGCGGTTCCACTACCGCGGCCGAACGCGCGTCGTCAAGGTGATCGACCGCGGCCCCTTCATCGAGCCCCGCCGCTGGGACCTCACCGAGGGCGCGCGCAGGCAGCTCGACTTCCCGCGCGGCGTGGACGAGATCTGGGCGGACAGATAGCCGCCTCGACGCCTCCCTAGAGTTCGAGCCCTAGCTGCTCCCGCTCGCCGGCCGGCGGGGGCGCCGCCGCTGCCTCAGCGCCCGGCTCTTCGAGGCCGGCGACGCGGACCCCGAGCAGCCGCACCGGACGGGGCGGGGCGAACTCGCGCAGCAGCTGTCGAGCGACGCCTCCCACGGTCGCGAGGTCGCCGGTCGGAGCCGCCAGGGTGCGCGCCCGCGTGTGGGTAGAGAAATCGTCGAGACGGACCTTGATGCCGATCGTGCGCCCGCGGCGGCCGCGCTTTGCCAGCGCCGCGCAGAGCTCGGCGGACAGCCGCTCCAGGATCGGCTCGAGCGCCGCGAGGCCGGACAGGTCGCTGCGGAACGTCGTCTCCCTGGACTCGGACTTCGCACGGCGAACGGGCTCGACCGTCCGCGCGTCCTCGAAGCGCGCGATCCGCCCGAGCGCCGGGCCCATCCGGGCGCCGAACCAACCCGCGAGCTGCTCGTCGGGCGTGGCGCCCAGCGCGCCGAGCGTCTCGATCCCGCGCTCGCGCAGACGAGCCAGCGTCCGCGGTCCGACCCCCGGTACGATCCCCGGCGACGCCGTCGCGAAGCGCTCGCAGGCCTGTGCGCGGTCGAGCACCACGAAGCCGTCGGGCTTCTCCGCGTCGGAGGCGACCTTGGCCACCAGCTTGCTGGGCCCGATCCCCACCGAGCAGCCCAGGCCGGTGCCCTCGCGGATCGCGGCCTGCGCCCACCGGCAGGCAGCCCGCGGGCGACCGAGGCCGGCGAGGTCGACGTAGGCCTCGTCGAGCCCGGCGACCTCGACGAGGTCGAAGTGCTCGCGCAGCGCTCCCATGACCTCGCGCGACCGCGCCCGGTAGAGGTCGAAGTCAGGGGGGATGAAGACCGCCTGCGGGCAGCGGCGCCGCGCCCACGCGGCGGGGATCGCCGAGCCGATGCCGTAGCGGCGCGCCTCGTACGAGGCGGTGGTGACGACCGCCCGCGGGCTGTCGCCGCAGACCACCACCGGCTTGCCGCGCAGCTCCGGGCGCCGCCCCAGCTCGACGCTCACGTAGAAGGCGTCCATGTCGAAGTGCGCGTAGACGCGCGGCCAGCCCCTCACACCCCCACCGTACGAGAGGGATGCGTCGGACCCGTCGCAGGCGAAGGCCGGCGCGGCCGCCTGCTAACAAGTCCACATGCTCCCGAACTTGCTCGTCATCGGCGCCCAGAAATGCGGTACGACGAGCCTCCACCGCTACCTCGACGCCCACCCCGAGATAACGATGTCGGGACCCGAAGGAGCTCGACTTCTTCGTCGAGTACGACGACCGGCCGCACCACGTCGCGAACGGCAACTGGCACCGCGGCGTCGAATGGTATGCGTCGCACCACCCCGACGACGTCGCGGTTCGAGGGGAATCTTCACCCAACTACACCGCCTACCCGAATGTCGAGCGGATACCTGAGCGCGCCGCCGCGGTCGTCCCGGGAGCAGCCCTGATCTACATGGTCCGCGACCCGATCGAGCGGATCGTCTCGCACTACCTCCACAGAGTCGACGCCAACCGCGAGCGGCGCTCGCTTGAGGAGACGCTCCGCGACATCGAGCGCGGCACAGGAATGGTGTTCGTCAATCGCAGCCGCTACTTCATGCAGATCGAGCGCTGGCTGGAGCATTTCCCAAGCGAGCGGCTCCTCGTAGTGGCGCAGGAGGACCTCAGGGCCGATACCGCCGGCACTCTCGCGCGCGCTTTCCGCTTCCTTTCGGTCGATGGTTCGTTCGTCTCAGAGCGGTTCACCCGTGTCACCACGCCTCGAGCGAGAAGCGGCCTGCCCTCGGCCTGGCCCAGCGCGTCGAGCGACCGCTCGCGAGCCTCGCCCACCGGCTTCCCCCCGGGACAACCCAGGGCCTCGGCCGCGCGTACCGGCGCGCCTTTGGGCGAACGGTCGCACGACCGGAGCTGAGCGCCGAGTGGCGAGCGCGGCTCGAAGAGCTGCTGCGCGACGACGTCGAGCGCCTCCGGGCGTTCCCGGCCGACGCTTCGAGAGCTGGTCGCTTTGAGCGTCCGCCCTGAGCGTTCGCGCTCAGCGTCCGCCCGTGTACCTGCGGCGGCTAAGAGGGCTGGCGAATCGGCCGGATCAGGATCTCGTTCACGTCCACATGCGGTGGCTCCGAGAGCGCATAGATCACCGAGCGCGCCACGTCCTCGGCGCGCAGCGCTCCCTCGACCGGTGAGTCGAAGAACGGCGTGTCGACCATCCCGGGCTCGATCAGGGTCACCTTGACGTCGGAGTCGGAGACCTCCTGGCGCAGCCCCTCGCCCATGGCGGTGACCGCCCACTTGGTGGCCGAGTAGAGAGAGCCCGGCAGCGCGCGCCGGCCGGCGACCGACCCGGTCAGCAGGAAGTGGCCGCGTCCCTGCTCGCGGAAGTGCGCCAGCGCGGCGCGAATCGTGAGCGCCACCCCGAGCACGTTGGTGTCGATCATCGTCCGCCATTGCTCGACCGACTCCTCGAGGAACCCTCGCTTGGCGCCGAGGCCGGCGTTGGCGAACACCGCGTCCAGGCCGCCAAAACGCTCACGCGCGGCGGCGACCAGCGCCTGCTGGTCGTCCCAGTCGGTCACGTCGCAGCGGCGCACGAGCACTCGGTCCTCACCGAGCTCGCCCGCCAGCGCGGCCAGCTTCTCCTCCGAGCGCGCACCGAGCGCGAGGCGCCATCCGTCGCGGGCGGCGTGGCGCGCCGTCTCGGCGCCGATCCCGCTGCTGGCGCCGGTGATCAGGAGGACGCGGTCGTCGGCCATCCGGGCGGTTCTATCACGAGCCGCCCCGCTGCTAGGTTCTCCGCCGATGGCGGGCCCGAACTTCATCGTGATCGGGGCAAAGAAGAGCGGCACCACCAGCCTCTACAGGTACCTGGACCTGCACCCGGAGATCGCCATGGCGTATCCGAGAGAGCTGAACTTCTTCGTCCCGGGCGGGGCCCGGTCCGCGAACCACGCGGCGCCGTCGGACCAGAGCCCCGAGTGGTACCTGTCTCGCTTCGACGCCCCCGCGCCGGTGCACGGCGAGAGCTCGCCGAACTACGCGTCGTTCCCCCTGATCACCGGCGTCCCGAAGCGGATCCGCGCGCTCGTCCCCGACGTGAGCCTGATCTACCTCGTCCGAGACCCGATCGAGCGCATGCTCTCCGAGTACGGTCAACGTTGGGGACACAACGGGGTGCGGCGTCCGGTCTCGGAGGTCTTCTCGGATCCCGAGCTCGTCGACACGACGTACGTGGTCAGAGGTCGGTATCAGATGCAGATCGAGCAGTTCCTCGAGCACTTCGAGGAGAACCGTCTCCTGATCGTCGCGCAGGAGGACCTGAGGAACAACAGGCAAGCGACCCTCGACCGGATCTTCGCGTTCGTCGGCGTGAAGAGCTTCAGCACTCCGAAGTTCGACAAGGAGCACAACATCGCGCGGGATCGCCGGCGATCGGCCCGGCTCGCCGGGGTGAGCAGGCGCTGGGGCGAGCACAATCCGGTCCGGACGCTCTTTCGAACGGGCAAGGTGAAGGACCTGCTGTCTCGGCCCATGCCTCGTCATGAGCTCGAGCCCGAGGTCCGCGCGCGAGTCGCCGAGTACTTCCACGAGGACGCTCGGCGGCTGAGAGCGTTCACCGGCCAGCGGTTCGAGAGCTGGTCGGTGTGAACCGGCGCGCAGCACCTTGATCGCGGTAGGCGGCGCGCCGACGTCCGGGCTCGCCGACCCTGTCACCGCGCGCTTTCCCGCCGCCTCGCCGTCGCGCGGCCACTACGAGAGCTTCTACCTGAAGGCCGGGCATCCCACGGAGGCACTCGCGGTGTGGATCCGCTACACGGTCCACAAGCCCCCCGACGCCGAGCCCAGCGGATCGGTCTGGTTCACGCTCTTCGACGCGCGCGCCGGCGCGCCGCGGGCCTCCAAGGTCACGGTCGAGGCCGACCGGATCGGCACCGGTGGCGGCGACTACGTCCGGATCGCGGACAGCCGCTTCGGCTCCGGACACGTCTCCGGGGATGCGACGAGCGAGCGGCTCGCCGCCTCATGGGAGCTCGAGTTCGAGTCCGGAGAGGAGACCCTTCGCCACCTGCCGCGCGACTGGATGTACCGCGCGCCCGTCCCACGCACGAAGCTCGAGAGCCCGCACCCGGCGACCCGGTTCAGCGGCCGGGTACGGGTCGGCGACGACCTTCTGGAGCTCGACGGCTGGCCCGGCATGGTGGGCCACAACTGGGGCTCAGAGCACGCCGAGCGCTGGATTTGGATGCACGCGACGGGGTTCGAGGGGCACGGGCCCGAGACGTGGCTGGACGTGGCGATCGGCCGCATTCGGCTCGGCCCGTTCACGACGCCCTGGGTGGCCAACGGCGTGCTCTCCATCGACGGGGCACGCGAGCGGCTCGGGGGGATCGAGCGCGTCCGCGCGACGGCCGTCGAGGAGAGTCCGACCGGGTGCCGGTTCGTGCTTCCGGGGCGCGAGGGGTCGGTCAGGGGATCGGTGACGGCGCCGGCCGATGCGCTGGTGGGCTGGCTCTACGCCGACCCGCAGGGCCCGGGTCACCACACCGTCAACTGCTCGATCGCCTCGATGCGCCTGGAGCTGCGCCGCCCCGAAGCTCCGCCCGTGGAGCTGGCGACCGCATCCGGGGCGACCTACGAGCTCGGAATGCGCGAGCGCGACCACGGCGTTCCTATCCAGCCGTTCCCGGACGGCTAGACGCGGCCCCGCCTGGCCGGCGTCGGATGGGACTAGCGGATCGGCCCGGAAGTCATCACGTATGTCGCAAGCAGCGCGAGCACCGCAATCGCGGCGCCCGCGTAGAGGGCCACCCGCCGCCGCTCGCCGCTCGTCCGCGCCTTCACCAGCGCGAGCCGCTCCTTGAGCGTGCGCGCCGGCATCAGCGCGGTGTGGGCGAGGATCGCGAGGTCGTGGCGCAGGCTCTGGGTGCGGATGTACTCGAGGTCCACGGCGATCTTGCGCGGGAGGATCTCCTGCGCGTAGAGCTTCGCGGACTCGTGGGCGTCGGCGAGCAGGTGGCGCTCCTCGATGTACTCGAGCTGCGCCGGCCCGGTGATCCCGGGCACGACCGTGAGGATCTGGCGGTACTCATCGGGATAGAGGCTCACGAACTCCTCCACCTCCGGGCGCGGGCCCACGACGCTCATCTGCCCGCGCATGACGTTCCACAGCTGGGGGAGCTCGTCGAGCTTGGTGGCAACCAGGAACTCGCCGATCGGGGTGAGCCGCTCGTCGCGGAACTTCGTGAGCGGCGCGCCGGTCGCGTCGCGGCGCATCTTGCGGAACTTGAGCATGTCGAAGGGCCGGCCGCCCCTCCCGATGCGGGGCGAGTGGAAGAAGATCGGCCCGGGCGAGTCGACGAAGATGATCACGGCGATCACCAGGCCCACGAGCAGGGCGAACGGCAGCATCACGACCGCCACGACGAGGTCGAACGCGCGGATCAGACGCGCCGAGGGGTGGGAGCCGAGCACGCCGCCGTCCCGATCGCCGGCCGCCGCGCCGGTGGTGGTCACGGGCGCTCGCCGGGATCGGGGTCGGGGCGCGCGCGGCCGGCGAACTCGTCGACGTTGCCCTCATAGGCGCGGACCGCCTCCTCGAGGTCGTGCAGCTGACCGATGTCCTGCCAGTAACCGGGATGCTCGTAGGCGGCGACGGTCTCCCCGGCCTCGATCAGCTGCTCGACCAGGTCGGGCAGGTCCATCCGGTGCCCCGGGCGGACGAAGCGCGTGACGCGCGGCTCGATGGCGTAGATGCCGATGCTCACCGGCCACGAGTAGCACGGCTTCTCGTCGATCCCCTCGATCCGCCTGAGGCCCTCGACGGACTCGCCGAGCTGGAGCACGCCGTAGTCGACGTCGATCTCCTGCAGCTTCGTGGCGATCGTGGCGGCGGCCCCGGAGCGGCGGTGCGCCTCGAGGAGGTCGCGGTAGAGCGGGGTGGCCAGGACGTCCCCGTTCATCATGATGAAGGTGTCGTCGAGGTCGGGCACCTCGGCCAGCGCACCGACGGTGCCGAGCTGGCTCTTCTCGCGGTTGTAGGTGATCTGCACTCCCCAGTTGCTCCCGTCGCCGAAATAGGTCTCGATCAGGCTCGAGAGGTACCCGGTGGCGAGCACGATCTCGGTGATGCCGCAGTCGCGCAGCTGGCCGACGATGATCTCGAGCACGGGCCTGTCGCCCACCGGGAGCAGGGGCTTTGGGAGGACGCTCGTGTACGGGAGGAGGCGAGCTCCCTCGCCTCCGGCGAAGACGACCGCCTTCACGCCCGCGCCGGCGACCCGCGCTGTCGGGCCGGACGGATCATGGCCGACAACGTAACAGGAGCGGTGGCCGCAACCGCTGGGGCCCGGCGCCGCTCCTAGAATCCCGCCGATGAGCTCCCACTGGGCCGGCAGGCCCGTGCTCGTGACCGGCGCCGGAGGGTTCATCGGCAGCCATGTGGTCGACCGGCTCGTGGGCGAGGGCGCCGAGGTGCGCGCCTTCCTCCACTACAACTCGCGCGGCGACGTGGGGGCGCTCGGCTGGGAGAGTGACCTCTCGGACGTGGATGCCCGCTTCGGCGACCTCCGCGACGAGGGCGCCCTGACAGCGGCCGCCGCCGGCTGCCAGGCGATTTTCCACCTCGGGGCCTTGATCGCGATCCCGTACTCCTACGTGGCCCCGCGCGACGTCGTCGAGACCAACGTGCTCGGCACGCTGAACGTGCTCGCCGCCGCGCGCCGGGTGGAGGCCGAGCGGGTCGTCTGCATGTCCACCAGCGAGGTCTACGGGACGCCCGAGGGCGAGACGATCTCCGAGAGCGACCGCCTCAACGCCCAGTCGCCCTACGCGGCGTCGAAGATCGCCGCCGACCAGCTCGCGCTCAGCTTCCACCGCAGCTACGGCCTGCCGGTGGGCGTCGTGCGCCCGTTCAACACCTATGGCCCGCGCCAGTCCGCGCGGGCGGTGATCCCGACGATCCTGAGCCAGGGGCTGGGCGACCGGGAGCTGTCGCTCGGGTCGCTTCACCCGGTGCGCGACTTCCTCTACGTCGAGGACACGGTCGCGGGCGTGCTCGCGTTCGCGGCCTGGGACGAGGCGCCGGGGAGCCTGCTTCACATCGGCACCGGCGAGGGGGTGAGCGTCGAGGAGGTGGTGCGTCTCGCGGGCGAGCTGCTCGGCCGCGAGCTCGAGGTCCGGCTCGATGCCCAGCGCGTGCGCCCGGACGCGAGCGAGGTGCAGCGGCTGGTGTGCGACGCGCGGGCCGCGCGCGACCAGCTCGGCTGGCAACCCGAGGTGCCCCTGCGCGAGGGCCTGGAGCGCACCGCACGCTGGATCGAGCGCAACCTCGAGCGCTACCGGCCCGACCTCTACGCGATATGAGCCACGCGGACGCCGGGTTGCAGGGCGGCGCGATCGGCGCTGGCGCTACCCGGCTCGGCCGGCTGGCGGATACCCGCCCCGGCCGGACGGCACGCGACCGGCTGGCCGTCCACGGGCTGCTCTGGCCACTTGTCGCCGCCCGCCAGCGTCCGCGCAGGACGGGCGGGCGCGAGCCGACGCCGGGCGAGCGGGTCCTGGCCGCGCTCGGCTTTCCGGGGAACATCGGCGAGCGCCTCGTCACGCGTCGCACGGACGTCTGCATCGAGGGGTTTCCGCGCTCCGCCAACACCTACACGGTGCTGGCCTTCCGACAATGGAACCCCGGCCTGCGCGTGGCCCACCACATGCACGCGGTCTTCCAGGTGCGGCGCGCGGTCAAGCTCGGCGTGCCCTGCTGCGTGCTCGTCCGCGAGCCGCTCGACGCGGTGGCCTCGACGGTGCTGATGGACCGCGAGCGGGTCTCCGACGACGCCTGCTTCGAGAGCTACGTCCGCTTCCACCGCGGGCTGGAGCCTCTGCGTAACGGCGTCGTGGTCTGCGACTTCGAGGAGCTGGTCGCTGACCCCTCGGTGGCGGTCGAGCGGCTCAACGAACGCTTTGGCACGGCGTTCGCGTCGGTGCCGATGACGCGCGCGGACGAGGCGTCCACGCTTGCCGAGGTCCGCCGGCGCCGGCGGCCGGCGGCCGGCCTGCCCGATTACCTCACCCCGGCGCCGAGTCCGGAAAAGGAGCGGCGCAAGGCGGAGTTGCGCGAGCGGCTCGCGCGGCACCCGGCCCGCGCCGCGGCCGAGTCCGCCTACGCGGCGCTGCTCCCGGACCGCGCGGCGCCGCGATGAACGCCGGCGGCTGGCGCGTGCCGCTCTCCGACGTGCGGCTTCCGGCCGAGGCGATCGATGCTGCGCGCGAGGCGCTCGCCTCCGGCTGGCTCTCGAGCGGCCCGCGCGTGAGCGAGTTCGAGGAGGATCTGGCGGCGTATGTCGGCGCGCGCCACGCCGTGGCCTGCTCGAGCGGGACCGCCGCGCTCGAGCTCGCCTACGCCGCGCTCGACCTCGGGCCCGGCGACGAGGTGGCGATGCCGTCGCTCACGTTCGTGGCGGGCGCCAACGCGGCGCGCCTGCGCGGCGCCGAGCCGGTGTTCTGCGACGTGCTGGGAGAAGACGACCTGACGATCGACCCCGAGTCGCTCGCGCGCTGCGTGACGCCGCGGACCAGGGCGGTGGTGCTGATGCACTACGGAGGCCGGCCGTGCGTGCCCGAGGCGCTCGCGGTCGCGCGCGAGCGGGGCCTCGCGGTGATCGAGGACGCGGCCCACGCGCTCGGCGCCGAGGGCGCCCCCGGCCGCTGCGGCTCGTGGGGCGACCTTGCCTGCTTCTCGTTCTTCGCCAACAAGAACCTGCCGCTGGGGGAGGGAGGGATGCTCACGACGGACGACCCCGACCTCGCCGAGCGCGCGCTGCGCCTGCGCTCGCACGGCATGACGAGCGCGACCTGGGAGCGCCACACGGGCGCGGCCACCACCACCTACGACGTGACGCGGCCGGGGCACAACTTTCGCTTCGACGAGGCGCGCGCGGCGATGGGCGCCGTGATGCTCCGCAGGCTCGACCGCGGCAACGAGCTGCGGGGCGCGCTGGTCGCGCGCTACCGGCAGCGGCTTGCAGCGGTTCCTGGGGTCGAGATGCCGTTCGGGGACAGACCCTCAGCGGAGTGCTCCGCCCACCACATCGCCGTGGCCGTGCTCCCCGCGGAAGCCGACCGCGAGCGGGTCGCGGCGGGCCTGCGCGAGGCCGGCGTCCAGACGAGCGTCCACTACCCGCCGACTCACTCCTTCACCGCCTACGCCGACGCGCGCGCCGACATCGAGCGGACCGAGGCGCTCGCCGGACGCCTGCTGACGCTGCCGCTTTTCCCGCACCTCGAGCCGGGGCAGGTCGACCTGGTTTGCGACGCGTTGGCGGCGCTTCGGCGGTCTTGAGGCGCTTGAGGTGGGTGGTGCCGGAGCGAAGCCGGGGTGCAAACGTCGAGACGCGATGGCCCGCTGTTAGCCTGCGCCCCGATCAGGGGCCGTGTTCGTCTTCCACCACATTCCAAAGACCGCCGGAAGTGCACTGCGCGCGGTCGTGATGGCCAACGCAGGGACGAACTTCGTGGATCTGGACCGAGAGCTGTTACGTGGGCGTCCGGACCTACTCGAAGCCGACCCGCCTACCCGGCGACGCGAGGGACTCACCTACTTCCGTTCCCACTACAGCGCTCGCCCCCCGGCCCGCGAGAAAGACATCACTTACTTCGCAGGGCATTCGGCGCCCCTCTTCCTTCCCGGTGTAAGCGACCCGTCCGTGCGCGCGTTCTGTCTTTTGCGCAACCCCATCGACCGCGTTCTGTCGATGTACTTCCACCTTCAGCGCCGCGGCCGCTGGCCCGGCGGTGGGCACGGACCGGCCTGGGAGCGGGTTTCTCGGGAAGAAGGCGCAGGCGCGATTGAGCGGAACACTTGGACGCTCAAGGACATTTACCAAGCGTCCCGCTCGTCCGCAGGGTCTCTTCCACCGCGATCCCGCTTTGCCGACTTATTCAATGGGCAAGTCAGGCATCTCCTCATGGGAAGGGTTGATCCCTCAGAGATCCCGCTCGAACCCGATGACGAGCAGCTCGACAGCTACAGGCGGGAGGTTGACCGCCTTCTCGCAGACCGCTACCTCGTGGGCACGCAGGACCGCTTCTCGCAGTCCGTCCGCCTGCTCGGCGAGGCTTTCGGTTGGCGCCGGATGTTCGTCCCGAGGCTGAACGCCAACCCTGATTCCTCGCTGCGCGATCGGGTTGACGAGGAGACCCTCGAGCTGATTCGGGCGCACAACCGCCTCGACGCCGAATTGCACGCCCACTACTCTGAGCGGCTCCGTGAGGTGCCCCGCACGAGCCGTATGAGCGACGCTCGCTGGAAGGCGCACCGGCAAGCGGATAGGAGGGTCCGCCGGCTTCGCAGGCGGCTGCATTCCCGACTCAGGATTTGATCAGCGCGAGTAGTTCGTCGCGGCGCTCCTCCATGTGCTCGGACGAGACAACGGACTCGAGGTTCAGGCGCAGCAGCGGCTCGGTGTTCGACGGACGCACGTTGAAGTGCCAGTCGGGGTACTCCACCGATACGCCGTCGAGCCACGAGACCTCGCCGTCGCCGTGGCGTTCGGCGAGCTCGCGCATCTTGCCGTCCTGGTCGGAGACCTCGGAGTTGATCTCGCCGGAGATGAAGTAGCGCTCGCGGTAGGGGGCGAGCAGCTCGGACATCCGCTGTTCCTTGATCGAGAGCAGCTCGACGATCAGCAGCGCCGGGATCGTGCCGGAGTCGACGCAGTGGAAGTCGCGGAAGTAGTAGTGACCCGACACCTCGCCGCCGAACGCCGCGCCCTCCTCGCGCATCCGCGTCTTGAAGAAGGCGTGGCCGACGCGGCCCTCGTGGGCGGTGCCGCCCGCGCGCTCCACGGTGTCCGCGACGGCGCGGCTCGCCCGGACGTCGTAGAGGACCGTCGCGCCGGGATCCTTGGCGAGCAGCGACTCGGCGAGCAGCGCGGTGAGGAAGTCGCCGGCCACGAACTCGCCCGCGTCGTCGATGAAGAAGCAGCGGTCGGCGTCGCCGTCCCAGGCGATGCCGAGCTCAGCGCCGGTCTCGCGGACCTTGTCGATCACGAAGCCGCGGTTCTCGGGAAGCAGGGGGTTCGGCTCGTGGTCGGGGAACTCGCCGTCCGGCTCCCAATAGGTCCGGACCTGCTCGATCGGCAGCGAGTCGAGCAGCGGCCCGACCATCGGACCGGCCATGCCGTTGCCCCCGTCGAGCACGACCTTCATCGGGCGCACGTGCTCGGGCTCGATGAAGCGCATGACCGCGCGCCGGAAGTCGTGTCCGACGTCCTCCTCGCGCAGCTCGCCGCGCGGAGTGGCCGCCTCGCCCGGGTCGCCGGCGGCGGCCCGCCGCACGTCGTCGATACCTGCGTCGCCCGACAGCGCGACGGCGCCGCGCTTGACGAGCTTCGCGCCGGTCCAGGTTTTGGGGTTGTGCGAGGCGGTGCACATCAGGCCGCCGTCGAGGTCGCGCGAGGCGACAGCGAAGTAGAGCATCTCGGTGCCCACCTCGCCGACGTCGAGCACGCTCGCGCCCTCGTCGCGGATGCCGTCCGCGTAGCGGGCGGACAGCTCGGGCGCCGAGAGCCGCATGTCGCGTCCGATGCCGACCGACACGTCATCGGGCGACTTGCCCTCGCCCTCGGCGAGCACGCGCGCGAACGCCCTCCCGAGGCGGTGGGCCACCTCGCCGTCGATCTGCTCCCCGTACAGCCCGCGGATGTCGTAGGCCTTGAAGATCGACGGGTCGATCACGGCGGCCCGATCCGCTCGAGCGCAGTCGAGAGCGCTTCGTAGGAGCCGTCGAGGCTCTCGGGCAGGACGCGCGTTGAGGCGATCACCGGCATGAAGTTGGTATCGGCGCCCCAGCGCGGCACGACGTGCAGGTGCACGTGCTCGTCGAAGCCGGCGCCGGCGATCTTGCCCTGGTTGATGCCGAGGTTGAACCCGTCGGGCTCATACGCTTCGCGCAGCGCGGCGAGCGAGCGATTCGCGAGCGTCATCAGCTCGAGCAGCGCCGGCGCCTCGAGCGCCTCGGTAGAGGCCGCGTGCTCGTAGGGCGCGATCATCACGTGGCCGTTGTTGTACGGGTAGGCGTTCAGCATCGAAAAGCAGCGCTCGCCGCGCTCGAGGATGTGGACGGCGGCGTCGTCGCCGTGCGCCGGCTTGGTGCAGAAGATGCACTCGTCGGGCTTCGGTCCCTTGATGTAATCGAGGCGCCAGGGCGCCCAGAGCCGCCGCTCGCGCATCCGCGCCGATGATATTGATGCGCCCATCGTGCGCGTCACCCTCGTCCTCGACCAGTTCCCGGAGCTCTCGGAGACCTTCGTCGCCGAGGAGGCTCGAGCGCTGACGGAACTCGGGCACGAGCTGCGCGTGGAGGCGAGGGGGCATGCGTCGAGCCCCAACCCCGCCGCCGCGCGCGGGATGACCGTGTCCGTCGGGTCCGACGACTCGGTCGTCCGCAAGCTGATCGACCTGAGCTGGCTGGCCGCGCGCCACCCGCTTCGCTGTGCGTGGGACCTCGCGTCACGCCGGCGCTGGCGTCGCGAAGAGGAAGTGCGCCCGCTGCGCAGCCTCGCGCCCGCCGCCCGCCGCGCCGCCCGCGCCGGCGCGCGGCACCTGCACGTGCACTTCGCGGTCGGGGCGGCGCTCGACGCGATGCGGCTGGGCCGGCTGCTCGGCCTGCCCTACAGCGTCATGGCGCACGCCTACGACATCTACCGGGAGCCCGCGAACCTCCCCGAGAAGGTCGCCCGGGCGACCTTCGCCGCGACGGCCTCGGACTTCACCGTCGCTCACCTTCGCGAGATCGCCGGCCCCGATCACGCGGCGCGCGTGCACAAGCTCGTCCTCGGGGTGGACGCCGAGCGCTTCCGGCGTCGCACCGCCTACCCGGGCGGACGGGTGGTCGGCGCCGTCGGCCGTCTCGTCGAGAAGAAGGGCTTCGCGCACCTGCTCGACGCCGCCGCGCTGCTGGAGCGCTCCTCGCCGCTCGATCGGATCGTCTTCCTGGGCGGCGGCCCACTCGAAGCGGAGCTGCGTGACCGAGCCGGGCGCCTGGGGCTCTCGGACAAGGTCGAGTGGCTGGGTCCGCGGCCGCCGGACGCGGTGCGCGACCTGCTCGAGCGCATCGACCTCCTCGCGATGCCGTGCGTCGTCGCGCGCGACGGTGACCGCGACTCGAGCCCGGTGGTGGTGAAGGAGGCGCTCGCGATGGAGGTGCCGGTCGTGGCGAGCGACGGCTTCGGCATGGAGGAGGTCGTGCACCCCGAGTGGGGGAGGCGCGTCCCGGCCGGCGACGCTCAGGCGCTGGCGGCGGCGATCGAGGAGCTCCTCGCGCTGCCCGGCGAGCGCCGGGCGCGGATGGGGGCGGCCGGGCGGCGCTGGGTGCTCGAGGGCTGGAGCCTCCACGCCGAGGCGGAGAAGCTGGCGCGCCTGATGCGAGCGAGCGCGTGAGCGCGGCGACGCCCGAGGTCGCCGTGGTCGTGTCGACGCGTGACCGTGCCGCTCGGCTCGCGGCGCTGCTCGAGTCGCTCGGCGGCCAGACCATCGACCGCGATCGGTTTCAGGTGGTGATCGTGGACGACGGCTCGCGCGACGGAACCGCCGCGCTGCTCGAGCGCGCCGCGGCCAGCGCGGAGCTGCCGCTCAAGGTCGTCACCTCGGACAAGAGCGGGCGCCAGGGCGCTGGGCGAAACCGCGGTTGGCGTGTGGCCGACGCCCGGCTCATCGCCTTCACCGACGACGACTGCGAGGCGACGCCGGAGTGGCTCGAACGGGGCCTTCGCACGGCGGCCGAGCATCCGGGAGCGATCGTGCAGGGCCGGACCGTTCCCCATCCTGGGGAGCTCGATCGCCAGGGGCCCTTCAGCCGAACGATGGACGTCTCGCGCCTCGGCCCGTACTACCAGACCTGCAACATCTTCTATCCGCGCGCGCTGCTCGAGCGCCTCGGCGGCTTCGACGAGCGGCTGCCGCCGGGAGAGGACGCGGACCTCGCCTGGCGCGCCTTCGCCCAGGGGGCGCGAGCGGTCTTCGCGCCGGACGCGGTGGTCTTCCACGCCGTGCAGAACCTCGGCGTGCGCGGGCACCTGCGTGTCGCGCGCCGCTGGACCGACGCGATGGGCATCTTCCGCCACTGCGGGCTCCGCGACGAGGTTCTCTGGGGCCGCATTTTCTGGAAGCGCCAGCACGGCCTCTTGGTCGAGGCGGCGCTGGGTGCTCTCCTCGCGCTGCGCTTCAGGCCGGCGCTCGCGCTGGCGCTCCCGTACGCGCGCCACCTGCGCCACCGCTGCCGCGAGACCCGGGCGCCGCTCGCGCTTGCGCCCTACTTCGCCGTGCACGACGTTCTCGAGACGTACACGGCGGTGCGGGGGGCGTTCCGTCACCGCGTGCTCGTTATCTAACCAGCCGAGGACGACCCGCCGGCCGCGGCGTCAGAGCCAGCCGCGGCTGCGAAAGACCCGGGCAGCGCGCCGACGTCGAGCGACCAAGGCGCTCGCCGGGCGCCTGCTGACGCTGCCGCTCTCCCCGCATCTGAAGCCGGACCGGTGACTTCGTGCGCTGGTAGTCTGCGCGCGATGAGCGATACGGTGCTCGTCCTAACCCACGTCCCGAAGACGGCCGGAACCGCGTTGTGGTCGGTCGCGAAGGCCAATTACGGGGCGAGGAACTTTGTGGACTTGGACGTGGAGCTCGTGCGCGGGCGTCCAAACCTCGCCCGGGGAGGCGAACGGACGGTGCGCAACGAGGCTCTCGAGTTCTTCGGCACCTACTACGGCTCGCTGGCCCCCGCCAGGAAGAGCGAGGTGGGCTGCTTCCTCGGACACTCCGCGCCGATGTTCATCCCCGCCGTGACTGATCGGCCGGTTCGCGCCTTCTGCTTGCTGCGCGACCCGGTCGAGCGGGTGCAGTCGCTGTACCTTCATCTGCTGCGAAGGCAGAAACGGTCGAAGTCGATGTGGACGCATCTTCCGCGCTTCCTCGAGCCTATGCAGCGGGAGGGTTGGACGCTCAAAGACGTCTACCGGGAGCTCGGGTCGCGGTCCGGGGAGTCGTTCCCCTTACGCGACTCCTTTTGGTCGCTCTTCAACGGCCAGGCCAGGCACCTTCTGATGGGGACGGTAGACCCCGCGGCGATGTCGTACAACCCGGACGCCGAAGAGCTTGACGATTACAAGCGGAAGGTCGACCGGCTGCTCGCGGACAGCTATGTGGTCGGGACCCAGGACCGCTTCTCGCAGTCTGTGCGGCTGTTCGCCGACACCTTCGGCTGGCGCATGAAGTTCCTGCCTCGCGCCAACGCCAATCCCAATCCCGCCGGCCGCGACGAGATCGACGACGAAACGCGGGACCTGATTCGCTCGCACAATCGGCTCGACGCCGAGCTTCACGCTCGTTACTCCGAACGGCTGCGCGAGCTTCCGTACACGAGCCGCGTGAGCGACGTTCGCTGGAAAGCTCGCCAGCGCGCAGCGAAGCGGGTACTGAGCTTTAGCAAAAAGCTCCGGGCCGGCATGGGGACCTGATCGGGCGGTCCGCGCGATCCATCCGGTGCTCGTCCTCGACCACATCCCTAAGACCGCCGGCACCGCGCTCCGGCAGGTCGCGCGGGCGAACGCGCCGCCCGGCGACGTGGTTGATCTCGACGCGGAGGTGTGGCTCGCTCGGCACAGGATCGATCAGACCGGCCACGGGCCGACCGCCTGGCGTGACGGCCAAGCCTTCTTCCGGTCGTTCTACGATTCTCTCCCGGGGGAGCGAAGGAGCACCTCCACGTGCTTCCTCGGACACTCCGCGCCGATGTTCATCGCCGCCGTGACCGACCGACCGGTTCGCGCTTTCTGCCTGCTTCGCGACCCGGTCGACCGCATGGTGTCGCTCTATCGCTACCTGAAGCTGCGAGAGACCTGGACGCAGAAGAGGACGTGGGCGGGCTTCCCTGGATTTTACGTGGCAATGCGGCGCGAGGGTTGGACGCTCAAGGACGCCTATCGGGAGCTGGGGTCGCCGTCCGGAGCGTCGGTCCCGAGACGGGACGAATTCAGCGCGCTCTTCAACGGGCAGACCAGGCATCTGCTCGGTGGCACCGATTTTCCCGCCACGATGCCGTTCGAGCCAGATGCCGAGGAACTCGCCGACTACAGGGAGAGGGTGCATAGGTTGCTGTCCGAGCGGTACGTGGTCGGTACACAGGACCGTTTCTCGCAGTCGGTGCGGCTGTTCGCCGACACCTTCGGCTGGCGCAATATTTTCCTTCCGCGAGCGCGAGTGAATTCGGCTCCTCTCGGATGGGAGGAGATCGACCCGGAGACCCGCGAGTTGATCCGCGACCATAACCGCCTCGACGCTGAACTGCACGCTCGCTACTCGGAGCGGCTGCGTGACCTACCTTCCACGAGCCGACTGAGCGACGCCCGCTGGAAGGTCCGCCGCCGTGCCGCCCGGCGGGTCGGCACGCTCAGGAGCCGGCTTCGCACCCCCGTCAGGAAATGATTACCTCGAGCAGCTCCGCGTCCCGCTACCGCGGCCTGCAGAAGAGGATGGTCTCACGACGGCCGGGCGAGCGGTGCCCCAGGAAGAACTCGTAGTCAAGGTCCAGGGTGTTCAGGTAGGCGGGGATGGTGATCAGATCGTCGTGCCGGTGGTAGACCGACACCGCGAGCTTCGGTCGGAACTCGCGCAGGACACGCTCGCCGCCCTTTAGGGCGCGCAGTTCTGCCCCCTCCACATCGAGCTTGATCAGGTCGATCCGATCGAGGGACGCTCGTGCCGCGAAGTCGTCGAGCGCCTCTGCCTCGACGCGCGGACCCGGGTCGCCGCCGTCGCCTCCGACGCTGGTTACGCCGCCCGCCGGAACGTAAGGTAGGGCTTCCCCGGACGCGTCCCAGAGCGCCCTTCGAACCAGGCTAATCCTGTCAGCCAGCCGTTCGTTCAGAGCCATGTTGCGGCCGAGGATCTCGAAGCTCTGGTCCACGAACTCGAAGCCTAGAACCCTGCCCTGGGCACCTACGGCGTCGGCAAAGTAGAGCGCGGTCTCGCCCAGACAGGCCCCGCCGTCGATCACGACGTCGCCGGGCTCCGCGCCGACCGGGGCCACCGAGGCCCGGTACGCGTACTGCTCCAGCACGAAGATCTCGAGCACCTGCGCGGGGTGCGCATGGAGCTCGGTCCGCCCATCCCGGCCCGGAACCTCGTAGCGGTGGAGCGGAATCCCGCCCGGCCCCTCGATCGCCACGCTCGATTGCGAGCGCATGGTCCGGTCGACGCGCGCGACCTCGCTCCAGAACCGCGCGACGCTGGTGGGAAGGGACACATGGCGGCGTCCCAGAACGCGGTGCGCGAGCAGGTCCACGAGTAGTTCCCGCGACTCCCCGTCAGAGAGGAGCCGGTAGGTGCGCGCGAAGCCGTCAAGGTCGGCGGCGATCCGGTCGAGCTTGCCGGACGCGGCGGCCAGATCGAACTGCCGCCTTCGGAAGCCGGCCTGGCCGAGCGCGTCGATCACGATGTTCCTCAGGCGCGCGCGCGGCCGGTCTCTCCAGCGAGGTCCGACGGCGAAGTCATACCAGTCGCGCGCCAGGTGATAGGCCCCGCCCTCGCGCGCGTGGGATTGGTAGCAGGCCTCGAGCAGCCGAGCGAAGAAGCGTCGCCTGAAGTCGTCCGTCCCGGCCTCCTCTCCGGACGCGGCGACAAGCCCGCTGGCGGTAGCTCCGAGGCCGTCGACCACCGCACCAGCTTAGCCGCGGTCGCCGCTATGCTCGCCAGCCGTGGCACCCCGGGGAAGGAAGGTACGGAGGCAGCTCCGCAGGGTGGTGGAGGATCCGATGGTGGGACTCGCGCTGCGGGGTCGCGTCGTGCATCCCTACTGGCAGCGCCGGTTCCACAGCCTCGGGCCTAGGTCGGCGATCTACAAGCCGACCGTCATGGGCGCGCATCGGATCGCGATCGGCGAGGACGTCAAGATCGTCGAGGCGATGCTCTCGGTGCTCCCGATGGCATGGGGCCGCCCCGACCCCGCGATCCGGATCGGAGATCGCGTGGGACTCGCACTCCACTGCAGGATCCTGGCCGCGGAGTCGGTGGTGATTGAGGACGACGTGGCCATCGGCGCCTTCTCGCTCGTCACCGACAGCGACCACAAGCTCGACGGGCCGCACGAGAACATCGCGCTCAATCCGCCGCAGGCGGCGCCTGTCCTGATCGGCAGAGGCAGCGGTCTGGGGGAGCGCGTGGCGATTCTTGCCGGCTCCACCATCGGCCGGTACTGCGTCATCGGAACCAACAGCGTGGTCCGGGGCACCATCCCGGACTACTCGATCGCCACCGGAATTCCCGCCCGCGTGGTTGGACGAGCGCGGGCGGAGGGCGCCGGCTCGACCGCGCCGCGGATCCGGGAGGAGGGTCGCTAGAGCGAGTCTTCCGCTCGGGGCGGGGCGGCCAGGGAATCGTGGCACGGAGGGCTCCCAGCGAGCTTGTCAGGCATGTCCGACTCCGCCCGGTTCGCCTCCGTCAAGTACTGGTCGTAGAGCTCGCCCACAGTCCGGATCTCCATGACCGCCTCGTCCGGCAGGCGCACCCCGAGCTCCTCGATCCGCATCAGAACCTGGACCATGTCAAACGAATCGAGACTGAGGTCCTCAGCCAAGCGGGCCTCCCGCACGAAGTCGCCTGGATTGAGCGACAGCTCCTCGGCCACGTGCACGGCGAACCGCTCAAAAGACAGCGAGGAGGCAGCGCTCACGCGGACACCAACTCGGAGCGAAGGTACCGTGCGCGGCAGAGGCTCCGGCGAAGCTTGCCCGACGATGTCTTCGGAAGCGTACCCGGCAGTACCAGCACCACGTCGGCCGGCCGTATGCCGACCGCCTCGCCGACCGCGCGAGCCATGTCGCGGCGCACGCGCTCGAGGTCGTTGACCTTGACCTCCGCGGCGACCACCACCTCCTCGCGACCTTGCCGGCCCTCGGTGCCGAAGGCGACCACGTTCCCCGGTCTTACCCCGCGAGTCGTCTCCGCGGCCCGCTCGAGGTCCTGAGGAAAGACGTTTCGGCCGCCGACGATGATGATGTCGCTCAGTCGGCCGCCGATCACGAGGTCGCCGTCCGCCCGGTAGCCCAGATCGCCGGTCCGGAGCCATCCTTCCTCCCGGAAGGCCGCAGCGGTGGCATCCGGACGGCGGAAGTAGCCGGGCACCACGGACGGACCGCGCACCTCAATCTCTCCCAGGTGCCGATCCTCTAGCACGGTTCCCGTGTCCGGGTCGACGATTCGCGTCTCCATGCTCCGCAGCGGCGGCCCGACGCGGGCCAGGGTCGTGGCTCGCGGGTGGTCCGGGGGGAGTGGCTCGGCCCGGTGCTCGTGCTCGAGCAGCGTACCCTCGATCACGTCAACAGTGAGGCCGCTTCCCGCCGGAGGGGCGCTGATGCACACGGTCGCCTCAGCCATGCCGTAGGCGCCGTACATCGCCGCTGGGGCGAGGCCGTGCCCGGCGGCGAGCGACTCGAAGTCCCGCATGGCCTGGGGATCTATCGGCTCCGAGCCGCTTCCAAGGCTCCGGCACGCGGACAGCTCGAGTCGTCCTTGCAACCGCCTGAGCATCCGAGCGGACACCGCGAAGGCGTAGTTCGGCCCGATGGTCCAGGTGCCCCCGAACGCGGACATCGACTCCATCCACCGGGCCGGGGACGCGATGAAGTGCTGGGGCGTCGAGATCACGAGGTCGGCCCCCACGGTCATGCACTGGGTCAGGACGTAGATCAAGCCCATGTCGTGGTAGAGCGGAAGCCATGAGACCACCACGTCGTCGTCGGCGTCGATCGGCCGCCGCTCCGCGACAGCGTCGAGGTTGTCGGCGATACAGCGGTGGGGGATCATCACGCCCTTCGGGTCGGCCGTCGAGCCGCTCGTGAACTGAAGGACCGCCACCGCCTCGGGGTCCTCCGGAGGTGGCTCATAGTCGTCGGGACCGGGGCGACCGGCGCCGGGACCGAGGTCGGGGAGCGTCACAGTCGAAAGCCCTTCGAGGCCTGCGGTAAGTGCGGGGTCGGCAACGGTGAGGGCGGCGTCCGTCAGCTCGAGCCGCGCCCGGGTCTGGCCCCAGAACTCCTGCTCGGAGACGAGGCGAGAACGGAGCGGAGGCACCGTCAACGTCGCGCCGGCGAGCCAGGCCGCCTGAATCGCAGTGACGAGCGCGCGGGAGGTCGGTCCCAGGAGAGCCACTCGATCGCCCGGCCCTAGACCACGAGCCTGAAGGGTGGCCGCCATGCCGCGGGCGTCCTCGTGGATCTGCGCCCAGGAAATCCGGTCCGAAGGATCTTCCTCCGGAAACACGACCGACCTGCCGCGCTCCGCCGCCGCCTCCAGGCGCGGCACCAAGCTGTCGGGCCGGATCGCGCCCGTCGCGGACTCTGCCATGCCGTGAGACTAGCCTCGCATTCGCTCCGCCGGGGGCACAGCGCGGGGCACCATAGACTTGCCGCGCTGATGGATCCGACCGACGTGATCATGCTGAGCCACAACCGGCTTGAGCACGTCGTCAGGACCGTCGATGCGCTTCTCGAGCGCACGCCGGAGCCGATTCGGTTGACCGTCGTCGACAACGCCTCCGGCCCGGAGGTCCGAAACTGGCTGGCTGAGAACCGTGACCGCTTCGATCGGCTGATCCTGCGACCGACCAACGAGTATGTGCCGGCGTTCCAGCATGGCATCGACGCGACTACGAGCGACCCCTACGTGGTGACGGACCCCGACCTGATCGTCCCGGACCTCTCTCCGTCGTGGCTCGGACGGCAACTGGAGCTGATGCGGCGATATCCGGACTTCGGCACGATCGCGGTGGACCTCGACCGAAGCGTGATCCCGAGCTGGGTGCCGCCCGAGACCATCGCCGCGATCGAAGCCCTGCGCGGGGTCATCGGGGAGGTCGATGAGGACCTGGTCGAGTGCCGATACGTCGGCACCCACTTCCAGATCATCCGCCGCGACGCTCTGAGGGAGGCGTACGTTCAGGATGCCTCCACGTCGCACCGCATCCGCAGAGCCGGCTATCGGGTCGGGTTTAATCGCTCTGTCCACGCGCTTGACCTCGGCTCTGAGGACGTTTGGAAGTTCCCCGAGCACCTGGCGCGGAAGGCCGCTAGCCCCCGCTATGGTGCCTACGAAGCGTTGGTGGAGCAGCTGCCGCGCGCGCCCGCGCTGGTCGATCTCGCCCGCGCCGCTACCGTGGTCGCCCGGACTCGTGGGGCGGGGGTGAGGGACGAATCCGTGCTGGAGTTGGCCTTCAGCGCCCCTGCCCTCGGCGCTGCGCTCGAGGGTCCGGTCACGCTGAAGGCCCCGCCAGCCGGTCGGATGCCGATCAATGACAGGGCGGCGGGGGCCGTGGTTCTCCTGGACCCGCCCGCGGACCGACTTGACGAGCTCCTCCATGAAGCCTTTCGCATCGCCGCCCGGCTAGTGATCGTGGTGGCATCGCTCGAGGTGTTCCGCGCACAACTCCCGGCGGACATCACGCCGGAGGGGTGGGAGGGTCACGAGCACGCGTATATCGGCGACCTTCCGCTGGCGCTCGCACGAGAGTCCGAGGCGTCGGGCTCGATCGCGCGAGAGGCCGGTTTTGGCACGCTCGAGCACCGTGAGCGTTGGCTCGAGGTGTTCGGGGCGGCGGCTTTCGGGCCCGGCGAGCGCCGGCTGTTTGTGTTCGAGCGGGAGGCTCCGGGCCGTACGCCCGAATCGGTTCATTTGGACTCCCGCGCTCTGCAGGTATGGCGCCCCCCGCCACCCGACCGGGAGGCACTGAACCGGCCGGTGCGCAGGGGGGACGTAAGTCGACTGCCGGCCGCTGTACGTAAGAAGGGCCGGCGGCTAGTCCGGGCCGCCCGCGGGGCGCTTTCTCGCAAATAGCCTGGGCCCAAGGCGTGTGGCCCACGTACAGCAGCTGTACTGGCCAAGGTACCTAAGCAGCGGTCCGCGGTGCCTCGGCACGAGTGCCCCCTGATTGAAAGATCACGCTAGAGCCAGCCGCGGCTGCGAAAGAACGCGAGCATCCCGCCGAGCACTCCCACCATCGCGACGACGATCACCCAGAAGATCGCCAGCGACTCGTCGCCCGGCAGCTCGACGTTCATTCCGAAGATGCTCGCGATCAGCGTCAGCGGGAGCACGATCACGCTGAACGCGGTCAGCACGCGCAGCACGTCGTTGACGCGGTGCGAGAGGACCGACTCGTTGGTGTCCTCGAGCGCTTCCACGACCTCCTTGTAGTTCTCGAGCATGTCCCAGATCCGCTCCGACGCGTCCACGATGTCGTCGAAATAGAGCTCGAGGTCCTCCGCCAGGTAGCGCTGCTTCGTGCGCTCGAGGTCGCGCAACACGGTGCGCTGCGGGCGGATGATCTTGCGGAAGTTGATGATCTCCTGCTTGACGTTCGAGATGTCGCGGACGACCTCCTCCGAGCGCCCCTCGAAGATCTCGCCCTCGATCGTGTCGAGCTTGTTGCCGACCTTTCGCAGCATCGGGAAGCAGTAGTCGAACGAGTCGTCGACGACCTTGTAGAGGAGATAGCCGGGGCCCTTCGAGAACAGCGTCTCGCGCATGTCCTCGGAGGCGCGGCAGCGCTCGAACAGGTAGCGGACCGGCTGCAGTGGCGCGTTCGGGAGCGTGATCAGGAAGTCGGGCCCGATGAACATGTCGAGCTCGCCGGTGTTCAGGCGGCCGACCGCCTTGTCGAAGACCGGGAAGTGCAGGACGATGAACAGGTAGTCGGGGTACTCGTCGATCTTCGGGCGCTGGTTGCGCGAGGCGACGTCCTCGTAGTCGAGCGGGTGGAACTCGAAGTGCTCCTCGAGCCAGGCCTGCTCAAGCGCGCCGGGGCGCTCGATGTTGATCCAGCGCAGGCCGCCGTGGTCGACGACCTCGACGTTGGGCTCAGTCGGCGCCTGAGGACGTGCGTCGACCCGCGTGCGCGCTGGGCGGCGGAGGCGTGGCTTCGGGAGGTTCGGCATCGCGTATCGAGGGGTCGTCGAGCATCGTCACTCCGGGCGATTCTACTTGCGAGCTCCCCGGACCCTCAGAGAGCGTCGCGAAAGCTCGGCCACAGCTCGGGGTCGATCTCGGGGAAGCGAGCAACGAGCTCGCGCACGTCGGCGGCGAGCGCCGCCACGAGGTCCTCGCGCACCGCCTCGGGGAACTCCGGTTTCGGCCGCGCCGGACCGGCCTGTGCTCGCAGGCGCGCGGGAACGTGGTCCGCCTCGAGGCCCAGGAACTCGTAGGTTCGCCTGATCTCGGTCGCCGGATCGAGCGTGCAGCGCTCGTACTGGAGCACCAGCAGCTGCTCGCGCGGGAAGTGCTCGAGCAACCGCGCGAGCTGCGGTGCGTACAGGCTCCGGAGAACGGCATCGTTGAGGAGGTTCCAGGCGAGCGGCGTGCCGCGAGCGCGGGCCGCCGGCAGGAGGATCGACATCCCCGAGCGCAGCCGCTCGACTGGGTCGCGCAGCAGCACCAGCAGCCTAGCCTTTGGTGCTGCGCGCCGCACCAGCCGCGGAGTCCAGAAGTCGAGCATGTAGCGCGGTGTCCACTCCCCGGACAGCTCGCCCGGCGGACGGGGGAAGAAGCGGTGGTAGAGCGCGGAGTCGTGCACTGACAGCTCGCGCTCGGCGAACGAGTCGAAGAAGTGCAGCTCGCGGACGATCGGCGCCTGGGGGATCGTGGGTATCGAGGCGCTCGCGTCGGGCCGCTCGCGCGGGCCGAGCCGCCTCGCCGCGGCCGAGGTCGCATTGGCGCGCGGGTGGTCGGTGACGAGCCCGTACCACCACTGGGTGCCCGAGCGCTGAGCGCCGACGCCGACGAAGTCCGGCGCGGCGGTGACCCAACCCGCCGGGCACTCGACGGGCTCGGCGACCCACCGCCGCATCGAGCGCGCGGCGCGCCGAGCGGCCCCCTCGAGCAGCGGACGCAGGCGCATCGAGGAAGCGGCCCGGCCGCCGCTAGCGACGCGGATCGCCGCCGGCCAGCGCGGCGGGCTCGGGCTCGCCGGCGCGCGGGCTCGACGCCGCGGCGCCGCCGTCCTCGCGCGCGAGCCGCGAAGGCCACCACGACCGCCGCCCCGCGTCGAGGATCAAGGCCGGCACCAGCACCGAGCGGACCAGGAAGGTGTCGAGCAGCACCCCGAAGGCAACCACGAACCCGAGCTCCGCGAGCGTTACGAGCGGCAGCGTGGCGAGGATGCTGAAGGTCCCGGCGAGCACGATCCCGGCCGAGGTGATGACCCCGCCTGTCACCGCCAGGCCGCGCAGCACGCCCTCGCGGGTGCCGACCGCGAGGGCCTCCTCGCGCACGCGCGCCATCAGGAAGATGTTGTAGTCGACTCCCAGCGCGACCAGGAAGATGAACGCGAACAGCGGGAGGGTCGGCTCCACACCCTCGAAGCCCAGCACATTCTGGAACACGAAGGCGCCCGCGCCGAGCGCCGCCGCGAACGAGCCGATCACCGTGAGGACGAGGAGCAGCGGCGCGACGATCGCCCGCAACAGAACCGCGAGGATCGCGAAGACGACCAGCAGGACCACCGGCGCGATCAGGCGGTTGTCGCGGATCGCGGACGTGCGCAGGTCGCGCTCCTCCGCGGTCGGGCCGCCGATCAGCGCGGTCGCACCGCCGGCCTCCCCGGCGACCCGCCGCAAGCGGGGGATCGCTTCGAGCCCGGCGCGCCCGTAGGGGTCACCCTCGAGGATCACGTCGAAACGGGCGCCGGGCGGACCGCGCTCCACCGGCCCGGTGCGCGCCACCGCGGGATGCTCTTCGAGCGCCGCAGCGACGTCCTCGGCACGCGCCGGATCGCCGACGACGGCGACCGCCGGCGCGCTCTCGCCCGCCGGGAAGGAGCGGACGAGCAGCTCCTGGCCCTCGACCGCTTCGACGTCCTCACGGAAGCCGCTGCCGGTCGTCAGGTCGGTGTCGAGCACGGCGAGCCCCGCGCACATGACGGCGAGCACCGCCGTCATAGCGATCCATACGGTGCGTGGACGGCACGCGATGCGCTCGCCGACGCGGCGCCAGACCCCGCGCGTGGCGGGGGCGGCGTCCTCTCCGGGGCGCGGGACCAGGGGCCAGAAGGCTCGTCGCCCCCCGATGACGGCGAGGGCGGGGAGCAGCGTGAGCATCGTGACCATGGCCAGGGCGATGCCCATGGCGGCGATCGGCCCGAGTCCGGCCGTGGCGTTCAGCTCGGCAAGCGAGAGGCACAGAAGCGCCGCGATCACCGTGAGCCCCGACGCCACGATCGCCGGACCCGCGCGCCGGAGCGCCGTGGCCATCGCCGCGTGCTTGTCCTCGTGGCGGCGCAGCTCCTCCCGATAGCGCGCGACCAGCAGGAGCGCGTAGTCGGTGCCGGCGCCGAAGACGAGCACGACGAGGATCGACGCCGACTGCCCGTTCACGGTCACCCCCAGCTCCGTCAACCCGTATCCGAGCCCGCGCGAGGTGAGCTCGGCGAGCACTACGGCCACGAACGGGATCGCCCAGAAGATCGGGCTGCGATAGATCGCCACCAGCAGCAGCAGCACGAGCGCCGCCGTTCCGAGCAGCAGCCGCCGGTCGAGCGACTCGAAGGCCTCGAACTGGTCCGTCGCAAAGCCCGCCCGGCCCGTCACGGCAACGTCCAGCCCCGGCGGGGTCTCAGCGACGGTGCGGCGGACCTGCTTGGTGGCGTCGACGAGGCCGCCGCCCGAGATGTCTACGGTCAGGAGCGCCGTGGTGCCGTCGTCGGACGTGACCGGCTCGTCCACCCGCACCACCCCCTCCGGGGGGTTGACGGCCAGCGCCTCGCGGTCGAAGGAGATCTCCTCCTGGTCGACGTCGGTGAGACCTTCCGCGCGCTGATAGACGACGACGGCCGGAACCAGCCGGCCCGATTGGAACTGCGGCAGGGCGTCGCGCACGCGCAACGACTCGTTGTCGTCCGGCAGGAAGCTCGACGGCTCGTTCTCCTGGGCGTCCTCGAACTTGCGCGCCTGGGAGGCACCCGCGACGGCAACGGCGAGCGCGATCACCAGAACGACCCACTTGCTTCGCCGCCCGGCGGGGAGGCGGCTCAGACCGCTCATCGCCAATCGATCAGTATTCGATCAGCGTCGCGCGGCGGCGCCCGTACTCGATAGCGCGCCGGATCGCGAGTATCGACAGCGGCAGCAGCACCACGACGAAGGCCACGATCTTCAGCAGCGCCGCGCCGGCCTCCTCCTCGAGCGGGGTCCCGACGATCACGTGCCGCAGGATGTCCACCGCCGGGGTGAACGGCTGGACGTCCGCGGCCCACGCGATCCAGCCCGGAAGCAGCTCGACCGGAAAGACGGCGCCCGAGACGAACGTGATCAAGACGATGAAGAAGCCGGCTCCAGCCGTCTGCTTGAACGCGATCGCCATCGCCCCGAGCAGGAGCGCGAACGGAGCGAACGCGAGCGCCGTCAGTATCGCCAAGGGGGGGGCGAGCGGGAGGGTGGACCAGGCGAGCGGCACCCCAAAGAGAAGCGCGGCGAGCGCGATCGTCAGCGCGCCCGTGAACAGGGAGAGCGCGAAGGGGAACAGCGTCATCGCGACGGTTCCGGCCGTGCCGCCCAGCGGGGAGGTCGCCATTCGCTCGAAGGTGCCCGCGACGAGCTCCTGCCGGAGGGTCGTGCCGAAGGATCCGTAAGAGGACAGGAGCGAGCGTAGGATCACGATGCCCACGACCGCGAACGCGAAGTAGTCGTCTGGCGTGGGAAAGCGCTCGACGCTCACGAGCCGCGAGACGTAGTAGAAGAGCGTGATCGTCAGGAGAATTCTCATGAGCTGCCCGACCACCCGGCTCCGGTAGGTCATGAAGACGCGCAGATCGCGTTCGAGTACCGCGAGCCCGGCGTGACCGTATGCCGCGATCGTGCTCATTCGGGCTTGAGCCGGCCGCCCTCGAGTACGAACGCCTGATTGAAGTCGATCTCATTTTGGGTGCCCGCGGGCGAGCACCAAAGGACTGCTCCGCCGCGCTCGAGCAGGTCCGCGACCACCCTGTCCAGCATCGCGATGCCCTCCGCGTCGAGGCTGGTCTGCGGCTCGTCGAGGAGGACGACATCGGGGTCGTGCAGGAACGTGACCGCCGCTCGCACGCGCTGGCGCTGTCCCATCGACAGGCGGTCGGCCCGGCGAGCGGCGAACTCGTGGAGGTTGAACGTGTCGAGCGCCCGCTCCACGGCGCGCCCGCGCTGGTCGCGGGAGAGCAGGGCGAGCCGCGCGAAATAGCCGAGATGGTGCCCCACCGAGAGCCGGGCGAACAGGCCGGTGCTGCCGGCCGAGAGCAGCCCGATCCGCGGCCTGTAGACCCCGGGCTGGGCCTCCGAGCCGATGCCATCGAGCGCGATGGTGCCGGCATCTGGCTTGATCAGGCCCGCGACGATACGCATCAGGGTGGTCTTGCCGGCGCCGTTCTGCCCCTTCACCGAGACCGTCCTGCCGGCGTACAGCGTGAGGTCGATCCCGTCGAGAACCGGGGTGTCGACGCCCGGGAAGCGCTTCGTGATGCCGGTCATAACGAGCCGCGGGCGGTCCGGACCGGTCTCGGCGGCCCGCGGGGTCACGGCCTCGGTCTGCGGGCTGGCCATTGCCCGGTGAAGATAGCGACAGGCACCACCGTCGGCTGCGCTCGTCCCTTCCCGACCGCCGCCGCGCTATTCTCCTTCGCTTACATAGCCGTTCGCATCGAGAGGGGTGGAGGGACATGGCCCTGTGAAGCCCCGGCAACCACCGCGAGCGCATCAGCGCGACCGGAACGGTGCCAATTCCATCAGGCTCCAGCAACAGCCTGGGAGATGTGGCGAAGCGCTTCCAGAGCCTCCGTCACAGAAAGAGCGACGGGGGTTCTCGACTAGGAGGTACGGAATGTACGTCCAAGCGCTTCAGTGCAAGGAATGTCACGAGCGGTATCCGCTCGACGCGCGCTACGCGTGCGAAGCTTGCTTCGGGCCGCTGGAGGTGGCCTACGACTTCTCGGGCATGGAGCCCGAGGCGGCGCGCCGGCGGATCCAGGCCGGCCAGCCGACGCTCTGGCGCTACGCCGACTTCCTGCCGTTCGGGCGTCGGCCCGACACGGCGCTCGCAGCGGGCGTCACGCCGCTGATCCGAGCCGACCGCCTCGCCGAGCGGCTCGGGATCGGCGAGCTGTGGGTCAAGAACGACGCGGCGAACCCCACGCACTCGTTCAAGGACCGGGTCGTGACAGTGGCCCTGGCGAAGGCCCGGGAGCTCGGGTTCGAAGTGGTGGCCTGCGCCTCGACCGGAAACCTCGCGAACGCGGTCGCGGCTCACGCGGCGGCCGCGGGGCTCAACTCCTACGTGTTCGTGCCGGCCGACCTCGAGGAGCAGAAGATCCTGGCGACCGGGGTCTACGGCACGTCGCTGGTCGCCGTGCGCGGGACCTATGACGACGTCAACCGCCTCTGCGCCGAGCTCTCGGGCGAGCGCAACTGGGCTTTCGTCAACGTCAACCTGCGCCCCTACTACGCCGAGGGGTCGAAGACCCTCGGCTACGAGATCGCCGAGCAGCTCGGGTTCGAACTGCCCGACCGCCTGGTGGTCCCGATCGCCTCGGGATCGCTGTTCTCGAAGATCGCGCGCGGGTTCGAGGAGTGGCTCGACGTCGGCCTCGTGGGCGGTCGGCTCCCCGCGTTCTCTGGCGCTCAGGCCGAGGGCTGCTCGCCCGTAGCGCAGGCGTTCGCCACCGGCGAGCGCGTCTGCAGGCCCGTCAAGCCCGACACGATCGCCAAGTCGCTAGCGATCGGCGATCCGGCCGACGGACCGTACGCGGTCGAGCTGGCGCAGCGCACCGGCGGCGGGATCGAGGCGGTGTCCGACGACGAGATCCGCGAGGCGATCCGTCTGCTCGCCGAGACGACGGGCGTCTTCACGGAGACCGCCGGAGGGGTCACCGTTGCGACGCTCGCTCGAATGGCCGAGCGCGGCGAGATCGGCGCCGGGGAGCGGGTGGTCGTCGTGATCACGGGGGAGGGGCTCAAGACGCTGGACGCCGTGCGCGGGAGCTTCCACACCGAGCGGATCGAGCCGACCGTCGCCTCGTTTGTCGAGCGCTGCGAGGGCGCCGCCATCGCGGCGCCTGTCTAAGATTGCCAGCCCGATGGCGGTCACGGTGAAGATCCCGACGCAGCTGCGCAGCGTCACGAGCGGCGAGTCCGAGACTACTGTGGACGAGGCGACCACGGTCGGCGAGGTCCTCGACGGGCTCTATGAGCGCTACGACGGCCTCCGCGACCGGATCGCGGAGGACGGCGATCTGCGGCGCTTCGTCAATGTCTACGTGGAGGGCGAAGACATCCGCTTCCTCGATGGCCTCGAGACGGCCGTCGAGGATGGGGACGAGGTCACGATCCTTCCGGCGGTGGCGGGTGGCGCGGGCGAGCCGCCCCGGGGACAGGGCCTCGGCCCACAAGAGCCGGTTCTGTAACCGTCACCGCTGCGCGGAAGTACGAGGCGCGCTACCAGGCGACCCCGTTGGAGCCTCTTGTCGTCTATCACGTTCGGGCCTGCTGCATGCTCCGCGACCCGGTGGAGCTCGTCCTCTCCCACTGACTCTCTACGGTCTGGCAGGCAGACGAGCTCGAAGGAGCTGGCGCGGATGCGCCATGCTCGAGGCTATGCGCTCACGGGCAGGTCGCTCAAAGATGCCTGCGGCGACGCGGGCCGTCGCTACGATCGCCGACCCGTGCCCGAGATCAGCGTCGTCATTCCGACCCTACGCCGCTATGACCAGCTCTCACGTGTCCTTGGTCACCTAGAGCGGCAGGAGATCGACCCCAACGCTTTTGAGGTGGTGGTCGTTAGCGACGCCAAGGAGGGTAATCATGCGGCGGTCGCGTCCGCCGTCGGAAATCGCCGCTACCGCGTACGCCGCCTAGCGGCCAGTGTGCCGGGCGCGTCGAGCGCGCGCAACCGCGGCTGGCGAGCCGCCGAGGGATTCCTGATCCTGTTCCTCGACAACGACGTCCTTCCGATCCCCCAGCTCCTTCGGGAGCACCTCGCATGGCATCGCCGGCATCCGGAGCAGGAGGCGGGGGTGCTCGGCCACGTGGAGTGGGCGCGCGAGCTGCGGGTCACACCGTTCATGCGCTGGCTCGATCAGGGGTTTCAGTTCGGCTACGGGAGCATCGAGGGCCAGGAGGCCCGATGGTGGCATCTGTACACGGCCAACGTCTCACTGAAGCGGGCGCTGCTCGAGCGAGCCAATGGCTTCGATGAGGACGCCTTTCCGTTCGGCTACGAGGACCTCGACCTCGGAAGGCGGATGGAGCCGCTGGGCTTCCGACTGCTCTACAACCGAGCGGCGCGGGCTGAGCACCTCCATGCTTGCACCCTCGACGAGTGGCGCGGCACCGTAGCGCGGATCGCGGGCGCGGAGTATCGCTTCGTGCGACGGTACCCCGACTTCAAGCCGTTCTTCCTAAGCCAGTTGACCGCGGAGAGCCCGCAGTCCGCGCTTCAGCGGGTCACGGCGCGTCTCGCCGGGGTGGTCCCGCGCGAAGTACCGTGGCTCGGCCCACGGGTCTGGGCGAGCGCAAGGGCCAGGTATCGTCGAGAGCTCGCTCCGCACTTCCTAGAGGCATGGGACAGGGCGTTCGCGGCCGACCGCGCGGGCCCCGGGTAGTCGGCGGGCGGCCAGCCCGTGCCAGGCAAGCCGATCGGCGTCCGGAGCTCGGCTCGCCAAGCTGACCAACGTGGTCGGGGCTCACAGCTGCCGTCGTAGCCGAGCACGCGCCCTCGCCGATCGTTGCTCGCCCTCCGCGGCTGGGTCCCAGACCGGGTCCGGAAGCTTGCCGAGCAGCTCGCGCGCCAGCATCCGCGCTGGCATGTAGCGCGGTCCGGGGCGCCCCAGCGGCCGGTGCGCGCCTCAGCCGCCCGAGCGGGACGCTCACGGCCGTGCGACCGCTCTCCGTGCCCACGCCAGGCGCCGGCGTGCGCGGTGGCCCGTCCCGCCACGCAGCCTGGCCACTCGCCCGACTCCCGGGAGATACGCGAGCCGCTGCTCGTAGTGCGCGTGAAGCTCGGCGTCCACCGCGTTGTACGCGCGTATCAACGCGCTCGTTTCCTCATCGACGGGGAGGCTTTCGCCGCGCACGTTGGCGCGGGGAACGAACAACGTGCGCCAGCCGAAGCTGTCGGCGAACAAACGGACGGACTGGGAGAAGTGGTCTTGCGTCCCGACGACGTAGCGGTCGGACAGGATGTCGAGCGCTCGCCGCGTGTACGGCTCGAGCGAGGCACGGTCGCTCGTCACGGGCATCTCGCGCGAGTCGAGGACGCCAAGCAGGATCTGGCCTCCCTGTTCGTTGAAGAACGGCCGAAAGAGGTGCTCGTGGCCCGGATCCCTTGAGCGCGACTCGGCGCTCAGGTAGATGTCCTTCAGGCTCAGCCGGCGATCGCGCATCGCATGGGCCATCGGAGCCCACCGCCCGGTCGCGCTCGCGGGAGCACGAGCCTGCCGCTCGGCGTGGCGGTAGAGGGATACGACGCGTTCGACGGGGTCACGCAGCATCGTGAACGCCCGTACCGGTCTGTCGTCGATCACGGCCATCAGCAGCGGCGCGGCGTGTCCCATGAAGCAGCGCGTCCCTGTCCGGCGGTCGGCCGGTAGCGACTGGTACGCGGCGCGCGCGCGGCGGATCACGGTCTCCCAATGGAAGTCGGGGGGAATGCGCGTTAGATGGAACGTGCGCTCGATGTCCGCGACCTCGTTGGCCGCGAAGTTGGCCCTCGTGACCTGTCGCAGCGAGGTCCCTGCGGTCTTGGCGATGTGGTGCTGGATCAGGAGCGGTTCCATGGGATTCCGATCTCACGACGATCCTGCGGCTACGGCGACCGGTGTTCTTCCACGACAACCTCGCCGTAGTGCTCCAGCCTCACCGTGCCGACCGCTCGCCGTAGATCGCACCGGCCGCAGATTCGAGTTCGAGCCCTTGCCCAGCGTCGCCGTCGGCCACAGCCCCGCGTTGGCGATCAGCCGCTCATTATCGAAGCAGACGCTGACTGAGTCGGGTCGCATCACCGCCCACGAACCGTTCACCATGGGAGTGACCTTTCTGACGTGAGGCCGCGGCTGCCGATGATCCGCCTTTAGCCTGCTGGAGGTCATCGTCGAGGGCGATTCGGACGAATCAGGTCTGAACGCCCGGTAGATCGAGGCTAAGCGCCCGGCCGCACCCGCGACGCCTCGTAGGCCAGCCGTTGACGCTTACCTTCCTCGGGTTCGGTCTCCTCGGGACCCAGGTACATAATCAGGCGGGCCGGCACGCCTCCCGTTCCGTACAGGGGCGGGATCGGGGTCCGCACCACCGAGTTGGCGGCGACCATCGACTTCTCGCCGACGCTCGCCGTGACCGTGCACTTGGTGGCGACGGCGGCGTCGTCGCCGAGCTGCACCACGGCGTAGTCGTAGCCCCGCTCCATGAAGGGCTTGCTCATGTCGCCCGCGTAGCTGTGACTCCCGTCGCTGATGTAGGCATGCGGCCCGATGATGCAGCGCCGGCCCAGCTCGAGCGAGGTGCTGCACCCGAGGATGGCGCCGACGTTCAAGATCGTGCCCTCGCCGATCGCGACGCGCCCGCGGCCCTCGATCTCGATCAGGCAGTCCGAGCGTATCTCCACGTTCGGGCCGACGATCAGCGTGCCGTGCCCCGGGATCTGCACCCGGGCGCGGCGCCCGAGCCGCACCGGCCCCTCGAAGCGGATGGTCGCGTGCGGATGGCGAAGCAGTATCCAGCGCTTGCGGAGCTCCGACATCAGATTCGCTCCCCAGCCGTAGCCGACCCGCCCGGGGAGGCGAATGAGCCTTTGCTTGAGAGGCACGGGAAGCCGCCCGAGAACGGCGCGTGGATTCACGGCGAGCACCTTAGCGTTCGGCTGCGCTATCGCGGCGCTACCGGCGGCGACCACGACCCGTTGTCGGGGCAGCTACAGCGCAGCGGCAGGCTGAGCTCCCCCGCGGGTATCTCCGTAGCCATACGGCTACAACGCAGCATGGTGCTAAGCCGCTCCCAACGGTTCGAGGCTTGCAACGGCGTGCCTGCGCGGTGGCGAAGCGCGCCCGGCAGGATTCGAACCTGCGACTTCTGCCTCCGGAGGACGCCCGGCAGAAGATACCGAAGAGGCCGCGAAGCCGCATGGAGAGCGGGATTGCGACGATTCCGAGGGCTCTTGATTGGGCACCGAAAAGTGGGCGATTTGCGGGCGATGACGGGCGATTTGGGCACCAGATCGGCCGTGGTGCCCAATGGAAATGGGGCGGGCGATCCCGCCGGAGCAACCGTCTACTCGCGGCACATGTCGATGATCGCCTCGAGCCCGGGGATGCTTTCCGGCTCGCCCGCCAGCTCGGCGTCACGCAGGTCCTGGTAGGGCACGGTCTCCTGGAGCTCGTCCACGACGCACTGACACGGATCATCCGACTCGTCTGGCGTAGCTCCGGCCTGGCAGTCGACGAGGATCTGTTCCTTCGCCTCGGCTGGGTAGACATAGCGCGGCTCACCGCCGGTCAGCGTGACGATGAGAACCACGGCCACTGCAATCACTAAGACTCCGAGCGCGGCGAGCAGAAGTCGGCGTCGGCTTGGGTTCTCGCTCTTCTCGGACACTCAATCGATCCTCCCACAACCGCCGCCCTCGCTTGGGGAAGCGACGTGTCAGCTTGGCCGTCCGCCTCTAGGAGAAATGTGCCTGCCGGGATCGCGCTTCCTCCCAGTAGGCGATCGCGGCCGGCAGGATGTATGCGGTGCCGGCGTGGCGACCGGTGAGCTTGACGACCCCGTTGGGCCTCCCGATCGCCTTCTGTACCTCGTCGGGCTCCTCCTCGACTTCTAGCGTGCTCCCGTCGAGGAAGTGGATGGTGGTGGGCATAGGGTCAGGATAAGTCACTTGTGACCAGCGCGCGCGGGCGCGACGAACCCGCATCAGCAATGTGATCGCGGGCCTCTCGCGCACCGGTACGACAAGCTGGCTTCGGGTCTAAAGACCCAGAGCCAGGACCCGTCCACACGGCGGTCTCTTCGGGTCTAAAGACCCAGGGAGACCGTGAGGGAGGTCGTAGGGGCCAAGCCCGAACAAGCAGTGGGTCTTAAGACCCAGTCCTTAGAGCCCGACTGTCGGAAGTGCGCGCGTCGGCGACGAACCCGCATCGGAAGTGGCTTTGCGAGCCCTTGCCCGACGCACTCGCGCATCAAAGTGCCTGCCAGTTGTCCGGGTCGATCTCCTCAGCAGCCTTGCGGTGCGGCCTCACCGAGTAGAGCGACGACGGCCTCGAGCCGGGCATCGTGCCACCTCGCCGCCGAGTTGCTCGCGTAGCGCTCGTGTTCGGAGTGCGCGCTGCAATAGTGCCGGCGACGACGCAGCTTTGCTGTGGCGTCTCGGGCAAGCTCGGTAGAGCACCCTGGGCTGAGGCACCGGTTCATCCCGAGGGCGAGGAAGGTGTTGGCGGCTTTCTTGCGCCACCCCGGCCCCCGCCATCTCCTATCGGGCGCGTCGTCGGGAGGAGGGAGCTCGCCTCCCATGGCAGATTGGACCGTGGCTTCGGACGTGTCAGCTAGGGATACCGAGCCCTCTTCCCACACCACTACTGGGGCCAGGTTCAACAGGCGAAACTGCGCCGCCCGCCGCGCGTCCAGCCCCTCTCTCTCGGCTCGCCGCACCGCCGCTGGCGTGCCGATCGGCTCGGCTCGACGGGCTGCCGCCACGGCCTCACCGAGCATCCAACGCACGAGCTCGCGCCCCGGCCCCGCTCGAGGGGCAAACCGGCATGCGAGCTGATCCAGCTCCGCGGGACTAGCGCCCGCCATGCGCACGATGCTGTCCAGCGCCTGGTCGTCGGTCGCCAGGATGCCCCCCAGGAGATTGGCGGACACCCGCTCCATGTAGGCGGCGCGCTCCGCGTCGGAGCCGACCGGGACCACCCGCTCTCGGCCATCGCCATCTACGGCGAGGACAATCGGACGCTTACTGCCGGGAAATCCGCCCTCGCCAGGCGACACGCTTTCGGACATGGACACGCAAGAAGCGTCGCAGGCGTATCGGTCGAGGCCGCTCCGCGTCTACAGAGTGGCGCGGGGCTACTCGCAAGAGTCACTGGGGCGCGTGGCCGGCGTGTCGAGGCGACAGGTAAGCCGGCTCGAAGCGGGCGAGTCGACCCCAACACGCAAGACCGCCAACGCGATCGCGTTTGTGCTGGCCGTCGAGCCCGAGGCCCTGTTCCCACCGGGCTCCGACGATCAGGAGGCTCCCGATTAGCGGCGCGGCCGCCGCGCCGGATCAGCTTTTCGCGCGCGCGGAAGCACTTCTTCGCCGCGCCGGGGCTCACGGCGCGGAACGCGATTGGCTGATCGAGCAGCTCTCCGCTGCCGGCTATCCCGAGCGGCGCGCCTCTGCCGCGCTCTCGCTGCTCGTCGCAGACCGCCGTGCGCGTCGGGGCACGGGCGACGGCGGGGCGGACGTGATCGTGGAGTCGAGGGCGGCGTGAGCGCGCGCGCCCTCTTCGCGGATCTCGGGCTCGACCTGCCCACCGGGGATCGCGTCAACGTTCAGTGCTTCTCGAACCCTGACGCGCATGCCCACGGCGACCGCAACCCCTCCTGCGAAGTGAAGACCTCGAGCGGCCGCTTCAAGTGCCATGCCTGCGGAGCATGGGGAGACGGCTTCGACGCTGCGGTGGCGCTGGGCAAGAGCAAGCGCGAGGCGATGGAGCTGCTCGAGCGCCACGGGCTCGTAGACAGATCCAACGGCCACCGCGAGATCGTGGAGACCTACAGCTACGTCGACGAGCGCGGCGTTCCTCTTTTCGAAGTGGTGCGCTTCTCGCCAAAGGACTTTCGTCAGCGGCTCCCAGATGGAACCTGGAAACTCGGCCAGACGCGCCGGGTGTTGTACCGGCTGCCGAAGGTTCTAGAGGCCGTGCGGGCCGGCGACGGCGTGTTCGTCGTGGAAGGCGAGCGAGACGTTCATGCGCTCGAGGCGCAGGGCATCGTGGCCACCTGCAACCCCGGAGGCGCCGGGAAGTGGCGCGAGGAGTACGGGGAGGCGCTGAGGGGCGCTGACGTCGTCGTGGTGGCTGACCGCGACAAGGCCGGTCGTGAGCACGCGCTCGAGGTCGCGCGATCGCTCGAAGGCACCGCGGCCTCGGTGGACGTCGTCGAGCCGGCGGTCGGGAGTGACATCTCGGACCACTTGGCGGCGGGCAAGGGCATCGGGCAGCTCGTGCCAGTCTCGCCAGTCGGGGATACCCCTCCGGAACAGCTTGCAAGGGTGCAACACCCCGCCGATGGCGTCTCCTCGATCTCCTTCGAGGACATCGAGCCCGAGGCGATCAGGTGGTTGTGGCCCGGCTACGTCCCACTCGGGATGTTGACGCTGCTCGTGGGCGACCCCGGCCTCGGCAAGTCGCTCCTCACCTGTGAACTCGCCGCTCGCACCAGTCGGGCGGGCGGCTCCGTGCTGCTCGCGTCCGCCGAGGACTCGAAGGGCGCGACCGTGCGACCCCGGCTCGAGGCGGCGGACGCTGATCTCGGGCGCGTCTACAGCATCTCCCTCCGCCGCGACGGTGTCGAAGAGGGAATCGCGCTCCCCGACGATGTTGCGCAGCTCGAGCAGCTCGTCGTCGACCGAGCGGCGCGCCTCGTGGTGATCGACCCGCTGATGGCGCACCTGCCCGAGGCCGTGAACTCTTGGCGTGACCAGTCCGTCCGCCGGGCGCTGGCGCCGCTCCACCGCATGGCCGAGGCACATGGCTGCGCGGTGTTGGTCGTCGCGCACCTGAACAAGGACCGGCAGGGGCACGCGCTCTACAGGACCGGCGGCAGCGTCGGCATCCCGGCTGCGGTTCGCTCGGCGCTCCTCCTCGCGCGCGATCCCGACGACGAGGACGGAGAGCGCGGCTCGCAGCGGGTGCTCGCGCACTTCAAGTGCAACATCGGCACGGAGCAGCCGAGCCTCTCCTGCCGGGTCGAGACCACGACCGTCGGCCCGCTCGAGGCTCCGCTGATCCGCATTCTCGGCGAGTCCGGAGTGGACGCCAACGCCCTGCTTCAAGCAGACCATGGTGAGGGACGCTCTGAGGTTGACGAGGCCGCCGACTTCCTCTGCTCCGAGCTAGGTGATGGACCGCGGCCCGCCTCCGATGTTGTGAAGGCGGCGAGGGGCGCCGGCATCGCCGAGAAGACCCTCCGCCGCGCCAAGGATCGACTCGGCGTCAAGAGCGAGAAGGGTGGCTTCGGCGCAGGGTGGAGCTGGCGCCTGCCCGAAGATGGCCATCCTGAAGGTGGCCAACCCTCTCCCCTAGCGAGGCCGCCTTCGCTTGGAATGCGGGTTAGCGCCCCCTCAGAGGGGGGGTCGGACCCCGAAGGTGGCCAACTTTCGGGGAGTGACCACTTTCGCCAAGGCACCGCCGGCGAAGAGGCCGAGGTCGAACGCCTTCAGGCGAAGTTCGGGGAGGCGGCGTGAGTGCCCTAATCGAAGCCGAGGCCGTGGAGCGCTTGGCCGCTCGCATCGCCGAGCTGCTCGAGCCGCGCCTCATCGAAGCACTCGAGGCGAGAGTGTCCGCGCGCGCGGACACCGGCCAGCTCGTGGACGCCGGCACCGTGGCGCAAGCGCTCGGACTGAGCCGGGCGACGATCTACGAACACGCAGACGCACTCGGCGCGATCCGCGTCGGCGGCGGCGACCGACCGCGGCTCCGCTTCGACCTCAAGCGCGCACGGAGCGCATGGACCGCTCGCGCCGAGGACGCCGAGGTCCGCACGCCGCCGCAGCGCCGGCCCCGCCACCCACGGAGCACCGCCGACTTGCTCCCGATCCAATCTTCGCCGGGGTCGCCCCTCGGTGGAGCACGCGGCCCGGCCAGGAGCCGGGGCAAGTCGACCCGCGCGCGAGGCCGGCGAGGCGCGGCGGGTTCCCTTTAGGCCGGACAGATCCGCCCCCTCGCCGGCACTACTTCGACATGAAGCCAACGACAGGAGGACTGATGCCCACCACAACGACACCTAGCGCAGAGCTGCGAAAGCTCCAAGACACGCGCGACGCGGCCCACGGGAAGGCACGAGAGGCTCGAGCCGAGCGGGACGGCTGGAACGAGGAGACCGAGCGGCTGCGCCACGAGCTCGGGGCTTATGCCCGCGCCCACCCGGAGCAGTTCGAGGGCGCGGAGCAGCGGGTGAAGCCCGACACGAAGGCGGCTCAGCTTCAGCAAGAGATCAAGGCGCGGATGGCGGGAGACAATCCGCATGAGCAGGCATACAGCGCGGCGCTTGAGCACTTCCACGGGTTCGACAGGCAGGTCGAGCAGTTCAAGGTGGAGCGAGTTCGGGATCGGCTCGCCGAGTTCGACCCCGACGCCGAGGCCGCGGTCGCGGCGCTGCGCGAGGCATACGAGGCCCAGCTCGAGGCGTGCGAGCAGTACCGCGCCGTGGTCGATCGCGTTCACGCGGTGGTGACGGACACGCCCGGCCTCATGCGGAAGCAGGGGACCTACGCGATCGACCCTCGCCCCGCTGAGTGGGCGCTGCGGGCTTGGGAGGTCCTGGAGTCCGACGTGGTCAAGCCGGGGCTGAGCCCGGTCGCCGAGGCGCTGCTCAATGGCTGACCGCGAGGACATAGCCCGGCGCCACGGGATCGAGCATCTGGCCGACCGGCTGGTCGGCGACACACCGGAGGCGCTCGAGGCCGACGCCGCTGCCAAGGCGGCGATCATCGGGATGTTCTCGCCGCGCCAGCTCGAGGAGCAGCAACCCGAGCCCGCCGAGCCGCCGGTCAACGGCCTGCCACCGAAGGACAAGCCGGTCTCAGGGTGGAGCGACGAGGAGAGCGCGGCACAGCGCCAGTCCTTCGACCGCACTATGCGAGCAAAGGCGGATCGGGAAGAGCGCGAGGCACGCGAGCAGGAGCAGCGCGAGCAGGCCGAGGCCGACAGAACCCCCGACCAGCTCCTCGGCGACGCGGTGGTCGACGCTCTTCGACCTGGTGCAAAGCAAGCCGGTCACGCCGCGTTCTTACGCTCGCTCGGCGTTCTGGAAGGTGATGATGAGTGATGGCCGTGCTGCGTGCCTGCGTCACCTGCGGCAAGCCCTCCCCGGAGAGCTACTGCTCCGCGCACAAGCCGAAGCCGTGGGCGACGAGCACGCGCCGTGACCAAGTCAAGCTGTCGGGCTCAGCCGAGCAGGCACGGGCGAAGCGCATCCTCGAGCGGTACTTGGGTTGCTGCCATGCATGCGGCAGGGTCGGAGCCGATCAGATCGACCACGTTGTGCCGCTCGCCGAGGGCGGAGTCGACGAGGAGTGGAACCTCGCACCGATCCACGCCGAGCCGTGCCACCGAGACAAGACGGCGGCGGAGGCCAGGAGGGCGAGGATGTGATCGGTCTACTCCCGCACCCCGGCGGCTTCGAGGGCTTCCTGCTCGGTCGCGTACTCGCGGCCCCGAATGATCTTCCCATCCCGCAAGGTGTAGACGATCCCGAGTCGCATATCGACCTCAGCGTGGCTTTCCTTCATGCGCCCGGTGACATGGACGGCAGCGACGACCTGGTCGCCTGCGTCAGTCAGCTCGTCGGGCTCCGCACGAATGACGTCGAAGGCTTCATACCACTGCTCGTAGTAATGGCGCAGAGCATCCCGACCGTGCATTATCCCGACGTCATCCGGTGCGCCCTCGATCGCCCGCCAGTCGATCTCGGGGTGCCAATACTCGGCGGCAACGTCCAAACCTTGGCCAAACGCCACGAACAGGCTGCGGACGATCTCCACGTTTTCCTCCGACATCGCCCGCGCAGTATCTCGCGTCGGGTGGGGGGCGACCTCGAAACTCGAATCGTCTCTGGGACGGCGGGGGGGGGCCGATCGCGCGCGCCATTCGAGCGATATCGGGGGCAGGTCGGAGCGGGAGGGCGGAGGGCGGGTGGAATGAGGCGCCTAGGCGGACCTCATCCCCAGGGCCCCACCCAGCGACGCCGCGACCGTCATTCCGATCCGGTCGCGCTTGCGCGTCGCCTGAAGCGTCTCGGGATGCTGCTTCCACGCCGTGGCGATGCAGATGGGGACGCGGGGGTCCTTGGGGCGTCGGATGTTCTTCGCTTCGACCACCCGGTGCACGTGTTCGATGAAGGCTTCGAAGCCGAGCGCCGGTCGATGGAAGTTGCGAATGCGAACGAAGTCCTTTGGCCTGCCGAAGGTGTGATTGACGCCGGCCGGAACCGACGCCGATTCGCCCGTTCTAAGTGTGCGCCACTCGTCCCCTGTCAGCACCTCGAACTCACCCTCAAGCACTTCGTACTCCTCGACCTGGCTCGGGTGGACGTGCGGGGGCGGCGCGAACGTCCCCGCCGGGAACTGCCACTCGAACTCGACGTACTCGCCTCCGGTTTCGGCGGTCGGCGTGCGAAGGACGAATCGAGCGCCGTCGGGGAACGTGAAGACGTCTCCGGCTTGGCCCATCGGCGGATCGTAACCGGTCGCTCGCGAGCGACCACGTGAGCGCCTCCAAGTTCACCCCGGAGGTCCGCGGCGGGCTGATCGAGCGCACCGCCGCCGGCGTCTCGCTTCGCGACGCTTCGAGGGCAGTCGGCGTCCGCGAGGCGACCGTGAAGTCGTGGATCACGCGGGGCCGTGGCGAGGACGAGGGCGACTACGCCGAGTTCGTGGCCGCTGTGGACACCGTCCGCACAGAAGCTCGGGATCGCCCCGGCCCGCTCACCCGCGAGGAGCGGGGCTTTCGTGAAGCGCGCCCGGCAGGATTCGAACCTGCGACTTCTGCCTCCGGAGGGCAGCGCTCTATCCACTGAGCTACGGGCGCTCGCCGCGGCTCCGCCGCGGTGCCGCGAGTCTACCCGCCGCCCCGATCGCCACCGATCAGCCGCGCGCGGCTCCGCAGCCCCGCGCGGTGCACCCGCACGCGCACGCGCGCGCGGTGCAGCGTAAGCCGCCAGGGCGGTGAAAGCCGCGGTCGAAACGGCCTCAGGGCCGCGTACTTCACGGCCTCGACCGCCACGACGAACATGGCGCAGAGGCGAGCGGCGCGCAGCCCGCGGCGCCTGGCGATCCAGGTGTAGAGCGCGGCGATCTGTCGCGGCACGCGCTCGGAGCCGAAGGCGTCCCGCGCCGCCGCGGAGACGGCATGGTGCACGATGGCGCTCGGCTCGTAGCGCGTTGACCAGCCGGTCCGAGCCAGGCGCCAGGCCAGGTCCACGTCCTCGGCGTACATCCATTGACGCTCGTCGAAGCCGCCGACCGCGTCGAACGCCTCCCGGCGGACGAGCAGGAAGGCGCCGTCGGCCCAGTCCACGGGGCGGCGGCGGCGCTCGTCCCATGCCCCCTCGAGCAGCAGGCGGTCGCCGAGCCGCCGGCTGATCCGCCCCACCGGCACGCTGCGGGTCACGAGGTAGAGCGGCGGGAAGACGTGCACCGAGTGCTGGGTCGCCCCTTCCCGCGTGACGAGCCGCGGCGCCACGCAGCCCACGCGCGCTCGCCCGCCGGCTCCCGCGAGCAGCGCCTCGATCGCCCCGGGCTCCACCGCAACGTCGGCGTTGGCGGGCGCCAGCCATGCGCTCTCGGTCTGCTCGGCCACCTGGTTGACGGCCGGGCCGAAGCCGAGGTTGCGCTCGGACTCGACTAGGTGGGCGGCTGGGAACTCCTCGCGCACCATGGCCTGCGAGCCGTCGGCCGAGCCGTTGTCGATCACCCAGACCTCGGCAAGCCCGTCGCGGACGTCTGGCTCGAGCGACCGCAGGCAGGCTCGCAGCAGGTCGCGGGTGTTCCACGACACCACCGCGACGACGACGGGCGCGGACATCGGTGCGCCACCCTAGATGGTGGTCGCACGGCCGCGTGGTTCGGGGTCGTGGAATCAGCCATCTAACGTGCGGGATATCCTCGTTGCCCATGCTTCGCTCTGCCCGCCCACGGCGCCGCCGGGCGCTCGGTCGGCGCAGGACCCGGCGTGGCGCCTAGCTTCTGCCTGTTCGCGGCCCAGTGCGTCGAGACCTGGCACAGGGCCGCGCTCGAGCGCCGCGCCGAGGACCTCGCCCGCTTCTACCGACCGCTCGGGTACGACCGCGTGTCGCTGCGCTGGGTACCGGCTCTGCGACTTCTGCTCGGGACCGTGGACCGGGCGGCCGAGCCGCTGGAGGCCGACGCCGTTCTAAGCTGGGGCGGCCCCGCTCCACGGCGCCTCCTCGAGCCCGCCGCGCTCCTGTCGGCCGGCGACCGCGACCTCCGCTCGCTCGACGCGGTCACGGTCCTCGCCGCAGCCTCGGACGATGAGGGGTGCCTCGTCTCCGGCGCCGGCGGCATCACTTCTCTCTACGCCGCCCGTGGGCGCGAGGCGTCCGCGTGGTCCACGCACGGGGTGGCCGCGGCATGGCTCGCGCTCGGACGCGCACGGGTGGACGTCGACACGCTGCCCGAGTTCATCGCGCTCGAGTACGTGGGCGGCGCACGC
>Ga0136615_10000024_pt1 | contig 54657 bp, 48 predicted proteins | sample AntDrymUQ2882206_2_FD_106647 | JGI IMG/M metagenome (GOLD analysis project Ga0136615, IMG submission 106647) | Polar desert sand microbial communities from Dry Valleys, Antarctica - metaG UQ288 (22.06) | ecosystem: Environmental > Terrestrial > Soil > Desert | place: Antarctica: Dry Valley... | reverse complement strand
TCGCTCGAGCCCGTCGAAATGGGCCTGGTCGCTATCGTTACTCACGTTCGCTGCGGGGTCGAATAAGTGGAAATTCGTGCGGTTCTGGTCCGTGAAATCGGGGTTCGAGTCCCTGCCCCGCAGCCTCCAAGCTACCGACCGACCCGGACAGAAAAGCCCTGCAAACGAGGCATTTTTCTGCTACGAGTGTTACAAGACCGTAAAGCCTGGGCCTGCAAATCAGTTAGGCAAGCCCGTTCCGGGGAACGCCAGCGACCCGCCTCGCGACACCAGGCGCTCATCCCCCCCGTACCCATCCCGCGGATGGGCCGGATCGTCTCGTCGCCGAGGTTGCGGCGGAGATCGTCAACGTACACGTCCACGACGTTCGAGCCCGGGTCGTGGTCGTATCCCCAGACGTCAGAGACGAGCTGCTCGCGTGAGAGCACCTGGCCCGCGTGGCGCATCAGCGTCTCGAGCACGATGAGCTCGCGCGCTCAACGGCACCGATCGGTCGCGGGCGGTCGCGCGGCTCGTACGCAGGTCGAGCCGCAGCTCTCCGGCCTCGAGCACCATCGCACCGTCGCGGCCCGAGCGGAGCCGCGCGTTCACCCGCGCGAGGAGCTCCTCGAAGCGAACGCCTTGGTGACGTAGTCGTCGGCACCTTGCTCGAAGCTTGTGGCCTTGTCGTCGAGCTCGTCGCGAGCCGTGAGCACCACCACTGGCATCCTCACGCCGCGCGAGCGGATCGTCCGCACCTCGTGACCGTCGACGTCGGGCAGCCCCAGGTCGAGGACCATCAGGTCGAAGTCCTCGTCGCGGGCGCTGCACTGGCCGGCCTCGCCGTCGGTCACGGCGGTCGTGGCGAAGCCACCGGAGCGAAAGCCCTTCTCGAGGAAGCTGGCGAGGCGCTCCTCATCTTCGACGATCAGAATGCGAGTCACACGCGATTCCTGCCGGGCGCGGTCGAAGCCGGACACGTTTCCGCGCGAGCTTCGCGGTCACCGCGCAGAGCCCGCCGGGCAGCCCCGCTCTCCCCGCTCAGGGGTGTCCGCTCGACCCAGTGGCGGTTTGACGGGCTCATCTCGAGCTTAGAGCGGTTCGAGGCTGATCGCGCTCTCGGCCCTGCGCCGCCGCTTCGTGGTTCGGGCCGGGACTCCGCCCGTGGACTTCCGCGCGCTCGAGGCGGCGAGTCAGCACCACGGTGTAGATCTCGGTCAGGATGGCTAACCCGATGCGGGTCGCGAGCAGGACCGGGACGCCGAACGCTCCCCACAGTAAGCCCGCCACGATCGGCCCGGTCATCTCGCCGGCGCTCTCGCCCATGCTCATGTAGCCCATCGTCCGCGCTCGGCGGCGTCGGTCGTAGCCCGAGACGTGAGCCATCAGCGCGCCCCAGGCCGGGCGGAAGGCCGCCTTCCCGGCGTCGTCCAGGCCCTTTCCCACTGCGAGCCCCGCAAGGCTCGGCGCCACGAGGTAGAGCACCGACGACGCCACGTTCGCGACGCTCCGGACCGATAGCACGAGCTTCCGGCTGACGTTGTCCGACAGCCATCCAAAGATCGGCCCGCTGAACGCGACGACCGTCGAGATGCCGTAGATCGCACCGGCCTGGGCCTCGGACAGACCGGCGTACTCCACCGCGAAGATCGGAAAGAGGTTCGCGAGCATGTAGGCGGTTCCGCTGATCAGGAAGCCCAGCCCCATGAACGGCGCGATCGCCGGCCGCCCCTCGATCGCGGCCTCCGAGCCCGGGTCGCGGCCGTCAGCTTGGAACGGCGGTTCCACCACGCTCTCTTCGGCGGCTCGCGTCGAAGGCGCCCGCACGTACCGAACGACCACGACCAGCGGCAGCGACGAGAGCGCGAACGCCGCCAGGAACACCAGCGAGAAGTCCGCGGCGGTCAGCGTCAGCAGCACACCGGCGAGCAGCCGCCCGGCGGACCCGGCTACGGTCTTCGCCGTCTGGTACCAGGCGAAGGACTGCGCGATCGTCCGCTTTCCGCCCTGCTCGGCGATGATCGCGTTGACCGACGGATCGCGCATCGCCATCGAGACTCCGTGCAGCCCGCGGACGGCAAAGAGCTGCCATGGCACGGCGACGAACGCGAGCAGCAGCGACACGACGCTCCGCAGGGCGATCGCGCCGACGAGCCCGAGCTTGAGCCCGATCCTGTCGGCGACCGCGCCCATGACCGGCTTGAGCGCGATCGCGACCATGAAGTTGACCGACACGAGAAAGCCGATCTGCGCGATGGAGAGGCCGAGCTCTTGGAGCGCGAAGAGAGGCAGCGCGAAGCTCACCATTCCGAACGCGAGCCGCGACAGAAAGCCCTCGGCGACGACGGCGAGCAGCGAGGGGTCGACGCTGCGAAGCCGGCTTCTCACAGCATCCTTTCGGGCGCGCCCGCCGGCGTCCGAGCCTGGGGAGGCCGCCGCTCGCCCCTCTCGGCGTCGGTAAGCGGCGGGTCCGCCGCCGGCGGGAGATCGAGCGAGACCCGCCCGCAGGCGTAGTCCTCGATGTAGTCGGCGACCACCGGGGCGACGTCGGGCACGCCCTTGTAGCCGGGGAAGTAGTTTGTATCGACGACGACCGGGCCCGTGGGTGCCTCGATGACGTCCAGCCCGTACAAGCCGAGACCGAGCGCTCGCCCGCATCTGAGCGCGATCTCGTGGATCTCCGGGGTGACCTCGCATGCGACCCCGGGGATTGAGAAGCTCGACTCGGAGAACGGCTTGCGTACCGCGAACACCCGCTCCCCGACCACATAGACCTTGAGGTCTTCGCCCGGCCCCCGGACGTACTCCTGGACGATCATCGGGCGGTGGCTTCGCGGGACAGCGTCGAGGTCGCGGGGTCGGCGAACGAGGTGGATACCCGCTCCGCGGTGGCCCTGGTGGGGCTTCACGATCAGCGGCGTCTCGGCTGCGACCGACCTGAGGAGACCGAGGTCCCCGGTGACCCACGACCGGGGCACGGGCACCCCCGCGGCGCGCAGGCGCCGCGCGGCCACGATCTTGTTCTGCGCCGAGACGCAGCACTCGTACGGGTTGAGCAGTTGCTTGCCGAGCGCTTGCAGCGTCCCTGCGAGGCTCAGCGCGAGCTCGGTGTGCGACTTCAGCACGTAGAGGTCGTGCTCGAAGCGCTCCGAGTCGGGCCGCGTCAGGACCTCCTCGGCGATCCCGTCCTCGACCTCGAAGCCACGCCCGCGCAGGAGGGCGTACACCTCGAGCAACACCGGGCTCGGAACCGGCGGCACGCGCCGTACGACCATGAAGAAGAGCCTCACCGCGATGCCTCCGCGGTCGCGGGGCGTGAGCCCGCCTCGCCGTCGCGAGCGTCGCGGACGCCCGGCGCAGCAGAGCAGCTCGCGGCCGCCGAGAGACCGCCGCCGGCCGCTCGCTCCGCGGCGTCCCAGATGCGGTCGGCGAGACGGGGGGCGGCATCGGGGACGCCCTTGAAGCCGGGGAAGCTCGACATGTCGATCACCCTCGGCCGTCCACCACTCAGCACCACGTCGACGCCGTACACGTCGATCCCGAATGCCGCGCCGCACCGCACGGTCACGTCGCGCTCCGCCTCGGACGGCTCGAAGGGCTCGCCGAGCTTGTCCGCGTGGCGTCGCGCCGGCCAGACGCGCCGCACGCCGAAGACGTCCGCACCGATTCGGTAGAGCTTGCGGTCGCGCCCGTCGCGACCGTCCGGGGCGAGGTATCGCTGGGCGAACAGCGGCGTGGGGCTCGCCAGGCTCGCGAGCTCGCTCTCGCGGCGCACGACGATGACGCCGCTGCCCTGCGAGCCCCGGTGCGGCTTGACGACGATCGGCCCATCGTCCAGCGCGCGGGCGAGGGTCGCCGGGGAGGCCGTGCACCAGCTGTCCGGGATCGGCACCCCCGCCCTGGCGAGCCGCGTCGCCGCCACCACCTTGTCCCGGATCGCGGCGACCGCGGGATGGGGATTGAAGGTCGACGCACCCGCGGCATGCAGGGCGCCGCCGATGCTGAGCGCCGCCGCAGTCCCCGCCTTCAGGACGTAGAGGTCGTGCGTGGGCTGGAGGCGCCGCAGATCGGTCAACGTGCCGTCCATCGGCATCAGCTCCACGATCGCCCCTCGCTCGCGCAGCGTCCGGACGATCTTCGGGATCACGGAGCCGCCCTCCGTCGCGCTGCCGGGGCCGTGCAGGATCGCGATCCTCACGCCGGCGTCTCGAGCCGCGTGTCGGCCGGTCGCGCGACCGGCGCCGTCGCCTCCGGTGCGGGCTCCCACGCCCACGAGCCGTTTCGAAGGCTGAGCAGGAAGTTCTCGTGGTAGCGGCTGCGGGCGATGCGGCTCCACGCGAAACCGACTCGGTGACCGAGCGGCTCGAGCGGGTCCAGTCCGCTCAGGCGGATCAGAGTGCCCAGTACGCTCCCGCGCCTCATCGCCGACTCGACCTGTTCCGCCGAGGGATCGCCCTCGGCGTGAAACGAGAGGGCGGCGGCGATCACGAACGCGAGGCTGTGCGCCCGTACGCCCGCGGCCTCCGCCAGGCGAGCCGCTCCCACGAGCCGATCGGTGGCCGCGAGCTTGCGGCTCGGGTCGCGCGCGACCCGGCACACCGGGTCGGCCAGCGAGGCGTTCTCGAAGCGAGCCACGATCGCCTCGAGCTCGACCCGATCGCCGGCGGCGTCCGTCCCGTAGCGCGCCGCAAGTCCGCGCTGGCCCTCCCGCATCGCGGCATGCACGACGGCGCGGATCTCCGGATCGCGGATCGCGGTGTGGACGAACCGGTAGCCCTTGAGATGCCCGAGGTAGGCCGTCGCCGCGTGGCCTGCGCTGAAGACGAACAGCTTGCGGTGCATCGACGCCTCGAAGTCATCCGTGACCGTCATGCCCGGCAGCGGGCGAAGATCCGCGCGGAGCCCCCGTCGCTCGACTGCGAACCGCGAGGCGAAGTCGCCTACGAAGGTGAGCGGGCGGTCGGACGCCGGCGACCCCAGCCGCCCGGTCATCGCGCGGGTCACCACCACGCCGGCGTACCCGTGGCGCTCCACGCTTGCAGGTGGCCGAACCCGCTCCGCCATCAGGGCGCGGAGGCGCCCGCCCGCGTCGGGCTCGTTCTCGAACACAAGCACGTTGACCGGTCGATCGCGGGCGGCGAGCCCCGGGGCGATCAGGTCCGCGACCGCCGGCAGGTTGCGCGCGCCGACGGCCACCGCGGCTAGGTCGCACGTAGCGACCTCCCGGGCGACCGCCTCGGTGCTCGAGGCAGGCACCGCGCGCACGCCGTCGACCGCTGTCTCCCTCGCCAGGCCGCCGTGGCCCATCCGTACGTGGTAGCGCCCGACGCGGTTCAGGTGCGCGGCCATGGCGGGGTCGCGAGCGACGACCACGAGCTCGTAGCCCGCGCTGCGCAGCACCTCGCCGGCGAAGCCGCACCCGATCCGTCCCGGACCGACGACCAGCGCCTTCACAGGGCTCCCGCCCCTCGCGCCACGGTCCTGAGCGGCTCGTCCGACACCACGCGGCGGACAGCGTCGTACGCGTAGTCGGCCAGCCGCAGCGCACCGTCGGGCACTGAGCTCAGTCTCGGGACGCTCGACACCTCGGTCACATGGGGTCGCCCATCGCTCATGGACAGGTCGACGCCGAACAGCTCCATGCCGAAGGCCCGACCGGCGCGGAGCGCCAGCTCGCACAGATCGGGCGTCAACGGGAACGGCTCGTAGCCCTCGTCGTCCGGCCAGCCGCGCTCCACCCCGAAGAGTTGCCCGCCGACGCAGGCGATGCTGCGCAGGCGGGCGTCCCGCGCGTCGTGCCGCTGGGCGAAGACGGGGCTGGCGACGTCGGTCATCGCGTCCAGCTCGTCGATGTCCCGTACGAGCCGCGACCCGCCTCCCGCGCAAGCCCCCCAGGGCGTTACGAGCAGGGGGCCGTCTTCGAGCAACGGCGCGAGCTTGCCGGCGTGAGCCACCGCATAGCTCGCCGGCACCGGCACTCCGGCGCGCTGGAGAATGCGCGTGGCCACGAGCCTGTCACGGCAGGTCACCGCGACGGCTGGCGGGTTGACAATCGTCGCGTCATCCGCCTCGAGCGCGCCGGCAAGGCTGAGTGCGAGGTCGCTGCGAGCCTCCAGCAGGTAGAGATCGCACTCGCGTCCAAGGGCCGCGACGTCCCCGCTCGACTCCTCCGGATGCACGGCCTCGACATCGACTCCCCACTCCACGAGCAGGCGTGCGGCCTCGGACATGAGCGGGCCGAGCGCCGCCGGCCAGCGTCGGTGCGCGATCACGCCGATCCTCATTGCCGTGCTCCGGTCGCCGAGTCGATCACCAGGTCGGCGATGTGCCGGTCCGCGCCTTCACAGGCCGTGTAGTTCGGGAAGTCGTTCACTTCGAGGACGACCGGTCCTTCGAGCGTCTCCAGGCAGTCGACGCCATACAGCTCGAGGCCGAAGAGGCGACCGCACCGGAGCGCGAGCTCTCGCAACTCGGGCGTAGCGGTCGCCACCTGGATGGAGGTCGACGCCGGGGCGGCGACAGGCGCCGCGTACTTCGCGCCGTCGACCGAGAGCGAGGACGGCTTGTGGACGGCCCAAACCCGCTCGCCGACGCAATAGAGCTTGAGATCGCGACCGTCCGAGGGGAGGTAGGGCTGGGCCAGCGCAACCGCCTCGGGCCACGGCTCCGCGACGGCCCGGTCTGGATCAGCCACGAGGCGGATGCCAAGACTGTTGTCCCCGAAGGTCGGCTTCAGGAGCAGCGGATAGCAATCGGCGGACACGGCGTCCGCGAGCCGCTCGGTAGTGCCCAGGAAGGTGGGCGGTGTCGGGACACCCGCCCCGGCGAGCGCGACCGCCATCTCGGCCTTGTTGTGGACCGCTCCCACCGCGTGGCGACGGTTGATGGTCGGGATCTGCTGGCCTTCAGCCCAAGCGAGCATGCACAGCACCGCGGTGCTCCGGCCACGGGCCACCACCACGTCCGCCTCGGCTAGCCACCCGTCGTCGCCGGCCTGGAACGCGGCCGAGGTCGGCTCGAGCGACACCGCGCGACAGCCGCGCCGCCGCAGCTCTTCGATCAGCCCGGCCGGTTGCGGCTGCGACAGGTAGCGGTGCTCGGCCAGCACGACGACACGTGGCGCGCGCAGACCATCGTCGGTCCTTCTCACCCTCATCAACCCGATCCCCTCTACGTCGTCCACCCTGTTGTCTCAGGGGGCGATGAGGGCGGCGTGAGGCCGCGATGAGACTTCTCTTACCGTGCGCTGGCGTTGCGCGGATTTGGCGCCGTGAGCGCGTGGAGCGCGACGGCGGTCGCGGCGGGCGTCAGCCCATCATGTATCCCATGCCCCGAATGGTCTGGATCGCGCCATTTCCGAGCTTGCGCCTCAGGTAGCCGACGTACACGTCGACGACGTTCGAGCCCGGATCGTAGTCGTAACCCCACACGTGCGAGAGGAGCTGCTCGCGCGATAGGACCTGACCGGCGTGCTGCATCAGTGTCTCGAGCATCCTGAACTCCCGTGCCGTCAGCGACACGGAGCGTCCATCGACGCTCGCGCGCCGCCTGCGAAGGTCGAGATGCACGTCGCCGGCCTCCAGCACGGTCACCTCGCCGCTTCCTCCGCCTCTGAGCCGTACTCGGATGCGCGCCAGGAGCTCCTCGAACCGGAAGGGCTTGGTCACGTAATCGTCTGCCCCCTGGTCGAGTCCAGTCACCTTGTCACGGACGTCGTCGCGTGCGGTGAGGATCACGACCGGCATCCGCACTCCTCGGGAGCGAAGCTCGCGGAGCACCTCCGTGCCATCCATGTCGGGAAGGCCGAGGTCCAGGATCGCCAGGTCGAACTCCTCGTCGTGGGCGACCGCGGTCGCCGACCGGCCATCGTGCACAGCGGTCGTCGTGAACCCCATTGCCTGCAGCCCCTTCTCGAGGAAGGCGGCGAGCCGCTCCTCGTCCTCGACGATCAGGATCCGGCTCATGCCGCTGGGCCCTCGTACAGCTGATCAACGGGGATCCGAACGGTGAATCGAGCTCCCGCACCTGGGCGGCTGTTCAGCGACACCCGACCGCCGTGCGCCTCTGCGATCGCACGAACGATCGCCAGTCCGAGGCCGCTGCCCGAGTGACGACTGCTTTCGGATCCCCGCTTGAAGCGGTCGAAGATCTCCTCTTGGCGTTCGGTCGCGATCCCTGGACCCTCGTCCGCCACCCACAGCGACGCCCATCTGCCGTTGATGCTGGTTCCGAGCGCGATCCGGTCGCCCTCCTGCGTCTGGGCGCTCGCGTTCTCGGCCAGGTTCATGATCGCCTCGGTCAGGCGTTGGCGGTCGGCCACCACCACGCCGTTGCAACTCGCCTCGAGCGTCCAATCGCGCGGTGCTAGGGCCCTCGCCTTCGATGTCAGCTCGTCGCCCAGCTCGCCGAGCTCGACGGTGTCGAGCCTGAGGAAATCGGGCCTCTCGGCGTTGGCCAGCAACGACAGGTCGGCCACGAAGCGGCTCATGCGATCGAGCTCGTCGGTGACGAGGGCGACCGTCTTCTGGCGCTCGACCGGATCGTCGTCGAGCAGCTCGAGGTGTCCGCGCACGATCGTGAGCGGAGTCCGCAGCTCGTGGCCGGCGTCGCGCGCGAAGTCCCGCTGGCTCTCGAACGCCGACTCAAGCCGGTCGAGCATGGTGTTGAAGGTGCCGCCGAGCTGCGCGAGCTCGTCGTGTCCATCGACTTCGATCCGGCGCGTCAGGTCCGTCTCGGTGATCGAGCGCGCCGTGTCGTCCAGGTTGCGCACGGGTCTCAGCACCCGGCCGGCGGCGGCGAAGGCGACGATCGAGCCGAACAGGAGAACCGAAGCGCCGACGATCGCCACCACCGACACGGCCTCGTTCACCTCCGCGCGCTCCTGGGCGGTGAAGTTCGCGACGACGAGCCGGCCGACTATCTCCCCGTTCTGCTTCACCGGCACCGCCACGTAGCGCGCGGGTCCGCCGGGCGTCTCGACCTCCGCGCGCTCGACCGTCCGGAGCGTCGAGAAGTGCTGCGTCAGTGCTTCGTCCTCCTCGAGCGGGGATACGGCCGAGCGCTGCGTGAGACGTGAGCCCTCGAACTTTGTCCCGGTGAAGGTGAGGATCTCCTCGCCCTCCGCAGGGACGTTGCGACGGAGGTAGGTACGGAACACCCCCTTGAGATTGTTCTCTTCGAGGAACTGCTCGCCGGTGCGCGGATCGATCCCTCGCTCCGCAAAGAGGGTGAATTCCTCGACCTCCTGTTGAAGCGTCTCCCGAATTCGCTCGTCGAGGCGAATCAGCAGCGCCTGCCGGATCGCCACCACGGAGATCGCCGTTGCGAACAGGAGCAGGAGGACGTAGGTGGCGACGATGCGAATCCGCACACCCGCAAGGGCGCGTCGCGCCCGCGAGCCGGCTAGCCGAGCCGGCTCACTCCGCCGCGCCAGCGACGCTCGCGGCGAGGAGGGTGTTCTACGCGACCCGGCCGAACGGGCCCGAAGCGCCAACGACGCCAGGCCGGGGCGCAGACGGCTCAATCGTCGCCGCCTCCGTCATCGTCGAAGCCGCCGTCGTCATCGCCCGCCGGGAAGCCGCGCCCGCCCCCCGAAGGACGTGTGGTGTCGTCGTCCCGGTCGGCCCCTCCGTCATCCCCGCCGTCATCCCCGCCGGTCCCTCCGTCGTCGCCGCTGCCGATCCCTGCGTTATCACCACCACCACCGTCATTCCCACCGCTCGGTGCTCCGCCCCGCGAGGCGGCCGTGCTCGGTGGCGGAGGGGACGCGGCACTGCCGCGAGCGGGCGCGAGCGCCGGGTCGGGTGGCGGCGGCGGAGCCGGCTCCTCGTCGGCGGCGTCGGCGGACGGAGCCGGGTCGCTCGGACGGTCGGGAGCGGTTTCCCCGTCGCGCCGTTCGCCGGCGCGGTCGCGGTCGTCGTCTCCGCGCTGGCGCTGCTCGGTCACCTGGGGATGGAGGTTGATCGGGTCGATCTCGTCGGAGTCGGCTTCGCTCACTAGCAGCGGTACAGCGGCCACTCCCGCGAGTGCGACGACGATCGCCACGGCGATTAGGAGCGTCTTGGTTCTCACCCGCCGGCATCCTCCCCACTCATGGTGAGGCGAAGGTGAGAAGACGATAAGACTTCTCTCACGTTGGCGCGCTCAGCGGCGCCCGAATCCCCGGCACTGCGGCTTGGGCGCCCCCGCTCGCTCAGGCCGCCTGCTCCACCCAGTGCCGGTACTGGCGCGCGTAGGCGCCTTCGGCCGCGATCAGCTCGTCGTGCGTGCCCTGCTCCACGACCCGCCCGCCGTCGAGCACGATGATCCGCCCCGCCCGGCGAATCGTGGACAGCCGGTGCGCGATCACCAGCGCCGTCCGCCCCGCGAGCAGGCGCCGCAGCCCCTGCTCGATGCGGGCCTCGGTGCCGACGTCCACGCTCGACGTGGCCTCGTCCAGGATCAGGATGCGCGGGTCGGCGGCGGCGGCGCGGGCGAAGGCCACCAGCTGTCGCTGCCCGGCCGAGAGTCGCCCGCCGCGTTCGCCGACGTCGGTGTCGTAGCCGTCGGGCATCTGCTCGATGAACTCGTGGGCGCCGACCGCGGCCGCCGCCGCTCGCACCTCGGCATCACCGGCCCCCTCGCGGCCGAAGGCGATGTTGTCGCGGATCGTGCCGGAGAAGAGAAAGCCCTCCTGCGGCACGACTCCGAGCTGCGAGCGAAGCGACCGCTGCGCGACCTCACGAAGGTCGTGGCCGTCCACGAGCACGCGGCCGGTCGTCGGATCGTAGAAGCGCGCCACCAGCTTGGCGAGCGTGGACTTGCCGGCGCCGGTGGCCCCCACGAGCGCCACGGTCTGTCCCGGCGGCACGACCAGGTCCACGTCGCGAAGGGCGTACTCGCCGTCCTCTCCTCCGTACGCGAACGACACCCCCTCGAGCGTGATCTCGCCGCGGACGGCCGGGAGCTCGCCCGCCGCCTCGTGCTCGACCACGTCGGGCTCCTCGTCGAGCAGCTCGAAGACCTTGTCGAGCGCCGCCATGCCCGCCTGGTAGGTCGTGTAGAGCTGCGACAGCTGCTGGATCGGGTCGAAGAACGTCTGCAGGTAGAACACGAACGAGGCGAGGATTCCGATCGTCACCGCTCCCGAGCCGCCGACGCGGCTCGCGCCGTAGAGGAGGATCGCCGCCGTCGCGACAGCGGACAGCAGCTCGACCGAGGGGAAGTAGGCGGCGTTCAGGCGCACGGTGCGCATGTTCACCTCGCGGTAGTCGTCGTTGAGCTCGGCGAACCGGTGCTCGTGGCGGCGCTCCTGACCGAAGGCGCGGACGATGCGGACGCCGGAGAGCGTCTCCTGTAGGTACGCGGTGACGAGCGCGATCTTCTCCCGAGTGAGCCTGTACGCGCCGGCGGAGGCGATGCGGAACGCGACGCTCCCTGCCAGCAGGAGCGGGAAGACGAGGAAGGTGACGAGCGCCAGGCCGGCGTCGAGGTAGAGCAGGATGACCGCGGTGCCGACGAGCGTCAGCGTCGAGGAGAAGAGGGTCACAACGCCGTCGGTCACCAGCTGGTCGAGCGCCTGCACATCGTTGGTGAGGCGCGAGATCAAGACGCCGGCCTTGTTGCGCGAGTAGAAGCCGATCGAGAGCCGCTGGAGATGCTCGAAGATTCGCGTGCGCAGGTCCTGGAGCGCGCGCTGGCCGACCCAGTTGACGAGGTAGGTCTGCACATAGGTGGCGCCCCAGTTGACCAGCGCCGCCACGAAGAAGAGGCCGACGATCACGGTCAGCGCCGATAGGTCGCCGCCCCTGATGCCGTCGTCGATCGCGCGGCCTGCGAGGTAGGGGGGAGCGAGCGCCGCGGCGGTGGCGATCACGAGCGCGACCAGCATCAGGACGACGCGCCCGCGGTAGGGCCGCAGCAGCGCGAGCACGCCCCTGAGCTTGCGCGCGCGCTCGTCCTCGCCGCGAAGCAGCCGCCACGCGGTCGCCATGCGCCGCCGGGCCCGGGCTGCGCGGGTCTCCGAGCTCACAGTCCCACCGCCTCCGGGGCTCGCGCGGAGGGCGCCGTCGCGCGTGCACCCTCCGCCGCGACGATCTCGCGGTAGAGCGGCGAGTCCTCCATCAGCTGCCCATGGTCGCCGCGGGCGGCGATCGTGCCAGCGTCCAGCACCACGACCTCGTCCGCCGCCTGGATCGTGGACAGGCGGTGTCCGATCACGAGCGCCGTTCGATCCCGCAGCGGCTCCTCGAGCGCGGCCCTGATCTCCGCCTCCTTGGCGGGATCGACGCTCGACGTGGCGTCGTCGAGGATCAGGATGCGGGCGTCACGGACCAGGGCGCGGGCGATCGCGATCCGCTGGCGCTGCCCCCCGGACACCGTCAGGCCGCGCTCGCCGATCAAGGTCTCGTATCCGTCCGGAAGCGCCGCGATGAACTCGTGCGCCCCGGCGCGCCGCGCCGCGTCCTCGACCTCCTCCGCCGTCGCGTCGGGGCGCGCGTAGGCGATGTTCTCGCGCACCGAGGCGGAGAAGAGGAAGGCGTCGTCGGAGACGGACGCCACCGACCCGCGCAGCGACTCCAGGTCCACGCTGCGGACGTCGACGCCGTCGATCGCGACGCTTCCCGCCACCGGGTCGTATAGGCGCGGGACCAACCCCACCAACGTGGACTTTCCGGAGCCGGTCGCCCCGACGATCGCGACGGTCGTGCCGGGCTCGACGACGAGGTCCACGTCGTGCAGCACGGGGCCGGCACCGGCATAGGCGGCGGCGACGCCGCGCAGCTCGATGCGTCCGCCCCCGGCCGGTAGCGGCGGCGCTCCGAGCGGCGAGGTCAGCTCGGGCTCGCGGTCGAGCAGCTCGAAGACGCGTGTCCCCGAGGCCACCGCCCGCTGCGCCATCCCGAGCGAGACGCCGAGCCCCCTGAGCGGCCCGGCGAGCATCAGCACGTAGCCGTAGAAGGCGACGAAGTCGCCGATCGTGATCTGCCCCTCCACCGCTTGGCGCCCGCCCACGAGGAGCAGCGCGGCCAGCCCGAGGCCCGGAAGGAAGCCGAGCAGCGGGTTGTAGAAGGCCCGGATCCGGGTCGAGACCATCGCCTGGGAGAACACCCGCCCGACCCGGTGGCCGAACCGCGAGAGCTGGCGCGGCTCCTGCGCGAACGCCTTGACGACGCGCACCCCCGAGACGTTCTCTTCGGCCTCGGCGGTCAGCTCGGCGATCCGCTGCTGGACCTCCTGCTGGGCCGGACGGTTGCGCTTGCCGTAGCGAAACGCGAACCAGACCGTCAGCGGGAGGGGAGCGAGCGCCACGGCGGCCAGCAGCGGGTTGACCGCGAGCATGATCGTGGCCGCGACGACCAGCGTCACGAGCGCCTGGAGGATGAACACGAGACCGTAGCCGAGGAAGAAGCGCACCGACTGGAGGTCGACGGTGGACCGCGACATGAGCTGCCCGGTCTGCTGCGAGTCGAAGAACGCGAGCTCCAGCGACTGGAGGTGCGAGTACATGCGGTTGCGGAGGTCGTACTCGACGCCCAGGGAGACGCGCCCGGCCACGAGCCGGCGCACCACGCTGAACACGAGCCTCACCAGTCCGGCCGCGACGATCAGCGCTGCGAGCGGCCACAGCTGGTCGGCGCCGCCGCGGATGTCGTCGACCGCGCGCCCGACCAGATAGGGGATCAGCGCGCCCACTCCGGTCGCGACCGTCGCGAGCGCGAGCGATACGGCGACCCCTCTGCGATGGGGCCGCAGGAATCCGAGCAGACGCCAGAAAGTCCTCACAACCAATACTTTACTTTATGAAGCCACGGCTCCCGGGTCCCGGCGACAGTGACCCAAGAGCCGCTCGACCGCGTCGCGGCGGAAGTCGAAGATGCGCTCGAGGTCCCGGCGCACGAACAGGTTGTGCGCGAGGGCGCCCAACGGCCCGAGCGGAAGCCCATACTGGACGGTGTCGCGGATCACGGTGGCGCCCGCTCCGTCCGCCTCGAACTCGTGAGTGTGGTGCCAGAGCCGGTACGGCCCCTCCAGCTGCACGTCCACGAACCGCTCGCACGGCTCCCACGCCTCGATCCGCGTCCGCCACCGGACCGGGATGCGGTGAAGACGCAGCCGGTAGTCGATCAGAGCGCCGGGGCGCATCTCGATCGGACCCGGCGTGACGACGCGCAAGGCGAGCCACGGGGGCGTGATGGCCTCGAGTCCCCGTGCGTCGGCGAAGAACGCGAACGCGTCTGCCGGCGATCGCGCCACTCGCTGCTCGCGCTCGAGCCGGTGGTGCCTCACCGAAGGGGTACGCGGCTCGGGGCGGGGGAGATCGCCGCATCCCGACGGGGTCTGCGTTGCAAGGGGCGCCCCCAGCATGGGTGCGGTCGCCAGGTTTGCCCCCCGAAAGCTGTGCAACCTCGCCAGAGGCGTCAAAACCTCATGCTTCCTACCTGATCCTGCTCACCAGACGAATGGTCGCCGGCACGGACAGCCGTTGGGCGCGAGCACGAGTGCGGGCACGGACGCTCGCGCTCGTGCTGGCGCTCACGGCAGCGATCGCTTTCGGCGGCGTCCTCCAGGCGTGCGGGGGCGGGCAAGGCGACGACGCCGTGGGGTCGATCACGGTCGGCCTCTCGGCCCCGCCCGACTCGCTCGACCCGGCGCTCTCCTTCAGCCCGGAGGTCTTCGAGTCCCTCTGGCTCGTGTACACGCCGCTCCTGACCTACGAGCACGCCGAGGGGGAGTCCGGGACGGAGCTGATCCCCGGCCTGGCCGAGGCGCTGCCCGAGGTGTCCGACGGAGGCCGGCGCTACGAGCTCCGCCTGCGCGGGGGCATCGAGTACTCGGACGGCACGCCGGTGCGCGCGAGCGACTTCGAGCACACGGTCAAGCGCGTCCTGGCGCTCGAGTCACCGGGCACGCCCTTCTTCAGCGGGATCGAGGGAGCCGACGAGTTTCTAAAGGCCGGGCGCCCGGACGACGACATCAGCGGGATCGAGGCCGACGACCGCACCGGGGAGATCGCGATCGAGCTGAAGGCGCCCGACGCGACCTTCTCCAACGTCCTGGCCACCACGTTCGCCGGCCTCGTGCCGGGCGACACCCCGGCGCGCAACATGACCCAGGAACCGCCGCCCGGCGTAGGCCCGTACCAGTTCGCCGGCGCCGAGCGAAGCGGAGGCTTCGCCCTCGAGCGAACCGCCGGCTTCGACCTCCCGGGCATCCCGGCGCCCGAGCTCGATGGCGTGAACGCGGAGGTCGTCCGCGACGCCAGCCGCGCCACCGAGGACGTGATCTCGGGACGGCTCGACTACATCGTCAACCCGCCCGCGCCCGACCAGCTCGCCGAGGTCCGCGAGCGCTACGCGGATCGCTACGACGAGTTTTCCACCACGTCGATCTACTACTTCTTCATGCGCCCCGACCTCGAGCCCTTCGACGACCGCCGGGTCCGCCAGGCGGTGAACCTCGCGATCGAGGAGCGGGCGATCGTGCGGCTCTTCGGAGGCCTGCTCCAGCCGACCTGCAATGTGATCCCGCCCAGCGTGCCGGGCCACGAGCCGCTCGACCCCTGTCCCTATGGCGATCCGAACGGACCCGCCGACCTCGAGCGCGCGCGGCAGCTCGTGGAGGCCGCCGGCGCGACCGGAGAGCAGGTCACGGTCTGGGGCAACAGCGAGCCGGAGCCCGAGCGGGTCACCGAGTACCTGGCGGACGCGCTCAACCAGATCGGCCTCGACGCGGAGCCGCGCATCATCGGCCCGAGCGTCTACTTCCAGACCGTCGGCAACGAGCGCACCGAGGCGCAGATCGGTTTCGCCAACTACTTCCTCGACTTCCCGCACCCGGCCAACGTCCTGTCGATCGTGGACGGCGACCTCGTCCAGCAGCGCGCGACCTTGAACATCGGCCGCGTCGACGACCCGCGCCTGAACGATCGCCTCGACGATCTCCGCCGCGTCCCACGCGTGGAGACCGTCGAGGAGGAGTGGGCGGCGGTGGACGCCGAGATCGTCCGCCAGGCGTATGTCGCGCCCTTCGGCAACCGCAAGCTGACGACGTTCGTCTCCGAGCGGATGGACCCCGACTGCGCGCTCGTGCACCCCGTCTTCGGCCACGACTACACGAGCTTCTGCCTCGATGGCTGATCGTGCCCGCAGAACGTCCTCCGGTGGGTCAAGCGGATCGCGTGACGGGTACGATCACGCCCGGACGATGGACGGCTCGGGCGGGGGGTCCAGTGAGCCGGGTGAGCGCCGCCTCGAGTTGACGATCTCGCAGGTCGCTGGCCGGCTGGGCGTGTCGCTCGGCACGGTGCGCCGGTGGGCGGACCACGGCCACCTGCGCTCGTACCGTACCCCGGGGGGCCAGCGCCGTTTCAGCGCCGAGGACCTGGAGCAGTTCGTCGCGTCGCTCGAGCGCCGCGACGGGTCCAGGCGCTGAGCACCGCGCTCGCCGGCGCTACGCCGAAGCACCCTCCGCCGACGCGGCCTCGCCGATCCTCCGCTCGAGGGCGAGCTCATGGTCGAAGTCGGCGCCGCCGGCGTGGCGGTACTCGGTGTCCGTCCCCTGGAGCACGCCCGCCAGCGCCTCGACGTAGCGGCTCTCGAGCTGCCTGCCGGCCACCCTTCGCAGCTCGGTGAGCGCCTCGAAGGAGCTCATCCGCACGCGGTAGGTGTCCTCCGCGGTCAGGGTGTCGTACACCTCGGCCACGGCGATGATCTTCGCGACCTCGGGGATCCGCTCGTCGGTGAGGCCGGCGGGATAGCCGCGCCCGTCGAGGCGCTCGTGGTGGGTGCGGATGATCTCCGCGATCGGGCCGTAGACGCCCAGGTCCTTCAGCATCGCCGCGCCGAGCTCGGGATGGCGCCGGATCCCCTTCCAGTCGGTCTCGTTCAGGTTCACCCCGCGCTCCATCACGCGGTCGGACAGCGCGAACTTGCCGACGTCGTGGAGCAGACCCGCGGTATGGGCGAGCTTGCGGTCGCGCTCGGACAGCCCAGCCTCGGCGGCGATGTCGCGAGCGAACTGGGCGACGGCCGCACAATGGCGCGCGGTCCGACCGTCGCGCATGTCGACGTTGCGGATCATGCCCGACAGCACGCCCCACGAAAGCGACGCGTACTGGCGCGCACGCTCGTTGGCCCGGGCCACCAGCCTCAGCTGGTAGGTGAGCGCGAGGATCCCGGCGAGCAGCAGCGCCACGACGCTCAGCCCCGCCTCGGCGTAGACCGAGGCGATCGCCACCGTGAGGGCGATGTTGATGCTCCAGACCGGGAGCATCTGCTTGATGAAGGTCTGCCGGGTCGCCAGCCGCTGGCCATCGTGGAGAAAGCGCCCGACGGCCGAGAGCAGGAGGTTGAGCCCGGCCGCCACGAAGGTAATCGCGGCGAATGCGAGGAAGTACATGCCGCCCTCCTCGGCCCCTGCAGGCACGACCTCACGGAAGACGACAGCGGCGAGGATGGCGGGCGCGCCCAGCGACAGGATGTTCATGGGGAGCGCCATCGGCGACAAGCGCTCGACTAGCCAGGCAACACCTTCGGCCACGAGGACGACGGCGAAGGCAGCCGCCGGACCCAGGAAGGCGGCAGCCAGCAGCGCAGCTACAAGCGAGCCTGAGATCTCGAGCCACTCGTTCCAGCGCGCCGCGAACAGGTTGCTGAGCAGGCCGAAGATGGCCAGCAGCACAGTCAAGGGGTCGAAGAGGTTGCTGGGTTCGTCCGCGGCAGCGAGCGCCCAGCCCAAGCACCCCATGCACAACACGGCCGCGGTCGCAGTAACCGCGGCCTCACGCGCGCGAATAGGCCGGCTCATCGTCCGACGGTACCGCGCTCAACTCTGCTGATTTAGCTTGGTCTAGCGGTTCCTGAAGCCCATTGGATCTGCCTCCCCTGGCAAGGTTTCGTGAGCGTTTGGGAGGTTTGGAGCGTAGCACCCAATCCAGCAAATTGCACAACTTCTGGTGCCCTACCTGTGCAGATCCCCTGCGGCCCTATGGGGACGGGCGCTTCCCTGCGATCTTGGCCTTGGCGCCATGCGGACCCTGAAGACGAGCGAGGCGGCTGCGTTCCTGAACGTCTCGCCAAATACCCTGCGCTCGTGGGAGCGCCGCTTCGGCTTCCCGCAGCCGCGCCGCTCGCCCGGACAGCACCGCCTCTACACCTACGGCGACGTGACCGCGCTTCGCGACGCGCTGCTCTCGGGCCTCTCGATCTCCTCCGCCATCGGCGTCGCGCGGGAGGGGCTGCGGTCGGGCGTCAGCTCGCTGCTCGGAGCGCTGGCAGCGTTCGACGCCGCCGGCGCCGACGAGGTGATGGACTCGACGCTCGCCCTGCGCTCGCTCGACGGCACCGTCGAGGACGTGCTGCTCGCGGCGCTCGACCAGATCGCGGCGCGGCACGGCGAGGACAGCGCCCCGGTCACCTTCGCCGCGCGCTGGGCGAGCGACTGGCTGCGCCGCGCCGCGCGCCTCTCCTACGCGCCGGCCGAGCGAGCCGGGATCGTGATTGGCGACGCCTCACGCGACGAGTTCGATCTCGACGGCGTCCGCATCCGTGCCCTCGAGCTGCTGTGCGCGCGCTCGGGACCCACGCCGCTCTGCCTCCCGGTCCGCGGGCTGTTCGCGATCGGCAGCGCGCTGAGCGTCCACACTCCGGCCGCGCTCGTGATCGCGGGTCGCCACGCCACCGATGACGACGTGGCGCGCTTCGCATACGGAGTGCGCTCGGCGGCGGGCTCGCTGCCGGTCACGCTGTATCGCCGCAAGCCCGACTCCGAGCGCGTGCGCTCGTCCGGCGCGCGGGTTCTCAGCGACTCGCCCGCCGCGGCACAGCGGCAGGTGCTCGAGCTGATCGCCAGCGCGCGGGCGACCGAAGTCTCGACCGGGACGTTGGGGGAGCGTCCGTTGGCGGCTGTGACCAGCGCCGGCTGAACCCGGGTTCGCGATGGCAGGGGAACAGCGAGCGCTCACGCTCGTCCACGACGTCGAGGAGGTCCGGCCGGCAAGGCTGTTCTGCGGGCACTGTGCTGCACCGCCCGCCGAGGGAGCCCCCAAGCAGACCCGCGTCTGCGACCGCTGCGGGCTCGGCCTCTTCCTCGAGTCGCCGCCCGAGACCGCGCCGACGCCCGAGGACGCGTTCATGGTCGTGGACTCGGGGATGTCGATTCGCGCGCTCTCGCGTCGCGGCGAGCGGCTGCTCGGCGTCGCCGAGCCCGAGGCGGTCGGACGCCATCTGAGCGATTTCCTCGCCCCCGCCGACGCCGAGACGCCGGCCGCGCAGAGCTTCTTCGGCCTCCTGCTGATGGCGGCTACCGGCGGGGCCGAGCCCACCACGGTCGCGGTCCGCCCCACGGACGAGTTCGGCGTGCGCTACTGGGCCCGCGTCAGCACCTGCGGTCCCTCCACGGCGGCGCTGCTCCTCCTGTTCGACATGTAGCGGCGCGCTCGGCGCCCAGGTGGGCCGGGGTGCGCTGTCGCGCGGTTGGGGTTTACTTCGCGCGGGATGGCGCGGTCGCTCGACCTCCTGCGGCGGGAGCCGCGGGCTCGGATCTTCATGGCCGCCCACGCGCAGTCGGCGGTCGGGAGCGGTGCCGCCTACGTGGGGCTGCTGCTGCTGGCGTTCGACCGCCTGCCCACACCCTGGGCGCTCACGCTCGTGCTGCTCGCGGACTTCCTGCCGGCAATGCTGCTCGGACCGGTCTTCGGAGCCGCCGCCGACCGCTGGTCGCGACGCAGGTGCGCCGTCGCGTCCGACGTGGCGCGCGCGGTGGCGTTCGTGGGCATCGCGCTCGTGGACAGCTACGCGGCGACCGTGGCGCTGGCACTCCTGGCGGGCGCCGGCTCCGGCCTGTTCGTGCCGGCCGTGCTCGCCGGCCTGCCAAGCCTGGTGCACCGGACGTCGCTTCCGGCGGCCACCTCCCTGTACGGAGCGCTCGACGACTTCGGACACACGCTAGGGCCGGCGCTGGCCGCGGCCCTCCTGCTCGGGCTCTCGCCGGAGGTGCTGATGCTGGCAAACGGCGCGACCTTCGCGGTCTCGGCGCTCGCCCTGACGCGGGTGCCGTTCGGAGATCGTCCGTCGCCGGTCACGCACGAGGTCGGACGCCGTAGCTCGCTGGTCGCCGAAGCGCGGTCGGGACTGGCCGCCACAGCGCGGATGTCCGGAGTCCGCACACTGCTCCTCGCCTCGGCGGCGGTGATCCTGTTCGCCGGGATGTTCAACGTCGGTGAGCTGCTGCTGGCGGAGGGAGAGCTCGGGGCCGGTGACGCCGGCTTCTCGGCGCTCGTCGCCGTGTTCGGGGCCGGAGTCATCGGCGGTTCTCTGGTGGGGGGTCGGGGCGGGCCCCCGGCGGCGCTCAAGCGACGATTCCTCGTCGGTCTCCTCGCGGTCGCGGCGGGGTTCGGCGCCGCGGGCCTGGCGCCGACCTACGTCGTGGCGCTCGGGGCGTTCCTCCTCGCCGGGGTCGGCAACGGTCTGGTGCTCGTCCACGAGCGCCTGATCCTCCAGGGGACGGTGCCCGACCGGCTCATGGGACGGGTGTTCGGCGTCCGCGACGCGATCGGATCGTGGTCCTTCGCCGCGGCGTTCGTGGGCGCCGGAGCGATCCTGACGCTCGTCGGCACGCGGCCGCTGTTCCTGATCGCGGGCGCGGGAGTGCTGCTCGTGTGGGTGGCGGCGACGGTGGTGCTCCGCGGAGCGTGGGAGGAGCCGGAGCCCGCCGCCGCCGCGGGCGAGCTAGCGCGCGAAGAGGTCGCCGGGAAGTCCTGACGCGGCTCAGCCGCGTGGGCGCGCGACCCGCTCGCAGCTTCGGCGCACCCGGTCGCGACGGTCCGCGGCAACCCGGTCGCGCCCGCGGCCGCAGCCGACGAGGTCGCGCTTGCCGTCGCGCGACCTGATGCGGTCGTTGCCCGCTCCGGCGCGGACGTCGTCGCGGCCGCGTGAGCCGCGCAGCAGGTCGCGACCGCGGCCACCCCTGACCTCGTCCGCTCCGCGGCCGCCGCGAACGCAGTCGCGGCCGGCGAGCGCGCGAACCTCGTCGGCGCCGCGCTTGGCGCGGATGTCGTCGCCCCGCGACGTCCCGGTGATCTCGTCGGCCCCGTTGGTGCCCCGGATCCGGTTGTCGCACGGGCCACCGGGCTCCGGATCCGGCCCCGGATCAGGGTCGGGGTCCGGACCGGGGCCGCCCCCCCCAGGGCGCTCGTGGTAGATCGGCGAGGAGACCGCCTCGATAGCCGACTCGCGCTGCACCTGGAGGCGGTAGCGGCCGGGACCGACGCTCGGGAACTCGAACCTCTGCGAGTCGCCGGCCGGCGCTAGCGGGAACGTGAGGAGAGGCTCGCCGTTGCGGAAGACGAGCAGGCTGTAGCTGCCCGGCCGCGCGGCGCGCGCCTCGTCGAGGTTCCGCACGCGTGCCGTGAAGTCGACGTTGCGCGCCTCGATCGTGTCGCCGATGATCGCGGGCTCGGCGACCGAACCCGGCCTCACCGCCTCGAGACGGAGGTCCGGGCCGTCGTTTCCGAACACCTTGACGTAGGTGTGGCCCGCGGTCACGCCCTCCTGAATTCCCTGCTCGGAGAGCTCGTCGGCGTATACGACCGTCGTCGCCTGGCCGATCGGCGCCTGCGTCACCGGGTCCTCGGTGCGGCCGGCGTTGTGCGAGTCGCTGACCCCGACCGCCGCGATCTTGTTCGAGTTCAGGCCGCCGGAGTCGATCGCGTCCTCCCAGAAGCGGATCGCGGTCAGCGTGAACGGGTTCGGCCCCGGCTCGGGCTCCTGCTTCAGCCCCGCCGGCCCGGTCGCGATCTCGATCGCGTCGACCTTCGAGTAGTCGGTCTCGGCATCGGAGTAGTCCCACGGACAGCCGCGGCACAGCGAGTCGAAGCCCGGGACCTGCGACGGGAAGATCGTCGGATGGTTGATCTGCGTGAAGCCGGAGCCCGGAGTCGAGTGGACGAAGTCGAAGATCTCGCTCGGGGGACGGGGACCGCGCACCCGCGTCAGCGAGCCGTCCTCTGAGCGAACGAGCAGCGGCCCGGTGCGGTAGTCGACCTGGTCGGTGATCCCGTGCGCGTTGGTGTGCCCCTCGTAGGTGATCACCTCGGCGCTGCGGACGATCAGCTTGCCCGGATAGTCGTCCTGGAAGCGCCCGATCTCGCCCCACTGCGCGCCGCCGACGTAGTCCGACAGGGTGATGAAGTCGAGGCCGGCGCCGGGTTTGGCGCCGGCCTGGTCGCATTGCTCTTCGAGAGCCGGATCGGGGCAGAAGGCGTACGAGAAGACCTCTTCGAGCGGCGCGTCGTCCAGCGCCGAGTGCTCGCCGTGGACGTGCAGATCGCCGGCGTACCAGCCCGGCTCGGCGTTTGCCGGTCTCGAGTCGTAGTCGCAGCGGCCGCCCTGGTCGCAGGGCGTGTCGTCATAGGGCTCGTCAGCGAAGTCAGGGTCGGTCAGGTACTCGATCTCGACGCGCCACGCGACCTTGCCGTCGGCGTCGCCCTCGAGCCGCGAGGCGACCGCGGCCACGCCCAGCTCGGCGGCCCACTCGCCCGGCGGGATCTTCCCGGGAAGGAACGCGGGCGTGGTGGCTCCGGTCTGCGCCTCGAAGCCGTCCTCGGACAGCGTCACGTCGGGGTGGCTCGACCCGCCCCAGCCGCGGAGCTCGGCCGGACCCCACGGCTTCGACTCGTCCGCGCGCGGCTCGTAGAGGCCGAGGTCCAGGGTGTGGCTCGCATTCGTGGGCAGCTCGGGCTGGTCGTAGCAGTACCTGACGCGCACGCCGGTGACCGAGTCGGGCACCGTGAACGGGAGCAGCGCGAAACTGCCCTCGCGGCCGCTCGCGAACTCGCCCTCGATCACCTGGTCCGGCGGAGGCATCGCGTCCCCGCCGTCGCATGCATCTCCAGCCTGGGCCAGCGCCACCTCGGGAAGCGGCGGGGCGAGGAACCCGTCGCGGTCGGGGATGGCGAGCGCGGCCAGCAGGGCGAACGACGCGATCGCCACCAGGCTCGCGACTCCGCCCTTGCCGATGATCGTTGTGCGCCGTCTCAAATCACTGACCCCCGGCCACAGTCTAGGTGCGGTTTTCGCGTCCGTGTAGCCGGCCGGTGAAGAGCCGGCCGCGGTAACCGCCATGCAGCGGCTCGGCCCGGCCCCCGCCGGCGCCGGTCGCCGGCTGAAGCCGCGTCCGGCCTCATCGAGGTTACGCGAACCAAGGGCCGGAGAGCTAAGGTTCGCGTTTGCAGAAGCCGTGTTGCTCAACCGGTAGGGGGAAGTCGCATGCTCACCGTCTCGCTACGCTGCCTGCTCTTCGCCGGCGTTCTCGCCGTTGCCGTCATGGCGGCGCCGGCGCCCGCCTTCGCCGGGGGCAGTCCGGATCAGCACGACGACCAGTACATCTCTGGCGACCAGGCGGAGGGCCTCGTCCCGCCGCTCGAGAGCCTGACCTCGCTGGACTGCGAGAACGGACAGGCCGGCCCCTACCCCTGCAAGAACGTGGACCTCGCGAGCTCCGTGCCGCTGCCGGAGTTCGGCCTCGGGAGCGGCAACGACGTCTGGGGTTGGACCGATCCGCGCACCGGCCGGGAGTACGCGATCGTGGGCACGGCGCTGAGCACCGGCTTCGTGGACGTGACGAACCCGGAGAACCCGAAGGTCGTCGGCGAGTTGCCCACCGCGGGGATTCCGGACTTCGTCCTCTGGCGCGACATCAAGGTGGACGGGCATTACGCGTTCATCGTCTCCGAGGTCAGCCGCCACGGCATGCAGGTGTTCGACCTCCGGCGCCTGCGCGGCGCCGGCCCGACACCGACCGTCTTCGACGCGGACGCGAACTACCGCGGCATGGACTCCTCGGGAGAGATCCTCTCCAACTCCCACAACATCTCGATCAACAGAAAGACCGACTACGCCTACCTGGTCGGCACGAACACCTGCGACAACGGCGAGGAGGCGGGCGGCCTGCACATGGTCGACATCAGCGATCCGCTGAAGCCGAGGTTCGCCGGGTGCGCGATCGTCCGGGACGCGGACGGGGACGACGAGACCGAGTCGAACAACTACGTCCACGACGTCGACTGCGAGGTCTACACGGGGCCCGATCGCGACTTTCGCGGGCGCGAGATCTGCTTCGGCTCGAACGAGAACGCCGTGGTGATCTATGACGTGACCCGCAAGAAGCGGCCGAAGGTGCTCTCCCAGACCACTTACCCGACGGCGGCCTACACCCACCAGGGCTCGCTCACCCAGGACCAGGAGCACTTCATCTTCGGCGACGAGCTCGACGAGGGCGTCCTCTCCTCGGGCGGCGGCGGCACGGTCGACAACACGACGACCTACATCCTGCGAGCCGGAAAGCTGAGGGACCCCGGCAGGGTGAAGGCGCACGCGCACGGGACGACCGCGATCGACCACAACCTCTACATCCACGGCCGGCGCATCTTCCAGTCGAACTACACCGCCGGCCTGCGAATCCAGACCTTCAACGATCGCACGCTCAAGGAGGGGCGCCTGCGGGAGATCGGCTACTTCGACGTCTTCCCCGCCGGCGACCCCAACGACTTCGCAGGGACTTGGAGCAACTACCGCTTCAACAGCGGGACCGTGGTGGTGAGCAGCATCGAGGACCAGCTCAGCGGCCTGTTCGTGCTGCGCCCGGACCTGCCGGACCGAACGGACGGCAGGAAGGGCAACCGCCCCTGCCCGCGCGACGAGGCGACGATCGAGGGCACATCCAAGTCAGACACCATCAGGGGCACCTCCGGACGCGACGTGATCCTGAGCCATGGCGGAAACGACGAGGTCTTCGGTCGCGGCGGCAACGACAGGATCTGCGACGGCCGCGGCGCCGACGAGATCTCGGGCGGACGCGGCGCCGACCGTATCCACGGCAGGCGGGGCGCCGACTTCCTGAAGGGGCAGAAGGGCGCGGATCGCCTCCGGGGCGGGCCCGGCCGGGACAAGATTCGCGGCGGCCCAGGTAACGACTCCATCACGGGCGGTCCCGGCGCCGACGACTCCAAGCAGTAGCGCAGCGAACACTCCGGCCGGAGGCACCGCGACCGCCTCAGTAGCTCCGCCTGGATTCGAACCAGGGACCTCACCATTATGAGTGGTGCGCTCTAACCGCTGAGCTACGGAGCCGCGCGCTTGCGAGAGTGTATTCGTGGCCGATCGCCCGCTTCTGCTCGCGGCGCCCAACGTAAGCGAGGGCCGCGATGGCGAGGCGATCGCGTCGATCTCCCGGTCGTTCGGCGCGGCGCACCTGCTCGACGTCCACTCCGACGCCGACCACGGTCGCAGCGTCTTCACGCTCGCGGCCACGCAGGGAGAGCTCGCCGGCGCGATCGTCCAGGGCGGCCGAGCCGTCCTCGAGCGAGTCGACCTGCGGCGCCACGAAGGCGTGCACCCGCACGTGGGCGCGCTGGACGTCGCGCCGGTCGTCTACCTGGCGGAGTCGGAGCGCGGCGCGGCGTGCGCCGAGGCGCTCACCGCGGCCGGGCGCATCGGCGGCGAGCTCGGGGTGCCGGTCTTCCTCTACGGGCAGCTCGCAACCGATTCGAGCCGAACGGAGCGTGCGGCGCTTCGGGTCGGCGGGCCTGCGCGCCTTCGCGCGCGCGTCGAGGCAGGCGAGCTGACGCCCGACTTCGGTCCGCCGACGGTGGACGAGGGCGCCGGCGCCACGCTCGTCACGGCCCGCCCACCGCTCGTGGCCTTCAACGTGGACCTGGCCACCGCCGACGTGGGCCTCGCTCGGCGAATCGCCGCCGAGTTGCGCGAATCGACGGGCGGCGCCCCAGGGGTGCGCGCGATCGGCCTGTCGCTTCCGGCGCGCGAGTGCGCGCAGGTCTCGTTCAACGTGCATGACCCGCTGTCCGTGCCGCTGGCGAGGCTCGTCAGCGCGGTCGCCTCGCGCGCAGAGGTGGCGCGAGCGGAGCTCGTGGGCCTTGCGCCTCGGGCGGCGCTCGAGGGCTTCCCGCCGGACGTGCCGCTGCTCGCCGCCGAGCGGCACACGATCGAGGACGCGTTACGCTCAACCGGGATGACCGCCTCGCTTCCCAGCACGACCGCCTGAACGTGGCGCAGACGAAAAAGAAGCGCAGGCGAAAGCACTCCGGCACCCAGGCCGGGACGATCCAGCGGGACCCGCGTCAGGCGCATCCCCAGACGAAGGAGGAGAAGCGCGAGGCGAACCGTCAGCGTCGCCTCGAGCGCATGGACCGGCCGCCGACGCTGCGCGGCTCGGCGGGGCGGGCGGCGGCCGCGGCCGTGATCTTCGTGGGGGTCGTGATCCTGTTCCTCGGACAGACGCCGGCGCAGGGGCTGGTGTTTGGCGCGTTCATGTTCCTGCTCTACATCCCGATCGGCTACTTCACCGATTCCTTCATGTACCGCCGCCGTCAGCGCAAGAAGAAGGAGGAGCGCACCGAGCGCAGGGAGGGGCGCAGGGGCAGCGGATAGGCGGGAGAGTCGTGCCGGTGATCTAGGCTCACGACGATGGACGTGCGCATGTTCACCGTCGGGCCGGTGCAGGAGAACTGCTTCCTGTTTCGCCGCGAGGAGCGCGATGACGCGCTGATCGTGGACCCGGGCGAGGAGGCGCCCAAGCTGCTCGCGGCGATCGAGGCGCTCGGGGTGCAGCTGGCGGGGATCCTGCTGACCCACACCCACTTCGACCACGTCGGCGCGGTGGCGCCCGTGGCCGAGGCGACCGGCGCCGAGGTGTGGGTGCCCGAGATCGAGAAGCCGGTGCTCGCCGACATCATGAGCTACGTGCCGTGGCCCGGCTTCGGGCCGTTTCAGAGCTACGACGCCGAGCACACGCTCCGCGGCGGGGAGCGGCTCGAGCTCGCCGGGTTCGAGATCGACGTCCTCTTCACGCCGGGGCACAGCCCCGGCCACGTGAGCTTCTCGATCCCCGAGGAGGGCGCCGTCTTCTCCGGTGACGTGCTGTTCCAGGGATCGGTCGGCCGCACCGACCTGCCGGGCGGCGACTGGCCGACGCTGCTCGAGTCGATCCGGACGCTGGCGGACTCGCTGCCCGAGGACACCGCCGTCCATCCGGGCCACATGGGAATCACCTCGCTCGGCGCCGAGCGTGCGACCAACCCGTTCCTCGCCGAGCTGGCCACCTAGCGGGGCCGATGGCACGCCCGGACAAGCTGCGCGCGCCGCGGGGCACGTTCGACGTTCTCCCCGCGGATGGCCGGCGTCGCCTGGCGCTGCTCGAGGCGAGCGCGGAGCTGCTTGGCGCGGCCGGCTACGAGCCGATCGAGACTCCCGTGTTCGAGGACACGGAGCTGTTCGCGCGCGGGGTCGGCGAGACGACCGACATCGTGGAGAAGGAGATGTTCACTTTCGAGGATCTCGGCGGACGCTCGGTGACGCTGCGCCCGGAGGCCACCGCGGCGGTCTGCCGAGCCTACGTCGAGCACGGCATGCACAAGCTGCCGCAACCGGTGAAGCTCTGGTCCTCCGGTCCGTTCTTCCGCTACGAGGCGCCGCAGGCCGGCCGCTACCGCCAGTTCGCGCAGATCGACGCGGAGGCCCTCGGGTCCGACGATCCCTCGCTCGACGCCGAGATGATCCTGCTCCTCTCGGAGCTGCTCGAGCGCTCGGGAGCGCGCGACGTGCGCCTGCGGCTCTCAAGCCTCGGCACCGCCACCACCAGGCGCGACTACTCGCAGGAGCTGGGTGCGTATCTCCGCGACCACGAGGACGAGCTGTCGGACACCGTCCGCGCCCGGATCGACCGCAACCCGCTGCGCGCCTTCGACTCAGACCACCCCGGCACCCGTCGCGTGATGGAACGCGCGCCGCGGTTGCTCGACCGCCTCGCGCCGGAGGATGCCGAGCACCTCGACGCCGTGCGCGCGATGCTCGACGACGCGGGGCAGGAGCACCAGCTCGACGCCGGGCTCGTGCGCGGACTGGACTACTACACACGCACGGTGTTCGAGTTCACGAGCGATGCGCTGGGCGCGCAGAGCGGCCTCGGCGGCGGCGGGCGCTACGACGCGCTGGTCGAGCAGCTCGGTGGGCCGCCCACGCCGGCGGTCGGCTGGGCGGCCGGCATGGAGCGCATCCTGCTCGCGTCCGATGAGGCTGTGCCCGAGCGGCGCCCCGTGGCATTCGTGGCCGTGCCGAAGGCCGAGGCTGCCCGCCGCGCGTTCGGGGTGGCGCGCGAGCTGCGCGCGGCCGGGCTCGACACCCAGCTCGAGCAGGGCGGCCGCTCGGTCAAGGGGCAGCTCAAGCACGCCGACCGGCTCGGGGCGCCGGTGGTCGTGATCGTGGGGGAGAGCGAGCTGGAGGTCAAGGACATGCGAAGCGGCGAGCAACGTCCGGCTGCGGACGTCGCGGAGGTGGTCCGCCTCGCATCCGAGGTCGAGCGAGCGGCCGGACCGGAGGCGCCGAGATGAAGGCGCCCCGCGCGAACCCCTACCGGACGGCGTGGGCCGGCGATCTCCGCGGCGGCGACGTGGGCGAGGAGGTCCGGGTGGCCGGCTGGGTCCATCGCCGCCGCGACCACGGCGGGCTGATCTTCGTTGACCTCCGCGATCGCAGCGGCCTGCTCCAGCTCGTGTTCCGCCCCGACGAGGCCCCGGAGGCGCACGCCGCGGCGCACGGGCTGCGGGCAGAGGACGTGGTCTCGGCGAGCGGCGCGCTCGCCCATCGCGAGGAGGGAACGGTCAATTCCGAGCTCCCGACCGGCGAGGTCGAGCTCGGCGTGCGCGACGTGGACCTGCTCGCCGACGCCGACACGCCGCCCTTCCAGGTCGACGAGGAGGAGCCGGTGGGCGAGGAGCTGCGGCTGCGCTACCGCTACCTCGACATCCGCAAGCGACGCATGACCGAGGCGCTCGCGCTGCGCCACGACGTGGCGCGGGCGATGCGCGAGGCGCTGAGCGCCGAGGGCTTCCTCGAGGTCGAGACGCCGATGCTCACGCGCTCGACTCCCGAGGGCGCGCGCGACTTCCTGGTGCCGAGCAGGCATCAGCAGGGCTCGTGGTACGCGCTGCCGCAGTCGCCGCAGCTCTTCAAGCAGCTCCTGATGGTCGGCGGACTGGAGCGCTACTTCCAGATCGCGCGCTGCTTTCGCGACGAGGACCTGCGCGCCGAGCGCCAGCCGGAGTTCACCCAGCTCGACGTCGAGATGTCCTTCGTGGAGGAGGACGACGTGATCGAGACCTGCGATCGCCTGCTCGAGACGGTGCTCGCGGTCGCCGGCATCGAGGTGTCGACGCCGCTCGAGCGCGTGACCTACGACGAGATGATGCTCCGCTACGGCTCCGACCGCCCCGACCGCCGTCGCGGCACCGAGATCGAGGACCTGAGCGAGGCCTTCCGCGGCTCGGAGTTCAACGTCTTCGCGCGTGCGCTCGCCGAAGGCGGCGTGGTGCGCGGGTTCAGGGCCGCCGGGGACTTTCCGCGGCGGCGCTTCGACGAGCTCACCGAGCGCGCCCAGGCCCTCGGCGCCAGGGGGCTCGTGTGGGCCGTCGTCGAAGAGGGCGCCTGGCGCTCGCCGGTGGCGAAGTTCCTCTCGCGCGACGAGATCGACCGGGCGACCGACGCCCTGGGCGCGCGCGCCGGCGACGCGATCCTGATTGTCGCCGATCGCCCGGAGACCGTCGCGCGGGTGCTCGGAGCGCTGCGCGCGGACGTCGCGCCGCCCGCGCCGGAGGGAGAGCACGACGTTTTCTGGGTGACCGACTTTCCGATGTTCGCTTGGAGCGACGCCGAGTCGCGCTGGGACCCGCTCCACCATCCGTTCACCGCCCCGGTCGGCGACCTCGACGCCGACCCGGGGACGTGGCGCAGCCGCGCCTACGACGTCGTCATGGACGGCTGGGAGATCGGCGGCGGGTCGATCCGAATCAACCGCATCGACGTCCAGCGACGGGTATTCGAGGCGCTCGGGATCGGCGCCGACGAGGCGGGCGAGCGCTTCGGCTTCCTGCTCGAGGCGCTGCGCTATGGCGCGCCACCGCACGGGGGCATCGCGTTCGGGCTCGATCGCATCGCCGCGCTGCTCGCGGGTCGCGACTCGATCCGTGAGGTGATCGCCTTCCCGAAGACCGCGACCGGCTGGGACCCGCTGACCGACGCACCCGCGCCGGTCGGCGACGAGCAGCTTCGAGAGCTCGGCGTGAGCTCGCGGCCGCGAAAGGGAAGCGGTTGAGCGGCGGCCCACGGATGGCTCGCTGCTAGCGTTCGCGCTGGCTCTAGCTTGTGCGTCAGCCGTCCCTTTCGTTGAGCCAACACGACTGGGATGGGGGTCCGGCTCGGGGCGGGTCTTGGCTCGTCCCGGAGGACCCCCGAACTTGCAAGAGCAGGTTCAACTCCCGGACGGCAGCGGCAAGCTGGGGCCGTCATTGAGACGGCGACGGACATCGTCACACGAGGGATGAGGAGACGCGTGAGAGCCGAGCCGGGATCCCTCTTCGAGGAGCATCTGCTGGCACCGCGTGGCCGCGGGGCGCTCGAGGACGCCGAGCACGTCGGCGCCGCCGGCGGCGCGGCCTGCGGCGACCTGATCAGGATCGCGGTCCGAGTCGAGGGCGAGCGCGTGCGCGCCGCCGGCTTTGCGGCGCGCGGCTGCGCCGCGGCCCAGGCCGCGGGCAGCGCGGTCGTGGAGCTGGTCGAGAACCGCCCGGTCCTAGAGGTCGCGCGCGTGGGTGCCGAGCACGTCGCGGCCGAGCTCGGCGGCCTGTCCACGGCGCGCATGCACGCGGCGGACCTGGCCGCGGACGCGCTTCACCGCGCGCTCGGCGCGGCGGCTCGCGACGGGGCGCCCGCGCACGGACAGTCACCCGGGCGCACGCTGGTCGCCATGAGCGGCGGCGTGGACAGCGCAGTGGCGGCCCACGTCGCGCTCGAGGCCGGACATGAGGTCGTGGCCGTCACGCTGGAGCTGTGGTCCGATCCCGGCACCGACGGGTCGAAGAGCTGCTGCTCACCCCAGGCGGTCACCGGCGCCCGCGCCCTCGCCCACGGGCTCGGGCTGCCTCACGTGACGCTCGACCTGCGCGCCGACTTCGGCACTCGAGTGGTCGGCGACTTTGTCGCGGAGCACGAGGCCGGCCGGACGCCCAATCCGTGCGTCCGCTGCAACGGCCTGGTCCGCTTCGATGCAATGCTGCGCTTGGCGCGCGCGCTCGGGGCGGCCCGGCTCGCCACCGGCCACTACGCGCGCGTCAGCGCCGACGCCGAGGGACCGTTGCTGCGGGCGGCAGCCGACCCGGCGAAGGACCAGGCCTACATGCTCGCCCGCCTTACCCCCGAGGAGCTCGCCCGGCTGTGGTTTCCGCTCGGCGGGCTCGCCAAGCCGGCCGTCCGCGAGATCGCGCGCGCGGCCGGGCTGCCGGTGGCCGAGAAGCCCGAGAGCCAGGACCTCTGCTTTCTCGCCGGGACCGCGCGCGAGGCATTCCTTCGCCGTCACGGCGGCCGCCGCGCAGCGGCCGCCGGGGTCGGGACCGAGCGGCCCGGCCCGATCGTGGACCGCTCGGGGGCGGTGCTCGGGCGCCACGGCGGTCATGAGCGCTACACCGTCGGCCAGCGGCGCGGCCTCGGGCTGGCGGCCGATGAGCCGCTCTACGTCCTGGGCAAGGAGCCGGCGGCGAACCGGATCGTCGTCGGGCCGCGGCGGCAGCTCTCGACCGCACGCGTGCACGCGCGCTCCGCGCGCCTCCACCGCCCCGCCGCCACCGTGGACCGAGTCAAGCTTCGGTACCGCTCGGCGCCCGTGGCCTGCCGCGTCGAGGAAGCGCTCGCTGCGGGCGACCACGACCGGCTGACGCTCGCGCTGGAGGCGCCGGTCGACGGCGCCGCCCCGGGCCAGACTGCCTGCCTGATGCGCGGCGACGCGGTGGTCGGCGTGGCGGTCGTCCAGGGGTTCGACCCGGCCGATCAGGACGACCCGGCCGATCCGGCCCCCGCGGCCGATCGCGCCGGCACGGCCGCCGCGGCGCAGGAGGTGCCCGCGCATGCCGGTTGAGACCGTCGAGCTCCGGACGCCGGTCGGCCGCGACTGGGCCGCGGTGGTCCGTCTCGTGCTCGGAGGGATCGGCGATCGTCTGGGCCTTGGGTTCGACGATCTCGACGACCTCCAGCTCGCGGTCGAGCGGCTGCTCGCGGAGGCCGGCTCGCAGGGGTCGGTGCGGCTCACGTTCGAGCTCTCGGCGGGACGTGTGCGGGCGACGGTCGGACCGCTCGCCGAGGGCACCCTCGCCGAGGCGCTCCAGGGCCCCGAGCCGCCGCCCGGCGAGCTGACGCTGCGGCGGATCCTCTCGACGGTGGTCGACTCCTACGGCGTCGACCGCATCGAGGATGCCGGCCTCCACGTGCGACTCGAAAAGACCACCAAGCACGCGGCGTGAGGAGCGACCGATCGACAGGCGCTGGGTCGACGCCGCCAGACACCGACCAGCATCTCCTGCGCCGCTACCACGAGGGCGGCGACCGCGACGCTCGCGAGGCGCTCGTCCAGCGTCACCTGCCGCTGGTACGGGCGCTCGCCCGTCGCTACGCGGGCCGCGGTGAGCCGCTGGAGGACATCGAGCAGGTGGGGGCGATCGGCCTCCTGAAGGCCATCGACCGCTACGAGCTCTCGCGCAACGTCGCGCTGACCACCTACGCGACCCCGAACGTCGTGGGCGAGATCAAGCGCCACTTCCGCGACCGCGGCTGGACGATCCGCATCCCGCGCGGCCTCCAGGAGCTCAACTCGCGGATGTCGGCCACGATCGAGCGCCTGACGTCGAGCCTCGGTAGATCGCCGACGATCGCCGAGATCGGGCGCGAGCTCGGCGCTACGCCGGAGCAGGTGCTCGAGGCGCTCGAGGCCGGCTCGGCCTACGCCCCGATGTCGTTGTCGCCGGCTCCGTCGAGCGACGGCGACCTCGACCCGCTCGAGGCGCTCGGCTCGGAGGATCAGGCGTTCGAGCGCAGCGAGGAGCGCGCCACGCTCGAGCCCGCGCTGCGAGGCCTACCGGACAGGGAGCGCGAGATTCTGCGAAAGCGCTTCGAGGAGGGCCTGACCCAGACTCAGATCGCGGAGCAGATCGGCATCTCGCAGATGCACGTCTCGCGGCTGATCCGCAAGTCCCTCGGGCGCATGCGCGCCGAGCTCACCGAGCGATAGCGAGCGGCGGCACGCGCTCGCTATCGCCGGCGGCTTCTCCCGCGCCGGCGCGGGCACCGAGGACGCGGAGCAGCGCCCTGACTACCGTCGGGTCGAACTGCGTCGCGGCCCCGGCGAGGAGCTCGCCGCGGGCGCGACGCTCGCCGAGCGCGGGACGGTACGCGCGGTCGGACGTCATCACGTCGAACGCGTCGCAGCAGAAGACAATGCGGGCCGAGAGCGGGATGTCATGTCCCGCGAGGCGGTCCGGATAACCGGTCCCGTCCCAGCGCTCGTGGCAGGCGCGAATCGCGCCCGCGATGCCGGTGAGCGATGGGTCGGTGCGCTCCACCAGCCGCTGGCCGTGGACGGTGTGGCGCTCGATCTCCTCACGCTCCCGCGCGCTGAGCGGTCCCGGCTTGTCGAGTAGGGCGGGCGGAGTCTGCACCTTTCCGACGTCGTGCAGGAGCGCGACGAGCTTCACCTCTCGAAGCCCATTCGCGTCGAGGCCGAGCTCGGAGGCCACGGCCTCCGACAGTTCGGCGACCGCGCTCGCGTGGCGAGCCGCGTCGCTCACCGCCGAGTCAGTCAGCGTCCGCGCGATGGCCTCGGTCATGTGATCAGCGCGCGTCGCTCGCGACTCGGCGCAGCTCGTCCACGGCGCCGGTCTCGCGGACGGTGCGATCGCGCTCGGCCCGGTCGGGGCCGGCCATCCGCCGGCGGCTGAGGGCGCGGGTGAGCGCCTCCACCACCCGGGGATCGAACTGCGTTCCCGTTGCGGCCCACAGCTCGCCGATCGCGGCGCTCTCGCTGACGGCCGCGCTGTAGGGGCGGTCGTCGGTCATCGCCTGGAACGCGTTCGAGCAGAAGATGACCCGTGCCGGCAGCGGGATGTCCTCGCCGGCGAGCCGATCCGGGTACCCGCCTCCGTCCCACCGCTCGTGGCAGGAGCGCACGATCGCCGCGATCGGCGCGAAGTGGCGGCCGGCGGACTCGAGCATCGCCTGCGCACGGGCGGGGTGTGTCTTGACGAGCTCGACCTCGTCCGCGCTCAGTCCGCTGGGCTTGTCGAGGATCTCGGTCATCAGCGCCGCCTTGCCGACGTCGTGCAGCAGCGCGGCGATCTGGACCTCCTGGCAGGCGGCTTCCCCGAGCCCGAGCTCGGCGGCCACGTCGCCGGCCAGCTCCGCCACGGGCCGGGCGTGGCTGGCCACGGGCTGACCCGCCGCCTGCACGAGGGCGAGCGCGTAGGACGTCAGCTCCAAGCTGCCCCCCGCATAGAACGAGCAGGTTCGCCGCTCAACCCCGCGCACGCACGCGAGTGCACGATTTGCGCACCTTTGACCTGCAAACCTCCCGCATCGGTGGAGATTCGAGTCGCAGCCGGCTGGTCCTCTGCACGGAAGCTCCACCCGACGGGGGCCATCTAGACTGAAACGGCGTGGACGCCGCGGGCATCAGGGAGGCCTTCCTCGACTACTTCGAGCGGGCCGGACACCGCCGGATGCCCTCCGCCTCCCTGGTCCCGCCGACCTACGACCCGTCCGTCCTGCTCACCACGGCCGGGATGCAGCCGTTCAAGCCGTACTTTCGCGGCGAGGAGCGTTCGCCGGCCAATCGGCTCGCCTCGTGCCAGAAGTGCTTTCGCACGACCGACATCGAGAACGTCGGGTCCACGGCGCGCCACCTGACCTTCTTCGAGATGCTCGGCAACTTCTCGATCGGCGACTACTTCAAGCAGGGCGCTGTCGCCTACGCGTGGGAGCTCGCGACCGCCGGCCTCGGCTTCCCGGCCGAGGCAATTTGGATCACCGTCATGGGCGGCGACGAGGAGCTCGGGCTGGGCCCCGACGAGGAGGCGATCGAGTGCTGGCGCGCCGTGGGCGTCCCCGACGAGCGCATCGTGGGCCTGGGCCGCAAGGACAACTTCTGGCAGGCCGGCCCGAGCGGGCCCTCAGGCCCATGCTCCGAGCTCTATCTGGACCGCGGGCTCGCATTCGGCGCAGAGGACGACCGCCCGGGCGACGACACCGAACGCTTCCTCGAGTTCTGGAACCTGGTCTTCATGCAGTACGAGCTGGGCGAGGACGGCTCCCTGTCCGACCTCCCGCAGCGCAACATCGACACCGGCCTGGGGCTCGACCGCGTGGCGGCGCTGCTCCAGGACGTTCCCTCGGTCTTCGAGACCGATCAGTTTCGACCCGTCGTCGCGTTCGGCGAGGAGCTGTCGGGACGCTCCTACGGCAGCGATGGCGACACGACGCGCGCGCTGCGGATTCTCGCGGACCACGGGCGGGCGATGACGTTCCTGATGGCGGACGGCATCGTGCCCTCGAACGAAGAGCGTGGCTACATCCTGCGCCGCGTGATGCGGCGCGCGATCCAGCAGGGCCGCGTGCTCGACCTCTCCGGCCCCTTCCTCGCGGGTCTCTGCGAACGTGTGATCGAGACGATGGCCGGCGCCTACCCCGAGCTGCGCGCCGAGCGCGACGCGATCGAGCGCTGGGCCGTCGCCGAGGAGGAGGGCTTTCGACGGACGCTCGCGCAGGGCGAGCGCGTTCTCGCCGAGGTCGTGGCGGGCGCTCGCGCGGCCGGGACCTCCTGGGTTGAGCCGGACGAGGCGTTCCGGCTGCACGACACCTACGGCTTCCCCTACGAGATGACCAGGGAGATGCTCGCGGCGGAGGGGCTCGAGGTGGACGACCGCGGCTTCGCGGAGCTGATGGACGAGGCGCGCGCCCGCTCGCGCGCCGGCGGCGCCCGTGCCACCGCCGTCCCCGGCGGCGGTCCGAGCCGCGACGCGGTCCTGCGGTTCGCGCGCGCAGCGGACGCCCAGAGCCGGTTCGTCGGCTACGAGTCGATCGAGGCGGAGACCGTGATCACGGCGCTCGAGCGGGCGGACGGGGTCTACCTCGCGAAGCTATCCGAGAGCCCGTTCTACGCCGAGGGCGGCGGCCAGGTCTCCGACGCCGGCCGGGTCGAGACCGACTCGGGCGCCGCGAGCGTGGCCGACGTCTACCGGCTCGGAGACGACCAAGCGGTCGCGCTCGTGCCCGAGCGCGGCAACCTGCGGCCGGGGGAGCCCGCCCACGCCGCAGTCGATCGGGCGAGCCGCCTCGCGACGATGGCCAACCACACCGCCACGCACCTTCTGCACGCCGCGCTGCGGGAGCGGCTCGGCAAGCACGTTCGTCAGGCCGGCTCCTACGTGGGCCCGGACAAGCTCCGGTTCGACTTCACCCACGGCGCGCGGCTGTCGCCGGACGAGGTCGAGGCGCTCGAGGAGCGCGTCAACGAATGGATCTCCGAGAGCCGGGCCGTCCGCGCCGTGACCACCACCCGGCCCGAGGCGGAGGCGCTGGGCGCGATCGCCCTGTTCGGCGAGAAGTACGGCGACTGGGTTCGGATGGTCGACGTAGACGGGGTCTCACGCGAGCTCTGCGGCGGGACGCACGTGGAGACGACCGCGGAGGTCGGCCTGTTCCACATCGTCCACGAGACCTCGAGCGCGGCGAACGTCCGCCGCATCGAGGCGGTCACGGGGGCCGGAGGAGTCGAGGCCTTCCGCGCCCGAACGCGCGAGCTGCGGGCGCTCGCGGCGCGGCTCAAGGTGCCCGAGCACGAGGTGGTGGCCGCGGTCGAGCGGCTCTCGCAGCAGGTACGCGAGCTCTCAAAACGCGGTCGCGAGACGAGTCGCGAGACGGCCCGCGAGGTCGCCGAGGCGCTTGTCGCGGGCGCGGCGGAGGCCAGCGGCGTCAGGGTCGTGGCCGACGTCGTGGACGCGCCCGACGCGGCGGCCCTGCTCGAGCTGTCAGACCGCGTGCGGCAGGCGCTCGGCGATGCGGCGGTCGTGCTCGGCTGCGCCGTGGACGGGCGCGCCCACCTGGTGGCGAACTTCGGCGAATCCGCCGTGGAGCGCGGCCTCGACGCCGGCGAGGTCGTACGCGAGGCGGCGGGGCTCGTGGGCGGCGGCGGCGGCGGGCGCCCGGCGATGGCGCAGGCCGGCGGCAGGGACCCATCGCACCTGACCGAGGCGGTGGCGGCGGCGCGGGCCCGGATCGAGTCCGGGCTCCGGTGAGGGCGGCCTCGATCGAAGCTGCGACGACTCGTCGACTCGGATCGCTACGGTGATCGCATGAGTCGCGTCCTCGCGCTCGACTACGGACGCGCCCGCGCCGGCTGCGCCGTGTCCGATCCCACGCAGACGCTCGCGAGCCCCCTTGGGGTCGTGACGCGCCCGCCCACGCGGCGCGGACTCGCCGCCATCCGCGAGCTCGTCCGCGACCACGACGTGGAGCGGGTCGTGGTCGGGCTCCCACTGACGCTCGCCGGCGACGAGGGCGCCCAGGCGGCCGAGACGCGCGCCTTCGCCGAGCGGCTCGCCGGCACCGTGCCGGCGCCCGTCGAGCTCCACGACGAGCGCTTCACCACCCGCCAGGCTCAGCGGACCGGCGGATCGGCGGCGGAGGACTCGCGCGCCGCCGCGCATCTGCTCGAGAGCTACCTCGCCCGCGCGAAGTGACCCCACCGCCAGGCTCACCCATGCCGGGCGACCGGCCGGACGACCGGCGCCCTGCGCGGCGCGACCGCGGTCGCCCGTCCGCGTTCGAGGGCGCCCGACCCCAGATCGAGACGACGCGCCGGCTGCTGGCCGAGCGTCGTGCTGCCCAGGCACGCGCCGGCGAGGCCGGCGAAAGCGGGCGGGTCGGGGGCCGCGGTGGGGGTGGTGGGCGCCGGTCGGGCGCCCCCCGCCGGGGCCGGGGACCGGACGACCCCGGCCGCAAGCAGGTCTTTCGACGCCGCCGGATCGCGGCCGCGGTCGCCGCGGGGGTGGTTCTCGTGGGTGCGTGGCTCCTGACGTCGCTGTTCCAGCCCTTTAAGGGCGAGGGTCGGGGGGAGGTAGAGGTGACGGTCCAGAGCGGTTCGGGGATCGGGGAGATCGGGGACCTGCTCGAGCGCGAGGGCGTCATCTCCAGCTCCCTCTTCTTCGAGCTGCGCGCCCGCCTGGCCGGCAGCGGCGAGGACCTGAAGTCGGGGACCTTCACGCTCGCGGAGGACATGAGCTACATCGCCGCGCTGGAGGCACTCGCCAGCGCGCCGGCGCCCACGGACGTCTTCAGCGTGACGGTTCCAGAGGGCCGCGCTCGCAGCGAGGTCGCCCCGATCGTGGACGACGCGGGGCTCGAGGGCGACTACGAGGACGCGAGCGAGTCGTCGAAGAAGCTCGACCCGGCGGAGTACGGGGCGGAGGACGCCGAGACGCTCGAGGGGTTCCTGTTTCCCTCCACCTACGAGCTCAAGCGCAACGCGTCGGCAGAGGATCTCGTCGAAACGCAGCTCGAGACCTTCCAGAAGGAGTTCGAGAAGGTCGACCTGAGCGCCGCCGAGGAGGCGAACCTGACTCCCTACGACGTGCTGATCATCGCCTCGATGGTCGAGCGCGAGGCGATGATCCCCGAGGAGCGCCCGCTCGTGGCCAGCGTGATCTACAACCGGCTGCGAGAGGGGATCCCGCTCGGGATCGACGCCACCACGCGCTTCGAGCTCGACAACTGGACCGAGCCGCTCGTGGAGTCGGACTTCGCGGCGGACACGCCCTACAACACCCGCCTCAACACCGGGCTCCCGCCGGGGCCGATCGGGAGCCCCGGGCGCGATTCGATGGAGGCCGCGGCCAACCCGGAGGAGAGCGACTTCCTCTACTACGTCGTCAAGCCGGGCACCTGCGGCGAGCACGTCTTCACCGAGACCGACGCGGAGTTCCAGGTTGCCGTAGACGAGTACAACACCGCACGCGAGGCCGCCGGCTTCCAGTCGCCGGACGACTGCCCGGAGTAGCGGGCAGCCGCCTAGCCACGCGAGGGGATGCGTGCGCGGGTGCTGGGCGTCGAGGCGATACTCACCCGATGACGCTCGCAGGCGTGCTCGGGTTCCCGGTCGCCCACAGCCGTTCGCCGGCGATGATGGCCGCGGCCTTCGAAGCGCTCGGGCTCGAATGGCGCTACCTAAAGCTGCCCGTGTCGCCCGAGCGCTTCGAGGAGACGGTCCGCGCGTTGCCCGGCTCCGGCTACCGCGGCGCCAACGTCACCGTTCCGCACAAGCTCGCCGCCCTCCGGCTCGCCGACGAGGCGAGTCCGGCGGCGACCGCGATCGGAGCCGCCAACACGCTCTCGTTCGGCGATGGCGCGATCGCCGCGGAGAACACCGACGCCGGGGGGTTGCTCGACGCGCTCGGCGACCCTCCGCGCGGCCTCCGCACGCTGGTGCTCGGCGCCGGCGGCGCCGGGCGGGCGGTCGCGTGGGCCCTGCGGGAGGCGGGCGCGGCGGAGGTCTCTGTCTGGAATCGGACGCCCGATCGCGCGCTGGAGCTCGCGCGCGATCTCGGCGTCCGAGCGCTATCGGCACCCGAGCCCGCCGATCTGCTCGTCAACGCGACGGTGGTCGGACTCGACCCGGTGCTCGATCGCGGCGCGGCGCTCGCCCAGCTCGGGCTCGACCGCATCGACCCGCCGGCGACCGTGGTGGACCTGGTCTACGGCGACGGCGTGACGCCGGTCGCGGCGTGGGCGGGGGCTGCCGGCGGCAGGGTGGTCGAGGGGATCGAGGTGCTGGTGCGCCAAGGCGCGCGCAGCCTGGAGCTCTGGACCGCCCTAGCCGCGCCGCTCGATGCGATGCGCGCGGGGGCCCGCGGCGAAGGCAGCGAGCGCGAGCGCCAGCCGGCCGGGCCCTCCTAGCCACCGGACGGCGTCGCGGTGGCGGACGGGTCGCCCGACACCACCGCGAGCGTGCCGACCCGCCGCTCGCCGCCCTCGACCGGCGCGTAGAGGACGTCGAACTCGCCCGTGCTGTCCGTGAAGAGGTCGAAGACGGCGGGCGTCCCCGGCCCGACCGACTCGACGAGGCCGAGGCCGTCGAGCGAGACCTGGCCGGGGTCGCGGGAAGTGACGGTCACGATCACGCGCTCGCCGCTGCCCGCTGTCTTGGTCGGCGGCTCGGCGGGTATGGAGCTCTCCCGGCGTTCCGCGCCGTCAGCAGGCTGCCCCGCCGAGTTTGCCGAGAACGCGATCTCGACCGCGGCGTCGTCGGCCGAGCCGGCGCCGGCTGTTTGAGGTTCACCGCTCTCGACACCCTCGCGCGGCGACTCCGGCGCCGGCACGAGCGATGCGGCGGCAGCGGTCACCAGCAGGCCGATGCCGAACAGCAGGAGGATGCGGCGCCCTTGCAACCCGAAGCAATGTAGCCGGGGCACCGACGCGGGGGCGATCGAGCGCCGGCCCGCGCTTCACCCCGTGTGTTCCACGAACTGCTCTCGGTGCCCTTCCTCGCCCTGCTCGTCGCCGCCGCGGCGATCGACTTCAAGCTACGGATCGTGCCGAACCGGCTCGTCGCGCCCGCGGCGCTTTGGGCGGTGGCGGCGACCGCGGTCCTGGCGCCGGCCGAGGTCGCTGGCCGGATGCTGGCAGGCGCTCTAGCGTTCGCAGCCATGCTCATTCCGGCTCTGGTGCGGCCAGGGGCGCTCGGGATGGGTGACGTCAAGCTCGCCGGAACGATGGGCCTCTATCTCGGCGCGTCGGTGATCCCGGCGCTGATGGCCGCGTTCCTCGCCGGCTCGGTGGCTGGAGCGGCGGTGCTCGTCCGGCAGGGTCGCTCCGCTCGCCACGCGGCGCTCCCGTTCGCGCCGTTCCTGGGGCTCGGTGGGATCGTGGGCCTGGCGTGGGGCCCCGAGCTGATCGCGCTCTATCTCGGCCGCCTCCGGTGACCGCCGTCGCCGCGCCGGCTGGCGTCACCCCGCAAGTAGGGTTCGAACGGCGATGGCGCTGCGCTTCACGACAGCCGGGGAGTCCCACGGACCGGCCCTGGTGGCCGTGCTCGAGGGGCTGCCGGCCGGGCTCGCGCTGTCCCCCGAGGACATCGATGGCGACCTCGCGAGGCGTCAGCTCGGCCACGGCCGCGGCGGTCGGATGAAGATCGAGTCGGACCGCGCCGAGGTCACTGGCGGCCTGCGCCATGGCCGCACGCTCGGCAGCCCGGTCGCGCTGAGAATCCAGAACCGCGACTACGCCAACTGGGAGGAGCGGATGAACCCGTGGCCGGTGGTCGCGGACGTCGAGGAGGTGCACCTGCCACGCCCCGGTCACGCCGACCTGGCGGGCGTGCAGAAGTTCGGCTTCCAGGACGTGCGCAACGTGCTGGAGCGCGCCAGCGCGCGCGAGACGGCGGCGCGTGTCGCCTGCGGCGCGCTCGCTAAGGCATTCCTCCGCGAGCTGGGCGTGGCCGTCGCGAGCCACGTGCTGCGGATCGGCTCGGTCGAGGCGCCGGAGCGCGACCGCCTCGGGCCCGCGGACTTCGCCGCGGTGGACGGGTCGCCGGTGCGCTGCCTCGACGCCGAGGCGAGCGCGGCGATGGTCGCCGAGATCGACACCGCCCGAAAGGCCAACGAGTCGCTCGGAGGGATCTACGAGGCGATCGCCTTCGGCGTCGTGCCGGGCCTCGGCTCGCACGTCTCCTGGGAGGAGCGCCTCGACGGGCGCCTGGCGCAGGCGGTGATGTCGATCCAGGCGATGAAGGGGGTGGGGATCGGCGACGGCTTCGAGCTCGCCGGCCGTGTCGGCTCCCAGGCCCACGACGAGATCTTCTTCGCCGAGGACCGCGGCTTCTTCCGCGAGACCAACCGCGCCGGCGGCCTCGAGGGCGGTATGACCACGGGCGATCCGCTCGTCGTCCGTGGCGCGATGAAGCCCCTGCCCACGCTGACCAAGCCACTCCGCTCGGTGGACATCGCCACCCGCGAGCCCGCCCAGGCGCTGCGCGAGCGCACCGACTCGTGCACCGTGCCGGCCGCGGCGGTGGTGGCGGAGGCGATGGTCGCGCTGGTCGTGGCATCGGCCTACCGCGACAAGTTCGGAGGCGACCACATCGGCGACGTGGCCAAGGCCGTCGGAGCTTACGAGGAGCGCATCGGATGGAGGCGGTAGCACGGTCGGAATCCGACGCGGGCGCCGGGCACGATTCGACCGGCGAGCGCGCGCTCGTGTTCGTCGGCTTCATGGGCGCCGGCAAGTCCAGCGCAGCGCGCGCGGCGGCGGCCGAGCTGGAAGCCGAGGTACTCGACTCCGACAGCGAGCTCGAGCGCGAGCTCGGCGAGTCGCTCGAGTCGTTCTTCGACCGCGAGGGTGAGGCCGCGTTCCGCGAGCGCGAGGAAGCCGTGGCCACGCGGGTACTCGAGCGCCCCGGCCTGCGCGTGGCGGCGCTCGGCGGCGGGACGCTTCAGTCGGAGGCGGTGCGCAGGGCGCTCGAGCGCCACGTCGTGGTGTACCTCGACATCGAGACCGAGGAGGCGTGGCGGCGCGCGTCGCGCAAGGGCCGCCCGCTGGCGCGTGAGCGCGAGCGCTTCGAGGGCCTCCACCGCGAGCGCCGGTCGCTCTATGAGTCGGTCGCGGACGCGTTCCTCCCTCCGGGCGAGCGCGACGTCGCGCGGCGCGCGCTCCCGTCGATCATCCGGCTCCGCGCCGCGGACCGGCGCGCCGGCATGCGGCTGGTGTGGGCGCACGCCGTCTCGGGCGACTACCCGGTCTTCATCGCGCGCGGCCTCCTCGCGAGCGGCTTCTTCGAGCCCCGCGACAGGCGCCGCTTCCTCGTCACCGACCGCGAGGTCGTGCGGCTGCATGGCGACGTCGCCGAGGCGCTGGAGGACGTCGGACGCTCGACCCTCCCTCCGGGCGAGGCCGAGAAGCGACTCGGACGGGCGGAGGAGGTGCTGCGCGACATGGCGAGCGCCGGGGTGGAGCGCGGAGACCTCTTGGTGGCCCTCGGCGGCGGCGTCGCGGGCGACCTCGCCGGCTTCTGCGCCGCGGTCTACCAGCGCGGGATCGCCTGGGTCGGCGCTCCGACCACGCTCGTCGCCCAGGTGGACTCCGCCTACGGCGGCAAGACCGGGGTGGACCTGCCCGAGGGCAAGAACTACGCCGGCGCCTACCACCAGCCGGTCGCGGTCCTCGTCGACCCGACCATGCTCGAGACCCTTCCGGAGCGGGAGCGCGCCGCCGGCTACGCCGAGGTCTTGAAGACCGCGCTGATCGCCGGCGGCGACCTGTGGGCGCGCGTCCGCCGCGGGGGCGTGCCCGACGACGACGTGGTGCTCGGCTGCCTGCGGACGAAGCTCGCCGTGGTTGCGCAGGACGAGCGCGACGAGGGCGGCCGCCAGGTCCTGAACCTCGGGCACACGGTCGCGCATGCGCTCGAGACCGCCACTGGCTACGCTCGGCTGCGCCACGGCGAGGCGGTGGGCATCGGACTCCTGTGCGCGCTGCGGCTCTCGGGGCGCGAGTCGGTGAGGGCCGAGGTCGCCGAGCTGCTTGCCTCGGCGGACCTGCCGCTGAGAGTCGAGGGGGTCGACGCCGATGCCGTGGTGGAGCTGATCGGCCGCGACAAGAAGCGACGCGGCGGGCCGGTGCAGTTCGTGCTGCTCGAGTCTCCGGGGGCCGTCACGCCCGGACACGAGCTGCGCGACGCCGACGTGCGCGCGGCGGTGTCCGAGGTGGTCGGTCCGTGAGCCGGGTCGAGGTCCTGCACGGCGTGAACCTCGACACGCTGGGAAGCCGAGACCCCGCGATCTACGGAAGCTTCACTCTCCTCGAGCTCGAGGCCCGGGTGAAGGGGTTCGGCGACGACCTCGGTCTGGAGACCGCCTTCGCACAGACGAACCACGAGGGCGAGTACTGCGAGCTGATCCACGGCGCACGTGAGGGCGCACGAGGCCTCGTGCTCAACCCGGGCGCCTGGACGCACTACTCGTACGCGATCCGCGACGCGCTCGAGGTCGCGGGCCTGCCCGCCGTGGAGGTGCACATCTCGCGCGTGGACGACCGCGAGGAGTGGCGCCGGCGCTCGGTGATCGCGGACCTCTGCGTCGGGCGGGTGCAGGGCAAGGGCGCCGACGGTTACCGAGAGGCGCTCGAGATCCTGCACGGGGCGCTCGGGCAATGAGCGCTCCGGACCGCGCCGACCGCCTCGCGGAGCGCCTGCGCGAGCGCGAGCTCGACGCGCTGCTCGTGACGAACCTGGTGAACATCCGCTACCTGACCGGGTTCACCGGCACCAACGCGCTCTGCCTGGTCGGCGATGGGCTGCGCGCCTTCATCACGGACTTCCGCTACGTGGAGCAGGCCGACCGCGAGGTGAGCGGCTTCGACCGTGCGCAGGGCGAGCGCGACATGCTCGGCGACGTGCGCGACCTGCTTGCCGGGGCGGGCGCGGGCCGCGTCGGCTTCGAGGACCACGACATGAGCGTCCACCGGCACGGGCGCCTGCGCGCGGCGCTTCCCGACTCCGTGGAGCTCGAGCCGGCCGGCCGGGTCGTCGAGCGGCTTCGCGAGGTCAAGGACGAGGACGAGGTCGCGGCGATTCGGGCGGCGGCCGAGCTTGCCACGGAGGTCCTGGAGCAGCTTCGCGAGGAGGGCTTCCGCGGCCGTACTGAAGCCGCGGTCGCGCATGACTTCGAGGCCCAGATGCGCGCACGCGGAGCGGAGCCGGCGTTCCCCACGATCGTCGCTGCGGGCCGCAGCGGAGCGCTCCCGCACGCCACCCCGGGCGACGCGGCGGTGCTGCCGGGCTCCCTCGTGGTGGTGGACTTCGGCTGCCTGCTCGACGGCTACTGCTCCGACTGCACGCGCACGCTCGCGAGCGGCGAGCCGCCCGACGAGGCGATCGTCGTCTACGAGCTCGTGCTCCGCGCCCAGGAGCTGGCGCTCGACGCGGTGCGCGCCGGCGCCGGATGCCGCGAGGTCGACGCTATCGCGCGCGGGGTCATCGCCGAGGCGGGATACGGCGACCGCTTCGGGCACGGCCTCGGGCACGGCGTCGGGCTCGAGGTGCACGAGGGGCCGCGGCTGACCCAGTCCGCCGAGGAGTCGGAGCGGCTCGAGGCGGGGAACGTCGTGTCCGTCGAGCCCGGCGTGTACCTGCCTGGCGAGCTGGGCGTCCGCATCGAGGATCTCGTGATGGTCCGCGACACGGGGCCGGAGGTGCTCACCTCCTTTCCGAAGACGCTGACGATCGTCGAGTAAGCGCGCGAGCGGAGAACTTGCCCCGTATGCGAACATGTGTTCGCGATGGTGGTGTGCCTGCTGATCCCCCGCATCGCCCTGCTGGGAGCGCTGGGGGAGCGGCGGGCGCTCGTGTCCGAGCCCGTCGCGCTGGCGCCGGAGACGGGGCGCGAGCAGCGCGTGGGGGAGGCCTCCGCCGCGGCGGAGGCGCTCGGCGTCGCGCCCGGGATGGGCCTCGGCGAGGCGTTGACTCGCTGCCCGGAGCTCCGGCTCGTCCCGCCCGACCCCGAGCACGTGCGGACGCTGTGGACGCAGGCGCTCGACCGGCTCGAGGGGATCGGGGCGAGCGTGGAGTCGGACCGCCCGGGCGCTGCGTTCTTCAGCGCCGACGGATTGCGCCGCGTCCACGGCGGGCACCTGGAAGACGTGCTCGCCGCCGCCCGGCGCTCCTTTCGCCGTCCCGTCTCGCCGCTCGCCGCGAGCGCACGGATCGGCGCCGGTCCGAGCCGCTTCGTCGCCTGCGTGGCGGCCACCCGCGCGCGGCCGGGGCGTCGGCGTGGAGGGGGGCAAGACGGCGCTCCGCGCGAGCGACGATCGGAGGTGGTGGTGCCCGCTCGCTCGGCGCGAGCGTTCCTGGCACCGATGCCGGTGTCTCTGCTTCGCTCCCGGCCGGAGCTCGACTGGATGTGCGACCTGCTCGAGCGGCTCGGGATCCGCACGCTCGGCGAGCTCGCCGACCTGTCCTCGGCCGCCGTGGTCGAGCGTTTCGGCCACCCGGGGCTGCTCGCGCTCGACCTGGCGCAGGGACGCGACACCCCGCTCGACCCGCGGCGCCCACCCGAGCCGGTGGTGGAGCGGATCGCCCTGCCCGACGCGACCTCCGGCCCCCAACTCGAGCGCGCGCTCGAGTTGCTCATCGCCCGCGTGGTTGCTCGCCGCGAGCGCCGCGGACGCACGCTGCGCTCGCTGGCCGTCTCCGCCCGTTTCGTGGAGGGCGGCACATGGCGCAAGCGCGTGACGCTGCGGCGGGCGAGCGCCGACCCCGACCGCCTCCGCCTCGCGCTCGCGTCTCGGCTCGCCGAGCTTCCGGCGCCCGCCGAGACGCTCGGGCTCGAGGTGGAGGCCTTCGGCCCGCCGGCCCACGACCAGCGACGGCTCGTGGAGGAGGTGGACCCGCGCGAGGCGCGCCGGGCGCGCCTCGGCGAGGCGGTCCGCCAGGTGCGTCGGGCGGCGGGGGAGGGGGCGGCGCTGCGCGTCATGGAGGTGGACCCCGACTCGCGCCTGCCCGAGCGCCGCTCCGTTCTCGCCCCCTTCCCGGTGGACGAGGAGCGGCGCTGAGCGGCCTCACCCGACTTGGCGAGCCGCGACCCGCCGCGGTACGCGCCGGTCCCGGCGGGGCGCCGGTGGCGCTCGACCGCGCGGCGGTCGAAGCCGTGGTCGAGGACTGGGTCGTGGAGGACCGCTGGTGGACGGGCCGCCCGCTCCGCCGCCGCTACTTCGAGCTGGTGCTCGAGGGCGGGCACAACGCGGTCGTCTTCCGCGACCTGACCGACGGCCGCTGGTATGTGCAGCGGGGGTGACGGGAACGCAGCGGGGGTGACGGGAACGCTCGCTGAGCCCTCGGCCATACCTGGGCTCTCCAACCGCCGTATAGCGGCGGAGAAACGGCCCAGGGTTCTTCCTACTTGCCATGGTGCGCCCCGAAGGTGCACGAGCGAGCATCCCGCGCCCACACCTGTGTTATCTGATCGTCACGAAGCGCTCCACTCGTGTTGAGCGGCGTGGGAAGACGAACGAACGACTGAGCTTCAGATCGCGAGGCCCGACGCGGCTGAGAGATCTATCGCACTGCGGAGGACCACCGCGACGAGAGCCGGTCTTGCAAGCGCTCTTAGCGGCTCTGGACCGACTCGAGGGCGAGGCTACGTTTCCAGCTACTAGCCGGCCTCGTAGCGCGAAGCTCCGGCGGCGTATGCGAACATGTGTTCCCCATGGCGTACGTCGAGCTCCACTGCCACTCCGCGTTCTCCCTGCTCGACGGGGCCTCGCACCCGGTTGAGCTCGCCGCTGCGGCCGCCGAGCAGGGCCACGCGGCGCTCGCGCTGACTGACCACGACTCACTCGGCGGCGTCATGGAAATGGCCCAGGCCGCCGGGCCGCTCGGCGTGCGCACGATCACCGGCGCGGAGGTCACGCTCGCGGACGGCTCACACCTGACCCTCCTGTGCGAGAACCGGACCGGTTACCGCAACCTCTGCCGGCTGATCACGCTGGCCCACTCAGGGACCCGAGGCGAGGCGCCCCAGCCCGCCGGCGAGAGCCGCGGCGCTGCTCGGGCGGGTGGTGACGGCGGAGACCTCGGGCGAGGGCGTTTCCAGCCCGAGCCCGAGGGCTCTGCCGGAGGCAGGACCCGCCCGCTGGTACGCCCCGCCCAGGTAACGCTCGAGCAAATCGAGCGCCACGCCGAGGGGCTCGTCTGCCTATCGGGTTGCGCGGAGCGAGGCGCGCTCGCCGCGTGCGTAGCGGACGGCCGGCACGTCGAGGCGGCGGCGGTCGGAAGGCGCCTCAAAGCCGCCTTCGGTCCCGACCGCTTCCGGGTCGAGCTCCAGCGGCCGTTCGCCCGCCACGATCGGCGGCGAAACCGCGCGCTCGCGTCGCTAGCCGAGCGGCTCGGGGTCGCGACGGTCGCCACCGGCAACGTGCATGCCCACGACCGCTCGCGCGTGCCGCTCCAGGATGCGCTCGTGGCCGTCCGGCTCGGCACCACACTCGACGAGTCGGAGGCGCGGCGGCGCGGCAACGGCTCGCACGTGCTCGCACCGCCCGAGGCGATGGCCGAGCGCTTCACAGATCATCCCGAGGCGGTCCACGAGTCGGGACGGCTCGCGGAGCGCCTCACCTTCGACGTCACGCGCGACCTGGGCTATCGCTATCCCGGCGCCGAGGACGGGACGGCCGACCGCCGCCTCGCCGAGATCTGCCGCGCCGAGGCGGCAGAACGCTACGCCGGGCGCCAAAGCCGCGAGCAGGCCGAGCGGCGGCTCGAGGAGGAGCTCGCGATCATCCGCTCGCTCGGGCTGGCCGGCTTCTTCCTGCTGCACCGGGACATGCTCGAGCTGGCGCGCGAGGTGGCGTGCCAGGTTCGCGGCCGCGACGCCGCTCGAGCGGTGCTCCCGCCGGGACGGGGGAGGGGGTCGAGCGTGTCCTCGATCGTCTGTTACCTGACCGGCCTCTCGCACGTCGACCCGATCGAGAAGGGACTCTTTCTCGAGCGCTTTCTCAACGAGGAGCTGACGGCGCTGCCGGACATCGACCTCGACTTCCCGCGCGACATCCGCGAGGAGCTGATCCCGCGCGTGCACCGGCGCTTCGGCCGCGACCGGTCGGCGCTCGTCGCCGCCTACTCGACCTACCGCGTCCGCGGCGCCATCCGCGACCTCGGCGAGGCGCTCGGGCTGCCGCCGGGAGAGGTGGAGCGCGCCGCCCGGGCCGCCGACCCGTGGGAGGTCGGGCGCGCCGCGCGAGACATCGCCCAGGCGGTGGGCGAGCGGCGGGCGGTCTCACCGCGGTGCCGGGCGCTCGTGCGGCTGGTCGAGGACGTCTACGGGCTCCCGCGCCACGCGAGCCAGCACCCGGGCGGGATGGTGGTCTCCACCGAGCCGCTCGTGGACATGTGCCCGATCCAGCCCGCCGCGATGGAGGGCCGCCAGGTGGTGCAGTGGGACAAGGACTCCTGCGCCGACGCCGGGTTTCTGAAGATCGACCTCCTCGGTCTCGGGATGCTGTCGGCGGTCGAGGACTGCGTCTCGCGGGTCGCCCGCGCGCGTGGCGAGCGGATCGACCTCTCACGCATCCCGCTCGACGACCCCGACGTCTACGCCGAGATCCAGGCGGCCGAGACGATGGGCGTCTTCCAGATCGAGAGCCGGGCGCAGATGCAGATGCTCGTTCGCACCCGCCCGGAGACGCTCGACGACCTGACCGTGCAGGTCGCGCTGGTTCGGCCGGGACCGATCCAGGGCGGTGCCGTGCACCCCTACATCGAGCGCCGCAAGGCGCTGCGCGCCGATCCCGGCTACGAGGTGCCCTACGAGCACCCGTCGCTCGAGCCGGTGCTGCGCGACACGCTGGGAGCGATCGTCTTCCAGGACCAGGTGCTGGAGGTGGCGATGGCGTTCGCGGGCTTTTCGCCGAGCGAGGCCGAGGGCCTGCGGCGCGCGATGAGCCGCAAGCGCTCGGAGGCCGCGATGCGCTCCTACGAGCAGAAGTTCCTCGACGGAGCGATGGCGCGCGGCGTCACGCGCGGGACCGCCGAGCGGGTCTACGCGCAGATCGTGGGCTTTTCGGGCTTCGGCTTTCCCAAGGCTCACTCGGCGGCCTTTGGCCTGCTGGCCTACCAGTCGACCTGGCTGCGCGTCCACTACGGGCCGGAGTTCCTGTGCGCGTTGCTGAACGAGCAGCCGATGGGCTTCTACCCGCCCGACGTGCTGGTCCACGAGACGCAGCGGCGGGGCATCCCGGTGCTGCCGCCGTGCGTGCTGTCGTCGGCTGCCGAGTGCACCGTGGAGCCCAGGCGCGCGGGTCCTGCCTCCGGCAGAGCCTTCGGACTCGGGCTTGAAACGCCCTCGTCCGAAGTCTCCGCCGTCACCACCCGCGCGAGGGGCGTACCGGCTGACGGCCTTAACTCGCAGCTCGCCGTTCGCATGGGCCTGGGGTATGTGGTGGGGGTCAAAGAGGTGGACGTGCGCGAGGTCGTCGCCGAGCGCGAGCGTGGCGGGCCGTTTCGCACCGTCTCGGACCTCGCGGCGCGCTGTGCCACCCAGCGCGACACGCTCGAGCGGCTTGCCTGGGCCGGGGCGTGCGAGGGGCTGGTGGAGAACGCAGGCCCGGTTGCCCGCCGAACGACTCTGTGGCAGCTCGGCGTCTCGGCACCCGGCGCCCGGGTGGCTGGAGGGACTCAGCTCGCGCTGCCGCTCGAGCCGGCCGATGCTCCGCCGCTTCGCGAGCTGTCGCCCTGGGAGCGGATGCTCGCCGACTACGGCTCCACCCACGTCACGCTGCGCGAGCACCCGCTCGAGCTGATGCGGCCGACGTTCGCCGAGGGCGTTCGCTCGAGCGCCGACCTGGAGCGGACGCGGCACGGGACCGGCGTGCGGGTCGCGGGGCTCGTGGTCGCCCGCCAGCGGCCGGCGACCGCCAACGGCGTGACCTTCATCCTGCTCGAGGACGAGCACGGCACGATCAACCTGATCGTGCCGCCGCCGGTCTTCGAGCGCTGCCGGGCGGCGATCCGTACCGAGCCGATCGTGATGGTCGATGGACGGCTCGAGCGGCGCGAGGGGACGATGAACGTCGTGGTCTCCGACCTGTGGCGCCTCGAGCGGCCCGATCAGCCGCTCGGCGAGGTGCGCCACATCGAGCCGGGACGCGCCTGGAGCACCGACGAGCGCGGGATCGACGAGATCCGCGACGGCGCCGCGACCGCCGACATGGACACGCGCGAGCTGAGTGCGGTCGCGCCGGTCGGGCACAGCTTCGGGCGGCGCGGCCGGTGATGGTGACCGGTCTGCTTCCTCGCAGACGGACCCGATCGCCTCCGTCAGACAACGGGTACGGTCAGCGACTATCCCTCTGCCGATGACGATGATGGTTCAAAAACTTCTCCGCCTCCGGGGCGATGAGGACTGGGCGGCGTGGGGAGACAGGTGGGAGTCTCACGTCGCTGTTATCTGTGAGCTCGATTTCGTCACCGGGCATTACGGACCGCCTGAGTGGCTGCGGGACCGCACACCTCGTCAGCTTGATTGGGGGGCGCGGCTCTGGGAGCTTTCGAAGGACGAGCTCCGCCGCCTAATCGAGCCTCGGCCTGACTACGCCGATATTCGTGACGACTGGGACCGACCGTTTCGTGAGCGAAGGCAACGACAGGACTATCTTCTCGACTCGCTTCCAGAGCACGGCCGGTACGGGGTTGTCTGGATGGAGCTCTACTAGCTGCCGGCGCGCGGGATCGGTACCCATGCGCTTTGCCGCCTGAGCGAATGAGCTCAACCTCACCGGAGGGCCGCGACCACTGGCTCATGCCAAAGGAAGGGCTCGAGGTCAAGGGCTCGGATGAGCTGATGCACGGGGTCACGGTCGAGGATTTCTGGCTCTGGGGTTTCAGCGACCTGCGGATGAACATCGTCCGCGGCGTGCTCGCCGAGTTCCTGGTCTTCAAGGCGGTGTGCGCGACGGTGCCTGAGACGCGGTCCGTCTGGGACAACTTCGACGTCAAGTCACCGGAGGACATCAAAATAGAGGTGAAGTCCTCCGGCTACTGCCAGAGCTGGCCGCAACGCGAACCTTCAAAGATCGGGTTCAGCGGGCTCACCGGATTGCGGTGGGATCCCGACGAAGGCTGGAGCAAGGAACGCGAGGTTCGTGCCGACGTCTTCGTCTTCGCGGTGCAGACGTGCAAGGACCCGGCTAAGTACGAGCCGCTGAACGTGGAGCAGTGGGAGTTCTACGTGGTGACGGGAGACGAGATTCGAGACCGCGATACTCGTGCTGTCGGAGTGGAGTTCCTTCGGGAGCAAGCGAGTGGCCCGAAACGGTACGAGGAGCTCAGACAGGCGATCCTGGCTGCAGACGCGCGCCGACCTCACCGCGGCAGCGAGAGCGCACGCGGTTCACGGCGCAGGTAGAGAGCTCCGGTCAGCCCCGCTGCGCGCCGGGCCGATGCCATGAGACACCCTCGAAGCGTCCGAAGTCGGCGTCGAATGAGACCACCTCCGCGCCGTGCTCGAGCGCGAGCGCGGCCAGGTGCGCGTCGCTCACCAGGTTCGCCGCGGTGCCGTGGGGGTCGAGTAGCCCGTGCAGCAGGGCGAGATGCCGCTCGGTGGGGTGGACCGCAACCGCCGGTGGCTGCGCCAGCCAGAGCTCCACGATTCGGACCGCCTCGGCGAGCGCCAGGGGGCGATCGAAGAGTCCGCCTCGGGTGCCGAGCCGCAGGAACGCGAGCAGGACCACCCACGCAAACCCGATCCCCTCCTGGCCGCTCAGCGCGTCGTCGAGCCAGTCTCGCGCGGCGGCGTGGTGGGGCGCGTCCTCGTTGACCGCGTACAGAAGGACGTTCGCGTCGACGAGCTTCACTTGCGGGTGGCAAGCCGCCTGATCAGCTCGTCGTCCTCGAGGTCCGCGGCGAGTCGCAACGCCTTGTCCCAGCGCACGGCCGGGTCGAAGCCCAACCGGAACGTCGGCGTTCGGAACGGCGACCGCTCGCCCGGCGCCAGGCCGGCACGGATCGCGTGGTTGACGGCGTCCTTGAAGCCGATGCCGCGCTCGCGCATGAGGCGCTTCACGAGGGCATCGACATCCGCGTCGAGCGTGACGGTGGTGCGCACTGTGTGCATCGTAGCATCATATAGAGTGATGCTTTGATGACTCACCGGCTCGACTCGCCCCGGAGCCGGTCGCTCGGGGGGCTCGCCGCTACGGTCTTGCCCGTGGCCGGCCGCATCGTCGTTGGCACCTCGAGCTGGGCCGACCCCGGCTTCGTCGAGGACTGGTACCCCGAGGGCATGCCGGCGCGCGAGAGGCTGCCCTGGTACGCCGAGCGCTTCGAGGCCGTCGAGGTCAACGCCACGTTCTACGCTGTGCCCGCGGAGGCGACGGTGGTGCGCTGGGTCGAGGCCACGCCGGAGAACTTCAGCTTCGACGTCAAGCTCCACCGCCTGCTCTCGCGCCACTCCGCCGGCCCGGACTCGCTGCCGAAGGCCCTGCGCGACGAGGTGGAGACCAACGAGCGCGGCCGGGTGCGGCTCACGCCCGAGCTGGAGGCCGAGGTGCTCGACCGGACGATCGCCGCGCTCGCGCCGCTCGAGAAGACCGGGAAGCTGAGCTCGCTGCTGCTCCAGCTGACCCCGTCGTTCTCGCCGGGCCGCCACTCGCTCGACGAGCTGTCGCCGCTGATCGAGCGCGCGGCCCCGCGACGCGTGGCGGTCGAGCTCCGTCACCGTGGCTGGATGGAGGGCAAGCGCGCCGAGGAGACGCTGCGCTTCCTGTCCGAGGCCGGCGCGGTCTACGTGGCGGTCGACGCCCCGCTCGAGGAGCACGTGCCGATCATGCCGACGATCGACGCCGTGACCCGCGACGACCTCGCCTATTTGCGCGCGCACGGGCGAGACGCGAGCGGCTACCTGACCGGCAAGACCGTGGCGGAGCGCTTCGGGTGGCGCTACGCGGACGGCGAGCTCGAGGAGATCGCGCGTCGCACGCGTACGCTGGCCGAGGACGCGGACGAGGTGCGCATGATGTTCAACAACAACCGCTCGGACGACGCTCCGACCGCGGCGCAGCGCTTCCGCCAGCTCCTCGGCCAGGACCCCGGGCCGCCCCCGACCGACCCCCAGCAACGGCTGATCGAGTGATCCCTCGCCTCCCCTCGGCGCGGCCGTCAAGATAGGAGGCGATGACCGCGCGCATCGCCACCGGTCTCGGAGCGAGCGACCACGGGGTCGACTCGTTCGCCGAGGCGACCGCGCAGGCCGCCGAGGGTCTCGACGGCGGCGCCGCGGACCTCGTGGCCGTGTTCGTCGGGGCGCCGAACCTCGCCCACGTCGAGGAGGGCGTCGAGGTCGTCCGCGATCGCCTCGCGCCGCGCACACTGGTCGGTTGCGGGGCGCAGGGAGTCGTGGGCGCAGGACGAGAGCTCGAGGGCGGCGGCGTGGCCGTCTGGGCCGCGTCGCTCCCGGATGCCCGGTTGGACGGCTTTCACCTGGAGGCCACCTCGGCCGGCGAGTCGGCTGTGGCGGTGTCGGGTCTGCCTGACCTCGACGAGACCCAGGCCGTGATCATGCTTGTCGATCCGTACACCTTCCCGATCGAGCCGCTGCTCGCCCAGATCGCCGAGGACCACCCCGGGCTTCCGGTCATCGGCGGACTGGCGAGCGCCGGTGGCGGCCCCGGCCTGACGGCGCTGCTCTCCGACGGCGAGGTCGCGCGTCAGGGAGCGGTCGGCGTCGCGATGGCCGGGGTGGACGTGCGCCCGTGCGTCTCACAGGGCGCGCGGCCGCTCGGCCCCGAGATGGTGGTAACTGCCGCCGAGGGCAACGTCATCCACGAGCTCGCGAGCCAGCCGGCGCTCGAGCGGCTCAAGCAGGCGATCACGGACCTCGGTCCCGACGAGCGCTCGCTCGCGGCGCGCGGGCTGCTGCTCGGGATCGTGGTCGACGAGAACAAGCCGGAGTACGAGCGCGGGGACTTCCTGATCAGGGGGCTGCTCGGGATCGACGAGGAGGAGCAGAGCGTGCGCGTCGGGGAGCGGGTGCGCGTGGGCCAGACCGTGCGGATGCAGGTCCGCGACGGAGCGTCCGCGGACGAGGACCTGCGCGAGGCGCTCGACCGCCAGCTTCGCGGCGGCGCGAGCCCGCCCGCGGGGGCGCTGCTGTTCACCTGCAACGGCCGCGGCTCGCACATGTTCGGCGAGCCCGACCACGACGCCGCCGCGCTCGACCGCGCCTTCGCGGGCGCGCCCGCCGCCGGCTTCTTCTGCGCGGGCGAGATCGGT
>Ga0136615_10000023_pt1 | contig 54914 bp, 60 predicted proteins | sample AntDrymUQ2882206_2_FD_106647 | JGI IMG/M metagenome (GOLD analysis project Ga0136615, IMG submission 106647) | Polar desert sand microbial communities from Dry Valleys, Antarctica - metaG UQ288 (22.06) | ecosystem: Environmental > Terrestrial > Soil > Desert | place: Antarctica: Dry Valley... | reverse complement strand
CGGCGCCGGCGCCGGCGCCGGCGCCGGCGGCGGCGCGCCGGCAGCCGGGACCGCCCGCGAGCAGGCGCGCGCGGTGCTCGCCCAGCGGCGCTTTCAGCGCACGAAGGTCCCGTCGCTGCTGCACGACGTCCGCGAGCGCATCGGCGAGACGCTGCGCTCGCTCGGACGGCCTTTCGCGTCGGCCTTCAACTGGCTCGCCAGTCGGTTGCCCGGCGGTCCGCCCGTGCTGTGGGCGCTGCTGGCCACCCTCGTGCTGGCGACGGCGGCGCTGCTCGCCACGCGCGCCGGAGCGCAGCGCGAGGAGGACGAGGCTCGCGTGGCCGTGGCCGCGGCCGGCGACGGCGAGGCGCGCATGACGGCGGCGCGGCTGCACGAAGAGGCCGAGCGCGCCGAGCGCCGCGGCGCGCTCGAAGAGGCACTGCGCCTGCGCTTCCGCGCCGGCCTCGTCGAGCTCGACGATCGCGAGCTCATCGAGCTGCGCCCCGCGCTGACGAACCGCGAGCTGCTCGGCGCCGTGCCGTCGCCGACGCTCGCCGAGCTCGTCGACGGCTTCGAGGCCGTCGCCTACGGCGGCCGGCCGGCCGACCCTGACGACCTGCGCAGCGCCCGCGACGGGTGGCCGCGCGTTCCCGCGGAGGTGGACAGGCGATGAGGCGGATGCTGCCGCGCAACCCCGGCGCCCGCCTGCTCGTCGGCGTGATCGCGCTGCTCGTCGTGCTCAACGTGGTCTCGCTCGTCGTGTCGAGCATCAGCTCCGAGCCGAGCGGCAAGGACGGCTCCGCCTACGCGACGCAGCCGCGCGGCGCGGCCGCCTATGCCGAGCTGCTGCGCCGCGCCGGGCACCCGATCGGCTACCTGCGCGACCCGCTCGAGGACGCGCGCCTGGACCCGGGCGGCACGGTCGTCGTGCTCGACGCCGACCTCGAGGACGAGGAGCACGCCGCGCTGGCGCGGTTCGTGCGCGCCGGCGGCCGGCTCGTGGCGGGGGGCGAGAACGCGGGCCGCGGCGTCGTGGCGCGGGCGCCGCGCTGGTCGCGGGAGGGCCCGCGGATCGCGCGCCCGACGCTGCCGGTGCCCGAGACCAGCGGCGTGCGCCGCGTGCACAGCGCGGGCGCGGGCAGCTTCAGCGCGCCGCGCGGCGCGCTGCCCGTGCTCGGCGACGATCGCGCGCTGCTCGCTGTGGCACGCGCGCCACAGGGCAGCGGCCGCGCGCTGCTGCTCGCCGACGCGTCGCCGCTGCAGAACCGGCTGCTCGCGGCCGCCGACAACGCCGCGCTCGGGCTCGCCCTCGCGGGGGCGCCGCGGCGGCGGGTGACGTTCGTCGAGTCCGTCCACGGCTTCGGCCGCGCCACCGGCCTCGCCGCGCTGCCGACGCGCTGGCAGTTCGGGCTGGCGATCGCGCTGCTGGCGGCGCTGCTGCTGCTGCTCTCGCGGGCGCGGCGGCTGGGTCCGCCGGAGGACGCCGGCGGCGAGCCGGCACCCGCGCGGCGCGAGCACGTCGAGGCGCTAGCGGTCGCGCTGCGGCGGGCGCGTGAGCCGGACGTCGCGCTCGCGCCCGTGCGGGAGGCGGCGCGCACGCAGGTCATCCGCCGCGCCGCGCTGGCGCCCGACGCGCCCGACGACGCGATCGGTGAGGCAGCGCGCGGGCTGGGCTTCGAGGAGGATGAGGTCGCCGCGCTGACGAGCCAGCGCCGCGTTCTCGCACCCGGACATGATGTGCTCGCGCTCGGGCGCGCGCTGGCGAGAGGAAGGCGATGAGGGAGCTCTACGAGCGGTTGGCAGGCGAGGTCGGCAAGGTCGTCGTCGGCCAGGACGAGGTCGTGCGCGGTGTCGTGACCGGCCTGGCGGTCGGCGGCCACGTGCTGCTGGAAGGGCCGCCTGGCGTGGCCAAGACGCTGCTGGCGAGTGCGCTCGCGCGGGCGCTCGGCCTGGAGTTCCGGCGCGTGCAGTTCACGCCCGACATGCTGCCCTCGGACCTCACCGGGACGAGCACGCTGCGAGCCGGCGAGCTGGCGTTCCGGCCCGGCCCGGTGTTCACGAACGTGCTGCTGGCCGACGAGATCAACCGCACCCCGCCCAAGACGCAGGCCGCGCTGCTGGAGGCGATGCAGGAGGGCCAGGTCTCGGCCGACGGCGAGAGCCGCCCGCTGCCCGAGCCGTTTCTCGTGGTCGCCACGCAGAACCCGATCGAGTACGAGGGCACCTACCCGCTGCCCGAGGCGCAGCTGGACCGCTTCCTGCTGAAGATCGACGTCGGCTACCCCGACGTCGCCGCCGAGCTGCGGATGCTCGGGCTCGCCCGGCAGGGGCTCAGGCCCGTCTCGCTGGAGGACGTCGCGGTCGTCGCGCAGGTCGGCGACGTGCGCGCTGCGCGGGCGACGGTCGACGCCGTGACCGTCTCCGACGACGTCGCCACCTACCTCGTCGACGTCGTGCGGCGCACGCGCGACCTGCCGAGCGTGACGCTGGGCGCGAGCCCGCGGGCGGCGGTCCACCTGCTCGTCGCGGCCAAGGCCGCCGCCGCGCTCGCCGGCCGCACGTTCGTCACGCCCGACGACGTCGCCGGGCTCGCCGGCCTCGTGCTGCGCCACCGGCTCGTGCTCCGGCCCGAGGCCGAGCTCGAGCGCTACGACGCCGCCGACGCGGTCCGCACGGCCCTGGAGTCCGTCCGCGTGCCGCGCTAGCACTAGATGGTCGACCGGTGAATCCGACGCCGCGCGCGGCCAGCGCGCTCGCCGCGATCGCGCTGCTGGCGATCGTGCTCGACCCGCTCGTCGCGGTGCTGCTGGTGGCGGCGCTGGCCGGGGCGCTGCTCGCCGACGCGCTGGCGGCGCGCCGGCCGCCGGCGGCGCGGCGCAGGGTCCCCGGGATCGTGGCGCGCGGCGTTCCGGTGGCGCTGGCGGTGACGCTGCCCGGCGCCGCCACGGGACGCGGTCGCCACGTGCGCGTGCGGCAGGCGGCGACGGCGGAGATCGAGATCGCGCCGCAGGAGTCCGGCGGTGGCCTCGAGGCGCAGCTCGTCGCGCGCCGCCGCGGGCGCTGGACGCTGGCGCCCGCGGCGGTCCGCGTGACGGGGCCGCTCGGCCTCGCGACGTGGGATCACCGCGCGGGCGAGGCGACGCAGCTGCTCGTCTACCCCGACCTGCCGGCGGCGCGGCGGCTCGCGCTGGCGGTGCGCTCCGGCGGCTTTCGCGAGGTCGGCCGCCAGTCGCGCGGCCCGCTCGGCCTCGGCACGGAGTTCGAATCGATCCGCGAGTACCTGCCCGACGACGACATCCGCCAGGTCAACTGGCCGGCGACGGCGCGCCTGGGGCGGCCGATGAGCAACCAGTACCGCATCGAGCAGGATCGCGACGTCATCTGCGTGCTGGACTGCGGACGGCTCATGGCGGCGCCGCTGAGCGGCGGGGCGACGCGCCTGGATGCCGCGATCGACGCCGCGACCGCGGTCGGGCTCGTCGCCGACGAGCTCGGCGACCGCTGCGGGACCGTCGCCTTCGACGCCACCGTGCACCGCCGCCTGACGCCGCGCCGGCGCGGCGGCGAGGCGCTCGTGCGCGCGCTCTACGACCTGCAGCCGGCGCCGGTCGACGCCGACTACGAGCTGGCCTTCCGCCACGTCGCGTCGTCCAAGCGGGCGCTCGTCATCGTCTTCACCGACCTCATCGAGGAGGTCGCCGCGCGCTCGCTCGTGCTGGCCGTGCCGGTGCTCGCGCGCCGCCACGAGGTCGTCGTGGCGGGCGTCGTCGATCCCGACCTCGACGCCGCGCTGCGGACGCGCCCGACGGCCGAGCTGGACGTCTACCGCGCGGCGGCGGCGCTGGACGTGCTCGCCGCCCGCGAACGGGCGGCGGCACGCGTACGCGGCGCCGGCGCGCGGGTGCTCGAGACCGCGCCGCCCGACCTGGCGCGGGCCTGCGTCAGCGCCTACCTCAGCGCGAAGGCGCGGGCGCGGCTGTGAGCGCGGCGTCGCGGCCGGCGGCGGGCGCTGCGGGCGCTGCGGGCGCCCGCGGACGATGACGAGCGTCCAGAAGACCGCGCCGACCCCCACGCCGAGCACGATTCCCGGGACGAGGCCGAAGCCCGAGCGCGTCACGAAGCCCTCGATGATCCCGGCGAGGATCACCCACGGGAGCGTCCCCAGCACGATCACGATCGACGACCGCGCCTCCTCGGCCAGCGCCCGCGACCGCCGTCGCGGCCCCGGCGCGACGATCGCGTAGCCCATCCGCATCCCGGCCGCCGCGGCGACGGCGATGCACGACAGCTCGATGACCCCGTGCGCGGTGACGAACTCCGCGAACTCGGCGCCGTTGCCGTTGGCGATCGCGCCGCCGGCGACGGCGCCCAGCACGGCGCCGTTGTAGGCGACGACCAGCGCCGTCCCGAGGCCGAAGAGGATCCCCGCGGCGAACGCGAGGAATGTCACCTGGATGTTGTTCGTCATCACGGCGCTCGAGAACGCCGCGGTCTGCGCGGTCGTCATGCCGGTGTCGCCGACCGGCTCGACGGCACCGCGGAACTTGCCGGGTACGAGCCCGACCGCCGCGCCCGTGTCGCTGATCGACCAGGCGATCGTGAGCGCCGCGGGCACGACCAGCAGCGCGATCGCCAGCGCCAGGGCCAGCGGGCGCTCGCGCACGCGCACCCAGTACGTGCGGGCGAAGAACGTGCGCAGCGAGCCGCGCCGCGGCTCCTCGGCGTACACCGCCTGGCGCGCTCGGGCGACGAGCGACTCCAGCCGCGCGACGATCGGATCGCCCGGATGACCGCGCCGCGCGAGCGCCAGATCCGCCGCAGCGCCGCGGTAGAGGGCGCCGAGTCGCAGGACGTCCGCGGCGCCGCGCCGACGGCGCGTACCGGCCCGCAGGAGCTCGTCGAGCTCACGCCAATCGCCCTCTCGTTCACTGATGAAACGCTCTACCTTCATCTGGGTGCAGTACGAGGATCGCATCACCATCCCGACGCCGGAAGGCGTGGTGCTCGAGCTGACGCTCGCCGGGCTGGGATCGCGGGCCGTCGCCGGTGGCCTGGATCTCCTGTTCAAAGGGCTCGCCGTGGGCGTGCTGCTGGTCTTCCTGCTCGGCGTGTTCGGCGCGGAGGGGGCGCTCGTCCTCGTGCCCGCGATCGGGCTGACGCTGCTGCTCTACGACGTCGGCTTCGAGACGCTGCGCGGCGGCCGCACGCCGGGCAAGTCGATCAGCGGGCTGCGCGTCGTGCGCTCCAGCGGGCGCCGCGTCGACGTCACGGCGAGCATGATCCGCAACGTGCTGCGGCTGATCGACGGGATGACGCTGAGCTACCTGCCGACGATCGTCTCGATCGCCGTCACGGCGCGCAACCAGCGCCTGGGCGACCTCGCCGCCGACACGATCGTGATCCGCGACCGGCGCGGGATCGACCGCGAGCAGCCGCGCTTCGCCGGCGGCGGGACGGCGCCGAGCGTCGCGCCGGTCCACGCGGCGGCGGGCGCGAGCTGGGACGTGAGCGCCGTGCCCGCCGAGGATCTCGTGACGGTGCGGGCCTTCCTGGAGCGCCGCAACGGGCTCGCCCGCGAGCCGCGTGCGCGCCTGGCCGCGCAGCTCGACGGGGCGCTGCGCCCGCGCGTCGGCGGCGCCGACGAGAGCGATCACGAGCGCTTCCTGGAGATCCTCTACGACGCCAAGCGAGCGCGGGGCTGACGGCCGCGATGGACCTCGGACTCGCCGACAAGGCCTGCATCGTCACCGGCGCGACGCGCGGGATCGGCCTGGCCACCGTGCGGATGCTCGTCGACGAGGGCGGGCGCGTGCTGCTCGTCGCACGTGACCGCGACGAGCTCGCCCGCGTCGCGGCCGAGGTCGGCGGCGGCTGCGAGATCCTCGCCGCCGACGTGACCGACCCGGCCGACGACGAGCGCATCGTCGCCGCCTGCACCGAGCGCTTCGGCGCCGTGGACGTGCTCGTCAACAACGCCGGAACCTCGGCCGTGCGGTCGCTGGAGGAGCTGACCGACGACGACTGGCAGGCGCAATGGGAGCTGCATGTACTGGGGCCGATGCGGCTCATGCGTGCCGCCGCGCCGTTGATGGCCGCCGCGGGCGGAGGGCGGATCGTCAACGTCTGCTCGTCGGCGGGCAAGCGCCCCTCGCTGACGAACCCGGCCTACGCGGTGACCAAGGCGGCGCAGCTGTCGCTGTCGCGCGTGTTCGCCGACCGCTACGCCGCCGACGGCGTCCTCGTCAACGCCGTCGCGCCCGGCGCCGTGACGTCGCCGCTGTGGACGGCGCCCGGCGGACTCGCCGACCAGACCGCGGGGGCGCGCGGCATCTCACATGACGAGGCGCTGGAGGCACAGGCCGCGAAGATCCCGCTGGGCCGGCTCGCCGCGCCGGAGGAGGTCGCGGCGGTGATCGTCTTCCTGTGCTCGCAGCGGGCCTCGACGGTCACCGGCGCGGCCTGGTCAGCCGATGGCGGGACCGTCGCGACGATCATGTGACCTCTTTTGCTCAAGTTCTGACGGTGGCGGTCGATCACCGGGGCGCAAATCACGCCGGCAGCCAGTGCGGCGAGGAGCAACGGATGCGAATCACCGAATCACCTGTGACGTTTGAGCCGTACTCGACGCATCTGCGCACGCAGGAGGCCGACGCGCGCGCGCCCAGGCTCGATGCCGCGATGCTGCGCGTCGACGACCCGCGCCGCTCGGAGACGATCGGTCGGCTGAACCGCCTCGACACCGATCGCGACGGCTGGATCGACGAGGACGACATCCCGTACGACCAGCTGATGCGGATGCAGGCCGAGCAGGCGCAGACGCGCGACCACGCCCAGCTACAGCAGCTGTTGCATGCGCGACCGGAAGAGCGGCTGGAGGCCGAGGCGCAGCCGCAGGCCAAGCCGCAGCCGCAGCCGCAGGAGCGGGCGCAGCAGCTCGCCGCCACGTCGGCGGCGCGGATCGACCTGCTCGCCTGACGCGCCCGTCCGGCCTGCTAGAACTCCCGCGCGTGGGGATCAACCCGGGCGTCATCGGCAAGACCTACCCGCCGGCGCAGTACGCCGTCGGGCGCGAGAAGATCCGCGAGTACGCGCAGGCGGTCGGGGAGACCAACCCGCTGCACCTCGACGTCGAGGCCGCGCGCGCGGCCGGCTACGACGACGTCGTCGCGCCGCCGATGTTCGCGGTCGTCTACAGCTTCCCGTCGCTGTGGCCGGCGCTGTTCGACCCCGAGGTCGGGATCGACTTCGGGCGGATGGTCCACGGCGGGCAGGAGTTCGTGTGGGGGCCCCTGGTCGTGGCGGGGGACGAGATCACGACGACGCTGAGCGTCGCCGATGTCAGCGAGCGCGCGGGCAACGGCTTCTACGTCTTCGCCACGGAGTCGGTCAACCAGCGCGGCGAGACGGTCTGCTCGGGACGCTGGTCGAACATCGTGCGGGGTGCGTGATGCACGCCGGCGACGAGCTGCCGCCGCTCGCGGTGACCCCGGACAAGTACCTGACGGTCCGCTACGCCGGCGCGTCGGGCGACTTCAATCCGATCCACATCGACGAGGAGTTCGCTCACCAGGTCGGCCTCCCGGGGCGGATCCTGCACGGGCTCTACACGATGGCCCAGGTCGCCCGGGCGCAGACCGACGCCGGTGGCGGACCGCAGTCCCTGCAGCGCCTGAGCGTCCAGTTTCGCGGGATGGGGCTGCCCGAGCACGAGCTCGTCGTGACGGGCAAGGTGGCCGCGGTGCAGGACGGCGTGGCCGTCGTCGAATGCGGCTGCGAGCAGGGCGGCAAGCGGATCATCCGCAACGCGGAGGCCGAGCTGCGGCTGCCGGGCACGTAGACCCGCTGTCTGCTGCGCACCGCCGCCGGACCGCGACTGCAACCAAGCGTTGAAGACGCTCGCGCGGCGGCCGATAACGAGGACGCTACCCATCCACGACAAGGGCAACCCCATCGCGAGGTGGGCACGCAACGCCAGGGGCCTCGAGCAGGCAGCCCGGCCGCCGAAGGAGATCTGATGCTGCATCACCGACCGCGGTTCGCGGGCCTGCTGATCATTCTCGCTGCGCTCGTGCTCGCCCCGGGCGCGCTTGCCGCCGCACCCGCGAAGGGTCCAGGCGCCGCGAAGGCCAAGGAGCGCGTCTACGGCAAGCACTGCGGCGCCAAGCGCAACGGCTCCGGGCGCCCCGCCCAGCGCGCGAAGTGCATCGAGGCGATGTCCAAGCTCGCGACGGGCAAGTCGTCGTCCCCCCGCGCGGCGTGCCGGGCGCTGAGCCGTAAGAAGGCCAGCGGCGGGCGCAGGTCGGCGTTCGCGCGGTGCGTCGTCGCCGGCGCCAAGCTCCTGAAGTCCAGGGGCCGTGGCCACGACGACAGCGCCACGGACGACGAAGGCGGCGATCCTGACGGCGCCGGCGACGGCGACGGCGGAGCGGACAGCGCCGACGATCCAGACGATTCCGACACGGCGCCCGACGGCGGCGACCCCGGTGACGCGCTGCCCGACGCGGACCGTAGCGCGATCGACCCCGACGACGATCCCGAGTCCTGAACCTGCCGCTGGTCGTCGCCGGCGACGGCGCCCGGCGGAGGCCCGGCGCTCGCCGTTCGTACAATCGAGCGCGTGCTGACGCCCCGCCAAGAGCAGATCCTGCGCAAGGTCGTGCTCGCCTACCAGGCGACCGTCCAGCCGGTGGCGTCGCGCACGCTGGCGGCGGATCCCGAGCTGCAGGCCGGGCCGTCCACGGTGCGCCACGAGCTCGCCCAGCTCGAGGAGCTCGGCCTGCTGGCCCACCCGCACACGTCCGCCGGCCGCGTCCCGACCGACTCGGGCTACCGCTACTTCGTCGATTGGCTGCTGCCGGCGAGCCGCACCGACGCGACCCTCGAGCTTGAGCTCACGCGCCGCGAGGTCGACGCCGCGATGCGCGCCACCACCGAGACGCTGTCGCAGATCACGAATCTGCTGGCGGTCGTGTCGGCCCCGCCGATCGACACCGCGACGATCCGCCACGTCGAGGTGCTCCTGCTGCAGCCGCAGATCGTGATGATCGTGATCATCACCTCGACGGGCGGCGTCTCCAAGCGCGTCCTGGCGTTCGACGCCCCCGTCGACAGCGGACTCGTCGCCTGGGCGCCCGAGTTTCTCAACGAGCAGCTCACCGGCCTCGGCCTCGGCGCCCGCAAGCTGCGCTCGCGGCTGGCCGACCGCACGCTGTCGCCGACCGAGCGAGGCTTCCTCGACCGCCTCATGCCGGCGTTCACGAACCTCGCCGCGACCGCCGAGGACTCGCTCTACGTCGACGGCGCGGCGCGGCTGTTCTCCGAGTACCACTTCCAGGACCTCACGGAGATCAACGCGCTCATGCAGATGCTCGAAGGGCGCGTGACGCTGCTCGAGATGCTGCGCACCGCGCTCGACGCACGCGACGTCATCGTGCGCATCGGCGCCGAGAACGAGCTGCCGGCGCTGCGGTCGCTGGCGATGGTCGCCGCATGCTACGGCCTGCCGCTGCGCCCGCTTGGCACGGTGTCGCTGATCGGACCGGTCGCGATGGACTACGGCATGACGATCGGCGTCGTGCGCGAGGCCGCCGCGCAGCTGTCGCGCTTCGTCGAAGACGTGTACGAAGATGGTTAAGCGCGACTGCTACGAGGTGCTCGGCGTGGGCCGCAGCGCCGACGAGGCCGAGGTCAAGCGGGCCTTTCGCAAGCTCGCCCGCGAGCTGCATCCCGACGTCAACAACCACGATCCCGACGCCGAGGACAAGTTCAAGGAGGCCGCCGAGGCCTACGAGATCCTGTCCGATCCAGAGCGCCGGCAGGTCTATGACCGCTATGGCCACGACGGCCTGCGGCGTGGCGGGCAGAGCCCGAACTTCGAGGGCTTCGGCTCGATCTCCGACCTCTTCGAGGCGTTCTTCGGCGGCGGTGGCGGCGGCGGCGGCTTCGGCGGCTTCGGCGGCGGGATGGGCCCGCGCTCGGGCGGCGACGTGCAGGTCGCCGTCGAGATCGACCTCGAGCAGGCCGTGGCCGGCACGCCGGTCGACGTCCGCTACGAGGTCGTCGACCGCTGCGAGCGCTGCCGCGGCAACGGCGCCGAGCCCGGCACGCCGATCAAGACCTGCGAGCGCTGCAACGGCAACGGCGTCCTGCAGGCCGTGAGCCGCACGCCGTTCGGCCAGATCGCGCGGACGGTGTCCTGCGACGTCTGCGGCGGCGACGGCAAGGTCGCCGAGAAGCGCTGCACGCGCTGCGACGGGCGCGGGCGCGAGGTGCTCACGCACGCCGTCAGCGTCGACATCCCCGCCGGGATCGCCGAGGGCCAGCGCATCCGGGTCTCCGGGCGCGGCCATGCCGGTGACGCCGGCGGCGCGTCGGGCGACCTCTTCGTGCACGTCTCGATCAAGCCGCACGAACGCTTCATCCGCGACGGCAACGACCTCGTCACCGTGCTCGACGTCCCCGCGCCGATGGCCGCGCTGGGTGCCAAGCTCGCGGTGCCGACGCTCGAGGGCGAGGAGGACCTGCACGTCCGGCCGGGCACACAGCCCGGCGAGTCCTACGAGCTGCGCGGCCGCGGCATGCCGCTGCTGCGCCGCCCCGGCCGCCGCGGTGACCTGCGGGTCATCGTCAACGTCGTCATCCCGCGCCAGCTCAACGACGAGCAGCGCAAGCTCATGCAGCGGCTCGCCGACACGATGACCGACGCGAACACGAAGTCCGAGGAATCGATGTTCGCCAAGCTCAAGCGCGTCCTGCACGGGTGACAGCGCGGCACCGCTCGACCGTCGCCGGTGTCGAGCCGACGGGCGGCTGCTCGCGATGATCCGGCTCGCGATCCGCGTCGCCCGCGCCGACGCCGAGGTCGCCCTCGCCGAGCTGCTCGCGCTTGTGCCCGCGGGCGTCGAGGAGATCGATCGCGGCGACACGATCGAGTACGCGGTCTACGGCGCGTCCGGCGAGCTGCCCGCGCTACCCGACCTGCGCGCCGCCGCCGGCGCCGCGCTCGTCGAGGTCACCACGACGCAGATCGCCGACGACTGGGCCACGCGCTGGCGCGACTTTCATCGCCCCGTGACCGTCGGCGGCCGGCTGCACGTGCGCCCGCCGTGGTGTGATCCGCCGCCCGCGCAGGACGGGGTGCTGGACATCGTCATCGACCCCAACCAGGCGTTCGGCACGGGCGCGCACGACACGACCCGGCTCTGCCTGGAGGCGCTGCTCGAGCTGCAACCCGGCGGGGCGCTCGCTGATCTCGGCTGCGGCTCGGGCGTGCTGGCGATCGCGGCCGCGAAGCTCGGCTGGGCACCGGTCCTCGGTGTCGACCACGAACACGAGGCCGTCGCCGCCGCGCGCGCGAACGCGCACGCCAACGGCGTCCAGCTCGACATCCGGCACGGTGAGCTCCTGCACGGCGGCCCCGCGCCGTCGGCGCCGACGGTCGTCGCCAACCTGCTGCGCCCGCTGCTCGAGCACCTCGCACGCGGCGAGTTCGCGGGCGAGGCCCCGCAGGTGCTCGTCGCCGGCGGGCTGCTCGGCGTCGAGGCCGATGCGATCGCCGCCGCGTTCGCGACCGGCCACGACCTGCGGGAGGACGCTCGCCGCGAGCGGGGCGGGTGGGCCGCCTTGACGCTCAGGCGGCGGGCGGGACGGCCCACGGCGCGCCTCCACGGGGAAGAGGAGGGCAGCCGCGGACACGCCCGAAGAGGCTAGGAGTCACCTGCCGCGGCGTTGTGACGAACTCCCTTCCAGTCGTACACCGCCGTGCGGCCGTCGTCGAGCCTGATCGTCACCGGAAGCGCCCGTGCCTCGATCGTGCCCGCGAGCGGGAGCAGGAAGCCGCCGGCGGCGGCGCCGATCCGCGGGTGCGCGTCCTCGATCGAGGCGTCGCGTGGCTGGACGAGCACATCGGCGACGGCCGGATCCGCGCGGCCGAAGAGCACGGTGCGCGCTGGGCGCCCTGCCCCCGCGGGGTAGGCATTGACGGCAACGACGACCGGCTCGACCGTCAGGTCTGCGCAGACGGCGCTCTCGTCGAGCTCGAGCCGGTAGAAGGCGCCGCTCGCGTCGACCTGGCCGAACCGGCCGCCGCTCAGCCGTCCGACCTCGGCGCAGCGGGCGCCGCTCGTGCTCGTGTACACCCGCACCGCCCAGTCCAGGCCGCCGACCGGGTCGGGCGCGGTCGGCTCGATGCGATCGCTGCCGGCCAGTGGCACCTGGCTCGGCGGCGTCGGCGCGCGCGCGCCGCCGACGACGGCGGACGCCGCGGACACGCCGAGCGCGGCGGCTCCGAGCGCCGCCGCGCCAAGCTTCAGCGGCCGCGTCAGCCGCACCAGTTGCTGGCCTTGTGAACATGGCTGGAGAAGACGCCGGAGCTCGCCACGTGCGTCGTCGAGGCGCACTCGGTGTAGCTGCCGAACTCGGCCGACCACGCGGTGCACGTGGCGGTCGTGCCGCCCACGGTCACGCCGCCGATCCACGAGCCTGATGTGTAGAGGTCGCACGTGCGCAGCGTGGAGCCGCAGCCCGCGTCGACGCGGCCGAAGAACGAGCCGTCCGTCAGCCTGTTGCCGTGGACGAACCCGTGGCCGACGCACGTGACGTGGTAGTGGTCCGCGAACGCGACGCGCACGAGCGCCCCGAAGCTGAAGGCGCAGAGGAGCACGAGCAGCAGAAGCGGCGTCGTCAGCCGCCGCGGGCGAGCATGCGATGCCCCGATCATGCCCCCTACGAGACGCGCCCGCCGGGGTTGTGACCGTTTCCCGAACTGCACCCGGACATGGGAAGGTTCAGGCGTGGCCGAGTCGAGATCCGCCGAGCGCGGCGCGACCCGCGCATCGCTCCTCGCGCGCAGCGTCGACGACGCCGCCCTGTTCGGGACGTTCTACGAGCACTACGTCCAGCGCGTCTCGGTCTACTTCATGCGGCGCGTCTTCGATCCGGAGATCGCGTTCGATCTCACCGCGGAGACGTTCGCGCTCGCGCTCGAGCGCCGGCGTCAGTTTCGCGGCGACACCGCGCAGGAGGAGCAGGGCTGGCTGTTTGCGATCGCGCGCAGCCTGCTGCACGCGTACTGGCGCAAGGGGCGCATCGAGCGCGCGGCGGTCGCGCGGCTCGGGATCGAGCGCCCGAGCCTCGGCACGGAGGACATCGAGTACCTGCACCGCCAGGCCGGCATCGAAACGCTGCGCGAGCGCCTCGCCGAAGCGCTCGACGCGGTGCGGCCAGATCAGGCGGCGGCGATCCGGGCGCGCGTCCTGGAGGAACGCGGATACGCTGAGATCGCCGCCGACTTCAAGACGACGCCCGACGTCATCCGCGCGCGGGTCTCGCGGGGCCTGAGGACGATGCAGGCGCTGCTCGGCAACCAGGTCGAAGACGTGCTCGCAGACGCATGACACCCGACGAGCTCCCACCCGCGCTGCGCGAGTTGCAGGACAGGCTGCAGCGCGCGGCCCAGCGCGACATCGAGATCGAGCGCCGCGTCGCGGAGCGCGTGCGGCGCGGGCGCTGGCGGCGCTGGCTGCTCGTCGCCGTCGCGGCGATCGTCTCTGCCGGCGGGGTTGCGGTGGCCCAGCGCGTGTTCGATCGCAAGGGCGCCGACGTGCCGCGCGACCGGGTCCGGCAGGAGGAGTCCCCCGCCGCCGAGCGCGGCGTGATCACGACGAGCGCGCGGCCCGACCCCAGCGGCGGGCCACCGTGGGCCATGCGCGTGTTCACGAATCCCCAGGGCCTGGAGTGCATCGCCGTCGGGCGCCTGCTCGACGCCACGCTCGGGGCGTACGACCACACGCGGACGTTCCGCGCGCTTCCGGCCAAGTTCGCCGGGACCTGCGAATCGCTCACCCGTGTGGGCCTGATCGCCGTCGCGCACCGCCGCCCGTATCCCGAGCCGCGCACGATCGTCTATGGGCTCGCGCGCGAGGGTCGGCCGGTGCGGATCACGGTCGCCGGCGAGACCCGCACGCTGCAGCCGGGCGCGTTCGGCAGCTTCGTCGACGTGCGCGCCGGCGTCTTCGACATGGCAGGAGCGAGCGCAGCGACGACGGTCGACGGCCGCACCATCCGCCGGCGCTTGGGCTGAGACGGTCACGGACTACCCTGCCAAGCAGATGGCCTGGAACGTCCTCATCGCCGGTGGCGGCTTCGGCGGCTTCTACGCCGCCCGCACCCTGGCCCGGATCCTGCCGCCGCACAGTGCTCGGGTCCGGCTCGTGACCGAGGACAACTTCATGCTCTACACGCCGCTGCTGCCCGGCGCGGCGGCCGGCACGCTGGAGCCGCGCCACGTCGTCGTGCCGCTGCGCGAGGAGCTCGACAGCTCGATCCACCTGCGGCTGGGGAAGATCACCGGCGCGTCGCCGCAGCGCAAGGTCATCCATGTGCGCTCGCCGGACGGCACGGAGGAGGAGCTGAAGTACGACCAGCTGATCGTCGCGCTCGGCTCGGTCAGCCGCACGCTGCCGATCCCCGGGCTCGCCGAGCACGGCAAGGCGCTGAAGTCGCTGCCCGAGGCGATCGCGCTGCGAAACCACGTCATCCGCACGCTCGAGATCGCCGAGACGCTCGAGGACGGCGACGCGCGCCGCGAGTACCTCACCTACGTCTTCGTCGGCGCCGGCTACGCGGGCCTGGAGGGCCTCGCCGAGCTGCAGGACTTCGCCGCCGACGTGATGGACCTCTACCCGCGCTGTCAGGTCACCGGGATGCGCTGGATCCTCGTCGAGGCCACCGAGCGCGTCATGCCGGAGATCGGCCCCAAGCTCGCTGAATTCGCCGTGCGCGAGCTGCGCGCGCGCGGCATCGAGATCCGTACCAAGACGACGCTCGAGGAGGTCACCGCGCGCAGCGCGCGGCTGAGCGACGGCGAGGTCGTCCCGACGCGCACGCTCGTCTGGACCGCCGGCGTCAAGCCCCACCCGGTGGTGGCGCGCTGCGGGCTGCCGCTCGACGATCGCGGCCGGATCGACACCGACAGCCATCTGCAGGTCAAGGGCTTTGCCGACGTCTGGGCGATCGGCGACTGCGCGGCCGTGCCCGACCCGGCACGCAAGGGCCAGCCGTGCCCGCCGACGGCGCAGCACGCGATCCGTCAGGGTCGCGTCGTCGGGCGCAACGTCGCCAGCGCGCTGGGCGGCGGCGGGCGTCTGGCACGCTTCACCTACAAGACCAAGGGCGTGTTCGTCGACATGGGCCGGCGCAAGGCCGTCGCGACGACCGGCCCGATCACCTGGAGCGGCACCCCGGCGTGGCTGCTGGCGCGCACCTACCACCTGGCGATGATGCCCGGGGCGGGCCGCCGCGCGCGGCTGCTCGTGGACTGGAACATCGGCCTGCTCTTCGGCCGCGACACCGCCGAGCTGGGCCGGCTCGGCGAGCCGCGCTCGCTCGGCGCGTCGCTGGCCGACGAGGCCGGGGTGGGCGGCAACGGGGCGAGCGCCGACGGCGCCGCGGGCGCGGAAGCCGTGCAGACCGGGGAGCGCTCTGCTTCCTAGAGCAATCCATCCAGACGCGATCCGCGGGGCGCGTATCCTGCACGGCAGATGACGTTGGTCGAGACGGTCCAGCAGGATGTCGCCTCCGCACTGCGGGCAGGCGAGAAGGAACGTGTCGGCGCTCTGCGGCTCGTCCTCAGCGAGCTGCAGAAGGCCGCCAAGGACGGCAAGAGCGACGAGCTCGCCGTCCTGCGCCGCGAGCGCAAGCGCCGGCTGGAGTCCGCCGCCGCCTTCCGTGACGCCGGCCGCGGCGAGCTCGCCGACGGGGAGGAGGCCGAGGCGCGGCTCATCGAGGCCTACCTGCCCGCCGAGCTGAGCGACGACGAGCTGCGCGCCGTCGTCGCCGCCGCGGTCGCCGAGACGGGCGCGCAGTCGCAGAAGGAGATGGGCCAGGTGATGAAGGCCGCGATGGCCGTCGTCGGTCCCCGCGCCGACGGCAAGCGCGTGTCGGCGCTCGTGCGGGAGGCCCTGAACTAGTGGGTCGTCCACAAACGTTGCACCCGAAACCGCGGGCGCCGATCACGGTGGCCCGCTGATGCGCACCCAGATCGAGCTCTCCAACCAGGCCGCTACCGAGCTCGCCGGCAGCGGCGACGCCGTCCTGCGCGCACTCGAAGGCCATGTCAGCTGCGACCTGTTCCTGCGCGGCAACGTCGTCACGCTGGACGGCGAGGAGGAGGACGTCAACGCCGCGGCGGTCGTTGTGCGCGAGCTCGCCGAGCTCATCGAGCAGGGCCATGACATCGCGCCCGGCACGATCGCGGCCGTGACCGGCGCCCTGGACCAGCATCGCTCGCCCGCCGAGATCCTCGAGGACGTCGTCTGGCGCCATCGCTCCAAGCAGGTCGCGCCGAAGACCGTCAACCAGAAACGCTACGTCGACTCGATCCGCAAGAACACGATCACGTTCGGGATTGGCCCGGCCGGCACCGGCAAGACCTTCCTCGCCGTCGCGCTCGCGGCGGCCGCGCTGAGCCGGCGGGAGGTCAACCGGATCATCCTCACACGTCCGGCCGTCGAAGCCGGCGAGCGGCTCGGCTTCCTGCCCGGCGACCTGATGGCGAAGATCGACCCGTACCTGCGCCCGCTGTTCGACGCCCTGCACGACATGCTCGACGCCGAGAAGGTGTCGACCTACCTCGAGCGCGGCCAGATCGAGGTCGCGCCGCTGGCGTTCATGCGCGGGCGCACGCTCAACGACAGCTTCATCATCCTCGACGAGGCCCAGAACACGACGCCCGAGCAGATGAAGATGATCCTCACGCGGCTGGGCTTCAACTCGAAGATGGTCGTCACGGGCGACGTGACGCAGATCGACCTGCCCCGCAACGAGGGCTCGGGCCTCGTCGTCATCAACGACATCCTCAAGGACATCGAGGGGATCGAGTTCGTGCGCTTCGGCGGCGAGGACGTCGTCCGCCACCGGCTCGTGCAGCGGATCGTCGAGGCCTACGCCGTGCACGCCGACAGCCAGACGTCCGAGCTGCGGCCCGCGGACCGGCGCCGAGCTTGAGGGCGTCTCCTGAGCGATTCCCTGGAGATCGACGTCCTCGGCCTCGGCGGGCCGATGCTGCCGCTCGAGGAGATCGAGCGGCTGCTCGCGCTCGCGCTCGGCTCGGGCGGCATCGACAGCGGCCACGTCGCCGTGGAGTTCGTCAGCTCCGAGCGGATCGCCGAGCTGAACGTCGCGCACCGCGCGCGCCGCGGGCCGACCGACGTGCTGTCGTTCCCGATCGACGGCGTCGAGGCGGTGGTCGGCCCGCGCGAGATCGGCGACATCGTCATCTGCCCGGAGCACACCGCCGACCTGCGCGAAGCGATCGTCCACGGCGCGCTGCACCTCACGGGCATGGACCACGAGACCGACGACGGCGAGATGCTCGCCGTGCAGAGCGAGATCATGTCCTGGGTCTCGCCCGACGGCGGACCGTGAGCGGGTGGGGCTGACCGAACCCATCACGCGCGCCGGCTTCGTCGCGCTCGCCGGCCGCCCGAACGTGGGCAAGTCGACGCTCGTCAACGCGATCGTCGGCCAGAAGGTCGCGATCGTCTCCGACAAGCCGCAGACGACGCGGCGCGCGATCCGCGGGATCGCGATGCGCGGCGACGCCCAGCTCGTGCTCGTCGACCTGCCGGGCGTGCAGCGTCCGCGCGACACGCTGACGCAGCGCATGCAGTCGCGCGTCGAGCGCGAGCTCGTCGATGCCGACGCGGCGCTGCTGCTGCTCAACGGCGAGCAGGGGGTCGGGCCCGGCGACCGCTTCATCGCCGCTGCGCTCGCCCGCGCCGAGACACCGGTCGCGATCGTCGTCAACAAGATCGACCGGCTCGACCGTGCCCACACGCTCGCCGCGCTGCAGGCCGCCGCCGAGCTCGGGATCGCGGACGAGATCTTCCCGCTGTCGGCGCGCAAGGGCACCGGCGTGGAAGCGCTCGTCGATCACCTCGTCGGCCTGCTGCCGCCGAGCCCGCACCTCTTCGACATCGACGACCCGTCCGACCAGCCCGCGGCGGTGCTGCTCGCCGAGCTCATCCGCGAGCAGATCCTGCGCCGCACGTTTCAGGAGGTGCCGCACGCCGTCGAGGTGCACGTCGAGGAGATCGACGACAGCCGCGAGGACCTCACCCGCGTCAAGGCGCTCGCCTGGGTCGAGGCCGAGTCGCAGAAGGGCATCCTGATCGGCGCCCAGGGACGCATGATCAAGGCGATCGGGACGGCCGCGCGGCGCGAGCTCGAACGCGAGCTGGGCAACCACGTGCATCTCGATCTGGCCGTGCGCGTCCGGCGCGGCTGGCGCGGCGACGATGGCCTGCTCGACCGGCTGGGAATCGAGTAGCGGCGACGGCCGGCGCGCGCCTCTCGTACGATCGCACGATGCGCCGCCTCCTCAGCAGCCGCCCGTCGCCGGCGATGGTCGTCGCCTGCATCGCCCTGATCGTCGCCCTCGGCGGCACGAGCTACGCCGCGCTGAAGCTGCCGCGCAACAGCGTCGGCAACAAGCAGCTGCGCCCCAACGCCGTCACCAGCGGGAAGGTGCGCAACGGCTCGCTGACGGCGAAGGACTTCAGGGCGTCAGCGCTCAAGCGCGGGCCGCGCGGCCCGCAGGGCCCGAAGGGCGACTCGGCGCCGGGCGCGATCCCGCGCGTGGCGTTCGCGTCACGCGATCCCTTCAAGCCTGGCGGCAGCCGGCAGGCGGTCGCCGTCGGCGCGGGTGCCGTCGACCTGATCGGTCTCGACGTGCCGGCCGGCAAGTCGGACTACACGTCGTCGAGCGGGCGCGTCACGGCCAACGGGCCGAGCCGCCTGATCGCCAACGGCCAGGCCGTGATCCTCAACGCCGATGCCGCCAACCAGCCCGTCAACTGCCAGATCGTGCTCGTCGGCTCTGCCGTTCGGGTGATCGGCAACGACGTCAACGCGAACATCGCGGCAGGTGGCGGGTTCATCCCGGTGGCCGTGAGCGCCGGCAACGACATCGACGCCGGCTCCTATGACGTGCGGCTGCAATGCAACACGGCCGCGCCCGGCATGACGTTTCATCGCGGCAACCTGACGGTCTCCGTCGCGCCCCGCTAGCCGCCGGGCGGCGGCGGGTCGATCGCGGCCGCGGACACTAGAGTCCGGGCACGCAGCCAACCTGGAGGAGTTCGCGATGCCCGACGAGTTCGACGTGACGACGGCGCAGCGATGAGCGATCGCGCCGTTGACATCCTGCTGATCGGCGGGGGCATCGCCTCGGCCTGCGCGGCGGCCGAGCTGCGCGCCGGCGGCTTCGACGGCTCGATCACGCTCGTCACCCGCGAGCAGGACCCGCCGTACCACCGCCCGCCGATCACCAAGGGCTACCTGCAGGGCCGCGAGGACCGTGCCTCCGCGCTCGTGCACCCCGAGTCGTGGTACGCCGACCACGACGTCGAGCTGCTGACGCGGACGCCGGTCATGGAGCTCGACACCGAGGCGCGCACGGCGAAGCTCGGCCGCGAGGTCGTCGGATTTGGCCAGGCGCTCGTCGCGACCGGCGCGATGGTGCGCCGGCTGCGCGCCGACGGCGCCCAGCGTGAGGGCATCCACTACCTGCGGGCGCTCGGCAATGCCGACGCGCTGCGGGCCGACGTCGAGCAGGCACAGCGGGTCGCGATCGTCGGCGGGTCGTACATCGCGACCGAGGTCGCCGCGTCGCTGACCCTGCTCGGCAAGCGCTGCACGCTCGTGATGCAGGAGACGCTGCCGACCGAGCGCGGCTTCGGCCCCGTGATGGGCGCCTTCGTCCGTGACCTGCTGACGTCGCACGGGATCGAGATCGTCACCGAGGCCGACGTCGTCGAGTTCGCGGGGGAGGGCGACGAGGGCCGCGTCGAAACCGTCGTCTGCGCGGACGGGCGCCGTGTGGAGACCGACCTCGTCGTCGTCGGCGTCGGCGCGACGCCGGACGTCATGCTCGCCCGCAAGGCGGGGCTCGAGCTCGGCGAGACCGGCGGCGTGGCATGCGACAGTGGCCTGCGCACGTCGGTCGAGGGGATCTTCGCCGCCGGCGACATGTGCGAGTACGACAGCGCGATCCACGGCCGGCGCCTGCGGATCGAGCACGAGGAGGTCGCCGCCGAGCAGGGCCGTCACGTCGCGCGAGCGATGCTCGGCGCCGACTGGCCGTACACCGAGGTCCCGTACTTCTGGTCGGATCTCGCCGACTGGGCGACGATCGAGTGCGTCGGCCCGGCGGCGACGTGGGAGGAGGAGATCGTTCGCGGCGACCCGGCGAGCGGCAGCTTCAGCATCTTCTACCTCGACGGCGGCCGCGTCGCCGCGGCGCTGGCGGTCGACCGCGCCGGCGATCTGGACGCCGCGCGCTCGCTGATCGCCGAGGGCGCGGGCGCCGAAGCGGTGCGCGAGCTGGCCTAGGTCTGGCCTAGGTCGGGCGCGGCGGGCGCCGCATCCGCGCCGGACAGCGCGTCGGGATCCAGCCGTACAGCCGCGGCCGGCCGGGCACGCCGGTGCGGATCGACCAGTAGCGCCAGGTCAGCGTCCCGTCGCTGCTGGGGTCGCAGCGGGTGAACGAGTCCACCTTCGCGACGGGCGTGCCGACGCGCACCATCCCGCGCGCGATCCCCCCGACGGAGACCTGCGTCGTGTTGGACATGAAGTACACGGTGTTGCCGAACTCCGGCTTGGCGTCGTACTCCGTGACGCTGTTGATCGTCCCGTCCGACAGGCGCGCGTGGGCGCTCGCGCCGACGCGCGGGTTGGCCAGCCGGCGCAGCCGGCCGATCTCGCGCCCGCCGGGGCCGCAGCCGGTGCCGCCGCCGCGCTGGTCCCTGAACGCGGCGAGCGCGGCGCGCCCGGTCGGCGTCGCCTGGTCGAGCGAAGCGGTGTCGACGAAGGCCTGGCCACCGCCCGTCGGCGACCGGGCGATGATCTGAAAGAGCGCAAAGCGCCGCTGCTGGTCCAGGCTGGCCGCGCAGCCACGCCCGCGCATGCGCACCGACGTGACGCGGTAGGGCGTGCCGTCGAACGCCCGCAGCACGAGGCCGCGGCGGTCGGCACGGGTTTCGAGCGAGCCCATCGACTGGCCCAGCGAGTCGATCAGCGGCCAGCTGCGTGCGCCGCCGGCGGCGACGTTCGGCGCGATGCTGTCGATCTTCACACCGATCGTGACCTCGGCGCCGCGCAGCGCGCGCCACGCGGCACGGCTGAGGTCGGGGATGCCGTGCCGGCCCACCCGGCAGTCGGCGATCCGGTGCCCGCTGGGCGGCGTGCAGCGGCGACCCTCGAAGCCCTCGGTGGACGTGGCGGCGGACGCGGACGCGGGCGCGGCGGCGGCGACGCCGGCGAGCGCGACGAGCAGGCAGGAGAGCGGCCTCATCACTGATACAACGCGGGCGGGCGCGAAAAGTCGCACCCGGCGGTCCGCGTCGCCGGCCGGGTTCGAGCCACGGCCGGGCGCGTGGGCGCGTGGACCTAGACTGCCAGCCATCATGGAGATCGCCTACGACGCGCAGGGTCTCGTGCCGGTCATCGTGCAGGACTGGCGTACCGGTGAGGTGCTGACGCTGGCCTACGCCAACGCCGAGGCGATCCGGCGCACGCGTGAGAGCGGCGAGCTTCACCTCTACAGCCGCTCGCGCCAGGAGCAGTGGCACAAGGGTGCGACGAGCGCCAACACGCAGGCCGTCCGGGCGCTGCGCCTGGACTGCGACGGCGACGCGCTGCTCGCGCTCGTCGAGCCCGCCGGACCGGCGTGCCACACGGGCGAGCGCACGTGCTTTCACAACGGCGAGCTCGAGCCGCTGGCCCCGCACGAGGCGCTGCCGGTCCTCGAGCGAACCCTCGCGCAGCGCGCCGCCGAGCGTCCGCCGGGCTCCTACACGGTGACGCTGCTGGAGGATCCCGCGCTCGCCGGCGAGAAGGTGCGCGAGGAGGCCGAGGAGGTGACCCGGGCGGTGCGCGAGGAGAGCGACGAGCGCGTCGACGACGAGGCCGCGGACGTCCTGTACCACCTCGCCGTCCTGCTGCGCAGTCGCGAGCGCTCGCTCGCCGACGCCGCGATCGTGCTCAATGGCCGTCGCGGCTGACGATCCCGCCCGCCGGCCCGCGGGCGGGGCGGGGCTCGCGGTGCAGCCGTCGCTCGACGAGGTCCGCGAGCTTGCGGGCGACTACAACCTCATCCCGCTGCGCCACTCGTTCATCGACGACACCGAGACGCCGGTCTCGGCGTTCCTGAAGCTGCGCGGCCGCGAGCCGCAGAACGCGTCGTTCCTGCTCGAGTCCGCCGAGCGCGGCCAGGAGGTGGGGCGCTACAGCTTCATCGGCGTGCGCCCGCGCAAGGTCGTGCGCTGGTCGCTGGGCGACGAGCCCGCCGACCCGTACGCGTTCGCGGCCGACGAGGTCGCGCGCCACCGCCAGGCGCCCTGGCCGGACATGCCGCCGTTCGCCGGCGGCGCGGTCGGCTACTTCGGCTATGACCTGGTCCGCACCGTCGAGCCGCTCGGCGAGCCCAACCCCGACCCGGTCGGGCTGCCGGACATGGCGCTCATGCTGTCCGACGTCCTGCTCGTCTTCGACCACCTCAAGCACACGATCAGCGTGCTCGTGAACGTCTACGCCGACGACGACGACGGCACGCGGTTGGAGACCGCCTACGCCGACGCCGTCGCGACGATCCAGAAGGCGCGCGACCTGCTCGCCGGCCCGGTCCCGCGCCCGGCGCCGACGCCGGCGCGGCCACGGCCGGCGTTCACGTCGAACATGTCGCGCGAGCAGTTCGAGGCCAACGTCGCGCGAATCGTCGAGTACATCTTCGCTGGCGACGCCTTTCAGGTCGTCCCCTCGCAGCGCTGGTCGGCGGACCTCGAGATCGACCCGTTCTCGATCTACCGCGGGCTGCGCGTCGTCAACCCGAGCCCCTACATGTACTTCCTGGACTTCCTGGACTTCCAGGTCGCGGGCGCCTCGCCGGAACCGGTCCTCACCGTCACGGGCAGGCACGTCGCCACGCGGCCGATCGCGGGCACGCGCCCGCGCGGGGCGACGCTCGAGGAGGACGAGCGGATCGCCGAGGACCTGCTCGCCGACGAGAAGGAGCGCGCCGAGCACGTCATGCTCGTCGACCTCGGCCGCAACGATCTGGGCCGCGTCTGCGAGTACGGCTCGGTCACCGTCGACCGCTTCATGGCCGTCGAGACGTACTCGCACGTCATGCACATCGTGTCGAACGTCAGCGGCACGCTGCGGGCGGACGTCACGGCGATGGACGCGCTGCGCTCCGTCCTGCCCGCGGGCACGTTGTCGGGCGCGCCAAAGGTTCGGGCGATGCAGATCATCGACGAGCTCGAGCCGGTCAAGCGCGGCGGCTACGGCGGCGCGATCGGCTACCTGTCCTATGCGGGCGACCTCGACACGGCGATCCACATCCGCACCGTCGTGATGAAGGACGGCCGTGCCCACGTGCAGGCCGGCGGCGGCACGGTCGCCGACGCGCAGCCGGCCTACGAGTTCGCCGAGAGCGAGGCGAAGGCGCGCGCGGTGCTGCGTGCGGTGGAGCTCGCCTCACAGCAGCCGGACTGGCCCTAGAGCTTGCGGCAGCGTGTACTAGCCACGGCCATTCGGCCTATTTTCCGAGGTTCGAACCGCGCGCGGCGCAAGCGGATCCGGCGTCCAATCCCTCTCCCGACGACGCACCATCGTGGTGTAAGTTCTCGTCGCGGTGTGAGCGCAGACAACTACATCGACACCGTCGCGTCCGCCGTGCGCGACTCGACGCCACGCCACCGGCTTCCCGCCGACGGCCACGACCTGGCTGCGCTGTTTCGCCTCTACGCCCTGGTGGCCCGCATCAAGGGCAAGGATGCGACCGCCGCGGATGTCCACGATGCGTGGTCGGTCTGGATGCTGAACCGCGGCGAGGCGCACGAGGCCATCCGTCCCTTCGAGGACCTGCCCGGCGACGCGCGGCGCGACGACGATCCGTTCGTCGCGGCCGTCCGGTCTGCGGCGCCAAGCGCCGGCTCACCCGACCGCTGAGCGGCGCGTGGCCTCTACGCCACAATGGCGCCCATGCACAGCGGTGACCGAGATCGTGGCGTGTCCGGTCGTCGGGCCCTGAGCTGCCTCGTCGTCGACAACTACGACTCCTTTACCTACAACCTCGTGCAGTTCCTGGGGGAGATGGGCGCGCAGCTGGACATCGTGCGCAACGACCGCGCCTCCGTCGACGAGCTGCTGGAGCGAAAGCCCGACCGCGTGGTCGTTTCGCCGGGGCCGTGCACGCCCAACGAGGCCGGCATCTCGCTGGAGTCGATGCGGCGCTTTCCCGAGGCCGGCATCCCGACGCTGGGCGTCTGCCTCGGGCACCAGTCGCTCGCGCAGGCGTTCGGTGGCTTCGTCATCCGCGGCGCACCGGTCCACGGCAAGACGAGCCAGATCACGCACGACGGCCGCACGATCTTCGCGGGCCTGTCACCGACGCTGACCGTCGGGCGCTACCACTCGCTCGTCGTCGACCCCGACCGCCTGCCCGACGCCTTCGAGATATCCGCCGAGGGCGACGGCGTCGTGATGGGTATCCGCCACCGTGAGCTGCCCGCCGAGGGCGTGCAGTTTCATCCCGAGTCGGTCCTGACCGACGAGGGCAAGCTGCTGCTGCGCAACTTCCTCGGCTGACCGGCCGCGGACGGGGCCGGCCGCGGTGTCCGGCCCTCTACTTCGGGATGCTCGAGGCGCTGCATCCCAACCGGATCGACCTCGGCCTCGGCCGCGCGCCGGGCACCGACATGCGCGCCGCGCTGGCCCTGCGCAGCACGTCGCCCGAGCTCTTCGAGGAGCAGTTCGAGCAGCTGCGCGGGCATCTGGGCGCCGGTTACGCAGGGATGCGCGCGGTGGCCGGCGAGCACACGGCGCCCGAGCTGTGGATGCTCGGATCGACCGACGGCGGTGCCCGGATCGCCGCGCGGCTCGGCCTGCCGTTCGTCTTCGCCCATCACTTTCACCCGCACTTCACCGAGCCCGCGCTGGACCTGTACCGCGGCCTGTTCGAGCCGTCCGAGCGGCTCGACGCGCCGAGGACGATCGTCGCCGCGGGGATCGTCGTGGGCGAGGACGACGAGGACGCCGCCCGCCGCGCGCTCCCCGGCGGCGTCGCGATGCTGCGGGCCCGCGCCGATCCCCAGCGTCGAGGACGCCGTGGCGCTGCTGCCGCGGCTGAGCCCGGCCGAGCGCGCCGCCGTCGACGAGGCGGTGCAGCGCGTGATCGTCGGCGGGCCGGAGTCCGTGCACGCGCAGCTGGTCGACCTTGCCGAGCGCACGGGGACCGACGAGCTGATGCTCGTCTCGCAGGTCACCGACCCCGCGCAGCGCATCCGCGGCCTGGAGCGGGTCGCGGAGGCCTTCGAGCTTGCGCCGCAGCCGGCGCCTAGTCCAGCGCACGCAGGATGAACGGACCGAGCGTCGCCGAGAACGGGGTCGTCATGTGCGTCCGGTCGTGGTGCACGAGCGCGCCGCCGACGACGGCGTAGCAGCGACGGTCGTCGCAGAAGCGCTCGGTCAGGTCGATCAGCCGCACGCGCGCGGAGCGCATCGAGCGGGCCGCCTCCGCGAGCGGATCGGGCCGCAGCGCGCGCCGGCGCGCCTGCGTGCAGGCCGTCGCCGTCGCCCGGCCCTCGCGCAGCGCCGTCGCGACACAGCGCAGGTGGTCGGGCGCCGCCGTGGGCACGTCGCGGATGACGACGACGCGCCGCACGTGGCGCAACAGCCGGCGGATCTCGTCGCGGTAGCCGGCGCGCGCGGTCGCGAACATGCCCTTGCCGTCCGCGCGGCCGACCTGTGCGCCCGCGTAGGCCGACAGGAACACGGTGCGCACCGCGCGGTGGTCGGCGAGCCACTCCAGCACCTGGCGGTTCCACTGCATGCACTGCCGCGCGCGGCGGCGCGTGCGCAGGACCGGCCTGGCCGCCTGCGTGGCCGGGCAGGTCGCGCGGACGATCGAGACGCCGCGCCAGCGCCGGCCGAGCGTCACGGCCTGGAGCGGGACCTTCAGGCTCGCGGCGTGGCTGTCGCCGATCAGCGCGAACGTTCCCGCCGCATCCTCCTGCGCCGCGCCGAACGCGCAGGTCGACAGCAGCCCCGGGTGCGTCTGCCGGTCGCAGTACGGGTCGTGCAGGATCTTCGCGCGCGCGGGCGCCGGTTGCACCATGCGCTGCAGGTCCGGGTTCTCGCACGGCTGGGACAGGTCGCGCGCGGCGGCCCCGAAGCACGGTGGCGCGCCCAGCAGCCCGAGCTGCGCGGCGACGTCGCCGCCGCCGGGCAGCCGGTCGACGCACGCGCGGGCGCATGCGGCGGCGTCGGTCCACGTGCTTTGCACCGACCAGGAGTAGGGCCCGACGGTCAGGCCGGCCGCGACGGGCAGGAAGCTCGCCTGCAGCACGCCGGGCGCCGGATGCGTCACGCGCGCGGCCAGCCGTCGCGGCGCCTGCTGCGCCGTGCCCGCCGCCAGCGGCGTGTAGCTCAGCGCCGGCCGGCGCCCGCGGCTGGCCACGCAGATGCTGCCGCCGCCGCCCGGCCCGCCGTGCGTGAGCGTGACGCAGAGCGCGCGCCCGGGGGTTGCCGCGAGGTCCGCGTGCGTCCACTCCCCGGCGGTCGCGATACGCAGGAACATCCGCACGTCGCGCTGCTCCAGCGAGGCCTCGGTCAGGTCCAGCGGGCCGGCGCTGTCGCGCGGATCGGCGACCTGCGGGTCCGCGCTCGCGGCGACGATCGCGCCGGACGCCTGGGTCGTGGCGACGATCGTCAGGAGCGCGGCGAGGGCCGCCACGCGACGGCGACGGCGGGCCGGCGCGAGGAGCGGCGTGCTGCGGGCCATCGGCGCGACGCTAGCGGGCGCGGCGGTCGCAGGCGCCAGACGACGACCGCACGCCGTTGCAGGCCGCGCGAACCTAGAATCGCGTGCCGATGAGCGAACGCGAGCCGATGACCCGCACCTACCGCTTCGCGCTGGCGATCAGCGTGCCCGTCGTGCGCCTCTGGGGCCGCCTGCAGGTCGAAGGGACCGAGCACATCCCGGCCGAGGGGCCGCTGCTGATCGTCGGCAACCACGACTCCTACTGGGACCCCGTCGTGATCGGGATCGCCGCGGTCAGGCGCCGCCAGATCAGGGCGCTGGCGAAGTCCTCGCTGTGGAAGGTCAAGGGCCTCAACCGGGTGCTCGACGGGATGGGCCAGATCCCGATCCTGCGCGGCAGCGGCGACGCCGGCGCGCTGGACGCCGCGATCGCCGAGCTGCGAGGCGGCAGCTGCATCGGGGTCTTCCCCGAGGGCACGCGCAGCCTGGGGCGCAAGCTGCGCCCGCGCAGCGGCCTGGGGCGGCTCGCCGCGGCGGTGCCCGAGGCAGTGATCGTGCCGGTGGCGGTGACCGGCTCGACCGACATCCCGCGGTTTCCCAAGCGCCCGCGCCTGCACGTGCGCTTCCTGCCACCGGCCGAGGGCCTGCGCCCCGGCGAGTCGGCGTCGGACTTGGCCGTGCGCATCGTCGAGGAGATCCGCGCGCTCGCCCCGATCACGACGGCCGGCCGGCGGTCGCGGGAGATCGCCGCCGAGAGCACCGAGCACTAGGGGCTTCTCTGCGTGTGGGGCGGTTGGCGCCGCGGGGGTGAGACCAGGGGCCGCGCGGCGGTACAGGCCTCAGCGAACGAGCCCCGCCCCAAAGGCCCAATCTCACCGACGGACCCATTAGGCTGCGCGGCCTTGTGCCAGATCCGGTCCTCACGCAGGCGATCGACAAGGTGGCGGCGGGCCGGCACCTCAGCATCGACGAGGCGGCGCGGGTGCTCGAGGTCATCATGGCCGGCGATGCCTCCGAGGTGCAGATCGCGGGCCTGCTGATCGCGCTGCGCACGAAGGGCGAGACGATCGAGGAGCTGGCCGGCCTGGCGCGCACGATGCGCGCGCTCGCGGCGCCCGTCACGACGTCGCGCCAGGAACTCGTCGACACGGCCGGAACCGGCGGCGGGCGGCCGACGTTCAACGTCTCGACGACGGCGGCGCTGATCGCCGCCGGCGCCGGCTGCGCGGTGGCCAAGCACGGCAACCGGTCGGCCACCGGCCGCTCCGGCTCGGCCGACGTGCTCGAGGCGCTCGGCGTGCGGATCGATCTCGCCGCCGGGTCGGTCGGGGTCTGCATCGACGAGCTCGGGTTCGGCTTCATGTTCGCGCCGCGCCACCACCAGGCGACCCGCTTCGTCGTGCCGGTGCGCAAGGAGCTCGCCGTGCGCACGATCTTCAACTTCCTCGGTCCGCTGACGAACCCTGCGTGCGCGCGCCGGCAGCTGATCGGGGTTTCGGATCTGGCCTACGTGGAGAAGATGGCGGGCGCGCTGGCGTTGCTGGGCGTCGACCGCGCCTTGGTCGTATCCTCACAGGACGCGCTCGACGAGATGAGCATCTCGGCCCCCACCACCGTCGTCGAAGTCGACGGCGCCGACCTCAGGACCTACACCGTGCGCCCGGAGGACTGCGGTCTGTCGACGGTCGACGATCCCGACGCAGTCAGCGGCGGATCGCCCGCCGACAACGCCGCCACGACGCGCGCGATCTTCGCCGGCGAGCCCGGTCCGCGCCGCGACATCGCGGTGCTCAACGCGGGCGCCGCGATCTACGCCGCGGGCCGCGCGGACGACCTCGCGGCCGGCGTCGAGGCCGCCCAGGCAGCGATCGACGACGGCTCGGCGCTGCGCACGCTCGACGCGTTCGTCGCCCGCACGCAGCAGCTCGCCGACACCGCCCAGGAGAGCGCGGCGTGAACGTGCTCGAGCGGATCGTCGCCGGCACGCGCGAGGACGTGCGCCGCCGGCGCGCCGAGATCCCGCTCGCCGCGCTGGAGTCGGCGCTCGCCGGCCGCGGCGACGACCGCCCGTTCTCCGAGGCGCTCACGCTGCCGGGCGTCTCCGTGATCGCCGAGCACAAGCGCCGCTCGCCCTCGGCGGGCGAGATCCGCGCGGGCGCGAGCGTCGCCGGCGTGGTGCTGGCCTACGAGCGCGGCGGCGCCGCAGCGATCTCGATCCTCACGGAGGGCACGCACTTCGGTGGCTCGCTCGACGATCTGCGCGAGGCCCGCGCGGCGTCCGCCCTGCCGATCCTGCGCAAGGACTTCATCGTCGACCCCTACCAGCTCTACGAGTCCGCGGCCGCGGGTGCCGACGCGATCCTGCTGATCGTCGCCGCGCTCGATGCGCGCGTGCTCGCCGAGCTGCACGGCGAGGCCCGCACGCTGGACCTCGACGTGCTTGTCGAGGTACATGACGAGGAGGAGCTCGACTGCGCGCTGGAGATCCTCGACGCGGACGTCATCGGGATCAACAACCGTGACCTCGTCGACTTCAGCGTCGACGTCGAGCGGACCTTCGAGCTGCTGGCCGACATCCCGGCGGGCAAGACGGTCGTCTCGGAGTCGGGCTTTCATTCACGCGACCAGCTCGATGCGCTGGAGCGCGTCGGCGTCGACGGCGTGCTGATCGGCGAGTCGCTCATGCGGGCGGCGGATCCCGAGGCCGCGCTGCGGGCGCTGACCGGCGGCGACGACAGCGACGGGTTGGCGCGGTGATCCGGGCATCCGCGCCCTGACCGGGGTCCGATGAGCCAGCTGACGCACTTCCTCGCGGCGCTCGTGGGCGGTGCCGTGGTCGCGGCGATCCTGCTGCTGACCGGCGCCGCCGGCGACGAGCCGACGATGATCGGGGACGGGGGAGGGCTCGCCAACCCGACGCAGGATGCGCTGTCGCCGCGCGAGATCTACAAGCGCGACGCACCCGGCGTCGTCTTCATCACCGCGAACGTGACGCAGGCGCCCTCGCCGTTTGCTCCCGCGCAGGAAGGCCAGTCGACCGGATCGGGCTTCGTCATCGGCAAGGGCGGCTCGATCGTGACCAACGCGCACGTCGTCGAGGGCGCCACCCGCGTGACCGTGAGCTTCGGCGACAAGCGCACCGCGCAGGCCCGCGTCGCCGGGCGCGACCCCTCGTCCGACCTCGCGCTGCTGCTCGTCGATCCCGACGGCCTGGAGCTCGAGCCGCTCGAGCTGGGCTCCTCCAAGGGCGTGCAGGTCGGCGATCCGACCGTCGCGATCGGCAACCCGTTCGGCCTGGACCGCACGCTGACGACGGGCGTCGTGTCGGCGCTGCAGCGCTCGATCCCGTCGCTGCAGCCCGGCTACTCGATCAACAACGTCATCCAGACCGACGCCGCCATCAACCCCGGCAACTCGGGCGGGCCGCTGATCGACGCGCAGGGCAGGGTGATCGGCGTCAACTCGCAGATCGAGACCGGCGGCAGCGGCGGCGGCAACGTCGGCATCGGCTTCGCCGTCCCGATCGACACGGCCAAGGAGGTCATCCCGCAGCTGCGCCGCGGCGGCTCGGTGCAGCGCGCCTACCTCGGCGTCACGACGCGCACGATCGACGCCGGCCTCGACGAGCTGAACCTCGCGTCGGCCGACGGCGCGCTGGTGGAGACGGTCGAGCCCGGCGGGCCGGCCGATCGCGCCGGCCTGCGCGGCGGCGGCGAGGAGCAGCCGTTCGGCGGTGACACGGTGCGCCTGGGCGGCGACATCATCAAGTCCATCGACGGCACGAAGGTGCGCGACTCCGACGACGTCTCGGAGGTGGTCGCAGACAAGCGCCCCGGCGACCGCGTCAGCCTGGAGATCCTGCGTGGCGGGACGCGCACGTCGGTGGCGGTCACGCTCGGACGCCGCCCCGGCTTCTGAGCGCGCGCTGGCCCGCTCTACGATGGCTGTATGCCGACGCGCATCAAGCACTGCGGCATCACGAGCCTCGCCGACGCGCACCTGGCGGCCGAGGCGGGGGCATGGGCGCTCGGGATGATCTTCTGGCCGGGCTCGCCGCGCCGCTGCGCGCTCGACGAGGCGCAGCTGGTCGGCACGGCGCTGCGGCGCACGGTCCACCTCACCGGCGTGTTCGTCAACCAGCGCCTCGACGAGATCGACCTCGCCGTGCAGACGGCCGGCCTGGACTTCGTCCAGCTGCACGGCGACGAGGGCCCGGCCTACTGTGGCGAGGTCGCGCGGCGCACCGGCGCCAAGGTGATCAAGGCGGTGCGCGTGCGGTCGCGCGCGACGCTGCAGGCCGCGGCGGCCTACCACACCGACCTGCTGCTGCTCGACGCCCACGTCGAGGGCGTCCCGGGCGGCACGGGCCAGACGGTTGACTGGGAGCTCGTGCGCCAGGCGAAGCTCGGCGCGCCGCTGATCCTCAGCGGCGGGCTGAACCCCGACAACGTCGCCGAGGCAATCGCTGTGACGCTGCCGTTCGCCGTCGATGTCGCGAGCGGCACCGAGTCGACCCCCGGCGTCAAGGATCCCGCGCTGCTGCAGGCGTTCCATGAGGCCGTTCGCGGCGCGACCGTCGCGCCGGCGTCGTGAGCGCGGAGGGCGCCGAGGCCCAGGCGCAGAACATGGTCACGACCAAGCCCGAATCAGCCGGTGGGTCGGCTTATCGCTCATGACCGCAGTTCACGCAGCGTAAAGTCGACGTCGCGCAGATCGCCGTGTCGCGACTGGGGCGGCTCGAGCCGGCCGACGATCCGCTCGCGCCCGCGACGTGGATCGTCGATGACGACGACGATCGGCTCGAAGCGCTCGGCGGTGCGCCGGGCGGCCGCACCACGGCGCCGCGCCAGCTCGTCGAGTTCCGCGCGCAGGGTGGGATGAAGGCGATCTTGGAAGCGGGCCGCGACGTAGCGGCGCTCGCGCGGCGTGAGGCCGAGCCGATCGTCGCGGCCGATCGTGACGCGCACGCGCCCGCAGACGAGCGACCCGTCGCGATATGCGCGACCCCAGGCGTGACGTTGCTCGACGACCATGCACCGGACGTTGCATCTGGCGGTGCCTGTCGGCCACACGGAGGCCGGGCGGCTCCACGCGGGAGGTGGGAGGCCTACTCAGGATCTGCATAGAGGTTCGTCGCAGGCAAGCCTCGGCGCGCCGTAGGATCGCGCGCATGAGCCATGCCCGCCGCTACTGCCGAGGTTGTGGGGCGATGCTGGCCCGCGACAACGCCGAGCGGCTCTGCACCGTCTGTCAGAGCATGCGTCGGCGCGACCGGGCACCACACGTGCCGGCCGAGTTCTGGGACGACGACGTCATGGTCGACGCGCTCGCCAGCGGCGACTTCGGCCGGGTGCTGCGCGCGTATCGCCAGCATCCCTTCCACGGGCGACCGCTGTCGCAGGCCGTCGTGGCCGGCTGGCTGCATGTATCGCAGGCGTCGTTGAGCCGGATCGAGCTCGGACAATGCCGGCTGACCGTCGATGACATCGCCGGGTTCGCGGGGTGTCTGGGGCTCTCCGTGGCGCTACGCTGGGTGCACCAGTATCCAAGCGAAGCGAGACAAGACGTGGATCCGCTGAGCCGTCGGAGTCTGTTCGGCACGGGCATCGCAACCGCACTCGGTGGTGGCGTCACGAATACGCCCGCAGCGGCCCGCGAGATCGACCCCGGGCTTGTCCAGCACTGGATGGCGCTCGTGAGCGTGCTCTCCCGCCATGACGCCATGTTCGGTCCGCGCGACGTACGCAACACCGTCCAGCGTGAGCTCGGCCTCGTAGCCGAGCATCGCCAGCTCGCCCGCGGCCATCTGGCGCTCCAACTGCTGCGCGTGGAGTCGCACTGGACGCAGTTGGCGGCCTGGCTGAGCAACGACACCGGCCAGGTGCGCGGTCGCGACGCGTTGACAGATCGCACCGTTCGGCTCGCCGAGGAGGCCGGCTACCCCGACATGATCGCCTATGTCCGCAGGCGCCAGAGCCAGTGGGCCGCGGAGAGCCTTGACGCGCGACGGACGATCACGTTCGCGGAGGCCGCGCTTCGCGTCCCCGGCACGAGCGATCAGACCCGCGCGCTCTGCGCGTTCAAAGCTGCGCTCGGCCACGCGCTTGCCCGCGACACCGCCTCCTGCGAGCGCAGCCTTGCCGACGCCCAAGGCCTTCTGGAGCATGCGGCGACGAGTGAGCCCGCGACGCCCTGGGGGAACCTGGGCGGCCACGATGTCAGCCCTGCCTACGCCCTGGCCGGCGAAGCGCGTTGCTGGCTCTGGCTGCAGCCGCGCAAGGCGATCACGCTGTACGAGCATGCCCTGCGCGAATGGCCGCGCGACCGGACGCGCGACGGTGGGCTGCACCGGGCACGCCTCGCGCTGGCCTGCGCCGCCGCCGGCGAGCCCGAGCGCGCCGCGACCGAGGGCCTCGACGCCCTCGCCATCGCTCGGAGTACCAGGTCCGACTTGAACATGCGTGAGCTGAGGCGACTCGATCACCAGCTCGCCGCCTGCGACGTGGCCGCAGTTGGGGACTTCCGCGAGGCGTTCGCCGCGCTCTGATGGCGAGCGCCATTCGACGCGCCCGGCGCTGTTGCACGTCGGATTGGATCTGAGCCGTAAGCGGGTTGACGACTGCCTTTGGACGGCGCGGCGATGACCGTCGAGCTCACGCTCGAGCGCTTCGACGCGGCGGGCACGCGTGGCGTCTACAGGGACGTCATCGTGCCCGTCTACGAGGCCAGCCATGCGGACGGCCTCGACGACCCGTTCCACTCGACCCGACGCTTCCTCGAACGGCTCGACGCGTACACGCAGCGCGACGGCTTCGAGCTGGTCGTCGCCTACGCCGCCGGCGAGCCCGTCGGCCTGGCCTTCGGGTACGCGCTCCCGGAGGCGACGCGCTGGTGGAAGGGCCTCGTCACGCCGGTCCCACCCGGGTTCACCGACGAGGACGGTCGCCGCACCTTCGCCGTCAACGAGATCATGGTCCGTCCGGAGTGGCAGCGACGAGGGGTTGCGCGCAGCGTGCATGCGGAGTTGCTCTCGCGGCGCCCCGAGCAGCGCGCGACGCTGCTCGCAGTGCCCGACAACGCGCCCGCCCAGGCCGCGTACGCCCGCTGGGGGTGGCGCAAGGTCGCCGAGCTCAAGCCCTTTCCGGACGCGCCGATCTACGACGCCATGATCCTCCCGCTGGCGCCCGAATAGCCGCCGTCGAGCACCCACTACGATGCCCGCATGACCGACCGCAGCCCGGTCGCCGAGGCCGGCGTGGAGCATCGCTTCGGCCCCTACGGCGGCCAGTACGTCCCCGAGACGCTGATGCCCGCGCTCGCCGAGCTGGAGGCCGCGTGGGTCGCCGTGCGCGACGATCCCGGCTACCGCGCCCAGCTCGGCGGCCTGCTGCGCGACTACGCCGGCCGGCCGACGCCGCTGTACCTCGCCGAGCGCCTCTCCGAGCTGGCCGGACGAGAGATCTGGCTCAAGCGCGAGGACCTCATGCACACCGGCTCGCACAAGCTCAACAACGCGCTCGGGCAGGCGCTGCTGGCCAAGCGCATGGGCAAGCAGCGGATCATCGCCGAGACCGGTGCCGGCCAGCACGGCGTCGCATCCGCGACCGCCTGCGCGCTGCTGGACCTCGAGTGCATGGTCTACATGGGTGCCGAGGACATCCGCCGCCAGGCGCCCAACGTCGAGCGCATGCGCCTGCTCGGCGCCGAGGTCGTCAGCGTCGAAGCCGGCGCGCGAACGCTGAAGGAGGCCGTCAGCGAGGCGATTCGCGACTGGGTCACGACCGTCGCGACGACGCACTACATCATCGGCTCGGCCGTCGGCCCGGCCCCGTACCCCGCGCTCGTGCGTGACCTGCAGCGCGTCATCGGCGACGAGGCCCGCCGCGAGCTGCTCGAGCGCGCCGGCCGGCTGCCCGACCGCGTCATCGCCTGCGTCGGCGGCGGCTCGAACTCGATCGGGATCTTCACCCCGTTCGTCGCCGACGCCGACGTCGCCCTGATCGGCGTCGAGGCGGCGGGGGAGGGCCTGGACAGCGGCCGCCACGGCGCTCCGCTGACCGCCGGCGGGCGCAGCGGCGTCCTGCACGGCTCGCTGTCGGCGGTCCTGCAGGACGGCGACGGCCAGGTGACCGAGGCGCACTCGATCTCCGCCGGCCTGGACTATCCCGGCTCCGGACCCGAGCACGCCTACCTGCGCGACTCGGGGCGCGCGCGCTACGTCGCCGTCGCGGACGGCGACGCCGTCAAGGCCTTCAAGGAGGTCACCCGCCTGGAAGGCATCATCCCGGCGCTGGAGACCTCGCACGCGCTGTACTACGCGCTGCACGAGGACGGCGGCGCGTCGACGCTCGACCTCGTCTGCCTGTCGGGCCGCGGCGACAAGGACCTCGCCGAAGTCGCCGCCCACGATGGCTAAGCCCGCGCGCGACCGCGTTCCCGCCGTGCCGCAAACCGGCGAGGACCGGATCGCCGCGGCGTTCGCCCTGAGCCGCGGCCGCGCCGCGCTCATGCCCTACGTCATGGGTGGCTTTCCGGACCTCGCGACGTCGCTGGCGATCGGCGAGGCCTACGCCGCCAACGGCGCCGACCTCGTCGAGCTCGGCGTGCCGTACTCCGACCCGCTCGCCGACGGTCCGGCGATCCACGCCGCGGGTACCGCCGCGCTGCGCGGGGGAGCGACGCTCGACGGGGTGATCGAGGTCGGCGCGGCGCTGGCCAAGCGCGTCCCGGTCGTGCTCATGTGTTACGTGAACATCGTCCTCGCGCGCGGCGCGGAGGCGTTCGCAGGCCGCCTCGCCGAGGCGGGGATCAGCGGCCTGATCGTCCCCGACCTGCCGCTGCACGAGGCCGGCGAGGTGCGCGCCGCGTGCGACGCCGCGGCGATCGCGCTCGTGCCGCTCGTCGCGCCGACAACGCCCGACGATCGCCTGACCGCGATCGCCGCGCAGGCGCGCGGCTTCGTGTACGTCGTCGCGGTCGTCGGCACGACCGGCGAGCGCGATGCCCTGGCCGCCCATGTCGGCGACCTGCTGGCCCGCGTCAAGGAGCGCACAGAGCTTCCCGTGGCGCTCGGCTTCGGCATCTCGACGCCCGGCCACGCGGCCGAGGCGGCGGCAGCGGGCGCCGACGGCGTGGTCGTCGCCAGCCGGCTCATCCGCGCGGTCTCGGAGGCCGGCGACCCGGCCGCGGTCGCCGGGGGGCTCGTAGCCGACCTCGCCGCCGGGCTCATCCGTTAGTCTGGCGCCGCACATGGGTCTCGTCCTCGCCACCACCTTCGGGCTCTGCGTGTGGATCGTCCTCTGGGCGATCGGCTGGAAGGCGATCGACGCCTTCCTGGTCACGACGGTGATCATCACGCTCGGCGCCACTGCGAAGATCCTCGCCCCGTACCTGCCCGACCGGGAGTAGCCACGCCGGTGCCCGGCGGCTTGCGCGCGGCCATCGTCTGCGTTCTCTGCGCGATCGCGCTCGGCGGCGGGCTGGCTGGCTGCGCAGATCAGCAGCAGAGCGCGATCCAGGACGGCAGCGACACGCTGACGATCTACTCAAGCCTGCCGCTGCAGGGCCCCGATCGCGACCGCGCCCGCGACATGGTCAACGCGATCAAGCTCGCCCTGCAGGAGTCGGGCGGCAAGATCGGGCCGTTCGACGTCACGTACGTGCCGCTGGACTCGGCGACACCCGAGGCCGGCACGTGGACCGGTGACCAGGTGCTCGAAAACGCCCGCAAGGCGGTTCGCGACCTCAACGCGATCGCCTACATCGGTGAACGCGACTCCGCCGCGACCGCGCTGTCGCTCCCGCTCACCAACGAGGGCCACATCCTGCAGGTCAGCCCGTCGAGCACGTACGACGGGCTCACGCGGGTCAGCCGCCGCCAGGGCGAGCCGGATCGCTTCTACCCGTCAGGCGAGCGGACCTTCGCGCGGGTCGTGCCGGCCGACCACGTGCAGGCGTCGGCGCTCGTCGGGTACATGAAGGCCTCGGGGGTGCGCAGCATCGCGCTGATGGGCGACCGCGAGATCTACGGCAGCGGGATCGCCGACGCGGTCGAGAAGGCGGCGCGGCGTCAGCGCATCGAGGTCTTCGACCGCGGGCACGTGGACGCCAGCCGGGGCGACCTGACGGGCGCGGCGCGGAAGGTCGCCGAGACGAGCGCGGACGCGTTTCTCTTCGCGGGCACGACCGACACGGGCGCGGCGCGGATCTTCGCTGCCGTCGCCGCCGCGGCCCCGTCGATGCTGCTGTTCGGCCCGGCCGCGATCGCCGACCAGGCGTTCCTGAACGGGCTGCCGACCGCGGTGCAGCGCCGGGTACGCGTCACCACGCCGGCGCTGCCCGCGCACCTGCTGCCGCGCAGCGCGCGCGCCTTCCGCGACAGCTTCCGGATGACGTTCGGCCGCCAGCCCGCGCCCGAGGCGCTGCAGGCGTACGAGGCGGCGAGCGCCGTGCTGCACGCCATCCGATCCGCTGGAATACGGGGCAACAACCGCCAGGCGGTGACCGACGCCTTCCTCGCGATCCGCAATCGCGCATCGGTGCTGGGCACCTATTCGATCGACCGGTTTGGCGACACGAGCCTCTCGACGTACGCCGGCAACCGCGTCCGCCGCTCGCAGTTCGTGCTGGACAAGGTGCTCCATGTTCGTGACTGACGGAGGCGCAGTGGCGCATCCACGCACGGATGGACGTACGTTCTACTGCGTGCACGCCAACGACCAAACCGCACAAGCGGCCCCGGAACACGTGTACGATCGGCCCGCTTCCGTATTCAGTCCCACCGAGGAGGACTCTCTTGCGTTTCAATCGAGCAACCGCTCTCGGGTTGCTGGTGCCGGCCCTGGCGTTCGGCGTAGCCGCCTGCGGCGACGATGACGATAGCTCCAGCGGTGGGGGCGGCGAGGGGACCACGGCCACCGGCGCCACCGCTTCGGGGACGCTCACGGTCCGCTCGAGCCTGCCGCTGCAGGGCGCGCAGCGCCCGCAGACGCTCGATCTCGTCAACGGCATCAAGCTGGCGCTCAAGCAGGCCGGCAACAAGGCCGGCAACTTCACCGTCAAGTACGTCTCCAAGGACGACTCGAGCGCTCAGGCTGGCACCTGGACGGCGGAGAACGTGTCTGCCAACGCCCGTGCCGCCGCACAGGATGACAACACCGTCGCCTACATCGGGGAGTTCAACTCGGGCGCCAGCGCGATCTCGATCCCGATCCTGAGCGACGCCAAGGTGCCGCAGGTCTCGCCGGCGAACACCGCGGTCGGCCTGACGTCAGACGAGCCTGGCGCAGATCCCGGAACGCCCGAGAAGTACTACCCCAGCGGCTTCCGCAACTACGTGCGGATCGTGCCCAAGGACACGATCCAGGGCGCGGCGCTCGCCACGATCATGAAGGAGGACGGCTGCCAGAAGGTCGCGATGACCAACGACAAGGAGGTCTACGGCGCAGGTCTCGCAAAGAACATCGAGCTTGCGGCGGAGAAGCAGCAGTTGAACATCCTGTTCAACGAGGGCATCGACCCGAAGGCGCCGAACTACCGATCGCTCGCCTCGCGTGCCAAGACCCAGGGCGCGGACTGCTTCGTGTACTCCGGCATCACGTCCAACAACGGAGTCCAGATCTACAAGGACTTCTCGGCGGCGCTGCCGAACGCCAAGCTCTACGGTCCGGACGGCGTCGCCGAGGCCGGCTTCTTCGATCCGAAGGAGGGCGGCATCCCGGCCTCCGTCGCCAAGAAGGTCAAGCTGACCGTGGCCACGCTGGCACCGCAGAGCTACGGCGAGGCCGGCAAGAAGTTCTTCGCCGACTACGAGAAGGAGTACGGCGAGAAGAACCCCAACCCGTACTCGATCTACGGGTACGAGGCCATGTCGCTCGTGCTCGACGCGATCGAGCGCTCGCAGACGGGCAAGCGCGAGGACGTCGTCAAGGCGCTGTTCGCCACCGAGGATCGAGACAGCCCGCTGGGCACGTACTCGATTGACGACAACGGCGACACGACGCTGACGGACTACGGCGTCTACAAGATCGAAAACGGTGAGCAGGCCTTCCTGAAGTCCGTCAAGGCCGCCACGTAAGAGCAGGCAACACGTGCACTGCGGGGGTGGGCGCGACCCACCCCCGCATAGCGCTCACCGCGACCCAGTAGCGAGGATCATGGCATGGCAGCCGCAAGTCTTCCCGCAGCAAGGCCTCCGGCGGTGCGCGCGGTTCGCAGCTTCCTGTCGCAGTACGGCCTGATCGCGGTCCTGCTGATCATGCCGGTCGCCTTCGGCATCCATGACCTGCGCATCGAGGGCGACCTCTCGCGCCTGGGCAACAACCTCGTCGACGGGCTCTCCAACGGCGCGATCTGGGCGCTCGTCGCGATCGGCTACACGCTGGTCTACGGCATCGTCGAGCTCATCAACTTCGCGCACGGCGAGGTCTTCATGCTGGGCTCGTTCGTCGCCGCCGGCTTCTTCGGAACGCTCGGTCTGACCGCGGCGACCGGGGTGCCCGGTCTCGTCGCAGGGCTGCTGTTGACGCTGCTCGTGTCGATGTTCGCGCTCGGGACGCTGAACGTCATGATCGAGCGGGTCGCCTATCGCCCGCTGCGCGATGCCCCCAAGCTCGCGCCGCTGATCACCGCCGTCGGCTTCTCCTTCATCCTGCAGAACGTCGGCCTGCTGTGGCGCGGCGGCTCGCAGCAGGGCATCGAGGATCTCGTCAACTCCCAGAAGGAGCTCTTCAACTTCCTCGGCGTGAGCGTCACCAACGGCGACATGCTCGCGGTCTCGGTCACGATCCCGCTGGTGCTGGCGATGACGACGTTCATCGCCCGCAGCCGGCTGGGCAAGGCGATGCGGGCGACGGCGCAGGACCCCGATGCCGCACGGCTCATGGGCATCAACGTCGACACAACGATCTCCGCGACATTTCTCATCGGCGGGATGCTGGCTGGCGCCGCGGGCCTCATCTACGCGTTGTACCAGACGACGATCTGGTACTTCCAGGGCTTCACGGCCGGCCTGATCGCCTTCACGGCCGCGGTCATGGGCGGGATCGGCAACATCCGCGGCGCCGTGCTCGGCGGTCTCATCATCGGCTGCATTCAGCAGATCTCCGACAACCGCATCGGCGGTGAATGGACGCCGGCGATCGTGTTCGCCTATCTCGTGCTGATCATGGTCTTCAAGCCCTCCGGGCTGCTCGGCGAGCAGACGCGCGAGGCCGGTTGACATGAGCGCCGCGACCGCCACCGCCGCTCCCAGCTCGGCGGCCACACCGCCGGAGGGTCGCGTCGGGCTGCCGCGCGCCGCGCGGATCGGGCTCGCCGCCGCCGCGGTCCTCGCCGGCGCGCTGCTGCCGCTGTTCATCAACGGCGAAGGCGGCTTCATCGACGATGCCACCATCGCGCTCGCGTACGTGGTCATGGCGCTCGGGCTGAACATCATCGTCGGCTTCGCCGGGCTGCTCGACCTCGGGTACGTGGCGTTCTTCGCGATCGGCGCCTACACGATGGGGTACTTCGGCTCGCTGTTTCACATCACCGCCAACGGCGGCGAGGGGATTCACATCCTCGTCAGCGGGCCGGCGGCGGAGCTGCCCGGGATCCACCTGAACTTCCTGCTGATCATCGTGCTCGCGATTGCGGCGACGACGATCGCCGGGATGGTGATCGGTCTGCCGACGCTGCGCCTGCGCGGCGACTACATCGCCATCGTGACGCTCGCGTTCGGCGAGATCGTCGGACGCATCGCCATCAACGGCGACGAGATCAAGGGCTTCGGCACCCAGCTGACCGCCGGGCGCCAGGGCATCACGCCGGTCGACAAGATCGACCTGCCGTTTCTTGAGGCGTTCAACTCGCTGCAGCTGCGACCGTGGTACTGGGTGGCGTTCGCGTTCGTCCTGATCGCGCTGTTCGTGAACTTCCGCCTGCGTGACTCACGCCTGGGCCGCGCCTGGATCGCGCTGCGCGAGGACGAGGTCGCAGCCGTCAGCATGGGGGTTCCGCTGGTCAAGACGAAGCTGTTGGCCTACGGGACGGGCGCGGCGTTCGGCGGTGTCTCGGGCGCGTTCCTCGGCTCCTACCTCAACACGGTCAACGCCGACCAGTTCCAGTTCTCGTTCTCGATCTTCGTGCTCGCGATGATCATCCTCGGCGGCCTGGGCTCCATCTGGGGCGTCGTGATCGGTGCCATCGCGTTGTCGTTCATCAACAACCGCCTGATCCCCGACGTGCTCAACGACGTTCCCGCGAAGATCGGTCTGGACTTCGATCTCACCGAGCTGTCGTTCGGCATCTTCGGCTTCCTGCTCGTGATCATGATGGTCCTGCGGCCCGAGGGGCTGCTACCGGAGCGCAGGCGCCAGATCGAGCTGTCGTCGGGCCTTGAGGATCTCGCCGTCGACGAGGACAGCGTCTACAAGGCAAAGGTGCCATGAGCGACGCGAACGGGAGCCTGCTGGATGCACGCGGCGTCACGAAGCAGTTCGGCGGCCTGACGGCCGTCAACGACGTCTCCTTCTCGATCCCGAACAAGTCGATCGTCTCGCTGATCGGCCCCAACGGCGCGGGCAAGACGACGTTCTTCAACATCCTGACCGGTCTCTACAAGCCGACCGTGGGCCGCGTGAGCTTCGACGGCGCGAACATCACCGGCGGCCGGCCCGACCGGATCATGGGCCTCGGCGTGGCGCGGACGTTTCAGAACATTCGCCTGTTCGGCACGATGTCCGCGGTCGAGAACGTCATGGTGGGCCAGCACGCGCGCATGAAAGCCGGGCTGCTCGGCTCGATCCTGCGCCCGCCGCGGGTTGCCCGCGAGGAGCGCGAGGTCCGCGCGAAAGCCGTCGAGATGCTGTCGTACGTCGGGCTGCGCGCGGCGCTGCACGACCAGCTTGCGACGAACCTCGCCTACGGCGACCAGCGCCGCGTGGAGATCGCCCGCGCGCTGGCCTCCCAGCCCAAGCTGCTGCTGCTCGACGAGCCGACCGCGGGCATGAACCCGCAGGAATCGGCCGACCTGACGCGCTTCATGGAGCGCCTGCGCGACGAACTCGGCCTGTCGATCCTGCTGATCGAGCACGACATGAAGGTCGTCATGGGCGTCTCGGAGTACGTCACCGTGCTCGACCACGGCGAGAAGATCTCCGAGGGTGATGCGAAGACGGTCCGCAACGACCCGCTCGTCGTCGAGGCCTATCTCGGCAAGCAGGAGGCCGAGCGCCAGCGCGAGGAGAGCGGTGAGCGGTGATGGCGATGCTCGAAGTCGACGACATCCACACGTACTACGGCAACATCGAGGCGCTCAAGGGCATCTCGCTGACCGTCGAGGCGGGCGAGTGCGTCACGCTGATCGGCTCCAACGGGGCCGGCAAGTCGACGACGCTGCGCTCGATCTCGGGGCTCACTCCGCCGCGCACCGGCGACATCCGCTTCCAGGGCGAGAACATCACGCGAACCCCCACGGCCGACATCGTCAAGCTCGGCGTCTCGCAGGCGCCGGAAGGGCGGCGCTGCTTCCCCCGCATGACCGTGCGCGAGAACCTCGACATGGGCGCCTACCTGCGCCGCGACAAGGAGATCACCAGCGACATGGAGCGGGTGTTCGACCTCTTCCCGCGCCTGCTGGAGCGCGAGAAGCAGAAGGCGGGCACGATGTCAGGCGGCGAGCAGCAGATGCTCGCGATCGGCCGTGCGCTCATGGCCAAGCCGACGCTGCTGCTGCTCGACGAGCCGTCGATGGGCATCGCGCCGATCCTCGTCGAGCGCATCTACGAGACGATCGCCGAGATCAACCGCCAGGGCACCACGATCCTGCTCGTCGAGCAGAACGCCAACTACGCCCTGTCGGTCTCCCAGCGCGGCTATGTGCTCGAGACCGGTGCCGTCGTGCTGAGCGACGACTCCGACAGGATGCGCACCAACCCCGAGGTCCAGAAGGCCTATCTCGGCGGATGACGGTGCTCGCGGTCATCGGGTCAAGCGCGCTCTTCTTGCTCTACGGCTGGCTGCTCTCCGCGATCGTCGCCTCCTTCCTGTCGGGGAAGAAGGGCTACGGCGAGCGCATCGGGCTGGCGTGCGGCCTGTTGCTGTCCGGTGTCGCCGTGCTGATCTGGCTCGTCATGCCGTCAAGGCCGACTTCGGACTGGGGACGCCGCAAGGCCGCCCGCAGCGGGCGCACCGCGAGCTGAGCGTCAGTCCTCCAGCGTGTCGCGCAGCGCCTCGTCGAGATCGGCGTGCTTGAACTCGTAGCCCAGCTCCGCGGCTCGACCGGGCACCATCCGCTGGCCGGTCAGCACGATGTGGCTCATCTCGCCGTACAGGAGCTTCAGCGAGAACGCCGGTATCGGCGCGACTGCGGGACGGCTGATGGCGCGGCCGAGCGCCTTCGAGAACGCCTTGTTGGTGACGGGCTCGGGCGCCGAGGCGTTGATCGCTCCCTGAAACCTCGGGTTGTCGATCGCGGCGACGTAGATGCCGACGAGGTCGTCGAGGTGGATCCACGGCATGTACTGCTTGCCGCTGCCGATCGGCCCGCCGATGCCGGCCTTGAACGGCGGCAGCATCTTCGCCAGCGCGCCGCTGTCGGCGTCGAGCACGATGCCGGTGCGGACCAGCACCGTCCGCATGCCGATCTTCGCGGTGTCCGCCTGGCGCTCCCAGCGCGCGACGACCTCCGCGAGCCAGTCCCGGCCGGGCGCCGCGTACTCGTCGATGATCTCGTCCTCGCGCGCGCCGTAGTAGCCCGCTGCGGAGGCACAGATCAGCGCCTTGGGCCGCGGCTTGGTATCGAAGATCGTGTGGATGATGTTGCGCGTCCCGCGCTCGCGGCTGTCGAGGATCTCGGCCTTCACCTTCGCGTTCCAGCGCTGGCCGACGTCCTCACCGGCGAGGTGGACGATCGCGTCGCGGCCCGCCAGCGCCTCCTTCGGCGCGGCGTCCTCCTTGAGGTTCCAGGCCAGCGCCTCGACGCCCAGCAGCTCGCTGGCCTTGTCGGGATCACGGGAGAGCACGGTGACCTCGTCCCCGCGGTGCTTGAGCGCTGCGACGAGATGGCGGCCGATGCGGCCGCTCCCGCCGGTGACGGTGACCCTCATCGACCGAGCATACGGACCGGGGGGGCGGGTCGGATCTGGCGCCAGGCGTCAGGCAGACGCGCGCGTCACGCCCGTGCGCCCGACGGGCAAAGGGCCGTTCATGCGGCCGGTGCCGTGCCCTCGCCGGGGCTCAGCGGCCGGTGCTTGCGCCGCCGCGCCGCGATCGCCTGGTAGGTCGCGGTCGGGATCTCGTCCAGCCGCGGCGCATCGTGCAGGCGAATCGCCTCGAGGATCCGGTTCCAGCAGCCGACCGCCGGATCGGCGTGGTAGTGGCCCACGAAGCCCGTTCGCCAGAAGTCGGCGGATCGCTCGCCGCTGCCGTTCAGGGTCACGTAGGGGTGGTCGTGGCCGATCGTCTCGCCACAGAAGTTGCATGTGTAGATGAGGCTCATGACTGCTTCCTTGCTCGGAGTGGCTCCTCCTGAGCTCACGATAACGCCTGCGTCGGAAGCGATGCGAGGGATGCGTAGAGTGCCGGGCCGATGGCTGACCGCCCCGACGAGCTCTACCTGATCGACGGCAACTCGCTCGTCTACCGCGCGTTCTTCGCGCTGCCGGAGTCGATCGCGACCTCGACCGGATTTCCCACCAACGCGATCTTCGGCTTCGCCTCGATGCTCGTGAAGATCCTCACCGAGCATGGCACGAAACCCACCGTCGTCGTCTGGGACGCGGGCTCCAGCGGTCGCAAGGAGGTCTATCCGGAATACAAGGGGACGCGCTCGACGCGGCCGGACCTGCTCAGGGAGCAGTGGCCGCACTTCGAGCCGCTCGTCGAGGCCTTCGGCTACACCAACACGCGCTTGGAGGGCTTCGAGGCCGACGACGTCATCGCGACGCTCGCCGAGCGCGCGCGCGAGCAGTCGATCCCCGTCGTGATCGTCACCGGCGACCGTGACGCGTTTCAGCTCATCGACCCCGAGGGCCTCGTCCAGGTCATGGCGACCTCGCGCGGGATCACCGACACGAAGCTCTACGACCATGCCGCGGTGACCGAGCGCTACGGCATCTCACCTGACCTGATCCCCGACTTCTACGGCCTCAAGGGCGACACGAGCGACAACATCCCCGGCGTTCCCGGGATTGGTGACAAGACCGCCGCCCAGCTGTTGCAGAGCTACGGCGACCTCGAGGGCGTGCTCGGCGCGGTCGACCAGATCTCGGGCGCCAAGCGCAAGGAGAACCTCACCAACCACGCCGAGGACGCGCGCGTCTCCAAGGTGCTCGCCACAATGCGCCGCGACCTGCCGGTCGATCTCGACATCGTCCGCGAGGCGTCGCTGAAGCCCGATCGCTCCAAGCTGCGCGAGGTCTTTCGCGAGTTCGAGCTGCGCGACCCGCTGCGCCGGCTGGAGGAGTTCCTCGGCGCGGAGGAGGCGGCGCCCGCGCCGGATGCGTCCACCGAGGTGTCGGCGCGAGTGCGCGCGGCGCGGCTGGCCGACGTCGCCGCGCTGCAGGCCGGCGAGCTCGTGCTCGTCGCGCGCGCGCCCGAGGTGCCTGAGGGCGAGCTGCTCGCCGTCGACTCGGCCTGGCGCTTCGCCGTGGCGGCCGGCGGCGAGGTGCTGACGGGTGAGATGGCCGACCCCGCGCAGCTCGTCGCGGCCGCGGGCGATCGCCCGGTGGTCGCCTACGACGCCAAGGCGCTCGGCGTCGTGCCGGCCAACATCGCTCACGACGCGCTGCTCGGCGCCTACCTGCTCGAGCCCGCGCGGCGCGGCTACCCGCTGCGCGAGCTGCTCGAGGAGCGCGGGCTCGGCGCCCCCGGGATCGAGGACGACGTTGCCGCGGAGGCGATCCTGATCGGCGAGCTGTCGGCGTGGCAGCGCGAGCAGATCGTCGCGCGCGACCTCGTGACGGTCATGCAGGAGATCGAGCTGCCGCTCGTGCCGGTGCTGCGCCGGATGGAGGTCGCCGGGGTGCGGCTGAACACCGACCGTCTGCGGGAGATCACCGCGCGCGTGCGCGACGAGATCCGCGACCTCGAGCGTCGCATCTTCGCGCTGGCGGGGACCGAGTTCGTGATCGGCTCGCCGCAGCAGCTCGGCGAGATCCTCTTCGTGAAGCTCGGCCTGTCCAAGAAGCGCCGCGGCAAGACCGGCTTCTCGACCGATGCGCGCGTGCTGCAGGCGATCCGCGGCGAACACGAGATCATCCCCCTGATCGAGCGCTGGCGTGAGCTCAACCAGCTCGACAAGACGTACTTCAGCGTGCTGCCGCAGCTCGTCGACGGGCAGTCGCGCATCCACACGACGTTCCTGCAGGCGGCGGCGACGACCGGCCGCCTCGCGTCGACGAACCCGAACATGCAGAACGTCCCGATCCGCACCGCGCTCGGGCGCGAGATCCGCGGCTGCTTCGACGCCGCGCCGGGCAACGTCCTGCTGAGCGCCGACTACTCGCAGATCGAGCTGCGCGTGCTGGCGCACATCGCCGACGAACCGGTCCTCAAGGAGATCTTCGTGCGCGGCGAGGACGTCCACACCGCGACCGCCTCGAAGGTGTTCAGCACGCCGCCCGAGCAGCTCGACCTCGGCCAGCGCTCCAAGGCGAAGATGATCAACTACGGGATCGTCTACGGGTTGTCGGACTACGGCCTGGCAGACCGGCTCGGCATCCCGCGCGAGGAGGCCAAGGAGATCATCGACACCTACCTCGAGCGCTTCCCGGCGGTGCGGGCGTTCATCGAGGGGACGATCGCCAGCGCGACGGAGAACGGCCACGTCACGACCCTGTGGGGCCGGCGGCGCCAGATCCCCGAGCTCAAGGCGCGCAACTGGCAGGTCCGCACGCTCGGCGAGCGGCTCGCCGTCAACACCGTCATCCAGGGCACGGCGGCGGACGTCATGAAGCTCGCCCTCGTGCGCGTGGACGCGGCCCTGCGCGCGTCGCCGGTGCGGCCGATCCTGACCGTCCACGACGAGCTGCTCTTCGAGGGTCCGGCGGCCGACGTCGACGCCGTGCGCGAGCTGATCCGCCGCGAGATGTGCGCCGTCTGGGAGCACGACCCGCCGCTCGCGGTCGACATCGGCGTCGGCCCGACGTGGATGGAGGCGAAGTAGCCCGTGGACCGCGGGGCGGCCGTTCTGCTGACGGCCTTCACCGGCGGCCTCGTCGCGCTGCAGGCGCCGATCAACTCGGTCCTCGGGCGCTCGATCGGCACGTGGCAGGCGGCGTTTGTCTCCTTCGCGATCGGGACCGTGGCGCTGGCGATCATCGCGTCGCTGGCGACGGGCGGCCTGAGCCAGGTCGCGGGCGTGCGCGACGTCTCGCTGGTCTATCTCACCGGCGGCCTGCTCGGTGCCGCCTACGTCACGTCGATCCTCGTCGCGGTGCGCACGCTCGGCGCCGGCGGCGTGGTCGCCGCGACGATCGCCGGCCAGCTCGCGGTCTCGGTGGTCGTGGACCACTACGGGCTGATCGGCGTGGCGAAGCAGCCGGTCACGCTGGCGCGCGTGGTCGGCGTGGCGCTGCTGGGGCTCGGGACCTACCTCGTGGTGCGCGACTAGGCGCGCTACGCGGCTGCGACCTGGTCGCGCGACGCGCGCGGGGCCGGCGGCGGGAACTGCCGCGCGAACTCCGGCGCGCAGATGTCGCGGTAGTGGCCGAAGGACCAGCGCACGAGCGCGGGTGGTGAGATCGCGCGGATCGCGGGTGACAGCAGCCGCGTCGGGGTGATCCGCCCGACCCAGTTCTGCACGCGCAGCAGCCAGCGGTACTGCCACAGGTGGTCGTGCGAGAAGGCGCCGTAGCGCGCGAGCGCCTGCTCGCGCGTCTGGCGGCCCTCGATGACGTCGACGAGCTCGCGTCCCAGCGCGAGGCCGAAGTAGAACGCGGGGCGGATGCCCTCGGCCGTCGTCGGCAGGCAGTGGCCGGCCGAGTCGCCGGCGAAGAAGATGCCGTCCTCGACGGCCGGCCGCAGCTGGTGCGGGATCCAGTTGCCCTGCCAGCGCTCGGCCGGCACGCCGACGTCGGAGGCGAGCTGCAGCGTCGGCTCCTTGACGTGGTCGCGCGGATCGAACGAGCCGACGCCGACGCGCAGCTCGCCGTCGGCGGGAAACGACCACGAGTAGCCGCGCCGCACGTACTTGGGGTCGATCCACAGCTCGAGGTCGTTGCCGCTGGCGTGCGGGTGGACCTCCAGCCCGCGCGACAGGCGCGCGTTGGGCGGCTGCACGTTTGCGCCCGCGCCGAGGATCCTTCGCCAGCCGAGTGCGTCGACGATCAGCGCTGCGCTGAGGTCGCCGCGATCGGTCTGCACGGTGTAGCCGTCGCGGCCCTCGACCTTCGCGGTCTCGAACTGCGCCGAGCCCTCGGACTGCTCACGCAGCAGGGCACAGATGCGCCGGTAGTCGAACGTCGAGAAGGTGAACGGCAGCGGCCAGCGGAAGGTGCGATCGGGGACGTGCACGACGAGTTCACCGAACGTCTGCTGGACGGCGTCCATCAGGCCGAGGTGCTCCAGCCACGCCGTCGGGGCGGCGCAGGCGCTCGTCTGGCGCTCGCCGATCTCGTAGCGATCGAGCATCAGCACGCGCGCATCGGTACGCGCCAACTCGCGCGCGATCGTCAGCCCGGCGAAGCTCGCACCGCAGATCAGTACGTCCCATTCTCCGTGCAGCGGCGTGCGCGCGTCTCCGCGCTTCGTGGCTCGAACAGGCATGCGGGGGGATTGTAAGGGCGCTAACCTCCCCTCCACATGTCAACTGTCACCGACGCAGGTTCAGAAGCGAAGGTCGTCGAAGGATCAGACGGCCTGCTGCTTGAGATCGACGGACAGATCGTCCCGAACTACGACGCGACGTTCACCCTCTTCGAGGAGGGCGAGGTCGTCACCGGCATCGTCGTTCGCATCGACAACGACGAGGTTCTCGTCGACATCGGCTACAAGAGCGAGGGGGTCATCCCCTCCAACGAGCTTTCGATTCGCAAGGCCGTCGACCCGCACGACGAGGTCGAGATGGGCGAGGAGGTCGACGCCCTCGTCCTCACCAAGGAGGACCAGGACGGCCGCCTGATCATGTCCAAGAAGCGCGCCCGTTTCGAGAAGGCGTGGCGGCGCATCGAGGCGGCGGCCGAGTCCGGCGAGCCCGTCGAGGGCACGGTCATCGAGGTCGTCAAGGGCGGCCTCATCATCGACCTCGGGGTGCGCGGCTTCCTACCCGCCTCGCTGGTTGACATCCGCCGGGTGCCCAACCTCGACGAGTACCTCGGCACGAAGATCGAGTGCAAGGTCATCGAGCTCAACCGCTCGCGCAACAACGTCGTGCTGTCGCGCCGCGCCGTGCTCGAGGAGGAGCGCAAGGAGCAGCGCCAGGAGATCCTGGATCGCCTGCAGCCGGGCCTCATCGTCGAGGGCCAGATCTCGAACATCGTCGACTTCGGCGCGTTCGTGGACCTCAACGGCATCGACGGCCTGATCCACATCTCCGAGCTGTCGTGGTCCCACGTCAACCACCCGAGCGAGATCCTCTCGATCGGCGACACGGTCGCCGTCAAGGTGCTCGACATCGACCGCGACCGCCAGCGCATCTCGCTGGGTCTCAAGCAGACGCAGGAGGACCCGTGGCAGCGCGTCGTCGACACCTACAACGTCGGTGACGAGCTCGAGGGCACGGTCACGAAGGTCGTGACGTTCGGCGCCTTCGTCGAGATCCTCGACGGCGTCGAGGGCCTCGTCCACATCTCCGAGCTCGCGCCGCACCACGTCGAGAACCCGCGCGAGATCGTCGCGCCGGGCGACGACGTGAAGGTCAAGATCCTCGAGATCGACTCCGAGCGCCGTCGCCTGTCGCTGAGCGTCAAGCGCGTCGAAGGGCAGGTGCTCGAGCCGAAGGTCCTGCCGCCCGAGGAGCTGGCCGCCGTGTCCGACGACGGCGAGGACCTCGGGCAGGGCGCCGGCGACCTCAACCACGTTCCCGAGCTGGGCTTGAGCGAAGAGGTCTTTGCGGGCGCACCGGAGGCGGCGCCCGCCGCGGAGGCGCCCGAGGCGGAGGCCGTCGTGGCGGCCGACCTCGAGCCCGATCCCGCCGCCGCCGAGCCGGAGGCCATCGCGGCCGACGAGCCGGCCGCCGAGCCGGAGGCCATCGCGGCCGACGAGCCCGCGGCCGACGAGCCGGCAGCCGTCGAACCCGAGGCGGACGATCCCGCCGCGAGCTGACGCAGGACCGTTGGCGAAGGTCCCGTTCGTCGGTCTGACAGGCGGACTGGGAGCGGGCAAGTCGACCGCCCTGCAGACACTGGCGCGACTCGGCGCGGCGACGCTGTCGACCGATGCCGTGGTGCACGAGTTGTACGCCTCGCCCGAGCTGCGCGACCTCGTCGTCGCGCGCTGGGGCGAGGACGTCGCGCCCGGCGGCGTGGTGGACCGGCCGGCGATCGCGGCGCGGGCGTTCGCGTCGCCGCAGGAACGCGCCTGGCTGGAAGGCGAGATCTGGCCTCGCGTCGGAGCGCGCATCGCGGCGTGGCGCCAGGAGATCGCGGCGTGCGAGCCCGCGCCGGCCGCGGCCGTCGTCGAGACACCACTGCTGTTCGAGGCCGGCATGGAGGCGATCTACGACGCCACGGTGGCGGTCGTCGCCGACGAGGCGGTGCGCGCGGAGCGGGCCGCCGCGCGCGGCCACGTCGGCGTCGACGAGCGCGCCGCGCGCCAGCTTCCGCAGGAGGAGAAGGCACGGCGCGCGACGTACACCGTTTCCAACAGCGGCACGATCGAGCAGCTCGAGCGCGAGCTGTCCGGCGTGCTCGCGAGTTTAAGCAGCCGATGAGCACGCGCACCCTCGCAGCCAAGGCGCCGCCCCGGCGGCGCTCGCAGCTGGCGTTTCGCCGACGGCGACGGCGCCGCGTCACGCTGACGCTCGGCGTCGCGCTGCTCGCCGCCGTGCTCGCGGCCGTCCTCGTGCCGCGCGTGCCCGACGTCGTACGCGAGCTCGCGCTCCCGCTCGCGCACGAGGACATCATCCGCCAGCAGGCGTCGGCGAAGGAGCTCGACCCGTCGCTGCTGGCCGCCGTCATCTACGCCGAGTCGCGCTTCCGCGACGCCACCTCGCACGCGGGCGCGCGCGGGCTCATGCAGATCACGCCGCAGACCGCGCGCTACATCGCCCGCCTCTCGGGCGGGACGGCGTTCGAGCAGGGCGATCTGGCGACCCCACAGATCAACATCTCCTACGGCGCGTACTACCTGCGCTACCTGCTCAGGCGCTACGGCGACAACACCGTCCTCGCGCTCGCGGCCTACAACGGCGGCGAGGGCAACGTCGATCGCTGGATCGTCGAGGCGAGCATGTCCGAGCGCGCGTTCGTCATCGACCAGATCCCGTTCGCCGAGACGCGCGAGTACGTCACCCGCGTGCTCGACGCACGCGAGAGCTACCGCGACAAGTACAGCCGCGAGCTCGGGCTCTAGACCGCCCGCGCGCCGCGGCTTGACCGCGCGTCGGCCCGGGTACGCAGGGCGCCATGGCCAGCGCAGCCACGCGCCGGTCCTTGCTCGGACCGCGCAAGACGATCGACGAGACGCTCGCGTCCACCGAGCTCGAGACGCACAAGCTGCGTCGCAACCTCGGCACGCTCGACGTCGTCATCGTCGGCGTCGGGGCGATGATCGGCGCCGGCATCTTCGTCCTGACGGGCCAGGCGGCGGCGACCGAGGCCGGCCCGGGGATCACGCTGTCCTTCGTTCTCGCGGGCGTCGTCTGCGCGCTCGCGGCGCTCTGCTACGCCGAGCTGGCGGCGATGGTGCCGGCCGCGGGCAGCGCCTACACGTACACGTTCGCGACGCTCGGCCAGCTGATCGCGTTCGTCATCGGCTGGGACCTCGTGCTCGAGTTCACGATCGGCTCGGCCGCGGTGGCCGTCGGCTTCGCGGGCTATCTCAACGCGCTGCTCGACCAGGTGGCGAGCGTCAGCCTGCCGGACGCGATCACCGCCCCGCCCGGCGAGGGCGGGACCGTCAACGTGTTCGGCATCGCGATCGTGCTGTTCGTCGGCTACCTGCTCATCCGCGGCATCGGGATGACGGCGAAGGCGACGCTCGTCTTCGTCGTCACGACGCTGGCCGTCCTCGCGCTGGTCCTCGTCAGCGGCGTCAGCCACGTCGAGTCGGCCAACTGGGACCCGTTCCTCCCGTTCGGCTGGTCGGGCGTCGTCGGCGGCGCGGCGCTTGTGTTCTTCGCCTACATCGGCTTTGACATCGTCGCGACGACGGCGGAGGAGACGAAGAACCCGCAGCGCTCGATGCCGATCGGGATCCTCCGCGTCGCTGGCGATCGTGACGCTGATCTACATCGCGGTCGCCGCGGTGATCACGGGGATGGCGCCGTTCAAGCAGCTCGGCTCCGACGCGCCGATCGCCGACGCGTTCACGGGCATCGGCCAGGATTGGGTCGCGGCGATCGTGTACGTCGGCGCGCTCGCGGCGACGCTGAAGACCGTGATGCTGCTCATGCTCGGCCAGTCGCGCGTGGCGTTCGCGATGTGCCGCGACTGCCTGCTGCCAGAGCGCTTCGGGCGCACGCACGAGCGCTACGGGACGCCGCACCGGATCACGCTGATCACCATGGCCGTCGTGGCCGCGCTGGCGGGCTTGGTCCCGCTGTCGACGCTCGCCGAGCTCGTCAACATCGGGACGCTTGCCGCGTTCATGCTCGTCGCGCTGGGCGTCCTGTACCTGCGCTCGGCCGAGCCCGACCGCGAGCGGCCGTTCCGCACGCCGCTGAGCCCCGTCCTCCCGCTGCTCGCGATCGCCGGCTGCGGCTATCTCGCGATCGACCTGCCGGCCGACACGTGGCTGCGCTTCGCGGTGTGGATGGTGCTCGGGCTGGTCGTGTACGTGGTCTACGCGCGGCACTCCAGCCGGGTGAGCGCCGCGCGCGGTTGACGTCGAAGACCGCTAGCGGCTAGCGCTTGCCCGAGCTCTTGCGGAAGTAGGTGCGGCCGCTCTTCGTGCGGACCGTCAGGCGCAGCCGCTGGCGGCTGGTGATCGGACCGGGCCGCAGGGCGCGGTAGGCGAACTCGATCGTCCGGGTGTCGACGTTGTTGGGCAGGATCAGCGTCAGCCGGCCGCGTGATCGTGACTTCAGGCCGGTCTTGACGAGCCGGCGCGTTCCGTCGCGGCGGATGTGGTAGACGTCGACCCGCGCGCCGACGATGCCGCGGCCGCTGCGGCTGACCAGGACGCCGCGCGTGACGACGCGGTTGCCGTAGACGCTGGCGAAGCTGCGGCGGTTGCGGGACTTCGCCTTGACGAACCACATGCGCAGCCGTCCGGTCAGCGCCGCGGCGCGCTCGGCCGCCGAGCCGCTGGCGACGTTCGGCTTCGGGAACTCGATCGGGCCGGCGACGGCCGCCTGGTTGCCGGCGGCATCCTCCACGACGATCTCGACGCCGTGCGGGCCTGCGGGCAGAGCGCGTACGTCGACCGCGACGAGGGCGTCCTTGACGGCCGCCGGGCAGGGAACGGGGACGTTGAACTCGTACGGGTTGTCGCCGGGAACGACGTCGCTGCACGGCGGGGGACCGAGCGGGATGGTCTGGGTGACCTGGCCGTCGACCTTGACGAGCGCGCGGTACACGCCGCCGCCGGCGTCGGTCGCGTCGAAGCCCACGCGCAGCGTGCCCGACGTCTCACCGCTGTCGATGACGCGGGAGTTGCTGACCGCCGGGGCCGCCGGATCCTCCAGCGTCACGAACGCGCCCGAGATCGCCATGCCGACCTGCTTGGAGCAGCTACCTCCGGCGTCGGTGCACAGCACCCGGAACGCGATCTGGCGGGCGGTGAGGCCGGGCTTGTCGAGCGTGCCCGTCAGGTTGCCATTGCAGTTCAGGTCGTTGGCGGGCTGGCAGCGCTCCAGCGCCGCATCGTCGACGGTCATCACGTACGCGACGTCCTGCGCCGGGCCGCCCTGCTCGAAGCCAGATGTCGTCCGGTTGGCCACGACGCGGACGATGTGCGTGTTCGGCGGTGCGGCGAAACTCCAGCTCGCGGTTGACGCACCGCTCGGTGTCGCTGAGTTCAGCCCGGCGATGAGCTGACCGTTGTTCGCGCAGGTGTTGACGATCGCCCCGTCACCACCAGCCGTACCTACCCAGCCGGCGGCGGCATTGGGCTTGCCGGCCTGGTCCTTGCAGGACCCGACGACATACGGATCTGCGCTGGCGATCACGGGCGTGAGCAGCAGGAAACCCAGCACGATGACGGGCACACGAAACGATCGGAGCATCAGGTTCTCCCCCAGATGTGATTGCGGCTGCGCCGGCTCGATTGCTCGTCGCGGGACGTGCGCGGCGCCGCGGCCGAGTGTGTCATACGGTGTCGGAAGCTCTGAGCAGCGCACGTATTTCTGCAGGCTTTCTTGCGCACGCGTGACGGGACCACGCAGAAGGTGGCGTGCGCGCGCCAGGCGCGTGGATCGCTCTTCTGGGACAGGAGGCGCCCGCAATCGGGGCTATCGTGGATGTTCAGCGATGCCTGCGTTCAAGCTCGACGACATCTTCACCCCGGCGGCCGATCAGCCCAAGGCGATCGCCGAGATCTCCCAAGCGGTGCGCGACGGCGACCGCTTCACGACGCTGCTCGGGGCGACCGGCACGGGCAAGACGATGACGATGGCCGGCGTCATCGAGGAGCTGCAGCGCCCGACGCTCGTCCTCGCCCACAACAAGACGCTCGCCGCGCAGCTCTGCAACGAGTTCCGCACGTTCTTTCCCGACAACGCGGTCGAGTACTTCGTCTCCTACTACGACTACTACCAGCCCGAGGCGTACGTCCCGAGCCGCGATCTCTACATCGAGAAGGACTCGGCGATCAACGAGGAGGTCGACCGCCTGCGCCACGCCGCCACGGCGGCGCTCTTCGCCCGCCGCGACGTGATCATCGTGGCGTCCGTCAGCGCGATCTTCGGCCTTGGCTCGCCCGAGACCTACGAGATGAACATGCAGGTCCTGCGCAAGGGCGACTTCGTGGACCGCGACGAACTGCTGCGCAAGCTGGTCAGCATCCAGTACACGCGCAACGACACGGCGCTCGG
>Ga0136615_10000022_pt1 | contig 55057 bp, 55 predicted proteins | sample AntDrymUQ2882206_2_FD_106647 | JGI IMG/M metagenome (GOLD analysis project Ga0136615, IMG submission 106647) | Polar desert sand microbial communities from Dry Valleys, Antarctica - metaG UQ288 (22.06) | ecosystem: Environmental > Terrestrial > Soil > Desert | place: Antarctica: Dry Valley... | reverse complement strand
TCCTCCCAGTTGGCGTAGTCACGGTTGGCGATCTGCAGCGCGATCGGGCCGCCGAGCGTCAGGCCGTGGCGCACGCCACCCGTCACGTCGGCGCGGTCGCGCTCGATCTTCATGCGCCCGCCGCGGCCGTGGCCCAGCTGCCGCCGGGCCATGTCGCGGTTGAGCGTCTCCTCGTCGAGCGCCAGCCCAGCGGGCAGTCCCTCGACGATGCAGGTGAGGCCGGGGCCGTGTGACTCCCCGGCGGTGACGAAGCGCAGCGCCATGGCGCTGCGCAGTGTATGGACCGCTACTTCGTGGTCTTCTTGGCGTCGCCGACCAGGACGAGCAGGCCCGACGCCTCGTCGTAGCGCATGGTGCCGAGCAGCTGCCCGGTCAACGGGTCGGACAACATCTCGCGCAGGACCGCGCGGCCTTCGGAGTGCTCCTTGGCGCGCATCTTGCGCGCGGCCGCGACGCTCGTGACGACACGTTTGACGGAGACGGCCTCCAGGTGGTAGCGGTGCGCCTTGCTTCCGTCGGAGGACGGGACGATGATGACCTGCGTCGCACCGGCCTTGAGGCCGACGATCCGGCAGTTCGGCTCGTCCTCGCAGCCAACCTTCCCGGCCTGCTTTTCGGCGCTGACCTCGGCCTGCGCGTTGGGGCTGAGCAGGAACATCGCGTAGCCAAGGTTGGACGCGCCGAGGTACAGCGCGCCGCGCTCGCCGCCGTCGCCGAGCGGCGTGAGCCGCGCGATCGGCCGTGCTGAGCTGTTCTCGGCCTCAGACCAGCGCACCTCGGTGCGGTAGTAGGCCCTCGCGGCGCTGGCCGGCGCCGTGTCCTCGGTGGATGGCGTGCCGGTGGACGGCGTGCCACCCGACGGCGTGCCACCCGACGGCGTGCCACCCGACGGCGTGCCACCCGACGGCGTGCCAGCCGACGGCGTCGCGGCGGACGGTGCATCGGCGGCCGGCGCGGCGCCGTCGCCCACCGCGATGGAACCCGCCGCGGCCGTCGCCTCCTTCTTCTTCTTCGGCCGGCGGAAGGGGTTGAGCTGCGAGCCCGAGCGCGACCTGACGGTCGGCGGACCGATCAGCTCGACGGCCTTGGTGGCGCTGACGTCGGGCTGCGGGGCCACCGCGGGGGCGCCGGCGGCGCCGTCGCTGCCCGCGCCCCGGGTCATCAGGACGGGGATCGCGACGATCGCGACGCACAGCAGCAGCGCGACGGGCCACAGGTTCTTGTCGACGAGATCGCCGATCAGGGCACGCGCGAAGCGCAACGGGTCGCGGCCGCCGGCGGGGCTGGCGCCATCACGGCGCGCGTCGGCCAGCTTGCGGACGAGGTCGCTGGGGGAGTTCATGGGGTCACCTGCGCGGCGGGCGTGCTGGTCGCGGGCGTTGCCGTGACCGCGAGCGCAGCGGCCGTCGCGGCGGTGCCGGTCAACGCCGGCATCTCGGCGACGTAGGCCTTGGCCGTGATCTCCGCCTTGATCTGCGGCAGATCGCGGCGGCCGGGCGAGATCTTGATCCCGTCGAGCGTGAGCAGGCGACCGCTGACGGACGGGAGGCTGCCGTTGACCCGCGAGAACCGGCCGAGCGCAGCCAGCATCCGGCGAATACGGAAGTAGCTGCCCTCGAGCGTGAACGTGAACAGCGTGGGCGCAAAGGCGCCGGGCGCGGTCGTAGCGGCCGGTGCCACGGCCGCGGCGGCCGCGGCGGACTGAACGGTCATCGAGCGGAAGTCGATCTTCGCGGCGCGCGCGGTGTTCTCGAGCTGGTAGACGAGCGACGGCATGTCGGCCTGGGTCGGCACGGCCTTGCCCAGACGCGCCACGGTCGCGTAGTCACGGCGGTAGGTCGCCTTGGCGGCGTCGCCGGAGACCGCGCGGGCGACCGCGTCGCCGCGCGCCTTCTCGGCGACGGTCACGCGAGCGCCGAGATCCGTGGCCTCGTGGCGCTTGGGCGCCAGGACGGCGAACCACAGCACGACGACGACGGCCGCGATGCCGACGCATCCGAGGATGGCGCGCTCACGGAGGTTCATCGCAGCTGCCCCGCGGCAGGGGAGGTGGCAGGCGCGGCGGGCGTGGCAGCCGGCGGCGTGGCCGTCGTGGCGGTCGGCGCGGCGGCGCCGGCGGCAGGAGCCGGGGCGGCGTCGAGGACCTGACCGGTCGCGTCGAGCGTGCCCTTCGCGGCGCCGGGCACGGAGAAGGAGATCGTGATGTCGAACGTGGGGTTGCTCGCCTTGCCGGCCGGGCAGCCCTCCGTGCTCGTGGTTTCTGGCTTCGTGGAGGTGTTGAGCTCGACCTTGCGGACACGGTCGATCGTGCGCAGCCGGGCCAGCAAGAGCGCGACCTTCGCCTGACTGCGGGTGCAGCCGCTGATGTCGAACGTCGGTGCCGGGGCAGCGCTCGTGGTCGGTGTGGGTGGCGCTCCCGTGCTCCCGGAAGCGCCATTCAGCGTGGTCAGCCAGACGTCGGGGGGCAGGACGCGAGCGATCTCGCTCATGCTGTGGGCCCAGTCAAAGCGCGTTGCCGACAGCGCCTTCACGGTGGCGACGCGCTCCTTGGCGAGCGTCGCAAAGGACTCGTAGGGCGCCGACGTGCTGGCGCGCGCCTCGGCGCTGCGAGTCGCGCTGGAGATCCGCGCGATCTCAGCGGTGCGAGCCGTGATCTGGTTGTTCATCAGCGTCCAGATCGACGCGAACAGCGCCAGGACGGTGAGGCCGCCCAGCAGGAAGTAGACGCCGAGGCTGGCGCCGGAGCCGCCGGCGGCTGTCATCCGCAGATCGCGGGCGTCCGCGGGCATGAGGTTGACAGCTCTCATGACGGCACCTGCTCGATGGCGAGTCCGGCGGCGATGGTCGCGCCGGGCAGCGCGTCGATGCTCACGAGGTCGTTGCCGCGCGCGACGCTGCGCATCTCGACGGGCATCGCGAGCTGTGCCGACAGCGCCGCGGCGAAGCCGGCGACCGATGCGCCCGAGCCCGTCAGGATGGTGCGTTCGAAGTCGACCGCGGCGACGGTCTGCGACTGGTGGTACTCCAGCGACTGGCGCACGTCACTCGCGAGGCGCCGCACGCCCTCGGTGAGGATCGCGCGAGTGGCGGCGACGATCTCCTCGTCGCCGTCGATGTCGGCGAGGTCGCGCTCGAGCCCGACGTGGTTGAGCCACATGCGGGCGTGTTCGAGCGTGAGGTCGCATCGCTCGGCGAGCTGGATCGCCATGCTCTCGATGCCGACACCGCTGACCCGCGCGAAGGTGCAGATGCCGTCGATGACGACGGCGAGGTTCGTGACGCCGCCGACCGACAGGTACAGCGCGGAGTCCAGCTGTCCACCGCCGAGGATGCGGATCATCGCGAAGGCCGAAAGGTCGATACCGCGCGGCTTCAGTCCGGCGGCGGTGACGGCGGCCAGCACGGACTCGATCATCTCCCTGCGTGCGGCGGTGACGACGACACGCTGGCGCGGGCCGGTGGGCGTGTCGACGAGGCCGATCGGCACGTAGTCGAGCACGGCGGACTCCATCGGCATCGGCAGTTCGTCGGCGGCGAGCTGGCGCACGGCGGCGTCGATCTCCGCGCGCTCGGTGACCGGGGGCACGTCGATCGTGCGCACGACGATCTTCGAGTTGGCCACGCCGATACGCACCTCTTGCCCGAGCCGGTGCCTGCCCGTCTGCTGCGCCCAGAGCTGTTTGAGCGCCGTTGCGACCTCCGCGACGTCGATGATCTCGCCGTCGCGGACGATGCCGGGCGCGAGGTCGATGCCGGCAACCCGTTCGAGGCGAACCGATCCGTTGACGCTGACCTGCGCGGCGACGATCCGGCCGGGCTCGATGTCGAGCCCGACGACCGGCCGTGCAACAGAGGTCCTGCGTCGAGAGAGAGCCATGATCGAGTGCGTCATCGGCCCGGGTGGGCGGACCCTGCAGGCGCGGCCACGATGACCCGCCATCTGTCCATGGCCGGCGGATCGCCCGAGGCGCTACGTCCTGTCCAGATAGGCCTCGACGAGGTCCTCGCCGGCGAGCAGCGCGACGAGCCCGCCGAGCGCCAGGAACGGCCCGAACGGCACGGCCGTCCTGCGGCCCGCCGCGACGCCCTTGCGCGCCATGATGACCATCCCCGCGAGGAGGCCGGTCAGCAGCGCGACGAAGACCGCCACGGCCACCTCACGGCCGAGGAAGAGCCCGAGGACGCCGGCGAGCTTCACGTCGCCGCCGCCCATCCCGTCGGGACGGACGAGTACGGCCGCGCGGAAGAGCGCGAACGCCGCGGCGCCAGCGAGCAGCCGCTCGACCTCGCCGCCGGGATCGAGCGCCACGCCGAGCGCGATCGCCAGGGCGGCCGCGGGCGCGGTCAGCCGATCTGGCAGCAGGCGCAGCTCGAGGTCGATCCGCGTCAGCGAGACGAGGAAGGCCACCAGCACGAGCCCGAGCGCCAGCTGGGCGCCGTCGTCGTGGCGCCCAGCGGCGATCACGGCGCAGAGTCCCGCGCTGCACAACGGCCCGATCACGCGCGCCCGACCGCGCGCGGGTCGTCCGCTGAGCACGTCCAGGACGAGGCCCACCAGGAGGCCGCCGGCGGCGGCGCCGAGCACGAGCGCCATGCTGGCGCGAGAGGCTAGCGGCGCCGGCGCCGGCGCTCAGCGCGCGGGGACCTGCTCGTTGAAGGTCTGGGTGCGCCAGGCGGCGAGCACCGGGTCCAGGAACTTCGGCGGCGAGCGGTACTTCAGCCGGGAGTCATAGGTGTAGTTCTTCAGATAGCCGGTGCCGCCCGATTTGCCGACGGCGCCGCGGAAGGCCTGGACGATCGCGCCGTTGACGACGAGCGTGCCGAGCGAGCCGCCGCAGTAGTAGTTGTCGACGATGAACGAGTGCGTCAGCGCCAGGATCGACGCGTCGATCCGGACGTCCACCGGGCTGCTGGCAGGGGTCGAACAGCTCGAGTTGATCGCCGTGATGACGGTCACGTCGGGGTTCGTCGTGGCGCTGAAGGTGAGGTTCGTGACCGGGTGGTGCACGCGGACGAAGCCGTTGGCGATCAGCCCGAGCAGCGCTTCGGAGCCGGTGACTCGCGTGACGTCCTCCGTGACGAGGATGTCGTTCTCGGCGGTGAACGTCACGTTCACGCTGTACGTGCCGCGGATCTCGAGGTTGCCGCAGCCGCCCGTCGCGGCGGCGGTCGAGATCGGGTTGTACGCCGGGCAGGCCACCGACGTCGAGTTCGCGACGTACAGCACCCCCTCGGCGGGCATCAGGACGGTCGCGGCGGTGAGCTGGGTGCCGTCCTCGCGCTTACCGGTGATCGTCATCGAGGCGCCGTTCATGATGACCGTCGTCTTGCCGACGAAGCGGTACGCCGCCGCGGTATCGGTCTTCAGCGCCGCGTTGGAGGGCGGCAGGTCGAGCTCCACGATGCCGTCGGCCTTGCCCTTCCACGTGCCGGCGTCCGCCTTCGACGTCGAGGTGCCGAAGTTCACGTACGGCGTGCAGTTGCGGTAGCCGGCGGGCGCTGCGGCTGTCTGCCCGAGGCTCGCGACCTCGATGAGCTCGCTGGGCAGCCGGCCGAACTTCGGCGCCGGGGAGCCGCTTTCGCAGAGGATCTCGTCGTTGGTGTGCAGCGGGCCCTTGATGACGTCGCCGGTGGCGAACTGGATGTCCTGGCAGCCCAGCGAGAAGCCGTACCAGTTCCCGCCGGTCTGCAGCCCGGTGTTGGACGCTCCGCCGGTGCCGCTGAACAGCTGGCCGGCGCGGTTGCCGGTCGTCGCGTTGTTGCCGTAGTAGCGGTCGCAGGCTGTCGGCCCCCATTGCGTCACGGACTGGGTTGACGCGCCGGCCAGCCGGTCGGTCGGTTCGCCGGCGGTGTAGATCGAGTAGAGGCTCCCGTCGAGGACCTCCTTGTCGGTGAAGTAGACGTAGTCCAGCAGGCTCGCGCGCCTGAGGTTCACGACGATCGTGCGCTTGACGCCGCTGACGCCGTCGGGCTTGAGCGCCTGGCCGGTGACGCGGATCCGGAAGGTGCCCGCGGTCGCGTCGATCATCGTGGCCTCCGGGCTGGCCGGCAGGCACGCGGCGGTGCCGTTGGCGGGCAGCAGCTCGACCGTGTAGCGCGCCTGCGAGCCGGGCACCGAGGCCCACTTGCGCGTCGACGTGCCGTCCCAGCGGTCGTTGACCGGCGCGGCGACCGCCGTGCACTTCGACCAGTAGGTCGGGTCCTCGACGAGGTGGTAGAGGTAGTTCTGCACGCCGGCCTCGGCTGCCGCATAGGCGATCTTGCGGTCGCTGTCGTGCTTGCCCGCCGGCAGGTCGTTCTGCGCTGCCGACAGCGCGGCGACGGACAGCAGCATGACGACCATCATCGTGATGATGACGGTGACCATCGTGAAGCCGCGCTCGTCGCGACCCAGGCTCAGAAGGGGCATGTCGGGCTCCGGGTCTGTGAGTCGTTCTGAAGCTCGGTGGTGATGGTCGGCTTGTGGCCGAAGACGGCGAAGTTGACCTTCACGAGCAGGACGTTGTTGGCGTTGGCCAGGGTGATCGGCGGCGCGAGCAGGAGCGTCGGCCGCGGCGGCGTCCCCGTCGCCACGTAGTAGCGGAAGATCGGCGTGGCGCCGGCGGGCCTGACGCCCGAGGCGATCGTGCGCGTGACGTTAGCGTTCGTCGGCACGGGCAGCACGGTCGGCACGGGCGGCGGGGTCGGCGGTGGCGCGGTGCCCGTCCAGGCCTCCAGCAGGATGTCGTTCGTCGCCGGCCGGTAGGACAGCCGGCGGCGTTCGACGACGAGCCGCGGCGCCGCCTCGTTGGTGACGCTGGCGTAGAACTCGACCACGTTGTCGGTCGCGGTCACGAACGCGCCCTGCGCCGGGGTCTCGGACTGCAGGCAGATGCGACTGCCGAGCTGCTGCGTGATCCTGTCCATCGCGAGCCGGCCGCGGTCGGTCGTCTCGATGTGGTCGGTCGTCTTGGCGTTCAGGCGCCAGCTGCCGTCCATGACCGAGAAGGCCGCGAAGATCACGACGAGGCCGACGATCATCGCGACGAGCAGCTCGACGAGCGTGAATCCCTCCTCGCCTGCGAGGCGGGCGGTCATGGACAGGCTCCCGAGCCGGCGCTCCAGTGGCCGATGTCGTAGCTGACGTCGGTCCCCGGATAGGTCTTGTTGTCGGGGCTGCCCGTGCGCCGCTTCAACCCGTCCGAGACGCAGACCGCGAGGTTGTCCCCGTACGGGAACCCGGGGTCGTCGACGTGGCCGGTGGCGCCCGTTTGGCGCGTGTACGTGGTGCCGCAGCTCGTGACCTTCACGGTCGCGCCCGACACGTTGACGCCGCTCTTGTGCACGTGGATGTTCAGCGCGGGGATCTGGACCGCCGCGGGGCTGCTCGTGGCGCCCGCCACCACGAGCGCCGAGCCGCGGTTGGCGACCGGCGGCTGGGCGCTGGTGCAGCCGCCGGCGTAGACCGAGTACGGGGACGAGAAGCCCCACAGGGCCAGCCCGCTGTCGAGCGCGGAGCCCGTCACCGGGAAGACCTTCGCGGCGGTGAAGCGGGCATCGGAGTGATCGACCATCGCCTTCTGTGGCGCCGTGCTCGTCACCGCCGCGGCGGCCGAGCGCTTCGTCGTGAACGTGGCCCGGAGCCCGCCCGCCCGGTCGTACTCCGGATTGTAGTACGTCGTCTCGTTGCCGGTGAGGTTGGTGTACGTCTTGGTGATCGTCGGGCTGCCGTCGGGCGTGACGTGGCCCGCGGTGGATCCGGTGACCGTGTAGGTGCCGGTAGCCGCGAGATAGCCCCACAGGACGCAGCCATCCGTGCTCGTCGCGTCCGACAGCGCCTTCGTCCCGGTCAGGTTGAGGATGAGGCCCGCGACCGCCGGCCCCGCGGGCGCCGCTTGTGCGTTGGTGACGCGCACCGACAGCGACGCCTGGGTCGGGCCGAACGTCCGCGCCGGCGGCGCCACCAGGCTCTCCAGGGTGATCGGCTTGCGCTTGCCGATCGTGGGATAGGTCACGGTCGTCGTGAGCTTCATGTAGTCCGGCACCCCGGCGGCGGTGGTGCAGCCACCGGCGGCGAGGCCGTCGTCGATCCAGTCGGTGCGCGAGGCGATCGTGTAGACCACGCCGTTGACGGGGGGACTCGTCGTCCGGCTCTCGCGCAGGTTCGAGAGGTCGCCCACGGAGTACGCGCGCAGCCGCTCCTGCTCGGACTGCGCGAGGTTCGCCGCCGTCGCGAGCAGCCGCTGCTGCCCGCTGAGCTGCGAGCCACGGTCCATCATGTTCATGACGCCGGCGCCGACGATGAGCACGATCACCGCGCTGACCATCGTCTCGACGAGCAGCGACCCGGCTTCACCGGCCAGGCGCGCGCGCAGGCGGCCGACTGCATCGCCACGTGTGAGAGCACAGGAGCGCATCGTGCAGACCATCGGCAGGCGGCCCGCGCCACCCGACGGCGGCGCGTCGGGACTCGACGGATGTTGGCTCGCCGCCGCGCCGGCACTGGAAAAATCGCGGCCGGTTACGGTCACCCCGTGCCGCGTGGCAGACCGCTCAAGCCGATCGACGCCAACGGACGCCTTCTGGCGCTGTATCCGGCCGTCGTCATCGAGCAGGTTGTTGAGCGTCAAAAGCGCGTGAATTCTCGTCGCGAAGCGGTACGCTCCTCGCAGGAGGCAGACGACGTGAGGCGACGAGAGTTCATTGGACTGGGACTGGCGGTCGTGTTGCTCGGTCACGAAGCCGCAGCCCAGGCCAGCCGCGACGACTGGGACCGCATCGCGGATGCCTGGTCCCACGAGGTCTCGAACGCCTCGGACCGCAGCGCGCTCCTGCCCGGCCTTGCCGCCGACCTGAAGCGACTGCACGCCAACGGCGGGCCGCAGCGGGTGACCGCGCAGCTGGCCGGCCACGTGGCGGCTATCGCCGTGAGCACCGGCGACACAGGGCTGGCGCATCGCTGGTGGCGCCGAGCCCGTGCCGCCGCCGTGGCCGCCGGCGACCGTCAGCTGATCGCCCTCGTCACGGGCCGCCAGGCCGTTCAGGGGCTCTACGGGGCATACGCACCGGGCCACGTCATGATCCTGGCCGACGAGGCTCTGCGCGCCACGAGCGCGCCGTGTACCGGCCGCGTGCAGGCGCTCGCAGCCAGAGCGCAGGCGCTCGCCATGCTGGGCCGTCGGCGACCCACCAGCGAGGCGCTGACCGCGCTCGAGCACACGTTCGATCGCCTGCCCCGCGACATCACCGCAGACAAGCTGTCAGCCAATGGCTGGGCCGAGGAGCGCCTCCATCACGTGCGCAGCTACTGCGCCATGTACGGCGCTGTGGCGGGCGAAGCCGCGCGCGAGGACGCCCTACGGCTGTACGCCGATGTGGACTGGCGCGGCCCGGCGCAGATCAAGCTGCACAGAGCGGCGTCTGAGGCCGACCCGCGGGAGGCCGTGGCAACGCTGAGCGACCTGAGCGAAACCCAGCGAAGCGATCGCTTCGTGCGCATGATCGCCGCCCGAGCGCTCACGGCGTGCGAGGCGCGCGAGGCTGCCGGGGCGTCTGAGCTTCGCGAAGCGCTCGTCCGGTAGGGGAAGCGAGCGCCTCCCGGCCTGCGCTCAGAAGGTGGCGGTATACAGCTGCACCAGCTCATCGCCCGCCAGGACGCCGACGAGGCCACCGAGCGCGAGGTACGGCCCGAAAGGAATCTTCGTCCGGCGGCCCTCGGACATGCCCTTGCGTACGAGCACCGCGATGCCCACCACCGTGCCGGCGAGCAATGCGACGAAGAAGGCCGGCACGACCGCCTGGCCGAGAAACAGCCCGAGCACCGCGACGAGCTTCGCGTCGCCCATCCCCATCCCGCTGGGGTGCAGCAGCGACGGCAGCATGAGCAGCGCACCGGCGGCCGCGCCGGCGATGACCCGCTCGAGCTCGCCGCCGGGATCCAGCGCGGTGCCCAGCGCGAACGCGACCACGGCGGCGGGAACCGTCAGCCGGTTGGGGATGATCTTGTGGTCGAGGTCGATCAGCGCGATCGGGACGAGGAAGGCCACGAGCACGATCCCGAGGACGAGGCGCGTCGTGTCGTCGGCGTGCACGAGCGCGACCGCGCCGAACAGGACAGCGGTCATCGCCTCGACGACCGGATAGCGCTTGGCGATCGGCTCCGAGCAGCCGCGGCAGCGCCCGGCGAGCAGCAGCCACGAGAGCACCGGGATGTTGTCGTACGGCTTGACCGGCGCGGCGCAGGACGGACAGTGCGAGCCCGGCGTGACAAGCGACTCGCGCCGCGGCAGGCGGTAGGCGACGACGTTCAGGAAGGAACCGAACAGCAGCCCGAAGGCGACGGCCGGCAGCAGGGCGATGGGCATCAGGGCTGTCCTCGGTGGGTGGGCGGCAGGGCGCTGGCCCCGAGGTTCGTATCGGCAGCCGCGCGCGCGACTTGAACCCAGGCGCGCCCGTTAACGACGAAGGGCGAGCCCGCGGGCCCGCCCTTGGTCGTTGATCGTTCCTGCTGCTACCAGGTGTTGCTGACCGAGCAGCCGCCCTTCGCGGAGCCGGCGGGGCTGCATGAGCGCGACACGACGCCGGTGACGGCGGTCTTGGTGATCGTGAAGGTGTTGCTCGTCTCCGAGCCGGCGGTGACGACGTAGGCGTCGGTGCCGGTGACGGTCGCCACGCTGCTCGCCGCGGTGGCGGCCTCGACGGCTGCCTTGACGTCCGCGTTGGCGCCGCTTCCGCAGGCCGGGGCCGTCGCGGTGGTGGCGTCGGTCAGGCACGACTCGACCTGCGACACGGCGTTGCGGACCGCCGACTTCGCGGCGGAGTCCTTGGCCTTGTCCTTCTGGCCGAGGAACGTCGGCAGGGCGATGGCGGCCAGGATGCCGATGATCAGGACGACGACGAGCAGCTCGATGAGCGTGAAGCCGGATTCGTCCGACGCGCGGTTGCGCAGGTTCTGCAGCATGGTGATTCCTCCAGGAGTTTGCATGCCGCATGGATCGGCTCGCCGACGGCAGCCGAGGAGGATCGCCGCCCGCGATGGACGGACGGACGATCGATGCGGCGCCTCAGCCGGCGGTAGCCTGCGCGTGCTGCGCGAGCTGCGCGTGCTGCGCGTCGTGTCCGGGCAGCTGGACGCCGCCGCCCTCGCACCACGGGCAGGTCACCTCGCGCGCGGTGCCGCCGAGGTTGGAGATCACGGTTCCGGTGCCGCGGCAGGGCGCACAGGGAACGTTCGCGTCGGGCGGGGTCTCCTCAGGGACGGCCATCTGCCACCGCACGCTAGACCATCGGCTGGTGACCGGCCGGAGGGCACGTGCAGGATCGTGCATGACAAGTGCGCGATCACGCACCAAAGTCCTGCGTGAAGCCGGGTTCAGACGCTGGACTTGCAGTCGTGCCCCCGGCACAATGCCCACATGCCGGGAGGTAAGGATGCCAACGGGAGGAACGTCGTCGCTCGCTTTGCGTGCCTGATCTCAGGACTATGAATCGTCGTCGATCTCAGCTCGAGATGCTCGTGTGCGCGCTGCTCGTCGCCGCGCTCGCGGTGCAGCCCGCGATCGGCGACACCGGTCGCAAGGGCGACGCCTCGCCGGCCGCTTCCGCGGCCAAGTCCAAGCGCGCCAAGCCGGCCAACGCGCTCGCCGCGGGCAAGACCGTTGCGCAGGCCAAGCGCAGCAGAACGAGGGCACGCGTGACGCAGGGCTCGGCGCCGCGCCAGCCACCGACCGCGGCCCCCGAGCCTGACACCCCGGTGCCGGGCGATCCCGCTGCGCCAACCGACCCGATCGAGACGGTCGATCCGGTCCCGAGCGCACCGAGCGAGGAGGGCGACCCGGGCACGCCGCCCGCGACGCCGGCCGCGCCCGCGGAGGGCCTGACGCCGGCCCCCGCATCGCCCGCACCCGAGGAGAGCCTGGCGCCCCGCGACCCGGATCTGCCGGTGAACCCGGCCGCCCGCGCCGGCCCGGCCAACGGCGCCGCCCCGCAGGACCCAACTCCCGCCGCCGAGACGCCGCGGACCGGCGACCTCGCCGTCGCGCCCGCCTCGGCCACACCGGCCGACGAGCCCGACACGCAGGAAGCCGGCAGCGGCGCGGTCGCGGTGCCCGACGCGGGCTCGCGGGCGGCCCAGCGCCGCAGCGGTGATCCCAGCCGGCCGCGCTCGTCGACCCAGGCCGCGCCTGCGACGGGCACGACACGGCTGACGCAGACCGGCGGCGCGATTCCCCGCTCGGCGCTCGGGTCCCCGCTCGTGACACAGGCCGGCGAGGCGATCACGCGCGTGCGTCCCGGCGGTGCCAGCGAGACCTCTGGTCCGCGTCCGCAGCCGGGCGACACCGTGCCCCCGCTGCAGGGCGTCGCCGGCTCGGGCGCCAGCGACTCCTCGGTCGGCGAGGTGCTCGTCTCGTGGGCGAAGTACGCGCTCGCGGTGCTGATCCTGCTGGTGCTCGTGCTCGGCGTCAACGCGGTCCTCGCGGCCGCCCGCACGCGCCGTCTCGAGCGCCAGCGCGAGCGCCTGATGGAGGACATCGGCCTGCTGCAGGCCGCGCTGCTGCCTGCCGTGCCGGCGCGCCTCGGTGCCCTGCTGACGACCGTCGCCTACCGCCCGGCCGACGGTCCGGCCGCCGGCGGTGACTTCTACGACGCGTTCGCGCTGTCCGACGGGCGCGTCGGGCTGCTGCTCGGCGACGTCTCCGGTCACGGGCGCCAGGCGCTCGCGAAGACGACGCTCGTGCGCTTCACCGTGCGCGCGCACCTCGAGGCCGGCCTGTCGCCGCGCGAGGCGATCGCCATCGCCGGGCGCTCGCTCGACGGCCGCCTGTCGGACGACTTCGCGACCGTCATCGCCGCCATCCACGACCCGGTCAAGGGCACGCTGACCTACGCGAGCGCCGGCCATCCGCCGCCGATCGTCGTCGGCCCCTCGCGCCACCGCCCGGTCACGGTCTCCTCGTCGCCGCCGATCGGCGTCGGCTTCCCGACCGGCCAGCGCCAGACCGTGCTGCCGATGCCCGAGGGCGCGACCGTGATGATCTACTCCGACGGCCTGCTCGAGGCACGCGTGGACGGCGTCGCGCTCGGGCCCGACCGCCTCGCCGCGTGGCTCGACGAGCTGGCGCCCGAGGCGACGGCGAAGGCTGTGCTCGACCGCGTCGTCTCGCACGCCGACCGCGTTCCCGACGACCTCGCGGCCGTCGTGCTGCACGCGTCGCCCGGCGCGACCGCGCCGGCCGCCCGCATCGAGCAGCTCAAGCTCGACGTGCTCGACATGGACGGGCCCGATCTCGACGGCTTCCTGCGCGCGGCCGGCGTCGCCGACGTCGACCGGCTGATCGCGGGCCGCCGCGCGAGCGAGCTGCTGGCCACCACCAGCGGCGTGATCGTCGAGGTCCGCACCGGCGAGCACGCCATGGTCAGCGTCTCGCCGATCGGCGAGGACGCCGCGCTGTCCCCGCGCCAGCGCGCCCGCAGCCGCTGATCACGCCGCTCGCCAACGCCACCGGCCGCTACGCGCCGTCGCCGACGGGCACGCTGCATCTCGACAACTTGCGCACGGCGCTGCTGGCCTGGCTGTTCGCCCGCGCGCAGGGAGCCCCTGCTACTGCACGCGCGCCGAGATCCGCGAGGCCGCCTCGGCCCCGCACGGCGACCTGCCGGACGGCGCCTACCCGGGCACCTGCCGCGAGCTGACGGCCGTCCAGCGGGCCGAGCGCGAGCGTGCCGGGCGCCCGCCGGCACTGCGCCTGCGCGCCGCCGCAAGCGCCGTCTCGTTCACCGATCGGCTGCTCGGGCCGCACGTCGGCGTCGTCGACGATCTGGTCATGCGCCGCAACGACGGCGCGCCCGCATACAATCTCGCCGTGGTCGTGGATGACACAGCGCAGGGCGTGGGCGAAGTGGTGCGTGGCGCGGACCTGATCGAGACGACGGCGCGCCAGCTCCACGCGCGCTCCGTCGGGCTCGCCGCCGCCGGCGAGGCGCCGTCGCTGGACGAGCTGCTCACCCGCTTCGACGCTGCCCGGATACCTACCGAACCGACGGTGCTCGCCGCATGAGCGACTACTTCGCCCCCATCGCAATCGGCGTGCTCGTGATCGTCGCGATCATCGCCGTCGTCTTCAACCCCGGCTTCACAGGCGTGCTGTACGCGCTCGTCGTGCTCGTCGGCGCCGGCACGGTCTGGCTGCTGCGCCAGCTCTACCTCGCCGAGAGCCAGCGACGGGACGACCGGTGAGCCGCTCGCGGTCCAGTTGAGCGACCTCGCCGGCAACAGCGCGGTCGCAGCGCTCGCCGAGCATGCCCGCGCCACCGGGCGCCTGGGGATCGACACGGAGTTCATGGGCGAGGGCCGCTACCGGACGTTGCTGTGCCTCGTCCAGGCCGCCGCGATGACGCCTGAGGGCGAGGTCGTCATCGAGGTGCTCGACCCGCTCGACGACACCCTCGACCCGTCGCCGCTGGCGACTGTGCTGGCCGATCCGGCCGTCGAGATCGTCATGCACGCCGGCCGCCAGGACGTCGCGCTGCTGCGACGCGCGTGGCAGACGGACATCACGAACCTCTTCGACACGCAGCTCGCGGCGGGCTTCGCCGGCCTGCGCGCCCAGCTCGGCTACGAGGCGCTGCTGCACGAGCTGCTCGACGTGCGGTTGAAGAAGAGCGCGAGCTTCACGCGCTGGGACGCGCGACCGCTGAGCCCCGAGCAGATCGACTACGCGCGCGACGACGTGCGCCACATCCTGCAGGCCGCGACCGCGCTGCAGGAGCGCCTGCTCGCGCGCGGCCGTCTGGAATGGGCGCGCGAGGAGTGCATTGCGCTCGCCAGCGCGACCGACGAGCGCGATCCCGACAACATCTTCGCGCGCCTGCCGCGCGTGAACTCGCTGGACCCGAAGCTGCGCGCGATCGCCCGCGAGCTCGTCGAGTGGCGCGAGGAGACGGCGCTCGCGCAGGACCGGCCGATCCCGTCGGTGCTGTCGGACGCCGGGTTGGTCGAGGTCGCCAAGCGGCGCCCGAGCGAGATGCGCCAGCTCGAGCAGATCCGCGGCATCAACGAGTCGACGCTGCGCCGCCGCGGCCGCGCGATCCTCGAGGCGGTCGAGCGCGGTCGCAGCCGGCCGCCGATCCCCGTCGAGGGCGAGCGCCCAGCGCAGCCCGACGCGCTCGACGCGCCCGTGATCGCGCTCGCCGAGGCGCTCGTGCGCACACGCGCGCTCGAGGAGGAGCTGGCCTACGAGCTGATCGCCGCCCGCGCAGACCTGCAGCGGATCGTGCTGGCGATACGTGACGGACGCCCCCCGCCGGAGGTCCGCACGCTGCAGGGCTGGCGCCGCGCCGTCGTCGGCGACGAGCTGCTCGAGCTGCTGGACGGCAAGCGCGCGCTGACGGTCGGCCCCGACCGGCATGTCGCCGTGGCCGACCTCTGATTGCCGCGATGCGCCTGGAAGACCTCACGCTGGCCATGTTCGAGCCCCTCGTGGGCGACACGTTCGCGGTCGACATCGGCACCGGCCCGCCGCTCGATCTCGTGCTGACGGCGGCGACGCCGGCCGGCGACCAGCCGGGTGGCCGGGCACCGTTCAGCCTCGTCTTCGACGGTCCGTCCCAGCCCCTGCTGGCGCAGGCGATCTATCCCCTCGAGCACGCCGAGCTCGGCACGCTGGAGATCTTCATCGTCCCGCTGGGGCGGGCTGCGGAGGCGACGCGCTACGAGGCGGTCTTCGCCTGAGCGGTGGGCGGCCGCTCCATCCGCAGATACACCCCGGTGTCCTGCACCGCGACGAACCCCAGCCGCGCGTAGAGTCCCAACGCGCGGCTGGCGCACTCGACGTAGATCGTGACCTTGACCCCGCTCGCGTCCGCCTCGTCCAGCAGCGGCTGCAGCAGCCGCGTGCCGATCCCGCGCCCGCGGTGCTCGGGCAGCAGCGCGATGTCGACCAGCTTCAGCTCGCCCTCGCGTCGCGCGACGATCATGCGCCCGGCCCGATCGCCGTCGACCAGGACCACGTCGAAGGACGCATCGGCGAAGTTCGCTGCATAGTGGACGCTCTGGGCGTGGAACTGCTGGGCGAGGAAGGCCTGGCGCTGCTCGTCGCTCCACGGCAGTGAGGCCAGCTCCTCGTACTCGCAGCCGATCAGCAACGCCAACCGAACGTTCGTCCAGTTCGCGGCGTCTGCCTACAGCTTGTGACGACGGCGCTGTCAAAAGGCCCGCACTGCGGCCGCTTACCTCGCGCCCGCGTTCAGCCCGCCGTTGCCCCCATGGCCTCGCGCACGGCGTCGCGCAGCTGCGCGGGCTTGGCTGCCTTGGGCATCCAGCCCTCGGCCTGCAGCCGCTCGGCCTCCTTCTCGAGGCTGAACGGCGGCATATTCGAGATCAGGACGATCGCCGTGTCGGGCGAGCGCTCGCGGATCTGGCCGACGAGCGCGGCGGGCTCGGGCACGTCGGGCAGCACGAGGTCGAGCAGCAGCACGTCGGTGGGACAGCCCGCCAGCTTCTCGAGCGCCTCCTCCCCGGTGCTCGTCGCCGCGACGACCTCGATGTCGCCCTCCTCTTCGAGCACCTGACGCAGGAAGAACTTCACTGCTCGAGCGTCGTCGCACACCGCTACCCGGATCGCCGGCACGGCCCGCAGGCTAGCGGGTCCCCGGCCGCCGTTACGCCTTGCGCGGCGCCGTCAGAGCAGCTTGTTGGCCTGCAGGAACTCGCGCGCGACGTCGGCGGGACGACGGCTGCGCAGATCGACCGCGGCGTTCATCTCGCGCATCGCCCCCGTCGTGAGCATCTTGGAGACGGCGTCGATCGCGGTCTGCAGGCGGGCCCCGTGGATCGCCAGCATCCGGTCGCTGATGATCGGCGCCACGTGCCCGGACGCGAACAGCCCGCGCGGGTCTTTCAGCACCACGTAGTCCTCCCCCGCGAGCTGACCCTCGGTGGTGAAGACCGAGGCGACGTCGACGTCGCCTTGCTGGAGCGCCGCATAGCGCTCGCCGCTGGCCAGCGAGCTCACGCGCAGGTTGCGCAGGCCGTAGACCTCGCGCAGCCCGTCGAGGCCCTCGAAGCGGGTGCGAAACTCGGCCAGGGCGCCGATCTTCACGGTGCCCTTCAGGCGCCGCAGGTCGGCGATCGTCCGCAGCCCGTGGCGCCGGGCGAACGCGGGCATGACGCCCAGCGCGTTGGAGTCCGAGAAGGGCGTCTGCGCGAGCAGCGTGAAGCCGCCGCGCTTCTCGTAGCGCTTGGCGACCTCGTAGGCGGCGGCCGGCCGGCGCGGCCGCAAGCGCACCTCGGCGACCTCCGACAGCAGCACGCCGACGTACTCGGGGTACATGTCCAGCGCGCCGCGCTTCAGCGCGCGGTGGATGATCTCCGTGCTGCCGACGTCGGTCTTCAGCACGACCTCGAAGCCCTCGGCCTCGAGCGCCTGGCGGTAGAGCTCTCCGAGGATCGTCTGCTCGGTGAAGTTCTTGGCGCCGATCCTGATCGGCGGCCCCGTCGCGGTCGCGGGCGGCTTGGCGGGTGACGGCCCCTCGTCGTCCGATCCGCCACACGCGCCGGCCGCGAGCGCCAGCGCGAGGGTCGCGAGCAGCGCGAGGATGCGCGGGGTCGCGTGGCGCATCACGCGCTCGCCCCCACGCGCGCGGGCTCGGCATCGGCTGGCGAGGCGGCCGGCAGCGTGAACGAGAAGACGCTGCCCTGACCGGGGCTGCTGGACACCCAGATGCGCCCGCCAAGCTGGTCGACGATGCGCTCGCAGACCGCCAGGCCGATGCCCGTGCCGGGGTAGTCCTCCTCGCCATGCAGCCGCTGGAACGGCTCGAAGATCCGCCGCGCGTGGTCGGGCTTCATGCCGATGCCGTTGTCGCTCACGGAGAAGCGCCACTGGCCGTTGTCACGTTCGGCGTCGATGCTCACATGCGGAGTGTCCTCCCCTGTGAACTTCACCGCGTTGCCGACGAGGTTCTGAAAGACGCGGCAGAGGTTCGCGCGGTCGGCTCGCACGACCGGCAGCTCGCCCACGACGATCTGTGCGCCGCTCTCCTCGATCGCTCCGGCGAGCGCCTCGAGCGCCTGGTCGACCACCTGTCCGGCGGGCACCTCCTCGACGCTGAGATGGCCGCGGCCGGCGCGCGAGTACTCGAGCAGGTCGCGGATCAGCGCGCGGGCCTGCTGGGTCGCGCCGCGGATCCCGTCGACGAGGTCGCTGTCGCCCGGGCGCGGCTCGCCGCGGCGGCGCTCGAGCAGCTCGGCGTACATCGAGATCGTCGTCAGCGGCGCCTGCAGGTCGTGCGAGGTGACCGACGCGAACTGCTCGAGCTCGGCGTTGGAGCGCGTCAGCTCGGCGTTTGAGTGCTCGAGCTGCTCGCGGCCGCGTTCGAGCGAGTCGGCCATCGAGTTGAAGCCGCGCGCGAGCTCGCCCAGCTCGTCCTCGCGCTCGGCGGGAACCCGCGTCGACAGATCGCCGGCGGCGAGCCGGCCGGTCGCCTCGGCGACCGTGCGCACCGGGCGCAGGACCGAACGGCGCAGGTACAGGGTGAAGCCCAGCGCGATCGTGCTGACGAGCGCCAGCCCGCCGATGCCCAGGCCGATCGCGCGCGCCGAGCCGCGCTCGGCGGCGTCCTCACGGGCCCGGATGACCGCGCGCTCCCGGTCGAACAGGCTCTCGAACTGCGTGCGCACACGGTCCAGCCGCGCGCGGCCGCCGTTGGTCTCGACCTGGCTGCGCGCCACCTCGAAGCCGTCCTCGCTGACGATCTCGATCAGCGACTTCACCCAGAACTCGTCGTAGTCGCGGATCGCCTCGCTGAGCGCGGCCACGCGAGCCTGCTGGCCGGGGTCGTCGGACACGAGGCGAACAAGCCGTCGCGTCGCCGCCGGGTAGCCGGCGAGCTCGCGCGTGACGGTGCCGAGGTAGCGGCTCTCGCGCGTGGTGACGTAGCGGTTCAGGCCGCTCTCGATCGACAGCAGCGACTTCTCGAGCTGGTTGGCGAGGCTCAGCGCCTGCTGCGAGCGAAACGCGACGCGCGCGGCGTCGCGCTGGCCCGTGACGGCGACGATGAGCGTGACGAGCGCCGCGCCGAGCAGGATCGCCGCGGCGGCGCTCAGCGCCACCACCTTCGTCGTGATCTGAGTTTTGAGACTCCGATGCAGCACGAACGCCCGCTCCAGGGACCGCAGAAACTGTAACCCCTGCCACGTGGCGCACACAGAGTCTGCTCGTGCATCCGCCAGCGATGCGGCGCGGTTCGGTTCTCCCCCGCGGGGGTAGGGGTGGCCCGTATTGAGGGACGACTGCTGTCTGCCGACAATCACTGTGTGTCACCCACGGTGCTGATCGTCGACGACCACGCGGCCTTCCGCGCGCTCGCGCGGCGAGTCCTGCAGGCCGACGGCTACGAGGTCGTCGGCGAGGCGACGGACGGCCAGACCGGGCTCGACGCCGCCGGTTCGCTGCAGCCCGACGTCGTCCTGCTCGACGTTCGTCTGCCCGACATGGACGGCTTCCAGGTCGCCTGCGACCTCGCGGGCTGCTGCACGGCCGCCGTCGTCGTCACCTCGAGCTCGGAGGACCCGCTGTACCCCGAACGCGCGGCCAGCAGCGGCGCACGCGGCTTCGTCGCCAAGCACGACGTCTGTGGCGCAGTGCTCGACCGGCTGCTCGGTCCCGCCGTATAGATCAGCGCTGACCGACCCGGGGTGCGAGGCTACGCGTATGCGCGTGGTGATCGCCGACGACTCGGTGCTGCTGCGGGCGGGCCTCGCCCGCCTGCTCGAGGATGCCGGCTTCGAGGTCGTCGGCCAGGCGGCGGATGCCGAGGACCTGCTGCGCAAGGTCCGCGCGCACAAGCCCGATGTCGCCGTCACGGACATCCGCATGCCACCGACGCAGACCGACGAGGGGCTGCGCGCGGCGCAGCTCATCCGCAGCGAGCTGCCGGCGATCGGCGTCATGGTGCTCTCGCAGTTCCTCGACGAGGGCTACGCGCTGGAGCTGCTGCAGGGCAGCGCGGAGGGCGTCGGCTACCTGCTCAAGGACCGCGTCGCCGACGTCGACGCGTTCGTGGACGCGTTGCGGCACGTCGCCGCCCGCGGCTCGGTGCTCGATCCGGAGGTCGTCGCGCAACTGCTCGGCCGCCGCCGCGGCGTGGGCCCACTCGACCGCCTGACGCCGCGCGAGCGTCAGGTCCTCGGCCAGATGGCCCAGGGCCGCACCAACAACGCGATCGCGCGCGAGCTCGTCGTCACCGAACGGGCGATCGAGAAGCACGTGACGAGCATCTTCGCCAAGCTCGGGCTCAGCGCGGCGCAGGACGGACACCGGCGCGTCCTGGCGGTGCTGCAGTACCTCGACCGCTGACGCGGGGGTGGGGCTAGCCACACCTGCGAACGCGGGCTGGCCCCATCGCGCGCCGTCGCCCGCGCTGGCAGGCTGCGTGCATGAAGCCGGACCTGCGTTCCAGCTACGTCGAGGGGCTGACGACCGTCCCCGCGGTCGATCCCGGCGAGCTCTTCCGAACCGTCCGGCGGCAGGGTGTCACGCTTACCGGTGTCCACGGGAACCCCTCCCCGTGTCCACGTTCGTAGTTGCTGAGCCGGCGACGGTCGACCTCCTCCCCAGCCGTCGCCGGCTCGCGCTGCGCCTCGCGCTCGTCGTGGCGGTGCTCGGCGCCCTCGCCTTCGCCGTCTCGTCGCTGCCCGGCCTGGGCGAGGTGCGGGCGCGGCTGTCCGACGCGTCGCCCGGCTGGCTCGCCGCTGCCGCCCTGCTGCAGGTCCTGTCCTGCCTCGCCTTCGTCGTGGCGTTTCGTGGCGTCTTCTGCCGGCGCCTGCCCTGGCGCCTGAGCTACGAGGTCGGGATGGCGGCGCAGGGCACGAACGTACTGCTGCCCTCGGGCGGCGCCGGCGGACTCGCGCTCGCCGCCTGGGCGCTGAACAGGACCGGCATGCCGACCGAGCGCCTCGCGCGGCGGACCGTCGCCTTCTACGTGCTGACGAGCTCGGTGAACTTCTTCACGGCCGTGATCGCGGGCATCGCGCTGGCGCTCGCCAGCGGCTTCGCCCCGCAGTGGACCGCCGGTCCCGCGCTCGCCGCCGCGCTCGTGATCGCCGCCGTGCTCGCAGTGCCGCGCCTGGCCGCGCGCCCGCGTGCCGGCCGCCGCGGGCAGGTCCTCACCGCGCTGAGCGCCGGGATCGGCGACGCCGTGCGGCTGGCGCGCGCCGGCAACCCGCTGATCCTCGCCGGCGCGATCGGCTTCATGGTCTTCGACCTGCTCGCGCTGGGCGCCGCCTTCGCCGCGCTCGGCGCGCTGCCCCCGCTCGGCGTCCTGGCGATGGCCTACGTGCTCGGCCAGCTCGGCGGCCTGATCCCACTGCCCGGCGGCGTCGGCGGCGCCGACGGCGGCCTGATCGCCGCGCTCGCGCTCTACGGGACGCCGCTGGGTACCGCCGCCGCGGCGGTGCTCGCCTACCGCGCCTTCCAGCTCGGGCTGCCGGCACTGCTCGGCGCGCTCGCCGTCGTGCGGCTGCCGCGCGTGCTCGAGCACGCGCCTGACGTCGCCACGCTGTGCGAGCCGCGCGTGCGCGAGAGCGCGCCGGACGTCGGCGGGCGGCGCGAGTCGCGCGTCGCCGCGGCTGCCTGACGCCTGGCGTCGCGAGCTTGTCGGTCGGAGCCCGACAAGCTCGCCATGCGACGGTCTACGCCACGGTGCCCGCAGCGCCGCGGCCACGCGACGGCTTGGCGAACAGCGCGGCGGCGACGACGCCACCGACCGCGCCGAACGAGCCATTCTGCCCTTAGCACCGGAGGGCATCCGGCATCACGCCGCTCTTCCGCGCTTTTGTCCACAACCGCGCGCACGTCGGCGCTGCGGACGGTTTCGGCCGTTGTAGGTCGTGTACGTCTGCCTCGCTCGGACGCGCTCCTCGACTTCGGCACACGCCATCTGGCAGCACGTCCGTTCCTGAGCGATGCTTCCCGGCAACTGCGTAACGACTACGCAGCGGCGGCGAGGCTCTGCGTGATGGCTTGGAGCTGCCGCGTTACGCGCGCAGAGTCCAGACCGGCTGCCGCGACAGTGGCTTGTCTCGCAACAGCTGCGCCTTCATCGAGCTTGCGTCGACGCACGAGGGCATCAGCGAGATAGATCACGTAGAGCGCGTGATTGCGAGGGAAAGCGACAGCATCGTTCAGGGCGAGCGCGGTGCGCGCAGCCTCTTCGGTTGCAGCCATGTCGCCGAGCAGTAGCGTAACGCGACGCTCGTGACTGGCGAATTCCGCCGGTCCGTAAAGGTCTATCCAAGCGGGATCGTCGTCGTGGCGGGCACGCTCGGCAAGGTTGCGAGCGCGTCGTAGGACAGCGTGGGCGCGCGCGTGATCGCTTTGACCGGCATGGCCCTGCGCCTCACGAGCTAGCAGGTCAGCTTTCAGGCGGGGCGTAGCAGACCCTGTGCTCTGAGCGGTTCTCGTGAGGTCGAGGACCTCTCTCGGCCGATGCTGGTCGGACGCTTGGAGGGCCATGGAGGCCAGCGTGCCAACGCTGACCGACTCAGCGAGCCGCGACCACTGCATCGCCTCCGTCCACCAACGGCGCGCGTCGTCGTCCCGGTCAGCGTCGAATGCAAGCCAGCCCGCATCCCCAGCGGCCTGGGCCACAAGCTCCCGTAGCCCTCGACCGGTCGCCTCGTTGTAGCTGGCGTGCTCTACGTGGCTACGCAAGCGCTGGAAGATACGCCCGGTCGCAGTGTAGACAGAGCCCGATCCGTACTGGTCGTCCAGTTCGCGTAGGTGAGCCATCGACTGTCGAAGCCGATCGATGTCCGAACTGCCCAAGCGCGTGGGCGTCGGCAGCGCAAGCGTGGCCATGAAGCCTGCTGCACCCGCTAGGAACTCGCGTCGATCCACGTCCTCATGGTGCCCGTTCTCGCCGGGGAGCGCGAGGCGCAGCCCGAGTTGGGCCAGACTGGCCCCGTAGAACTCGCAAAACAATGCTTGGTAGTAGAGGCTCAGGCGCCTGTGGCCGTTTTCGTGCCTGGAGAGGGCGGTTTGGTCCAAGCCGGGCTCCACTGGATCACCGCGAGCCGTCGCGAAGCGCTGGATGGCCGCCGCCGCCTCGAACTGCGTGAGCCCGCGCTCCTCGCGGTACTCCCGCAGGCGGATCGTCACTGAAACCCTTCCCCTCTCCCATCCCGGCCCGGATGCTACGGCGATCAGCGCTGCTAGGTCAACGACGAGTCATCGTCGCGTCATAGCCCATCACGAAGCCGCTATTCACCTCTTCGCCGCGTTGCGGTTTGCTCGGCTCATGGCCGTAAGACAGCACCACCGATGGGGACGCGGGGATCGCGACGGCACGGCTCCAGTGACCGCGCGGCGCTGCTGGGCGCACGCCTGTCGTGATGGCGAGGTTGTCTGCGGTCGCGTTGAAGTCATCGTCAGAGCGGACAGCCGGCTGGGCCTCACAGCACGCGAGCGACGAGGCGTCGCCGCGCGGTTTGTGGAGTACCTGCAGCCGGTGCTGCGCACGGAACTCACCGAGCTTGTCCGCCGCCGCGGAGCCGCCGCCCGGCGAGCCGCCGAGCGCATGGATCCGGTCGAGATCGTGTTCGACGACCCCCGCTTGGGGCTTCAACGGCTCACCGCCTGGGTCCAGGTCCCACAGCGACGAAACGGCGGCGACCTGCGCGACATCGAATTCGACCTCCACGAGCCAGCGCGATGACCGACGAGCCGGCACATCGCCTGTCCGGCGAGGAGATTGCGGCGCTGAAGTTCGCCTCTCACCGCCAGCTCGCGCGCTGGTCTAACAAGCGCGACCTGAGCCGGCGCCAGTATGCCCAGCGCATCGCGCTCGCCCTCGCCAGCGCCGTCCGCACCCTGCAACACAAGGCATTCGCCGACGGTTGCGAGCTACGCGTCCCCAGCGAGAACGTCGATGAATGACGACTGGCGCAAGATCGAACGCGGACTCTTCGAGTCCGACGACGGCCAGTGGCGCATCGTCAATCCCTGGAAGCTTGGGACGGAGCTTCGTCATCGCTGGCTCGTCGCCGAGCGCGACTCCACTGGATCGGGTTGGTGCATGCACGACGGCGACCACGCCACGCTGCACGATGCTCGCGCCTACGTCGAAGCTCATCGGTAGTCCGACACCACAGCGTGAGAGCGCGCAGTTCATGGTGTCACCATGAACCGTCATCGCGCGATACGTTCGGGCTCTGTCCTCTGGGCGACCGGCCGTAGCCATGCGTCCGAGTTGACCACACAATCGCGCCGTCGTGGCGCACCGAGACTCGACACCCGCGCTCGCCGCATTTTGGGCAATAAAGATTGCGTCAAGCTCCCGATGGGGCACGCATCGCGCCACGCCCGTCTGCAAATTCCACGACAAACTGCTCTTGCCTGACGCCTGGCGTCGCGAGCTTGTCGGTCGGAGCCCGACAAGCTCGCCATGCGACGGTCTACGCCACGGGGCCCGCAGCGCCGCGGCCCCGCGACGGCTTGGCGAACAGCGCGGCGGCGACGACGCCGCCGACCGCGCCGAACAGGTGTGCCTGCCAGGAGATCCGCTCCTGGGGCAGCAGCCCCTGCAGCATGCCCAGGCCCCAGACGCCGACGACGAGCGCCCCGACCGCGAGCTCCGTCAGGCGCCGGCTGAGCAGCCCGCGGGCGACGAGATAGGCGGCATAGCCGAACACCACCCCGCTCGCGCCGAGGTGGACGGAGTCCGGCGAGGCGATCAGCCACGTCCCCAGGCCGCTGACGAGCGCGACGACGAGCGTGACGAGCGCCACCCGCACGAGGCCGGCGAACGCGATCACGGTGCCCATGACGAGAAACGGCACCGTGTTGGAGATCAGGTGGCCGAAGCCGGCGTGCAGGAACGGCGCCGCGACGATCTCCGGCAGGCCGTCGACGTCGCGCGGATGGATGCCGTAGCTGTCGAGGTCGCCGAAGCCGATCTGGTCTGCGACCTCGGTCAGCCACATGAGTGCGACCATCGCCACGACGAGCAGCAGCGCGTTCGTGCGGTCGGGCCCGAGGCGGTCGGCCATCACACGGACGCTACAGGGCGCGTACCGTTGCGCCCGCAGATGGCCGACCTCAGCGCAGACGACCCCCGCGCCGCCGCCTGGGAGCGACGCCTGCGCCCTGCGGTGCTCGTCGCCGCCGTGGCGGTCCTGCCGCTGCTGGCCCTGCACCTCACGCACCCCCACGGCGGGCCTGCGGTCATCGAGACCGCCGGGCACTGGCTCGTCTGGCTCGTCTTCATGGTCGAGGTCATCGTGATGCTGCGCGTCGTCCGCGAGCGGCGCGCCTGGATCGACGGCCACCGCTTCGAGCTGCTCGTCGTCGCGCTCTCCTCGCCGCTCGTGCCGCTGGCGCTCGCGCTCGCCCCGGCGCTGCGGCTGCTGATCGTCGCCAAGCTCTTCAAGACGCTGAAGCTCGCCAAGGCGATCAAGCTCGCGAAGCTCGGCAAGAGCGTGCGGCTGCTGCGCCGCAGGCTCGCGCTGTCGGGCGCGGCCTCGGTCGCACTCGGCGTGCTGGCGCTCGCGCTGGCGGCGCTGACGGTCGTCTACATGCTGACCGGCGAGTCGCCGCTGGAGGGCGCGGCACGCACCGTCGCGCTCGTGGTGGCGGGAATGCTCGCGACGTTCGGCGTCAACCACCTGCGCCGGCGCAGGCCCGTCGCGGCGGAGCGCTGAGAGGATGAATTGATACTTATCTATCGAGTGGTGTAGGGTCGCGTCACCCCATCGACCATCATCTATCAAAAGGAGTGGCCATGGCCGCCCTGCGTCCGCACCTGGCGCTGACCGTTTCCGACGTCGAGCGCTCGATCCCGTTCTACGAGGCCCTGTTCGGCGTGGTGGCGGAGAAGGCCAAGCCCGGCTACGCCAAGCTCTCGATCGCCGAGCCGGCGCTGAACCTCACGCTCAACCAGGGCCGGCGCAGCGACGCGCTGGGCGCCTTCAACCACGCCGGCATCCAGGTGGAGTCCACCGCCGACGTGCTCGCCGCTCGCGAGCGGCTCGTCGCCGCCGGGCTGGCTGCGTTCGACGAGATGGACACGACCTGCTGCTACGCACGCCAGGACAAGATCTGGGTGCACGACCCCGACGGCACGCCGTGGGAGATCTTCGCGACGCACGAGGACACCGAGGTGGCCGGCGACGGTGGACCGTTGGCCGCCGGCGACGGCTGCGGCTGCGCCGGCACGGCGTCAGGCGCTTCGGCGGCGCGGTGCTGCTCGCAGGTCGTCGCCTGCTGCGCGCAGCCCGCTCCATAGAATGGCGTGCATGCAACTCGATCTGGCGCCGAAGACCAAGCGCGCGAAGGGCGAGGTCTGCTGCGAGCCCGTGGTCTATCCCGACGTCGAGCGCGAGCAGGCGCAGCGGATGGCGACCATCGCCAAGGCCCTCGCCGACCCGATCCGCATCCAGCTCGTCGATGTCCTGCGCAAGCACGCCGGCAAGGTCTGCGTCTGCGAGCTGGTGCCGCTCTTCGACGTCTCCCAGCCGACGATCAGCCACCACCTCAAGGTGCTGCGCGAGGCAGGCCTCGTGCGGTTCGAGCGCCAGGGCCTGTGGGCCTTCTACTACGTGCTGCCAGGCGAGCTCGACGAGCTCGCCGGCTGGCTCGTCTGAGGCGCCGCTGAGGCATCCGGATTGACGCCACAGTCAACGCCCTGGGACGCCGAGGCGCCCCGCTCGCTACTTGATCGTGTCGTAGATGCTGAACAGCGGCAGGTACATCGAGATGACGATGAATCCGACGATGCCGCCGACGAACACGATCATCACGGGCTCGAGGATCGACGTCAGCGCCCGGACGGACGCGTCGACCTGGTCCTCGTAGAAGTCGCCGATCTTCGAGAGCATCGTGGTCAGGGCGCCCGTCTCCTCACCGACCTTGACCATGTGGCCGACCATCGAGGGGAAGACCGCGCAGTCCATCAGCGGCTCGGCGATCGTGCCGCCCGCCTTGACGCTCGTCGTGACGTTCGCCATCGCCTCCTCGATGACGACGTTGCCCGCCGTCTGAGCGGTGATGTCGATCGCCTGCAGCAGCGGCACGCCGGCGCCCATCAGCGCCGAGAACGTGCGCGACCAGCGGGCGAGCGCGACCTTGTGGAAGATGTCGCCGATCTTGAAGGGGATGCGCAGCAGGAAGCGCTGCCACAGCGAGCGGCCCCTAGGCGTCTTCTTGAACTTCGCGAAGCCGAGGACGATGGCGACGGTGCCGCCGATCAGGAGGTACCACTTGCCGGTGACGAGCTCGGAGATGGCCATCACGAAGCGCGTCATCGCGGGCATCTCCGCGTCGCCGCCGATCTCCTCGAACACGCCGGCGAACACCGGGACGATGAACGCGACCATGCCGATCATGACGATCATCGCGAAGGTCAGGATCACGATCGGGTAGGCCATCGCGGACTTCACCTGGCGGCGCAGCGACTCCTCCTTCTCGAGCTGGTCGGAGATCCGCAGCAGCGACTCCTCGAGCATGCCGCCCGTCTCACCGGCGCGCACCATGGCGACGTACAGGGGGTTGAAGGACTTGGGGTGGCGCCCGAGCGCATCGGACAGCGGCAGTCCCGCCTCGACGTCCTTGCGCACGGCGACGAGCTGCTCGGCGAGCTTCTCGTTCTCGGTCTGCGCCTCCAGCACGTACAGCGCGCGCAGGATCGTCATGCCGCTGGAGACCATCGTCGCCAGCTGGCGCGTCATGATCGAAAGGTCGTCGATCTTGATCCGGTTGGCCCAGGGAAGCTCGATGTCCTTGCTGGCGGCGCTCTTCTCCGCGATGTCGACGACGATCAGCCCCTTCTGCTTGAGCTGATCGACGACGGACTGCTTGGACTCGGCGTCGACCTCACCCCTGGCCTGCTGGCCGGCGAGGTCGATCGCCTTGAAGACGAACGTGCTCACGGGCTAGCCCTAGGCGAAGGAGCTCGCGCCGAGCAGGCGGCGCAGCTCCTCCGGGGTCGTGGACCGCGACAGGGCCATCTGCTGCGTGATCTTGCCCTGGCGCACGAGCGTCGCGAGCGCGGCGTCCATGGTCTGCATGCCGATGTTTCCGCCCGTCTGCAGCGACGAGTAGATCTGGTGCGTCTTGCCCTCGCGGATGAGGTTGCGGATCGCCGGCGTGGCGAGCAGCACCTCGCAGGCCGCGATGCGACCGGCGCCGTCGGCGGTCGGCAGCAGCTGCTGGGTGACGATTCCCTGCAGCGCGACCGAGAGCTGGACGCGCACCTGCTGCTGCTGAGCCGCCGGGAAGACGTCGATGATGCGGTCGATCGTCTGCGGCGTGTCCTGCGTGTGCAGGGTCGCGAAGACGAGGTGGCCGGTTTCCGCCGCCGTCAGCGCGGTGTGGATCGTCTCGAGATCGCGCATCTCGCCGACGAGGATGACGTCGGGGTCCTGGCGCAGCGCGGCCTTCAGCCCGAGGCCGAAGGACTGCGCGTCGGAGCCGATCTCGCGCTGGTTGACGATGCACTTCTTGTGGCCGTGGAGAAACTCGATCGGGTCCTCGATGGTCATGATGTGCTCTTCGCGCGTCGCGTTGATCTCGTCGACGACGGCGGCCAGCGAGGTCGACTTGCCCGAGCCGGTCGGGCCCGTGACGAGCACGAAGCCGCGCGGCCGGCAGGCCAGGTCGTGCATGACGGTCGGCAGGCCGAGCTCGTCGACGGTCTTGATCACGGACGGGATCAGGCGAAACGCGGCGCCGATCGCGGCGCGCTGGTAATAGGCGTTGACGCGGAAGCGGGCGTGCCCGGGGATCGAGTAGGCGAAGTCGATCTGCCACTCCGTCTCCAGCCGCTGGCGCTGGTCGTTGGAGAGGATCGAGTACACGATCTCGCGCGTCTGCTCGGTGGTCATCACGGGATAGTCCACCAGCGGCTGGAGGCGCCCCCGGACGCGTACGGTCGGGGGGGCCCCGGCCGTCAGATGCAGGTCGGAGGCGTTGCGCTCGATGACCTCGAGCAGGAGGTCGGCGAAGTCAAAGGTCATTACGCCCGGCTATCGGCGGGTACGCGTGGCCGCAGCGACTTCGGGCCGCGAAACGGACGACCGTATGATCAGGGGACGGATGGCTGAACCGCAGACGCGCGCCCGCCCGAAGGATTCTGCCGATCGCCGCCCGTGGCGCGTCGAGGGCGAGCGCACCGACCCCGCCGACCGCGACCGCCCACCTGGCCGCGATCGTCGCATGCCGCGTCCGCCTGGCTCGCGCCGCTTCTGGCAGTTCCTGCTCGTGCTGCTGGTGCTGAACATCATCCTCGGCCAGCTCATCCCCTCCAGCGAGGATCGCCGCCTCGACGTGCCGTAGACGTTTCGCTCGCAGGTGATCGCGGGCAACGTCAAGGAGGTCAACGCCCGCAACGACGTCATCCAGGGCGAGTTCCGCAAGCCGGTGAGGTTCGAGAAGCAGGGTTCCGAGAAGGCCTTCGAGACCGTCCGCCCGACGTTCGCCCAGGACGACGAGCTGCTCAAGCTGCTGCTGGACAAGCGCGTCGAGGTCAACGCGCGGCCGATCGACGAGGGCCGCTCGTTCCTCGCGACGCTGCTGATCTCCTTCGGCCCGACGCTGCTGATCGTCGGCCTGCTGATCTACTTCCTGCGCCGCAGCGCCGCCGCCGCGGCCGGCGGCGGCGCGCTCGCGCTCGGGCGCTCCAAGGCCAAGCGCTACGACGCGTCGGCCACGCGCGTGACCTTCGAGGACGTGGCGGGCATCGACGAGGTCGAGGACGAGCTCAAGGAGATCGTCGACTTCCTGAAGAACCCCGACCGCTACCGCAAGCTCGGCGCGGCGTTCCCCAAGGGCGTGCTGCTGTCGGGCCCGCCCGGCACCGGCAAGACGCTGCTGGCACGGGCGGTCGCCGGCGAGGCGGACGTGCCGTTCTTCTCGCTCAGCGCGTCGGAGTTCGTCGAGATGGTCGTTGGTGTCGGCGCGTCACGCGTGCGCGACCTCTTTGACCAGGCCAAGAAGGCCGCGCCCTCGATCATCTTCATCGACGAGCTCGACGCGATCGGCCGATCGCGGGGCGGCGGCGGCGGCTTCGGCGGTCACGACGAGCGCGAGCAGACGCTCAACCAGATTCTCACCGAGATGGACGGCTTCACGGGCTCGGAGGGCGTCATCGTGCTCGCCGCGACGAACCGCCCCGAGGTGCTCGACGCGGCGCTGCTGCGGCCCGGGCGCTTCGACCGGCGGCTGACGGTCAACCCGCCCGACAAGGACGGCCGCGAGGAGATCCTGAGGATCCACACGCGCTCGGTGCCGCTCGCCGACGACGTCGACCTCGGTCGGATCGCCGCCACGACGCCGGGCATGGTCGGCGCCGACCTGCGCAACCTCGTCAACGAGGCGGCGCTGATCGCCGCGCGGCGCGACCACACGGCGGTCACCCCGGCGGACTTCGCCGATGCGCTGGAGCGGATCGTGCTCGGCGCCGAGCGGCGGATCACGCTGTCGGTGCAGGAGCGCGAGCGCACGGCCTACCACGAGGCCGGCCACGCCGTGCTCGGCATGCTCGAGCCTGGCGCCGACCCGGTGCGCAAGGTGTCGATCGTCCCGCGCGGACGCGCGCTCGGCGTGACGTTCCAGTCGCCTTCGAGCGACCGCTACGGCTACGACGCGCGCTACCTCGAAGGGCGCATCGTCGGCGCCCTGGGCGGCCGCGCCGCCGAGGAGATCATCTACGGCAACGTCACGACGGGGGCCGAGTCCGACCTGGAGCAGGTCACGCACATCGCGCGCCAGATGGTCGGCCGCTGGGGCATGTCCGACGTCATCGGCCTCGTCTCCGTGCTCCCGGCGGCTGGCGAGGAGGCCTACTACGGACCGGGCGGCCCGGCGTCGGTCTCCGACGACACGCGCGAGCTCGTCGACCGCGAGGTCCGGCGGATCGTCGAGGGCTGCTATGACCGCGCGCGGAGCATGCTCGGCGCCAACCGCGAACGTCTGGAGTCGCTCACGCGCGCGCTGCTCGAGCACGAGACGCTTGACCAGGAGGACGCCTACCGCGCAGCGGGCTGGGAACCCGGGTCGGCGCCCGGCGACAGCGCGCCCGACGGCAGCCGGCCCGCCGTCGAGGCGCCGGACACGGCCGATCCGTCCGCCGCAGAGCTGCCGACCGGCTCCTGAGGTCAAGGTAGCGGTGGGCGTCGTCGAGCTGGAGGCGGCCGCGGCGCTGTACACCGGCGCGACGCTCGAGCCGCTCGGTCCCTTCGCGATCGTCGACCGGATCCTCGAGCTGTGGCTGGCGCGCGGGCTGCCGGTGGGCGCGACGGGCGGCGGGTCGCGCGCGCTTGACCGCTACTGGCTGCACCGCGCGGACCGGCTGAGCGAGACGCAGCGCCGCGAGACCTACGCACGCATCTTCGACGCGCGCTTCGACGAGCTGTGGACGGCGCTGCTGCTCGCGCTCACCGAGGAGCACGCGGACGCCGGCCGGTCCGCGGACATGGTTCGCGCGCACCTCGGCAGCCGGATCGACGAGCGCACGCTCGCGCTCACGCCGCTGCTCTACGCGCAGCTGCAGGAGACGCTCGACGTGCTCGCCGACCGCGAGATCCTCGATGCTCATAGTGCCCAGGACATGTGGCAGCTCATCGCCTCGCGCGCACGGCTGGACCTCGGTGCCGAGCTCGACGTCGCGCGCGCGCAGACGATGGCGGCAGCCGGCACGGTGATCATCGCCTGGCTGGCGTCCGAGGACGACGCCGACGCGAGCGACGAGGCTGCCGACGCGGCGCTCTCGTGGCTGGCGGCGGCGGACTCCCCGCCCCCGCCCGAGCACTAGCACCAGCGCCGGCCCAGCGCAGCTACGCGATCGACTCGATCGGCGCGGCGCCGCTGCCGGTCACGCGGGTGACCTCGGCGATCGAGGTCAGCCCGTTGCGCACCTTGTCGATGCCGTCGTCGCGCAGCGAGCGCATGCCCTGGCGGATCGCGACCTCGGCGAGCTCCGGGCCCGGCGCACGGGCGAGCGCGAGCTTGCGGATCTCCTCGCTGACGGTCATGACCTCGTAGAGGCCGACGCGGCCCTTGTAGCCGGACTGCCGGCAGCGCGAGCAGCCGCGCGGGCGGTAGGCCTCCATGTCAAGCTGGCTGCGGATGCCGCTGGCGCGCAGCTCCTCGGCAGTGATGATCTGACGCTCCTTGCAGTGCTGGCAGAGCTTGCGCGCCAGGCGCTGCGCGACGACGCAGTCGATCGCCGACGCGACGAGGAACGGCTCGATGCCCATCTCGATCAGGCGTGCGATCGCGCTCGCGGCGTCGTTGGTGTGCAGCGTGGAGAGCACGAGATGGCCCGTCAGGGCGGACTCGACCGCGATCTGGGCGGTCTCGCGGTCGCGGATCTCCCCGACCATGATGATGTCGGGGTCGGCGCGCATCATCGAGCGCAGCCCCGTGTGGAAGTGCAGGCCGGCCTTCGCGTTGACCTGTACCTGCGTGATGCCGTCGAGCTGATACTCGACCGGGTCCTCGATCGTGATGATGTTCTTCTCGATCGTGTTGAGCTGGCCCAGCGCGGCGTAGAGCGTCGTCGATTTGCCCGAGCCGGTCGGTCCGGTGACGAGCACCGCGCCGTAGGCCTGATGGAAGGCGCGCTCGAAGCGCTCGCGCTCCTGCGCCGCCATGCCGAGCTTGTCGAGCTCCATCACGACGCTCGACTTGTCGAGGATCCGCATGACGACCGACTCGCCGTGCACGCTGGGCAGCGTCACGATCCGCAGGTCGATGTGGTGGCCGTCGATCATCAGGCCGACGCGACCGTCCTGCGGGATGCGCCGCTCGGAGATGTCGAGGTCGCTCATGATCTTCACGCGGCTGATGACGCCCAGCACCATGCGGCGCGGGATCGCCGCCGACTCCACGAGCACGCCGTCGATGCGGAAGCGCACGCGCAGCTCGCTGCCGTTGGGCTCGAGGTGGATGTCCGAGGCGCCCTGCTCGACAGCGCGGGCGATGACCTGGTTGACGAGCCTGATGACCGGTGCGTCGGCGGCGGTCTCGCGCAGGTCGACGACCGCGGCCGGACCCTGGTGGAGCTCCTCCTTGACGTGGTCGTCGGCGATCACGTGGTCCAGCCGCGCGAGCCGCGAGATCAGGCCGAGGATGTCCTCGCGGCTCGTGACGGCCGGCCGGACCTGCTTGCCGGTCAGCAGCGCGATGTCGTCGACCGCGAGCACGTTGGCCGGATCGGCCATCGCGACAAGCAGCGCGCCGTCACCGATGAACGCGACGGGAATGGCCTCGTAGCGCTTCGCGGCGGCAATCGAGATGAGGGCCGCCGCCGCCGTGTCGGGCTCGAACGTGCCGAGGTCCAGGTGATCGAGCCCGTGGCGCTCGGCGATCGCACGCGACAGGCCATCCGCGGTCAGCACGCCCTGCTCGACGAGGATGTCCTCGGGCAACTGACCCGAGATGCGCCCCGCCTCGATCGCCCCCGCGACCCGCTCGCGCTCGGTGAACCCGAGCTCGACGATGACGTCGGTGAGAAACCGGGCCGGTCCGCCGACCCGGCGTGGCTGCGTGATCCCGTCCGGACTGTCGGCGGACGGAACGGATTGCAGCGGCGTGGATTTGCGCAGCATCAGACGGCGGGCCGGTGGTCGCGCGCGGCCGCGCGCATCGAGTCCAGCGGCGCGCTGTGGCCCGTCCAGACGGCGAAGCTCAGCGCGCCCTGGCACACGAGGATCTCGAGGCCATCGACGGTGTCGATGCCGCGCTTGGAAGCCTCTGAGATCAACATCGTTGCGCCTGCCTTGTAGACGAGATCCACGACGGTCGTGTACTCGCCTAGCGCATCGGCGTGCAGCGGCAGGTCCTTGAAGGTGCTGGACGAACGGTCGAGGCCGACGCTCGTGCAGTTCACGAGCACGTCGGCGGGATGCGCGCGCCGCACGACGCGCGCGCCGAGGCCTTCCGCGCGCTGCGCCGTGCGATTCCAGATCGAGACGTCGGCGCCGGCGCGCACGAGCGCCCAGACGACCGCCCGGGCGCTGCCGCCGGCCCCGAGCACGAGCGCCGACCCCAGCGGCCGGTCGCCGAGCGCGGCGATCAGCCCGGGCGCGTCGGTGTTCTCCGCGGCGATCTCGCCGCCGTCGCCGAACGTCAGCGTGTTCGCCGCGCCGATCTCGGATGCCGCCTGGCTGGCGCTCGTCGCCACCGCGAGCGCGGCCTCCTTGTGCGGGATCGTCACGTTGGCGCCGCGAAAGCCCGCGCCGCCCAGCGCCCGCACGGTGTCGGCGAAGACGGCCGGCGCGACCGGCAGGCGCTGGTAGCGCTGCAGGCCAGCGGCGCGCATCATCGCCGGCGAGCGGCTGTGGCCGACGGGCCAGCCGAGCACGCCGTAGCGCGCGGACGCGTCGGCCTCACTCAGCACGTCGTCGGCGACTTGCCCCCGGCCTCGTCGCGCGCGGCGTCGTAGCGCGCCGAGTCCTGCTGAAACTGGTCGTAGGTGCTCGAGAACGCGTGCTCGCCGCAGGTTCCCGGCTTGACGACGAAGTAGCGAAAGTGCACGTTCGCGGGCGCCGCCGCCGCGCGGATCGAGGCCAGCCCGGGATTGCCGATCGGCGTCGGCGGCAGACCCGCGCGCTTGCGCGTGTTGTAGGGCGAGTCCATCGCCAGCTCGGACCTGGTCAGCGCGCCGCTGGGCTTGTTGAGCACGTAGCGCGTCGTGGCGTCGATGCCCAGCGGGATGCCGTCCTTCAAGCGGTTGTAGATGACCGCCGCGATCAGCGGGCGCTCCTTGGCGCGCTGCGCCTCGCGCTCGACCATGGAGGCGATGATCAGCACGTCGTAGGCCGTCAGCTGCTTGCTCCGCGCGCGCTTGAGGTCGACGCCGGCGAACTTCTCGCGGAAAGCCTTCAGCTGGCGCTCGACGAGGTCACGCGCGGGCGCCCCCGGACGCAGCTCGTACGTCGCCGGGAAGAGGAAGCCCTCCAGCGAGCGGGTGCCGCGCGGGGCGTCGTAGCGAAACGGGTTCAGCGTCCCCTTGAAGCGCCTGGAGGCGTCGAGGTAGTCGCCGGTCAGCCCGGCGCGCTGGCTGATCGGGGCGATCTCGCGGCGCGAGCGGCCCTCGGGGATCGTTACGTCGATCGTCGCGGCCTTCGTGCTGACGTCCTGCTCGCTGAGCGCCGCGATCGCCTTGCCGTAGGTCATGTCCTTGTGCAGCGTGTGGCGACCCGAGCGCAGCGTCTCGCGCTTGCCCGACAGCGTCGCGCGCACGCTGAAGAACAGGCCCGAGTCGACGACGCCCGCCTGCGCGAGCAGATCGCCGATGTCGTTTGCGCTGGAGCCCGGCGGGATCGTGACCTGCACCCGCGCGCCCTCGGCGCTGCCGAACGGCTGAAAGAGCATGAGCGTGCCGACGACGACGACCGCCAGCAGGGCCAGCGCGAGCAGGCCGATCAGGCGCCCGCCGATGGAGCGGTGCCGCCGCCGGGCGGGGCCGGCGGGCTTGTCGCCGGGCGGCGTCACGACCGGCCGCGCCGCGCGGCGCACCTTGCGGATGCCGATCGGGCGCTCGGTCTCGTCGTCCAGCGCGCCGGCGGGCGCGGCGGGCGGCGCCGGCGGCTGGGGCTGGATGCGGCGCACCACGTCCATGGCGCCGCCGGACGCGCCGGCGCGGCGGGGCCCGCCGGCGACCGGCGGCTCGGCGGGCGGCGGCTCGGCGACCGGCGGCTCGGCGACCGGCGGCTGGCGCTCGGCGCGGGCGGCCTCGGCCGCCGCGCTGCGCGCGGCCACGGGCTTCGACGTTCGTGGTTGACGGCGGCTCGCGCTCGGTTCTGCATGCTGGGCCTGCGGTGCTTCGTCGGCGGATGCGGCGGAGGGACTGGACGGCGTGGGGGACGGATTGTCCAGCGTTGGCGGGCTGGACGGGGTGGACGGAGAGGCCGGACCGGCTCCCTTGCGACGCGCCTCGCGCTCGAGCCGAGCGCGCTCGCGCTCCTCAGCCGACCGCCCGCGACCCTGCCCGGGTTCTGCTCGCCGTGACCTGCTCATGGCATGGGGTTCGTCATGAACGCTATCCAGCCTCCCGCGAATCGTGCGCTGCCAGCCATCCTGTCAGCAGGTGCGCGGCCGCGCGCGAGTCCTCCGAGGACGTCGGCTGGCCCGGATCGCGGCTGGCCAGCAGCGTCGTGAAGCGCTCGTCGTAGAGCTCGACCGGCACGTCGACGCGCTCGGCCAGGCGTGCCGCCCAGGCGCGCGCCTCCTGCGTCTGGGCGGAGTCGCCGCCCGACAGCGACAGCGGCAGGCCGACGACGACCCGGCCGACCGCGCGCTCGCGGACGAGGTCGACCACGCGGGCCAGGCCCTTGCGCGTCGCTGGCCGCAGGACCGGCTCGATCGGCGTCGCCAGCGTGCCGGTCGGGTCGCTCAGCGCGCAGCCGCAGCGGGCGCCCCCGTAGTCCAGGGCGAGGACCCGCGCCGGCGGCCGGGAGTCGACCATCTAGATGGTCGATGTCGTGGAGTCGACCATCTAGGGTGCGAGCGCGGCCTCGATCGCCGCGCGCGCCGCGGCGATCGCCTCGGGTAGCTTGTCGGGGTCGCGACCGCCCGCCTGCGCCATCGTGTCGCGTCCGCCCCCGCCGCCGCCGGCCGCGACGGCGGCCGCCTTGACGACCGCGCCCGCCTTCACGCCGCGCGCCACGAGCGCCGGCGTGACCGCCGCGACGAGATGCACGCGTCCGTCGACGGCCGCGCCGAGCACGGTCACCGACTCCTCTCCCAGCTTGCCCTTGATGCGGTCGGCGACGTCCATGAGCTCCTTGGCGCCGCCGGCGCCGCTGACGATCTCGGCGACGACGTCGGCGCCCGCGATCTGCGTCGCGCCGGAGGCCAGCGCATCGACGTCGACCGCCGCGGCGCCGTTGGTGGAGGCCGCCCTTGCGGCCTGCCTGACGCGGTCGCGCAGCTCGCCGATTGCCTCGGGCAGCCGGTCCACGCCCGTCTTGAGCAGCGCCGCGGCTGCGCGCGCGGAGGCGTCGGTGGCGCGCAGCTCGGCGACCGCGGCCGGTCCCGTGATCGCCTCGACGCGCCGCACGTTCGCCGCGCTGGAGCTCTCGCCGAGCAGCTTGAAGACGCCGATCTCGGCGGTGGAGCGGACGTGGGTTCCCCCGCACAGCTCGCGCGAGTAGGTGCCGTCCCCGATCTGCACCATGCGCACGATGTCGCCGTACTTCTCACCGAAGAGCGCCATCGCGCCGAGCGCGCGCGCCTCCTCGAGCGTCGTCGTGATCGGCCGCACCTGGTCGTTGCGCAGGATCCACTCGTTGACGCGATCCTCGATCGCCTGCAGATCCTCGGGTGAGACGCGCTCGCCGTGGGAGAAGTCGAAGCGCAGCTTGTCGGGTCCGACGTAGGAGCCCGCCTGGCGCACGTGCGTGCCCAGCCGCTCGCGCAGCGCGGCGTGCAACAGGTGCGTCGCGGTGTGGTTGGCGGCGGTCGCCGTGCGCGCCGCGCGATCGACGCGCGCCACGACGCGCTCGCCCGGCTGCAGGTCGCCGCGCTCGACCTCGACGACGACGGCCTGGTCGTCGCCCACGCGCACGACGTCCACGACCCGCGTCGCGCAGTCGCCGCGCTCGCACTCGATCGTCCCGCTGTCGGCGACCTGCCCACCGCCGGTGGCATAGAACGGCGACTCGGCGAGCTTGACGAGCACGCGCTCACCGTCGGCCTGCAGGGCGCCGATCGTCGTGTGCTGCTCGAGCGTCTCGTAGCCCGTGAAGTCGGTCTCGAAGCCGGCCGCGCGCGACAGGGCGCGCGCCTGCTCGCGCACGCCGCCGGCCGCGGTCGCCTCCGCGCGCCCGCCGGCGCGAGCGCGGGCGCGCTGCTCCTCCATGAGCTCGTCGAAGCCCGTCGTGTCGACCTCGAGCCCCTGCTCGAGCGCGAGCTCGCGCGTGACCTCGAAGGGAAAGCCGTAGGTGTCGTGCAGCTTGAACGCGTCGAGCGCGGGGATCGTGCCGTCCGTGCGCGAACGCTCGATGACGTCCTGCAGGAGCTTCGTGCCCTGCTCCAGGGTCCGGCCGAAGCCCTCCTCCTCTGAGCGCACCCAGCGCATGATCGGGTCACGCTCGCGCTCGAGCTCCGGATAGGCGCGGCCCATGATCTCGATGACCCGCTCGGCGAACCGCGGCAGGAAGCCGGGCGCCATGCCGATGCGGTTGCCCTGCTGGATGGCGCGGCGCATGATCCGCCGCAGGATGTAGCCACGGTCCTCGTTGGAGGGCACGACGCCGTCGGCGATCAGGAACGTCATCGCGCGCGAGTGGTCGCTGAGGATCCGCAGCGCGCGCTCGTCGGGATCCTTGGACGCAAGCTGGCGGCCCAGCGCCATCAGCGGCGCGAAGGTGTCGGTCTCGAAGACCGTCTGCACCCCCTGCTGGATGACCGCCATCCGCTCCAGGCCCAGGCCCGTATCGATGTTCTTGGCCGGCAGCGGGGCGAGCGTCGGGCGGCCGGCGTCGTCCCTGCCGAGGTCGTACTGGGTGAAGACGAGGTTCCAGTACTCCAGGAAGCGCTCGTTGTCGCCGCCGGGCAGGTCCTCGGCGCTGCCGTAGCCCAGGCCGCGGTCGATGTACAGCTCGCTGCACGGGCCGCAGGGTCCGCTGTCGCCGGCCTGCCAGAAGTTCTCCGAGCGCGGGCACAGGACGATCCGCTCGCGCGGCACGCCGACCGACAGCCATGCGTCGATCGCCTCCTCGTCGGGGCCGAGCCCGAGTTCCTCGTCGCCCTCGAAGACCGTGATCCAGATGTCGCCGGGGTCAAAGCCGAAGCCCGTCTGCGACAGCTCCCAGGCCCACTCGACGGCCTCCTGCTTGAAGTAGTCGCCGATCGAGAAGTTGCCGAGCATCTCGAAGAAGGTCAGGTGGCGCGCGGTGTTGCCGACATTGTCGATGTCGGTGGTGCGAAAGCACTTCTGCACGGTCGTCAGGCGCGGGTGCGGCGGCTGCTCCTCGCCGCGGAAGTACGGCACGAGCGGGTGCATGCCGGCCGTCGTGAGCAGCACGGATGGGTCGTAGGCCGACGGCACGAGCGACCCCGACGGCAGGCGCTTGTGGTCGCGCTCCTCGAAGAACCTGAGGAACGTCTCGCGGATCTCGTCGGTGGTCCTGGCAACCATCAGGCGGCGATTGTGGCGCATCCGACGATCGCGTCCCCGCGCAGGAAGACCGCGGTCTGCCCGGGTGCCGCGCCGTCGAACGGCTCGTCGAGGTGGATTTGATTCCCGTCCAGGCGACAGGGCAGCGCGGGCGCGTGGTAGCGCAGCCGCACCGCGTCGGGCTCGTCGCCGTGCAGGCGCAGCCCGCGCACCCGGACGGTGCTCGTCGCCAGCTGCTCGCGCGTGCCGACCGTGACGGTGTTCTCGCGCGCGTCGGTCGCCAGCACGTAGAGCGGCTGCGCGGCGGCGACCCCGAGGCCCTTGCGCTGGCCGACCGTGAAGCCGTGGTGGCCGTCGTGGCGACCGAGCACGCGGCCCCCGCTGTCGACGATGTCGCCCGGGCGGGTGCGCAGCCCGCCGTGGCGCGCCAGGAACGTCGCGCGGCCGGTGCCGGCCAGGAAGCAGAGGTCCTGCGACTCGGGCTTGTGGGCGACCGCGAGGCCCGCCTGCTCGGCCAGCGCCCGCACGTGCGCTTTCGTGTGCTCGCCGAGCGGGAAGCGCAGCCGCGCGAGCGCGTCGCGGCCCAGCGCGGCGAGCATGTAGGTCTGGTCCTTCGCGGGGTCGGCCGCGAGCCGCAGCAGGCCGTCGTCCGTCCGGCGCGCGTAGTGGCCGGTCGTCAGCGTCGCCGCGCCGAGCCGGTCGGCGAAGTCGAGCATCGCGTCGAGGCGGACGTGGCCGTTGCAGCGCACGCAGGGGTTGGGCGTCAGGCCGTCGGCGTGCTCGCGCAGCCAGGGATCGACGACCCCGCCGCGAAACTCGGCGCGCAGGTCCAGCGTGAAGTGCGGCAGACCGAGCTCGTGCGCGAGCCGCCGCGCGCCACGCACCGCGGCGGCCGAGCAGCAGGAGCGCTCGCCGTCGTTGTCGGTGTCGGCCCACAGCTCGAGCGTCACGGCTACCGCACCCGAGTCCGCGTCGCTGAGGATCGCGGCGACCGCGCTGTCGACGCCGCCGGACATCGCGACGAGCGTGCGTTGCGCGTTGGCGGGCAGGGCCCCCGCGGCGCGTGCCGCGGCGCCGAGCGCGCGGTGCAGCGCGTCGGCGACGAGATCGGCGGCGTGCAGCTTGCCCGCGCTGAGGCCGCCGAGCTCGGCCGCGATCTGGGGCGAGCCGATCCGCGCGGCGTCCAGCAGGTCCGCGCCCTCGACGAGCACGACCGCTGCGCTGCCGGCGGCCAGCATCGTGCCGCAGCCCGAGGCGTCGAAGCCGGCCGTCGTGACGCGCTCGCCGTCGATCGCCAGCGAGAAGCGCACGAGGTCGCCGCAGGCGGCGCCGCCGGCCGCGCCGTGAAACGCGCCGTCGAAGGTACGCCCGCGGCCACGCGGGCTGGTCAGGTGGTCCTCGAAGCGCTCGTCGGGCACCCGGCGAGTCTAGATCGGGCGAGGCCCGTGCTCGGCGGGCGGGGAAGCTCGCCGTGCTAGCACACGTGTGTGCTAGCCGCGACGGGCGAGCGCGTCGTCGACGGCCTGCGTGAGCTCGCCGCGCTCGGACAGCCCGATGATCGCGCGGGTGCGGCGCTTGCGGTCGATGACGAGCGTCACGGGCGACTGGTTGACCGTGACGCCCCGCGTGATCGACTCAAAGCGGGCGACACGGCTGATCGGCGCGACGTGCACGGCGACCTTGCCGCCATGGCGGCTGAGCCCGCGTACGGCGCCGCGCGTGGCGCGGTCGTCGGAGCTCTTGGCGTTCCAGAAGAGCAGCACGACGACCTTGCCGCGGCGGATGTCACGCACGACGGCGGCCTCCTCGCGGCCGCCGGCGGCCGCGACGGCGGCGACGGCGGACTTCGTGGCGGGCTTGGCGACGACGGTCGTGGCGGGTTGGGCAGATGCAGCCGGTGTGGTGGTCGCGCCGGGTGTGGCAGCGGAACCGGCGCCGTCGCTGGCGTTCGCGAGCTTGTCGTTGGTCGTATCGGACGTCGCGGCGGCGTCCTTGGCCTGCCCGACGGCGGTGACCGGCGCGGCCGGCGTGTCGGCGACATCGGCGGTCTTGGGCCGCAGCGCGACGAGCCACAGTGCGGCGAGAACGACCGTGGCCGCGAGGGCGATGAGCATCGGGCGCGAAACCTGGTCCATGGCCCGGTACTCGGCAGCCGTGCGAGCGCGCGCGAGCAGGCGCGGGTGCGGCTAGAACAGGTGTCCGCCGCAGACCCTCCTCGGGTACACCTGCGCGATGCCCGCGTCCTCCGGCGAGCCCGACCGCGGCCGGCGCTGATGCGCCGCCCGCGGCGTGGTCGGGCTACTGCTTCGGCGCCGTGGCGGGCCGCAGCCCGAGCTCGCGCAGCTGGCGGATGTCGACGGGCGCCGGGGCGCCGGTCAGCGGATCCGATCCGCTGGCGGTCTTCGGGAAGGCGATGACGTCGCGGATCGAGTCGCGCCCCGCGAGCAGCGTGACGATGCGGTCAATTCCGAACGCGATGCCGCCGTGCGGCGGCGCGCCGAAGCGCAGCGCCTCCAGCAGGAAGCCGAAGCGCTGCTCGGCCTCGGCCTCGTCCATGCCGATGGCCTCGAAGACCATGCGCTGCACCTCCGGGTCGTGGCTGCGGATCGAGCCGCCGCCGAGCTCCCAGCCGTCGACCACGAGATCGTAGGCGCGCGAGCGCCAGGCCCCCGGGCTCTCGGTCGCCGCGAGGTCCGCCGCCGTCGGGCCGCCGGGCGCGGTCGGCGCGGTGAAGGGATGGTGCGACGCGTCCCAGCGCTGCTCGTCCTCGTTGAAGCCGAACATCGGGAAGTCGACGACCCACAGGACGTCGTGCACGCCCTCCGGCCCGAGATCCCAGCGCTTGGCGAGCTCCAGGCGCAGCACGCCGAGCGCGGTCGCCGCGACGATCTCCTGGTCGGCGACGGCCAGCAGCAGGTCGCCGGGCTGCGCGTCCAGCGCGCCCGTCACGGCGGCGATCTCCTCGGCCGAGAGGAACTTCGCGATCGGCGAGCGCCACGTGCCGTCCTCCTGCACGAACGCCCACACGAGGCCGCCCGCGCCGGCTCGCCTGGCGATCTCGGTCAGCTCGTCGAGCTCCTTGCGCGCGACCTCACGCGCACCGGCGTTGATCGCGCGCACGACGCCGGGTGGCTGGGACCGATTCAGCACCGACGCGAAGACCTTGAACTCCGAGCCGCTCAGATGCTCGGAGACGTCCGTGATCTCCAGGCCGAAGCGCCGGTCCGGCCGATCCGTGCCGAAGCGCAGCAGCGCCTCGTCGTAGGGCACGCGCTCGTACGGCGGGGGCGGCACGTCCAGGCCGCCGAGCGCGAACACCTTGGCCATCAGGCGCTCGTTGACGTCGATGACGTCGTCCTCCTCGACGAAGGACATCTCCAGGTCCAGCTGCGTGAACTCGGGCTGGCGATCGGCGCGCAGGTCCTCGTCGCGAAAGCAGCGCGCGATCTGGAAGTAGCGCTCGTAGCCGGCGACCATCAGCAGCTGCTTGAAGAGCTGCGGCGACTGTGGCAGCGCGTAGAAGTTGCCCGGCGAGAGGCGCGCGGGCACGAGGAAGTCGCGTGCGCCCTCCGGCGTCGAGCGCGTCAGGATCGGCGTCTCGATCTCGAGGAAGTCCTCGTCGGAGAGCGTCTCGCGGATCGTCCGCACGACCTCGTGACGCAGCACGAGCGCGTCGACCATGTAGCGCCGCCGCAGGTCGAGCGTGCGGTTGCGCAGGCGCGTCATCTCGTCCAGGTCGACGTCGGTGTCGAGCGGGAACGGCGGCGTCGCGGACTCCGCGAGCACCGTCATCTGCCTGGCCTGGATCTCGATCTCGCCGGTCGCGAGGTCGGGGTTGACGTTGCCCGGCTCCCGCAGTACGACGTCGCCCTCGACGCTGACGACGTACTCGCTGCGCAGCCGCTCGGCGGCGGCGAACTGCTCGGCACCGTTCTCGGGGTGAACGACGAGCTGGACGATCCCGGAGCGGTCGCGCAGGTCGATGAAGATCAGGCCGCCGTGGTCGCGGCGGTTGTGCACCCAGCCGGCGACGCGCGCGCGTGTGCCGGCGCTGGCGGCGGTCAGGTCGCCCGCCCAGCTGTCGCGATAGGGGTTGGCGCGCGGTGCCCTCACCGCATGCCCCGCTCGCGCAGGATCCGCGCCACGAGGCCGTCCGTCGGCACGTCGTGCTGCTCGCCCGCCTGCATGTCCTTGAGCACCGTCGTCTCGTCGCCCACGAGCGCAACGTAGCGAGCGCCGAGCCGGTCGGCGTGCTTGAGCTGCCCCTTGCGCGAGCGTCCGGCAAGCTCGACCTGCGCGTTCATGCGCGCGTGACGGGCCTCGTCGGCGACCGCGAACGCCGCGGCGCGCTGCGCCGGAGCGTCGAAGGCGACGTACAGGTCGACCGGCGGCGGCGCGACCGGCAGCCCCGCGGAGGCCAGCAGGATCCGCTCGACCCCCGCCCCCCAGCCGCAGCCCGGCGTGGCCGGACCGCCGAGCATCTCGACGAGGCCGTCGTAGCGCCCGCCGCCGCCGACGCCGCTCTGCGCACCGAGCGCGTCGGAGCTGAACTCGAAGACGGTGCGCGTGTAGTAGTCCAGGCCGCGCACGAGCGTCGGGTCGATCTCGTAGCTCACGCCGGCGCGGTCGAGCAGCTCGCGCACCGTCGCGAAGTGCTCGGCGTCGTCGGCGTCGAGGTGGTCGAGCAGCAGCGGCGCGCCGGCCATCACCGCGCGGGTGCCCGGGTCGTCTGAGTCGAAGGCGCGCAGCGGGTTGAGCTCGATGCGGCTGCGCACGTCGTCGGCGAGCTGGTCGGCGTTGGCGCGCAGGTGGGCCTGCAGCCGTTCGCGGTAGTCCTGGCGCGCGGCGGGCGTGCCGAGGCTCGCCAGCCGCAGCCGCGTCCCCGTGACCTCGAGCTCGGAGAGCAGCGTGGCGAGCAGCACGATCACCTCGGCGTCGACGGCTGGGTCGTCGGAGCCGATCGCCTCGACGCCGAGCTGCCAGAACTGGCGAAAGCGGCCCTGCTGGGGCTTCTCGGAGCGAAAGAAGCTCGACAGGTACCAGAGCTTCACGGGCTGGGGCAGCTTGTGCATGCCGTGCTCGACGTAGGCGCGGCAGATCGGCGCGGTGCCCTCCGGGCGCAGCGTGACCGAGCGCCCGCCGCCGTCGTCGAAGGTGTACATCTCCTTCTGGACGATGTCGGTCGAGGCCCCGACGCCGCGCGTGAAGACCTCGGTCTGCTCGAACGTCGGCGTCTCGATGCGCCGGTAGCCGGCGCCCTCGAGGACCCGGCGCGCCGTCGCTTCGAGCGCGGCGCGCGCGTCGGCGTCCTCTGGCAGCACGTCGTACGTACCGCGCGGAACCTGCAGGCGCTCCACTACCAGTTCGCGGGCTGGGTGAGGAAGGGGTTGGTCGCGCGCTCGCGGCCGAGCGTCGTGATGCCCATGTGCCCGGGATGGACGACGGTGTCGTCGTCAAAGCGGTCCAGCAGCATGGCGATCGAGCGCATCAGCGTCGGGCCGTCGCCGCCGGGCAGGTCGATCCGCCCGACCGATCCCTGGAAGAGCACGTCGCCGGAGAACAGCACGCCCTCGTCGCGCACGGCGTAGCTGACGTGCCCGGGGCTGTGGCCGGGCGTGAAGAGGACGTCGAACGTCAGCCCGGCGAGCTCGAGCGTCTCGCCGCCCGCAATCGTGTGCTCGGGATCCCAGGACTCGTAGGGACCGAAGCCCGGCCAAGGGACGAAGGCCATGATGTCCTGCAGGACGGGGACCTCGAGCTGCGGGCAGTACACAGGGGCGCCTGTCGCCCGCGCGACCGGCGCGACCGCGCCGACGTGGTCGAAGTGCGTGTGCGTGAGCAGGATCGCGTCGAGCGTGACGCCGGCGTCCTCGATCGCCTGCAGCAGGCGCGGCGCCTCCTCGCCCGGGTCCACCATGACCGCCCGGTCGCCGCCCTGTGGGCGCACGAGAAAGCAGTTCTCCTGCACCATGCCGACCGTGAACATCCCGATGTCGAGCGCCATCAGCCGGTCACCTATCTCGCCTTCGACGGTTTGCGCGCCTCCTGCTTGACGCGGCGGCGGTAGATGAACTGGTCGGTGTAGTAGCCGAGCGGGATGTAGAAGAGAAAGACGAAGCCGGTCAGCGAGACTGCCTGGCCGGGCGGCGTGTCGAACGCGAACGCGAGCAGCAGGCCGAAGACGATCGCGGCGAGCGCGGCGCGCTTGGCGGCCCCGTTCCAGGACGGCTCGCGCATCATGCGCTCGCGCCGGCGCTGGGCGGCGAGGTCCTTGTCGGAGGCCTTACGCTCCTCGGCGCTCGGCGGCCGGCCGGTGCGCCCGCGCGACTCGATCACCCCGGCGGCGTTGCCGCGGTGCTTGCTGCGCCGCTTCTTCTTCGTCTGAGCCATGGTTCGTACGAGCTTAGATGGTTGATTTCGCATTGGCGTGCGTCAATTCGAAATCAACCATTCAGCCCGGATCGAGCGAGTTTCGCGGCTCCTCGGCGAGGTGCTGTGCATCCGGGCGCAGCGCCTCCTCGACGGTGCGGCGGTTGACCACCGCGACGCCCGCGGGAAAGCCCACGAAGGCCGCCACGGGCGCGAGGCCGACGAGCTCGCAGCCGGCGACGGGCGCGTGGCGCGCGACCGCCGCGACAACGCCCGCCAGCGGCGTCGCACGGTGGTCCTCGACGTTCGTGGAGACCTGTGCGATGCCGCCCCGCGCGGGCAGTTCGAGGCCGATCGCGCGCACGCCCGCCAGCCCCTCGCCGCCGCCCTCGCGCAGCAGCGCCGCGATCTGCCGCGCGTCCTGCAGCGTCGCCGGCGGCGCGAGCTCGACGTTGAACGCGACCAGCGGCGGGCGTGCGGCGACGAGCACCGCACCCGCGGCCGGATCGACCGCCGCCGGGCCGAAGTCCGGCGCGATCTCGCCCGCGGCGACGCGCTGCGTCAGGGCCTGCAGGCCACCGCGGCGGATCTCGTGGCGGGTGCGATCGCCCGCGAGCACGCCGTACAGGAAGGCGGGCAGGCCGGCGCGGCCGAGCTCCTCGCCGGCGACGAGCGCCGCGGCGCAGGCGGCACCGCGCCGTGCGTCGTCGAGGTAGACGACCGGCGCGACATCCAGCGCGCCGACGTGCGGGTGGCTGCCGCGCTCCGCGCGCAGGTCGATCTGCTCCCGACAGGCGCGCGCCCCCGCGACCAGCGCGGCGACGATCTCCTCCACGCCACCGGCGAGCGTGAACACCGTGCGGTGGTGGTCGGGGTCGGAGTGGACGTCCAGCAGCCGCGCGCCGGTCGCGCGGAAGGCGTCGCCGATCGCCGCGATCGTGCGCTCGTCGCGGCCCTCGGAGACGTTGGGGACCGCCAGCAGGATGTCATCGACGGCGGCCACTTGGTGGCGCACCTTGGCATACGGCGCTGTGCGTTCGGCCGTCGGCGTCGGCGGTCGCGTCGGCCTCGGCGGTCGGCGGTCGGCGGTCGGCGCTGCCCGGTCGCGCTCGCGGCGGTCTCAGCCGTTCAGCAGCCAGCGGCCGCCGTCGAGCACGTGCGTGTCGCCGATCCGCAGGCTCGGCTCGAACACGACTACGTCGAGATGCACCGGCACGCTGACCGTCCCGCCGATCCCGGCGCTCGCGCCGAAGGCGATGTGCGTCGTGCCGAGGATCTTCTCGTCCTCGAGGATGTTGCCGGTCACCGTCGCGCGGTCGTTCGTGCCGACGCCGACCTCGGCAAGGTTGCGACCGAGCGGCCCGTGCGCGTCGAGTGCGTCCAGGAAGCGCTGCGCCGCGTCGCCGGCCCCGTCGGCGCCGATCAGGGCGCCGTCGCGCAAGGTGAGCATCACCGGCTCGTCGGTCAGGCCGACATCGGCGAGCGCCGACGTGGCGATCGTCCCCTCGCCGCCCACAGGCGACATGAAGCCCTCGCCGCAGGGCAGGTTGCCGAAGGCGCCGGGCGCGCCGAGGTCGCCCTCGTCGGAGATGCCGGCACGGCCGCGCAGGTCCAGGCGCAGGTCCGTGCCGTGCGGGCAGGTCATGTGGGCGTCGTCGGCGCTGGTCAGCAGCGCGGCGACGGCGCGGCAGCGGCCGGCCAGTGCGTCGAAGTCCGTGCTCATCAGGCGCGCGAGCATGTCGGCCGTGACGCCGGGCAGCGTCGCGCCGCGATGGCCGGCCTCGCACGCGCGCTTGCGCGCGGTCGTGTGCGACAGCGACGGCAGGCACGGCCCGATGAAGACGTCGGCCGCGCCGAACGCCGCGGCGACCGGCGCCGGCGGCTCGGTCCCGCGGCTGGGGTTGGGCGGCAGGATCGTGAGCACGGCGTCGCCGCCGGCCGCCACCGCCGCGTCGAGCAGCGCCTGGCCGATCGCCGTGCTCTGCGGATCCGCCACGACGAGCACGGTCTCCCCCGCCTGCACGCGCAGGCAGCGCCCGACGACGGTCGCGACAGCCTGCTCGAGCGCGCTCACGGTGCGTGCCGCAGCCCGGCCGTCAGCCGGCGATGATCTGAACGCTGATGCTGCCTGAGGTCAGGACCTTCGTGAGCTGCGCCCCCGCGGTCACGATGCAGCTCTTGGCGCTCGACATCGGCAGCGCCACCGCGCGGGTGTCCGGCGGCCGCGTTCGGTAGGAGCCCCTGCCCACCTTGGCGCGGCGGTTGCGGTAGCAGCCGAGCTGGTAGTTGACGGTCACCGTCTGCCTGGGCGCGGCGCGGACCCTGATCCGGACCCGCGACGGCTCGAGGACCGTGCCGCGCGCCTGGGCCACGGCGAGCCGTCCCTCACGGCGGGCCTCGTCAAGGAGCCCCGTGCGCACGACCGGGGCCTGCTTGGGCGGCCGGCGCTTGCCGCCGGGCAGCTGCGACGGATCGCCCTCGCCGACGCCAAGCGTCGGGTTCGGCTCGTCGGAGTCGTCGCCGACGACGACGAAGATGAAGATCCCGGCGATGATCAGCACGCCGACCAGTACCCCCGCCGCGATGAGGTACAGGGGCTCGATCTCTGTGATCTTCCCGACGAACTTCTTCACGCAGTTCCTTCCGTCGTCTCAAGGCTGGTCACGAACCGGGCACCTTACGGCGAAGCGCCCGAACACGCGCCCGCTGCGCCGATCCCGATCACGGACACCCCAGGCCCCCGGCTACACTTCGCGCCCCCGCCGGAGTAGCTCAGTCGGTTAGAGCAGCGGAATCATAATCCGCGTGTCGGGGGTTCGAGTCCCTCCTCCGGCATCGCATTTTACCTGCTAATCGGATGTTTTCTGTTGGTCGGGCTTGTTGCCTCGGGGCAACTGTGTCCCGAATGTGTCCCGAAATCTGCGTCGAACAGGCGTAGTCTCAGGGTATGTCGCCCGCCGCGCAGCGCCCCATTTCGGGCCATGTCTTCCGCATCGAGGGCGCGCGCCGGCCGGTCTGGCGAGCGAAGTACCGGCTCCCTGACGGCCGTCAGGTGCAGAGGACGATCGGCCCGGCTTGGACCGAACGAGGCCGCCCCGCGGGCGGCTACTTCACGAAGCGCACGGCGGAGGCATGGCTGCGCGCCGTGCTCGACCAAGCGCACAACGGCACGCTGCCCGGCATGGTCCGAACAGGTGTCACGTTCGCCGACGCGGCCGACGAGTACCTGCGCTGGCTGGAGTTCGATCGGGAGCGCAAGCCGTCGACCGTCCGTGATTACCGCTCGACGGTCCGCGCCCACCTCGTCCCCGCGTTCGGCTCGCGCGCCGTCGAGGACATCACGACCGAGGACATCGAGCGCTGGAAGACCCAGCTCGGCGCGACGACCGGCATGTCGAACACGACGAAGCTGAAGATACTCACGATTCTCAGCGGCGTCTTCGAGCGCGCCCGCAAGCTCTACAAGCTGCCGCGCAACCCGATGGCCGACGTCGAGAAGCCCGGCCAGCGCGTCAACTCGGACATCGACGTCTTCACGCTGGAGGAAGTGATGGCGCTCGTGCGCGCCGCCGTGTCCGAGCAGGACGCCGCGATCTACCTCACGGCCGCCCTCACCGGTCTGCGCCGCGGCGAGATCGTCGCCCTGCGCTGGCGCGACGTCGACTTCACCCACCTGATCCGCGTTCGCGCGAGCTACACGGAGGGCGGCCTGACGACGCCGAAGTCGGGCAAGGTCCGCTCGGTCCCGATGGCGCCGCAGGTCGCGACCGCGCTGGCGAAGCTCGCGTCGCGGTCACCGGTCGAGTCGGAGCGCGACCTCGTCTTCCCCGGGACGGGCGGCGCCTACCTCGACGCGTCGGCGCTGTACCGCCGGTACAAGCGCGCGTTGTCGGACGCAGGCCTGCGCTCGCTGCGCTTCCACGACCTGCGCCACACGTTCGGCACGCGAACGATCGGCAAGGCGTCAATCTTGCAGGTCAAGGCCTGGATGGGCCACGCGGACGTCGCGACGACGATGAAGTACCTCCACTACGCCCCGCGCGCCGAGGAGGCCCGGCTCGTCGCCGAGGCGTTCGCGATCGAAGGGCCCGGCGTCGACGCTGCGCTGTTCGAGCAGCGCCGGTAGCTGAGCCGTCCGGTCGCGTTGCGCCGCGCCGGGGGGCCAGAACAGCCGGCCAACCCTCCTCAACGTAGATCCCGTAACTCAGCCCGCTCCGAGAAAGCCGTGGCAAACATGACGACCACCACCGCGATGTCCCTCACCGAGCCGCTGCTCAAAGCCGATGAGGCGGCCGTGCTGCTGTCCGTCAAGCCGAGCTGGATCTACGAGGCCGTCCGCGCGGGTGCTCTTCCCTGCCTGAAGGTCGGCCGGCACATCCGCTTCACGCGGCCGATGCTCGAAGAGTGGCTCGCGACGCGCACGATCGAGGCGCGCCGCTACGCGTAGCGCGGCGGTCGCTCGGCGCGTTCCGGCATGGAGACGCATCCCAGCATCGCCCAGGCCGTCCCTCCCGCGACGGATATGACGGAATCGCGCGACGTGCCGACCGCGGCAGCCACAGCGACACGGTGCTCGAGACCGACGGCTCGACCGTGGTCCGAATCCGGGAGTCGAGCAGGCCGCCGGGCGCATCGCGCTCCCGGCCGCGCTCGCCGGCGACGGCCCGTCGGCATGTTGACGTGGGGACGGTTCGACCTCCTGCGCCGAGGCATGGCGGTCCAGATCTGGAGGCGGTATCGGTGCCCGTGAAAGGCCTCCACAAAGGCCTCCGCAAAGGCCTCATCGCAGATGAGGCCCCGGTCCCGGGTTCCCCCTGCAAATGTACGCCTTTATCCCCGGCGCCCTGCCTGACCACCCCCTCTCCACGTTGTGATTCGATGAGGTGGTCAGGCAGTCCTTGGGGGTGGCTGAGCATGAGTAGGGGGAACCCGGGACCGGCAGTCAGTCCGTGGGAAGTGGAACTTGAGAAGGAACGGAAGAAGAAGGAAGCAACGGCCAAGACGAAGGCCGTAGACACGGGCGTTCGTCTTGGAGGGCGCGCGTGGACGCGCAACGTGCTCGCGACAGAGATCGGCCGATTCTTCGCGACCTCGGGCATCGTGGACGACGGTCGGGGAGCAGGCGCTCGATGACGTTCACGGGTGTTGGCCCGGGTCGCGCGTCGCTGCGAGCGCTCGGGTGGCTTGCGAGCGTCGGCGCATCGCCGCCGGAGCCGCTGCAGCTCGTGATGGGATGCAGCGAGCGCGTCGCGTATGACCACGTCCGCCGCCTCGAAGCTGCCGGGCTCGTGCATCGCGTGCCGATGCGACTCGGCCAAGGCGCGCTTATCGTGCTCACGCGCAACGGCGCGCAGGAGGCCGGCCAGCCCGCATCGCGAGCGCCGCGGTCCGTTGGGCCGTCGACATGGGCGCATGCGAGCGCCTGCGCATGGGTGAGCGCCTGGCTACACGTCCGCGGTCGCACCTGGTGGGGCGAGCGCGAGCTGCTCGACGACCAGGACGAGTGGCGCTACAGGCTGACCTATGAGGACCACCGCGGCACCGTCCGCATGACGCATCGTCCCGACCTCGCGGTGCAGATTGCGCCCGGGCCGGTCGCGATCGAAGTCGAGCTGCAACGCAAGACCGCCCGTCGGCTGCACGGCATCCTCGCGATGTACGCCCGCCTCAGCGACGACGACGGCCCGCTCGGAGGCGTCATCTACATCACCGACCGCACCGACGTCGCCGAACTCGTCGCGCGCTCCGCCGACTACGTCGGGCTCTGCAACCCCGCGATCAGCTTCCGCACGATGCGCGACGTCAAGGCGCAGACCCACGCCGCGGCCCGCGGGCACTTGGCCGACGTCGGGACGGCGCGACGCCGATGACGATGACCGCGCTGGCGAACGCTCCGCGGGTCTTGGCCTGGCCTGCCAGTCGCCGGGAGATCTCGGCCTCTAGACCTCTTCGACTCGCAGCCGCTCGGCTTGGTCCTTCGCGCGCCGCGAGATGTTCGCCTGCAGGTCGTACCAGTACCTCCCGTCGGCGCTGTAGAAGTACGTCGCGCGGTCGGCGAGCGAAGCAAGCGCAGAATGGAAGTTGCCCGGCGCATCCCCGGGGTCGCGGCCCGAGAAATACGCGCTGCGTTTCGAGGCCCTTATGGGGGTCCTGCTGTTCCCGTGGGTCGATGAACGCTGGCTGCAGCGTGGAAGTGGCGGGCATAGGCCGCTGAGGGGATCCTGCTTCGCAGCGCGCGGATGGTGCTCGCGGGCGACGGGCTCTACAAGGGCAAGGCCGGCGGCTGGACCGCGCCCTGAGCCGCCGCGCCCGAAGGCGCGACGGCTCGCTCGTGCGGCTCAGACTGCGGCGTGCTGCGCGATGCTCGGGATGCGGTCGGTCGCGAAGCTCGTGCGCAGGTAGCAGAACCACGTCACGGCGGCGAAGACGGCGTAGGAGCCGAAGAACACCCACAGCGCCGGAACCGACCAGTCGGCGTTGGCGGCTGCGACCGAGACCTTCTCGGCGGGCGTCTCCGCGGCCTTGACGAGCGCCGAGACGCCAAGGCTCGCCTGGCGCAGCACGACCTGGATCATAAACCCGCCGAACGCCCCGATCGCGCCGGCGATGCCGATCACCGCCGCCGCGCGCCGCTTCCACTCGATCGCAGCGGCCTTCGGCTCGAGGCCGTTCTCGGCGGCGTCCTTGCGCCCGTAGACGGCGAAGATCGACGGGATCATCTTGTACGTCGAGCCGTTGCCGATGCCGGCCAGCAGGAAGATGAACATGAACGCCACGAAGAAGACGGTGAAGCTGCGCTGCTGCACGCCCTGGATCGCGACGGCGGTGAACACGCCCATGCCGATGAAGACCGCGAGCGTGACGCGCGCGCCGCCGACCTTGTCCGAGGCCCAGCCGCCCAGCGGCCGTGCGACGGAGCCGATCAGCGCGCCGAGGAAGCCGAGCCCGGCGAGGTAGGTCGCGATGAACGGGTGCGCCGCGAGGAACTCCGGAAAGGTGTTCTTGATCACCAGCGGCAGCGCGAACGAGAAGCCGATGAAGGACCCGAACGTGCCGATGTACAGAAACGACATGATCCACGTCTGCGGGTGCTTGAGCGCCCGGACGTAGGACGTCTTGTCGGACTTCGCCTCGCGCAGGCTGTCCATGTAGAAGTACGCGCACAGCGCGGCGATGACGATGAACGGCATCCACACGAGGCCCGCGTAGGCCATGTTGACGTCGTACGGCGGCAGCTTCAGGGCGGCTGCCGGGACGCCGATGATGAGCACGAGCGGGACCAGCAGCTGGGCGACGGCGACGCCGATGTTGCCGCCGGCCGCGTTGAGGCCGAGCGCGAAGCCCTTGTGCTTCTCCGGATAGAAGAACGAGATGTTCGCCATCGAGGAGGAGAAGTTGCCGCCGCCGACGCCGGCGGTCGCCGCGCACGCGATCAGGATCCACAGCTGCGTGTCGTGGGCCTGGGCGGCCAGCCAGCCGCTGGGCACGAGGAAGGCCAGCAGCGAGCACGGGATCAGCAGCAGCGAGGCGCTGATCGTCGTCCACAGGCGTCCGCCGTACTTCGGCACCGCGAAGGTGTAGGGAATACGCAGGAAGGCGCCGACGAGGTTGGGCACCGCGACGAGGATGAACAGCTCGGAGATCGACATGACGATCCCGATGTTCGCCAGGTTCAGCACGACGATCGTCCACAGCACCCAGACGCTGAAGCCGAGGTTCTCGGCGAGGATCGAGAAGATCAGGTTCTTCTTCGCGATCTTGCGCCCGGACGCTTCCCAGAACGCCTCGTCGTCTGGCTCCCAGCGCTCGATCCAGCGCCCCCGGGGACTGTCGGCGTTGGGCAGTTCAGCGGGCGCCTCGGCGGTGCCGGACGAGTTCATCGTCGTGCTCATGGTTCCTCCAGGAAGCGCAGTCACAGGGTGAGAGCGGTCACGCTTCCAGGCGGCGATTTCCGTCACGTGAGCGAACTGTGTCGGCTGCATGACGCCCTTGTTGCCGTTGCGTGTTGCGTAAGCTGCGCCCGATGAGAAGCAGCGTCCGCGCCGCGCGCTTCCATGCCCGCAACGGGGTTGATCTCGTGGCGTTGGTGTCGATCCGTATGCCGGCTTGCTCGTGTCGCCGGCGATCGATGTCATGCAGATGGTTTTTTCACCGTAGTCACCGGCCCGCCCGCGGCGTTAGGACCGCCGGTCCGATGGCGGACGACACCTTCGACGCCTGGTCTAGCAGTGGGCGCATGCACGCGACGGCCGGATGCGCAAACGTCGCACGAGCCGGTTTACCTGGACGCCCTCGGGCGAGCTCAGCCAAGCGCGCGGTCGAGGTTGTAGGCCGCGCTGATCAGTGCGATGTGGGTGAACGCCTGCGGGAAATTGCCCAGCAGCTCGCCGGTCGGGCCGATCTCCTCGGAGTACAGCCCGAGGTGATTGGCGTAGGTGAGCATCTTCTCGAACGCTAGGCGCGCCTCGTCGAGGCGACCGGCGCGCGTGAGCGCTTCGACGTACCAGAACGAGCACATCGAGAAGGTGCCCTCGTGGCCGCGCAGGCCGTCGGGGGATGCCTCGACGTCGTAGCGGTACACGAGTGAGTCCGACACGAGCTCGTCGCCGATCGCGTCGAGCGTCGAGAGCCAATGCGGGTCCTTGCCGGCGATGAACAGCACGAGTGGCATCAGCAGCAGCGAGGCGTCGAGCACGTCGGAGCCGTAGTGCTGCACGAAGGCGCCGCGCTTGGCGCTGTAGCCGCGCTGCATGATCTGGTGGTACACGCGGTCGCGCTGGCCGATCCAGCGCACGATGTCGCCCGGCAGCCCGCGGGTGCGGTGCATGCGGATCGCGCGTTCCAGGGCGACCCACGTCATCAGGCGCGAGTAGGTGAAGTGCTTCTCGCCGCCGCGCGTCTCCCAGATGCCCTCGTCGGCCTGGTCCCAGTTCTCGCACAGCCAGTCGACGATCCGCTGGACGTGCTCCCAGGTCTTGTGGAAGATCGGCGAGCCGTACTTGTTGTAGAGGTAGATCGAGTCGATCAGCTCGCCGTAGATGTCCAGCTGGCGCTGGCCGGCGGCGCCGTTTCCGATCCGCACCGGCGCGCTGTCCATGTAGCCCGACCAGTGTGCGAGCTCGATCTCGGGCAGCTCGCGGCGCCCGTCGATGCCGTACATGATCTGTAGCGGGCCGCTCGTCCCGGGCGGCGCCTGCTGCGATTCGCGGGTGCGGGCGGTGAGCCAGTCCATGAAGGCCGCGGCTTCGTCGGTGAAGCCCAGGCGCAGCAGGGCGTAGAGCGAGAACGCGGCGTCGCGGATCCAGGTGTAGCGGTAGTCCCAGTTGCGGTCGCCGCCGATGCGCTCCGGAAGCGACGTCGTGGGCGCGGCGACGATCGCGCCCGTCGGAGCGTACGTCAGCAGCTTCAGTGTCAGCGCGGAGCGACCGACCGTCTCGCGCCAGCGCCCGCGGTAGCGTGAGCGCCCGAGCCAGCGGCGCCAGTAGGCCACCGTCGCGTCGAAGGCGTCGGCGGTCTCGCGCTCGGAGTGCGGCCGGCACGTGTGGTCGTCGGCGACGCGCTCGAGCACGAACGTGCGCGACTGCCCCTC
>Ga0136615_10000021_pt1 | contig 55259 bp, 56 predicted proteins | sample AntDrymUQ2882206_2_FD_106647 | JGI IMG/M metagenome (GOLD analysis project Ga0136615, IMG submission 106647) | Polar desert sand microbial communities from Dry Valleys, Antarctica - metaG UQ288 (22.06) | ecosystem: Environmental > Terrestrial > Soil > Desert | place: Antarctica: Dry Valley... | reverse complement strand
GTTGCCGCTTGCGGCACCTCGCCCCGCCGGGAGGAGCAGGTCTCACGATGGCCCTGCACCGGGCAAGCGCCGAGGGCTCTCACCCGGCGGGGGCCGAGGCACCACGAGGATGACCAATGAGCGACGCCGCCACCGCGGGCGGGACGCCCGGGCCGCCGACGCGGTCCTCGTTAGGACGCGGTGTCGGCGTCACCGTCGCCGTGCAGCGCGTCGGCGCCGGCGCCGCCGATCAGTCTGTCCTCGCCCGCGCCGCCGTCGAGGATGTCGGCGCCCGCCTCGCCCGCGAGCGTGTCGCCGCCGCCACCACCGATCAGGTGGTCGGCGGCCCCGCCGCCCGCGAGCGTGTCGATCGCGCTGCCGGTGCCGCCGTCGAGCTCGTTGGGGTCGCCGTTGCCGGTGAACGTGTCGGTTCCCGTTCCGCCGACGAGGTTGTCGATGTTCGCGATCGTCTGCGCCAGCGTGACGCCCGTCGAGGTCGTCGACGCCGAGCCGGCCGCGAGGCTGGCGGTGACGTTTACGCCGACGTCGGAGTAGTCGAGCGTGTCGCCGCCGCCGCCGCCGTCGTTGGCGCCGGTCCCGCGGCCGGGCCGCAGCGTGTCGTCGCCCGCGCCGCCCTGCAGGTCGTCGGCCTCGCCGCCGCCGATCAGCGTGTCGGCGTCGCCGTCGCCGCGCAACTGCGAGCCGCCGGCGTCGGGGGCGCTCAGCTCGTCGCCGCCGGCGCCGCCGAGGATCGGCCCGATCGGCTGGCTGCCGGTGGCGTCGAGCCGGTCGCCGCCGCCGAGCAGATCGGCCGTGATCTGGACCCCGGCCAGGCCGGTGGTCAGCGCGCTGACCGTGTTGCCGGCGGCGGTGCCGGTGATCGTGATCGCCGTGAGGTTCGCGCACGGCTGGGGGGTGCCGTTGACGACGACGGGCGCGGCGGAGGCGTCGATCGTCGCCGGCGTCGCGTCGAGCTGGATCGTCAGGACGGAGGTCGTGGGCGACTGCACCACGCAGGTGGCGGTGGGCGCCGCCGGCGCGAGCGCGAGCATGAGCGCGCTCGCCGCCAGGAGGACGATCCGCCGCCGCGGGCGCGCGCTCACCGCGTCACCTCGAACGCTGGCTCGGCGTCGTCGCCGCCGCTTCCGCGGTCGCCGCCGGCCGCGGCGCGGCGGGCACGATGACCGGCACCTCGGCCGGGCCGGTCGCCGTGTCGGCCGCGACGCCCGCGCGGAGCGCGTCGTCGAAGCCGATGTGCAGGTGGTCCAGGTGATCACCGTCGCTGAAGTACGCGGGGTCGTCGATCTCCCACGGCGTGCCGATCTCGCTCGGCCGCTGCTGCGCGGGCAGCGCGCCGAGCGCGAGCGCCAGCTCGCGCGCCGCCGCGTTGCCGCGATCGACCCGCGCCCCGCCGACCGCGCCGATGTCCGCGCCGCGGCCGAAGGAGTGGTTGGACGGCGTGCCGTGGACCGTGAGGTAGGAGTGACCGGTCTGCAGCACCGTCACAGCGATCGGAGCGCGCGCGGCGGCCTGCAGCAGGACGGCGGCCAGGCGCGGGTCTACGCGGCCGGCCTCGAGGTCGCCGCGGGCGCGCGCGTCGAGCGTGATGCGGGCGTCGGCGAGCACACGCTGGGCAAGCTCTCCGGCCGGTGCGTCGTCGAGCGCCGGGCCGCCGACGGCGAGACCGAGATCCAACGGCGCCAGCGCCGCGGCGGGCGCGGCGAGCAGCGCCTGCGCCTCGGCGAGGCGCTGGCCGTAGCGGCCGCGGTAGCGCGCGGCGGGCTGCTCGATGTCGCCGATCCATTCGCCCCACGTCGCGGGGTCGGCGCCGTAGCCCGCGTCGCCGGCGGCGACGCGCGCGGCCTGCACGGTGAGCGCGCGGTCGACGAACCAGCGCAGCTGCAGCTCCGGTCGCGTCAGGTAGCCCTCGTAGCGGCCGTGGTTCCAGACGCTCAGGCGCATCTGGAAGTAGCCCACGCTGTCGCGGTCGCCGTAGGGCAGGTTGCGCAGGCCCGACTCGACGAGCGCGGCCATCACCGGCAGCTCGGCCGGGATGCCGGCGGCGCTCGCGCCCGCCGCCATCCAGTGCGCGATCGCGATCGCGGTGGGATCGTCGGCGGCCGGCGCGACGGCCGCCGCCCGTGCCTGCGCGAGGACCTGCGCCGCAGGGACGTCGGCCAGCGTCGGCTCGCCGGCCGCGCGCGGCTCGGGATCGGGCACCCACAGCGGCTCAGGGCTCGTCGCGCCCGGCGCCGGCGGCGCCTCGAGCGTCACGCCGTCGAGCGGGAGCCGGACCTGCGCGAGCGCCGGCGCCGCGGCGACGAGCGCGAGCGCCGCTCCCGCGGCCAGTACACGTGGCCGGTAGGACGCGTGTGCCAGCGTGGCGGCGATCGTCGCGAGCATCCTCACCCCAGCCCCTTCGGCCCGGCGTAGGTCAGCGGCTGGTAGGCGGGATGGCGGCCGCCGCCGGCGACCGCGACCGTCTGTCGCGGCCGGCTCAGGCGCACCCGCACGAGCTCGCCGAGCGGGCGGCTGCAGGCGTCGTCGCTCTGGACGACCGCGAGCTCGTGGCCGTCGGGGCGCCAGGCCAGCTCGCACGCGCGCACGGGCAGCGGTTGCGTGCGCGGGTCGCGCAGCTCGCTCGCCGGCGCGACCAGCACTTGGAAGCGCTCGATGCCGACGTTCGTGATCAGGCCGACGTTGCGACCGGACGGCGCGTAGGCCGCGGATATGACGCCGCGCCCGCGCTGCGAGGTGTCGGTCGCGATGGCGCCGCGCCAGTCGCGCGGGTCGGCCGAGAAGGCGCGCGCGCTGCGATAGCGCAGGATGCCGAACATCCCCGGCCTGCCGCGGCGCACGCCGAAGACGAGCAGCTCGCGCCCGTCGGGGCGCCAGGAGATCGCGCGGCCGAGGTCCCAGCGGGGATCGCGCGCGCAGCGCGGCCGCAGGTCGCCGCCGGCGAGGCGCGCGAAGCACAGGTCGCCGTCGGCGCCCGAGCGGCGCACCATCGCGACGACCCCGGTCGTCAGCGTCGGCGCGATCGTCGCAGCGGCGAAGCGCGTCGGGCCGGCGTAGACGACGCGCCCGGCCGACGAGGAGGTGGCGCTCGCGAGCAGCAGCCGGCGCCCGACGCGGTACAGCACGCGGCGCCCGTCGGCCGTCCAGGCCGGCTCGGTCGCGCGGCCCTCGGGTGGCGCCGCCTCGCGCACGGTGCGGTCGCCGCGCGGGTCGAACAGGCGCAGCACCCCGGCGCCCGTGTCGAACGCCAGGCGTGGTACGCCGGCGGCGACGATCAGCCGGACGGTGCCGCGCGGCGCGAGCGCGGTGCCCGGCGCCGGGCGCACCCCGACGAGCGTGCCCAGCGGCGCGGGCGAGACAGCGCGGATGAGCTTCGGCGTCAGGCCCGCGGCGGCGACGGCCTGCGCGTACTCGGCGGCGCGCTCGCCGTCACGCGGCGGCACGGTCGCGCCGGCGTGCGCGGTCGCCGTGCGGCGCGGCGCCTGCGCCGCGCCGCCGCGAGCGGCACCCGCGGCGGGTGCCGCCGGCGGGCGCTCGGCGCCGGCGAACAGCGTCGCTGGCGTCCCCGCCGCGACGCGGCGGCCGGCGGCGGGTAGCTGGCTTGCGACGATCGCGCCGGGCGGCGCGCCGGCGGGCAGCACGCTGCCGGCCGACAGCCCGGCGGCGCGTACGCGCGCCTCGGCGCGCTGGAGCGCCAGACCCTCCACGGCTGGCACGACCGCGCGTCGCGCGCTGACGGCGACGAGCAGGGCGACGCGGTCGCCGCGCTCCGCGCGCGCGCCGGGATCGGGGATCTGGTCGAGGATCGTCCCCGCCACGGCGCCGCCGACCGTGCGCGAGCGCACCCGCGGATCGACGGTCAGGCCGGCCGCGGCGAGCGCGCTCTGCGCGGCCGCCACGTCGGCGCCGCCCTCGACGCGCGGGACCGTCGTGCGGTCGGGCAGCCGCGTGAGGCCGAACGCCGCCGCGGCGACGACGGCCGCCGCCAGCAGCACGTTCCAGAACCCCAGCAGCCGCGTCTGGACGAAGACGATGTCGCGCGCCGCGACCTGGGCGTCCGCGTGCCCGCGCGCCTGGATCGTCGCGTTGTGCTGCCGCTCGCGGCCGATCAGGTGCGGGCGCCGGGCGCGCAGCTGCACCTCGGCCGCGCGCTGGGCGCCCGGCGCGAGCTCGAACACGGCCGGCGCGACGCGCCAGCGCACCGCAGCGTCGTCGCCGACCACCGACAGCCGCGCCCGCACGGTCGCGCTGGAAGGGTTGGTGACGACCGCGACGTAGCGCGCCCCGCGGCGCCCGGTGGCGATCGACGGCCGCACCCACAGGTCCAGGGCCGTGAACCCCGCCAGCGTCAGGGCGGGAGGAGCCGGCGCGCCGCGATCGCCGTACGCGTCACGTTCGAGCACGGTGTGCGGCGGCCCGATCCTCGTCATATGGGCGACGCTAGATCACCGGGCAGCGCCGTTTACGCGCCTGAGGCACGTCTGCCCAGAAGTCCGGTCGAACGGGTCGGCCGGTACACGGCGGCTGCGAGGATGGCGCCGTGACGACGATCGACGACGCCCGCGATCAATGGTCGCCCGCCGGCGTCTACCTCAACACGGCGAGCTACGGGCTGCCACCGCGCGACGGCTTCGACGCGATGCAGGAGGCGCTGTCGGACTGGCGCGGCGGGCGCACGAGCTGGGAGCACTGGGGTGAGGCCAGCGAGGCGACGCGGGCATCGTTCGCCCAGATGGTCGGCGTGCCCGCCACGCGCGTCGCGATCGGCGCGACGGTGTCGGCCTTCGTCGGCCTCGTCGCCGCCTCGATCCCCGACGGCTCACGCGTGATCGCCCCCGAGGAGGAGTTCACCTCGACGCTGTTTCCGTTTCTCGTCCAGCAGGAGCGGCGCGGCGTCACGGTCACCACGGTGCCGGCGGCGCGCGTCGCCGAGGCGATCGATGCGCGTACCGACGTCGTCGCGTTCAGCGCCGTGCAGATGAGCACCGGCGAGGTCGCCGACCTCGACGCGATCGTCGCGGCGGCCGGTCACCACGGCGCGCGGACCGTGCTCGACGCGACGCAGGCCTGCGGCTGGATGCCGATCGACGCCACCCGCTTCGGCGCCGTCGTGTGCGCCGGATACAAGTGGCTGACGCTGCCGCGGGGCACCGCGTTCATGGCAGTCGACGACGAGCTGCAGGAGTCCGTCGTCCCGCACAGCGCCGGGTGGTACGCCGGCGCCGACGTGCACGCCAGCTATTTCGGCCCGCCGCTGCGCCTCGCGAGCGACGCGCGCCGCTTCGACACCTCGCCGGCGTGGTTCTCGTGGGTCGGCGCGCAACCCGCCCTCGCGCTCCTCAACCGGATCGGCGTCGACGCCGTATACGCACACGATGTCGCGCTCGCCAACCGCTTCCGCGCCGGCCTGGGCATGGTCCCGTCGAACTCCGCGATCGTCTCCGTCGCCGACGAGGGCGCGGCGCGGCGGCTGGAGCGCGCGGGCATCGTCGTCGCGCTGCGCGGCGGGCGGCTGCGGGCGTCGTGGCATCTGTACAACACCGAGGACGACGTCGATGCGGCGCTCGACGCGCTGGCGGGCTGATCGCGCGACGCGATGCAGGGATCGTGAATCTCCTGTCGAGCGGCGGGTACGCTGACGTGTCGATGGCGATCGCGGCCCCATCAGCCCTCGCTGACGCCCTCCAGCACGCCCGCGACCGCACGCTTGCGCTCGTCGCCCCCTTCTCGCACGAGGAGCTCGAGCGCGTCCAGCACCCGCTGATGAGCCCGCTGGACTGGGACCTTGGCCACATCGCGGCCTACGAGGACCTCTGGCTCGTCCATCGCCACGGCGGCCGCCAGCTGCTGCGCGGCGACCTCGCCGAGCTCTACGACGCCTTCGAGACGCCGCGCGCGGTGCGCGGAGACATCCCGTTCCTGCGCGGGCAGGACGTCTTCGACTACCTCGCCGCCGTCCGCGCGCGGACGCTCGACGTGCTTGGTGCCAAGGGCCCCGGCGACGGGACGCTGTTCGAGCTGGTCATCCGCCACGAGGCCCAGCACAACGAGACGATGCGCCAGACGCTCTTTCTCGCCAACCTGCCCGGCGGCTACCCGACCGCCGCGCCACGCGACGCGGGCGCGGCCGAGGGCTGGATCGACGTTCCCGCCGGTGCGTTTGCGATGGGCGCGCCGGGCGGTGGCTTCGCGTTCGACAACGAGCGCCCGCGTCACCACGTCGACGTCGCGGCGTTCCGGATCGCGCGCCGGCCCGTGACGAACGCCTCGTGGCTGCACTTCTGCGAGGGCGGCGGCTACGAGCGGCGCGAATGGTGGTCCGACGAGGGCTGGGCGTGGAAGGAGGAGTACGACATCACTCATCCGGAGGGCTGGACGGCGGACGGGCGGCCGCGCGACGATCACGACCGGCCCGTCATGCACGTCTCCTGGTTCGAGGCCGACGCCTTCGCCCGAGCGCACGGCGCGCGCCTCCCCACCGAAGCGGAGTGGGAGAAGGCGGCGACCTGGACCCAGGAGCCAATCGCCCAGATCGGCGAGACCTTCGAGTGGACATCGAGCCACTTCGGCGGATATCCCGGTTTCGTCGCGACCCCCTACCGTGAGTACTCCGAGGTCTTCTTCGGCGACCGTTACCGCGTCCTGCGCGGCTCGTCGTGGGCGACCGAGCCGCGCCTGCGGTCGATCACCTTCAGGAACTGGGATCTCCCCCAACGGCGGCAGATCTTTGCCGGCGTGCGACTGGCAAAGGACGTGACGTGATGGAACCGATCCTCGAGGGCGCAGTGGAGGTCCGTTCGTATCTGGGTCCGAACGACGAGCGCACGCTCGCCGACGACGTCCTCGACGGGCTCACCCGGCCGCTCAAGGAGCTGCCGCCCAAGCACCTCTACGACGCCCGTGGCTCGGAGCTGTTCGACGCGATCTGCGAGCTGCCCGAGTACTACCAGACGCGCACGGAGCGGCTGATCCTGCAGCAGCATGGCGACGCGATCGTCGAGCGCACCGGCGCCGTCGAGCTCGTCGAGCTCGGCTCGGGCTCGGCGACGAAGACGCGCGTGCTGCTCGATGCGATGGCGGCGGCCGGCACGTTGCGCCGCTACGTGCCCGTGGACGTCAGCGCGACGACGGTCCACGCCGTCGCCGAGCTGTTCGCCAGCGAGTACCCGGGGTTGTCGGTACACGGCGTCGTCGGCGACTTCGAGCGCCATCTCGACCACCTGCCCGCACCGGCGGGGCCGCGCCTCGTCGCCTTCCTGGGCGGCACGATCGGCAACTTCCCGCCCGGCAGCCGGCGTCGCTTCCTGCGCTCGCTCGCCACGGTGCTCGGCTCCGACGGCCACCTGCTGCTCGGCACGGACCTCGTCAAGGAGCCGCACGTGATCGAGGCCGCCTACGACGACGACGCCGGCGTCACCGCGCAGTTCAACCTCAACGTCCTGCACGTGCTCAACCGCGAGCTGGGCGCGAACTTCGACGTCGCCGCCTTCGAGCACGTCGCGTTCTTCGACCGCGAGCGCGAGTGGATCGAGATGCGCCTGCGCGCGACGCAGCCCCAGCACGTGCGCGTCGAGGCGCTCGACCTCGACATCGACTTCGCCAACCGCGAGGAGATGCGCACGGAGATCAGCGTGAAGTTCACCCCCGATCGCCTGCGCGCCGACCTCGAGGCGGCGGGCCTCGAGCTCGTCGAGATGTTCACCGATCCCGACGCGCTGTTCGCGGTCTCGCTGGCGCGGGTAGCCTGCGAGGCCTGATGTCGCGCCCGAGGCTGCCGGTCACACCGCTCGTCGTGTCAGACGGCTTGCGACGCCTGCGCTGGCTGCTGGCATCGGTCGTCGTCGCGTGCGCCGCCATACCGGGGCTCGCCGCGCCGGCACAGGCAGCGCCGGCCGCCTCGCCCGCGCTCGAGCGGGCGCTCGACAGGCTGGTGGCCGCCGGCGTGCCCGGCGCGATCGCGCTGCAGCGCGACGGCGAGCGGCAGTGGCACACCACGGCCGGTGTCGCCGACCTGAAGACCCAGGAGCCGATCCGCGCCCGCGACCGGTTTCGGATCGGCAGCATCACCAAGGCGTACGTCTCGACCGTCGCCCTGCAGCTCGTCGCCGAGAAGCGCCTGGCGCTTGACGACAGCGTGGACCGGTGGCTGCCGGGCCTCGTGCCCAACGGTGCGGCGATCTCCCTACGCCAGCTGATGAACCACACGAGCGGCCTGCCGGAGTACATCGATCTGCCGTTCTACCTGCAGCTCCTGCGCGATCGCTCGAAGACCTGGCCACCGCTGAAGCTCGTGCGACGCGCCGTCGCGCGGCCGCCGTTGTTCGCACCCGGTACGGGCTGGAGCTACTCGAACACGAACTACATCCTGCTCGGGCTGATCGTCGCGGCCGCCGACGGAGCGCCCGCCGCGCTGCAGATGGCCAGCCCCGCCTTGGAGGTGTACCGGCGGATCGTCGTGCCGCTGCGGCTGTGGCGTACGAGCTTCCCGCTCGTCGACCCCGACATCCACGGGCCCCATGCGCGCGGCTACGTGATCGATCCGCCGGCCGAGTGGGCCCTGCCGGCGATCCTCGACACCACGCGGTTGAATCCCTCGTGGGCCTGGACGGCGGGGGCGATCGTCTCGACCGTCGACGACGTGGCGGACTTCCACCGCGCCTTGTTCACGGGCCGGCTGCTGCGCCCCGACCAGCAGCGTGAGCTCCAGACGACCGTGACGGCCGGCCCGGGCTTCGAGTACGGCCTTGGCGTCTTCAAGCTGCAGACGCCCTGCGGCACCGCCTGGGGGCACGACGGCGGCACGCCCAGCCACGTCAGCACCTCGCTCATGAGCCCCGACGGCGCGCGTCAGATGGTCATGATGGCGTCGCGTGACGCGAACACGTGGACCGAGCAGATCTCCGTCGAGTTCTCCAACGCGCTGCTGACCGCCTTCTGCGGCGAGACGTCGCCGGCGGCAGCGCGCTCGCTCGCCGCCGCGCTGGCCACGGCGCTTCCCTCGCTGCAGCCCCTGCGCTGACGTGCCGTCCTGTGCCGACGCCCGCGCGCAGCTCAGCCGCTGACGAGCTGCGCCGCCCAGCCGTCGAACGCGCACGGTCCCTCGGCGGCGCCGGCGGCGATCATCCACTCGACCCAGTCGTCGAGCAGCTCGAGCGTGACCGGGGTGGGCTGCGTCGTCCCGATGACGTACCACGCATCCTCGGGGTCGGCGTCGTCGGGGTCGGCGTCGGGATCCGCGGGACCCTCGTCGCGGCGCGCGCGGACGTCGACGTCGTAGTCGGTCTCCTCGCGCAGGAAGTCGACCAGCGTCTGCGCCTCCGGCTCGCCGGGCGCGACGTAGATGAAGCCAAGCCGCAGGGCGGTGTCGTCCGCGGCGACGCCGCGCTCCTGCAGCCCGGCCCAGATGTCTCGGTTTCTGATCAGCTGCAGCTCGAAGAGCTGCTCGTACCACTCGGCCATGAGTGGCACGCTAGCGATCAGCGGTCCTCGCCTCGCCTCAGGCGCTCGAGGATCGCGCCGATGCGGCGCTGCGCGTCGGCTCGCTCGGTGACCGCGTAGTACGGCTGCCCGCGGGTCGCCGCCCATGGCACGAGCACGTCGAAGTCAAGCTCGCGGAGCAGCTCCAGGCTCTCGACGTACGTCGCGCGGTCGCTCGAGCCGAGCACCGCGGCGACCCACTCGCCGTCGTCGAGGTAGATCGTGTCGCCGGTGAACAGCATGCGGTGCTCGCCGCTGTCCCACAGGTAGGCGGTCGCGCCCGGGGTGTGGCCGGGAGTCGGGATCACCTCGAAGTCCTCGTCGAGCATGTGACGCTTGGAGAAGGTGCCGCGGACGTGGTAGCTCTGGCTGACCGAAGCGCGCTCGGCCTCGTGCACGAAGAGCGGGGCGTCGACCCAGGCGGACGAGAACATCGCCTCGTGCCGGTGATTGAGGTAGTGGCGCGTGATGGCGCCCACCTCCTCCTCGATCGCCGGCGCCTTCGCAGCCAGGGTGGTGGTGCTGTAGAGCAGCAGGTTGCCGCGATCGCGCCGCAGGAGGAACGCGCGAATGTCGACCGACGGGGCGAACGGCAGCGGCTCGGGCGCAGCGGCGTACAGGCCCGCCAGCCCTGTGCCCAACGTCCGCGCGGCCCGCGTCGGCTCCGGGGCCTGCGCCGGCGGACCGCCGCGCTGCACCGCGCGGTCGTAGTTCAGGCGGATCAGCTCGATGACGTCGAGCACGTCCTCCTCGCTCTCGATCCGGCGGGCGGCGAAGCCCGGTCTGCCCGGGAAGACCGGGTGGTAGTCGATCCGCCCCTGATCGAACAGCTCCTGCCAGACCTGCTTGGGGAAGCCGCCATGAAAGACGCGATCGCCGTGCAGGTGGCCGAGTTGGCGACGGCCCAGGGTGAAGCCGAACTCGCCCCGGCTGCCGAGGCCCGCCTCGACGCCGGGCCAGGAGGTGACCTCCTCGGTGATGCGCTCGCTTGCGGTCTGCTGCTTGGTGGCCATGGATCGATCCTCGCGGTCGGACGGTGGGAACACCAAACTACAAGTTCAAGTAAGCTTGAAGTCAAGGCCTGATCGTGAAAGGCTGCACACATGGCCGACCTGCTGACGATCGGCGAGGTCGCGCGCCGCAGCGGCGTCGCGTCCTCGGCGCTGCGCTTCTACGAGCAACGCGGCCTGATCGGCTCCGAGCGCGCCGGCTCGGGCCACCGCCGCTATCCGCGGTCGGTGCTGCGGCGGATCGCCTTCATCGTCTTTGCCCAGCGCGTCGGCCTGACGCTCGAGGAGATCGGCGAGGAGCTCGCCAAGCTGCCTCCGCACCGTGCCCCGACCCGCCATGACTGGTCGCAGCTCTCCAGCGAGTGGAGCTCGCGCATCGACGAGCGCATCGCCGAGCTCGAGCGACTCAAGGCCGGCCTGACCGAATGCATCGGTTGCGGGTGCCTCTCGCTCGACCGCTGCCAGCTGGCGAATCCCGGGGATCGCGCCGCCAGCCGCGGTCCCGGTCCGCGGTACTGGATCGCCGACCCGCGCGGTGACGGCGGACCCCATGAAGGCTCGGACTCGAGCCTCTTGACGCCCGAACGCAGCCGTCCTACGATGGCACCGCCTGGGAGGGGGGGCCGTCGCGGCAGCCCCTTGGGTCCATGACCAGCCCGACCCGCTCGGCGTACCGCCGCGGTGCGCAAGGAAGGTCGGGGGATGTGCGTTTCGTTGTGTTTGTCCTACTCCGAGGAGTGCGTGATGAGCAACGTGGGCAGCTTCGTGGACAGATTCGGCTTTCTCGACGTGCGCGACCAGCGCCAGGGCGACCGGCACATCATCGCGCTCTCCGGCGAGTTCGACCTCGACGGCGTTGCACGCGTCGACGAGGAGTTGCGTCGCGCGGAGGCGACGGACGCCCGGCAGATCGTGCTTGACCTGACCGGCCTGGGATTCATGGACTCGTCGGGGATCCGCCTGATCCTCGAGGCGCAGGCACGGTCCCGCGCAGCCGGCAACCGGCTGGTGCTGACCTGCGGGCCCGGCCCGGTGCAGCGATTGTTCGATATGACCGACCTCACGTCGCGCCTGCCCTTCACGAGCTGACCGTCGCACCGGCCGCCGCTGGAGTGATCTCGGGGTCGGTACCGACCGTCGAAATCAACCATCTAGGGTGAGCGACCGATGCGGATCGAGGGATCAGGCGCGCTCGTGGTCGGCGGCGCCTCTGGGCTGGGCGCAGCCGCGGCGTGCGCGCTGCACGCGAGCGGGGCGCACGTCGTTGTCGCCGATCTCGACGCCGAGCGGGGCGCGGCGCTGGCGGCACGCCTCGGCGAGCGGGCCACGTTCGCCGCGGCGGACGTCACGCAGCCCGAGCAGCTCGAGCTCGCGGTCGCGCTCGCCGCACAGGCGCCGGGTGGCCTGCGGATCTCGGTCCACTGCGCCGGAATCGGACACGCCGAGCGGATCGCCCGCGGCAAGGGCCCGCACCGTGCGCAGACCTTCGAGCAGGTCATCGCGGTCAACCTCGTCGGCACCTTCCACGCGCTGCGCCTGGCCAGCGCGGCGATGCTCGGCAACGAGCCGGGCGGCAGCGGCGAGCGCGGTGTCATCGTCAACACCGCGTCGATCGCGGCCTACGACGGTCAGATCGGGCAGGTCGCCTACGCGGCGTCGAAGGGCGGCGTCGTTGCGCTGACGCTGCCCGCCGCACGCGACCTGGCCGCATCGGGGATCCGCGTCTGCGCGATCGCGCCCGGCCTCTTCGACACGCCGCTGCTGGCGGGCCTTCCCACCGAGGCGCGCGGCCAGCTCGCCGCCTCGATCCCCTTCCCCCCGCGGCTTGGCCACCCCGCCGAGTTCGCCCAGCTCGCCTGCCACATCGTCGAGAACGACATGCTCAACGGCGAGGTGATCAGGCTCGACGGGGCGCTGCGGATGGCGCCGCGCTGATGGTTCGTCGCGCGCGGTCAGCCGTCTAGTGCGCCTGCGGGCTCCGCGGCGTGACGAAGCCGAGGCGGTGCATGCCGTGATCCTCGCCCGCGACGTGGCCGACATCGGCCGGCCGGACTACTCCGTGCAGGACGTCCGCGCCGATTGGGAGCTGCCGGACGTCGAGCTCGAGCGCGACGTGTTCGTCGTCGAGGACGACGACGGCGCGCTGATCGGCTGGGCGGACGTCGGCGCGTGGTCGGCGCGCGTGGCGGTGCACCCCGATCACGAGGACCGCGGCGTCGGGACGCTGCTGCGCGGCGCCGTCGAGGCGCGCACGCGCGAGCGTGGCTTTCCCGTCTGCCAGCAGGTGATCCCGGCCAACGCCGGCGCGGTCGCGCACCTGCGCGCGGCGGGATACGAGCCGATCCAGTTTCACCAGCGGATGCGCGCAGCGCTTGACGAGCTTCCCTCCGCCCCCGCCGCACCGGTGCGCCGCTTCGATCTGGAGGCTGAGGGTCGCGCCATGCACGAGCTGTTCGAGGAGGCCTTCGCCCAGCTGGCGAACAACCAGCCGCAGTCCTACGAGGCCTGGTACAGCAACGTTGCCGCGCGCTCTGAGCCGATGTTCCGGCTCGCGTTCGACGACGAGCACGGTCTCGTCGGGTTGGCGATCGGCGAGCGCTGGGAGAACGGCGTCGGCTATGTGGCGCAGATCGCGGTCAGACGCCGTGGGCGCGGCCACGGCCGCACCCTGCTGCTCACGCTGACCGATGCGTTTCGCGCCGCGGGCCTACGCACCGCAGAGCTGTCCGTGGCCGGCGCGAACGTGCCGGCCACGGGGCTCTACGAGTCTGTCGGCTTGCGGCCCGTCTTCCGCACCGAGCGCTGGGAGCTCACCCGATCAGATCGCTCGGCCGCCGAGCTGTGCGACGAATGACCCGCGACCCGCGGGGGTGGCGGGGCTTGACTGCCGTGGCGCGTCGCGGCAGGATCGCCGGGAGGGTTCATCAAGGGGAAGGTGAGTACACCGTGCGTCTGAGAGCTCGTACGCGTACCGCGGCGGTCATCGGCCTGTCGAGCGTGGTCGCGGCGACCGGGGTGACCGCGCCGGCGGCGTCCGCGGCCGCGAAGCGCCAGCAGGCGAAGGAGATCTCGTGCGCGCTGACGCTGTTCGCCACGATCAAGCAGCCGGCGCCGACAGCCGCGAACTTCGGCCCGGCGAAGTGCTCCAAGCCGTTCGGCCCGGGGGTCCAGCAGGATTCCTCGACCACGACGCGCACGTCGCTGACGACCGGCAGCTTCAGCGGCCCGTTCAAGCTGTTCTTCGACCGCGGGACGATCAAGGGCAGGTTCACGATCAGCTTCGTGACGACCCTGTCGCCGACCAACCAGATCACCGGCGTGACCTACGAGGGAACGCTGAGGGTCACCGGCGGAAGCGCCGCGTACCGCAGGGTCCGCGGAACCGGCACGGTGACGGGCTCAAGCCCCGATGCCGTGCAGACCACGCTCGCCTACAAGCTGAAGCTGACCGGGATCCGGGGGAGGTGAGAGCGCCGGGGCGCCCCCGAACCGGGGCGCTGACCGGGGGTTCACGCTGACGCTCCCGCGCGTCGTGGGCTGACGCGGACCGGCCAAGGCGCGCCCCGACGGCAGCGCAGGGCGCGTTGTGCCCGAAACCGCGAGATGCCGGCGCCGCCAGGCAAGGACGCAGGATCGAAGGTGTGCCTCTGGCACATCGAGATCCGAGGACGCCGCATGGCGGTGATCGGCGCCCGCGGTTTCGCGTGCAACGTTTGTGGACGACCCACTAGCGTGGCTGCGATGGATCGCAAGCTCGCGCCGCGTCTACTGGCGGCCACCGGCGCCGTGGTCGCCGTGCTGGTGGCGCTGCTGGCGCTCGCGTCGGCCGACGAGCCACGCCCCGGCGCGGGCGCCCCCGCGCGCGCGGCCAGCCCGGCCACTGCGCCCCCCACCCGTGAACCCGTGCCGATCCTCATGTACCACGCGATCCGTAGCGCGCCCGCGGATGCGCGCCTGCCGTCGCTGTTCGTCCGCCCGCGGGAGTTCGCTGCCCAGGTCAGCGCGCTGCGGCGCGCCGGCTACAGCGCCGTCACCCTGCAGCGCGTCTGGGACGCCTGGCACGGCCGCGCGCGGCTGCCGCGCAGGCCGGTCGTCATCTCGTTCGACGACGGCTACCCGAGCCAGGTGAAGATCGCCCTGCCGGTGCTGCGCCGCGAGCGCTGGCCGGCGGTCCTGAACCTCGCGCTGGACTGGCTCGACGAGCTCGGCGGTGACGCCGCGCTGCGGCGCCTGATCGACGCTGGCTGGGAGATCGACGGCCACTCGCGAACGCACCCCGACCTGACGCGGGTCTCCCCCGCGCAGCTCGCCGACGAGACCGCGGGCGCCCGCGCGGAGCTGCAGCGGCGCTTCGGCGTGCCGGCGCACTTCTTCGCCTATCCGGGGGGCCGCTACGACGCGCGCGTCGTCGCCGCGGTCAGGAAGGCGGGCTATCGGGCGGCGACCACGGTGCGGCGCGGCTTCGCCACGGCCAGGCCGCCGTACGCGCTCGCGCGCGTGCAGGTCGACGGCGGCCTCGGCGCCGACGGGCTGCTGCGCCGGCTGCGCACACTGCGCAGCCGGGCAGCCACCCAGCCCCGCTAGCTCAGGCGCTCGACGAGCATCGCCTGGCCCATGCCGCCGGCGACGCACATCGACTCGATCCCGTAGCGGCCGTCGACGGCGTCGAGCCCGTTGAGCAGCGTCGTCATGATCCGCGCACCGGTCATCCCGAACGGGTGGCCGAGCGCGATCGCGCCGCCGAACGGGTTGAGCTTGTCCTCGTCGATCCCGAGCTCGTCGCGGCAGGGGACGATCTGTGCCGCGAACGCCTCGTTGATCTCGACGATGTCGATGTCCTCGATCGACATGCCGGTCTGCTTCAGCAGCGCCTGGATCGCTGGGATCGGGCCGAGCCCCATCATCTCCGGACGGACGGCGGCGACCGTCGAGGCGATGATCCGCGCACGCGGCTGCAGACCGAGCGACTCGGCCTTCTCGGCGGACAGGACGAGGACCGCGGCAGCGCCGTCGTTGAGCGGGCACGCGTTGCCGGCGGTGACCGTCCCGTGCTCGGGGTCGAACACGGGGTTCAGGGCCGCGAGCTTCTCGAGCGTCGTGTTCGGCCGCGGGCCGTCGTCCTTGCGGAGCTCGCCGCCGTCGGGCAGCGCGACGCCGACGATCTCCCTGTCGAAGTGCCCGGACTCCTGCGCCGCGACGGCGCGGGTCTGGGAGATGAGCGCCCATTCGTCCTGCGCCTCGCGCGAGACCTGGCAGCGCGCGGCGACGTTCTCCGCCGTCAGGCCCATCGGGATGTAGACGTCGTAGGCCGAGCCTTCGGAGCCGTCGAGCTGCGGGTGCTTGGCCTCCTCGGGGATCCCCGCGCCGAGCCCGGCGCGCGAGACGGCCTCTACGCCGGCGGCGATGTACTGGTCGCCCTCGCCGGACCGGATCGCGTGGAAGGCCATGCGCAGCGTCTGCAGCGACGACGCGCAGAAGCGGTTCACCGTGCAGGCCGGGACGTGGTAGTCGATGCCGGCGACGAGCGACGCGTTGCGGCCGATGTTGTAGGCCTGCTCGCCGACGGCGGAGGCGGCGCCCATCATCACGTCGTCGGTCTGGGCGAAGTCGACGCCGGGGTTGCGCTCGATCAGGGCGCGCAGCGGGGTAGCGGCGAGCTCGTCGGCGCGGACTGCGACGAGCGAGCCCTTGAACGCGCGGCCGATCGGCGTGCGGACGGCGTCCACGATCACGGCTTCAGGCATGTGGTGCTCCTTGGATGGTCGGTTGTGCCCCCGGCGGTCGCACTCCACGGGGGTGTCTTTCACACCGGCGTCGCACTCGCCGGAGCCTTCCTGGCGTCCATTCTGTCAGATGAACGCGGTCGACCTGACACAGCGTCAAGTCTCGCCATTCGTCCGCCCGCGAGGCCCGCCGCGCTGGACATCTGGTCGATGCGCCGATGACGGGTCCATGGCGCCCGTCCTCCCACGTCTTCTTCGCCGCGCAGGGCTCGTATCGGCCCTCGCCCTCACCGTCACCGCGCCCGCCCAAGCGCTCGAGCTGCCCCTGCTCCCGCTCGTGCCGGGTCTGCCGGCGATCTCCAACATCGTCTCGGTGGCCGGGTTGCCCAGCGCGCCCCTGATCGTCCAGCTTCCGGCCGGCCCGCTGCCGTCGCTGCTCGGCCTGCCGGGCGGCGACCGGCTGACCGTCAACCGCGCCGCGGGCGGCGCGCTGCTCGGGCTCGAGGGTCCCGATCGCCTGATCGGCGGCCCGGGCCCCGACCGCCTCGACGGCGGCACGGGTCCCGACAGCGTCTTCGGCAACGACGGCGACGACCTGCTCAAGGGCGGCTCCGGCGGCGACTTCCTCTACGGCGGCAACGGCGGCGACCAGTTGCTGGCCGGCTACGGCGCCGACGTCCTGGAGGGTGGTCCCGGCAACGACGTCGTCGCCGGCGAGGCCGCCCCCGACAAGATGACCGGCGGCGACGGCGACGACCTCATGCACGGCGGTGGCGGCGCGGACACGATCGACAGCGGGTCGGGCGACGACGTCGTCTACTCCGACTCAGGATCTGACGACATCACCGCCGGCGACGGCAACGACACCATCTACGTCAACAACGGGACCGCGAGCGGGATCGTCGACTGCGGCGCCGGCATCGACGCGATCGTCATCAACCCCTACGTGATGCGCGGCGGCATCTCCAACGCCCAGGCGCTGCGCGAGGGCCGGATCCGCAACTGCGAGCGTGTCGTCGAGGCCGAGCCCGTGATCGACCCCAGCAAGGGCATCAAGTCGATCATCGCCGACGGCGGCGGCCGGAGGACCGGTGGCGTGCGCAACGACAACCTGCTCGGTGGGCGCGGCTCGGACCGGCTCAACGGCGTCGACGGCGACGACGTGATCTGGGGCGACCGTCACCTCCCGGAGGGCGGCCACGGCGCCACCGACCTGCTGATGGGCGGCGCCGGCGGCGACACGATCTACGGCGGCCGCGGCTTCAACAGGATCTACGGCGGCGCGGGCGACGACTACCTGCAGGGCGGTGCCTTTCGCAACGTCATCCGCGGCGAGACGGGCGACGACGAGATCCGCATGCGCGGCAAGGGCACCACCCAGGTCTACGGCGGCGCCGGCAACGACATCATCCACGCGCTCACCAACGGACGCGGCCGGATCAACTGCGGGCCCGGCTGGGACACCGTCTTCACCGGTCACAAGCGGCCGGGGCTGCGCGGCTGCGAGAACGTCGTAAACCGCTACAAGACCAAGCGCCGCGGCACCCTGGACTGACTGAGCTGCGGGCCGCGGGCGACGGCCGTCGCGCCGCGTCGGTCGCGCGCCGTTTCCGTGTGCAGAGGCCGGGTAGCCGGGCTGGGTGGCCACGAACGAGCGCTTCATGCCCGCCTCAGCGGCGGCGATCTGGGATGCGCTCGCCGATCCTGACAGCTACGGCTTCTGGGTCGTCGGCTCCAAGCAGATCCGTGACGCCGACCCGGCCTGGCCGGCACGGGGCACGAGGTTTCATCACACGATCGGCGTCGGGCCGTTCACCGTCAACGACCACACGCGGTCGCTGGAAGCGCAGGCGCCACGGCTGCTGCGGCTGCGCGCCAAGGGCCGGCCGCTCGGCACGGCGCGCGTCACCCTCGAGCTGACGCCGAAGGACGGCGGAACGCTGGTGCGGATGACCGAGACGCCCGACGGGCCGACCGCGATCCTCTCTTTCAACCCGCTCGTGCACCTGTTCACGAAGGCGCGCAACGCCGAGTCGCTGATGCGCCTCGAGCAGGTCGCCATGCGGAGAGACGGGTGAGCGTGGCCGCTGCCCGCAGCGGCTCGGTCTGGCTCCAGACCGGCCCGGCGCAGCCCGCGTTCGCGCCGCTGGACGGCGATGTCAGCACCGACGTCGCGGTGATCGGCGGCGGCATCGTGGGCATCACCACGGCGCTGCTGCTCAGGGAGGCCGGCGCGCGGGTGGCCCTGCTGGACGCCGGCAGGCTCGCGCACGGCGTGACCGGCCACACCACCGCCAAGGTCTCCTCGCAGCACGGGATGATCTACGCGCAGTTGCGCGGGCGCTTCGGGGCCGACGCCGCGCGCACGTACGCCCAGGTCAACGAGCGTGCCCTGCAATGGATCGCCGATCGCGTCGAGCGCGACGCGATCGACTGCGACTTTCGCCGCCGCCCGTCGTACGCGTACGTCACGTCCGCCTCCGGCCGCGGGCAGGCCGAGGACGAGGCACAGGCAGCGTGCGAGGCGGGGCTCTCTGCCTGGCTCGCCGAGACGACGCCGCTGCCGTACCCGGTCGCCGCGGCGGTGCGCGTCGAGAACCAGGCCGAGTTTCACGTGCGCAAGTACCTGCTGGCCCTGATCGACACGCTGGCCGCCGACGACGGCTGCCAGATCTTCGAGCACACACGCGCCGTCCAGGTCGACACGAGCGACGGCGCGGTGGTCAAGACCGCGGGCGGGCGCGTGACCGCCGATCAGGTCGTCGTCGCGACGCACTACCCGTTCCTCGACCGCTCGCTCGCATTCGCGCGGGTGCATCCGCAGCGCTCCTACGCGATCCTGTGCCGGATCGCCGGCGCGCCGCCGGTGGGCATGTTGATCAGCGCCGATTCGCCGACGCGCTCGATCCGCGGTGTACCGCTCGACGGCGAGGAGCTGCTGCTCGTCGGCGGCGAGGGCCACAAGACGGGCACCGGCGCAGACACCGAGCTGCGCTACCGCCGCCTCGAGGACTTCGCGCGCGAGCACTGGGACGTGCGCGGCGTCGACTACCGCTGGTCGGCGCAGGACAACTCGACGGTCGACGGCGTCCCGTACGTCGGCGCGCTGACACCGCGCGCGGACCGCGTCTTCATGGCCACCGGCTTCGCGAAGTGGGGCATGACCGGCGGCACCGCCGCGGCGCAGCTGCTCACCGACCTGCTGGCGCAGCGCGAGAACCCGTCCGCCGCACTGTTCGATCCCAACCGCCTGCGCCTGCGCGCGTCCGTGCCGCGGCTCGTGAAGGAGAACGCGCAGGCCGGCCTGCGCTTCGTCGGCGACCGCCTCACCAAGCGCGGCGGACATCCGATCGAGGACCTGCAGCCCGGCGAGGGCGACATCGTGCGCCTCGCCGGTGACGCCGTGGCCGGTTACCGCGACGAGCGCGGGGAGCTGATGGCGGTCTCGGCCACCTGCACGCACCTCGGCTGCCGCGTCAACTGGAACACGGCCGAGCGCAGCTGGGACTGCCCCTGTCACGGCTCACGCTTCGCGCCGTCGGGCGAGGTGCTGCAGGGGCCGGCGGTGCACCGTCTCGAGCGCAAGCCGCTGGCGTGATCCACGGGACGCGGCGCCGTGACGCGCTCAGGTGCGACCGGCGCGCGGATCGTCGGGACGCCCTGCCGTGCCCGCTCCCCATCCCACGCTGGGGTTCACCCACGTGCCGCTCTGGATGAGCGGCGAGACGGTCGCGCTGCGTGCCAGGCAGCGCGGGCAGTGCTCGATGCGCATGAACGACGCCTGGATCCTGATCTGAAGTCCACATCGGCCGCAGTGCAGGTATGACATGTGCAAACCCTCCCATCGCCACTGGCTCTACGCGATGGTCCGCCGCGCCCCTCCCCGGGCTTTCCGTCGGCTGCCGTCCTCACCGCACTGACCGTCGCGAGAGCCTTCCGAATCTCGTGACGCCGCCGAGACTACCAGCCGCCTATGAGCAGATTTTCAGGCCAGACGCTTGCCGACCAGGGCGGCGTGCGCGGTGACATCGCTCGCAAAGTCGGCGAAGTCAGCGGCGTGCAGCGACTGCGGGCCGTCGCAGCGGGCGTGCTCGGGATCCTGGTGGACCTCGACGAGGATCCCGTCGGCGCCGATCGCGGCCGCCGCGCGCGACATCGGCTGCACGAGCCGGCGATCGCCGGCGGCATGGCTGGGATCCACGACCACCGGCAGGTGCGTGTGCATCTTCAGCCACGGCACTGCCCCGAGGTCGAGCGTGAAGCGCGTCGCGGTCTCGAACGTGCGGATGCCGCGCTCGCAGAGGATCACCTCCTCGGTGCCCTCCTTGAGCACGTAGTCGGCCGCCATCAGCAGCTCGTCGAGCGACGACGACAGCCCCCGCTTGAGCAGCACCGGCTTGCCGAGGCGCCCGGCGACCTCCAGCAGCGCGTAGTTCTGCATGTTGCGGGCACCGATCTGCACGACGTCGGCGACAGCCTCGATCGCGTCCGCGTGCGCCGCGTCGAGCAGCTCGGTGACGACCGGCAGCCCCGTCCGCTCCCGCGCCTGGACGAGGATCTCGAGCGCCTCCGCGCCCATCCCCTTGAACGCGAACGGCGACGTGCGCGGCTTGAACGCGCCGCCACGCAGCATCGAGGCGCCGCCCGCGCGGACCGCCTCAGCGACCGCCATCGTCTGCTCGCGCGACTCGACCGTGCAGGGCCCGGCGATGAGGCAGAACGTCTGCCCGCCGCCGACCGTGTGCCCGGCGATCTCAAAGCGCGACGGCTCGTGATGGCTGAGCTCCGACGAGGCAAGCTTGTACGGGCGCGAGATCGGCACGACGCGGTCCACGCCGGCCATGCCCTCCAGACCGAGCTCGACGACCCCTTCCGGATCGCCGATCGCGCCGATCGCCGTCGTCAGCTCGCCTGGCATCACCACGACGTGGACGCCCGTCTGCGCCAGCCGCTCGCGGACCGCCTCGACCTCGGCCGCCGCGGCCCCCGGCTGCATCACGATCATCATGGGCGTGACGATCGTACGGCAGGGCGAGCGGGTCGAGGCGCCGCCCCGCCCCGCTCTCCTACGCCGTCCTCAATGCGCGATGTTCGCGAAGTGGCCCGTCTCCGGCAGGATGACCATCGCGCCGATGACCGCCAGCATGGCGATAAACGCCAGAACCGCCAGCATGAACTTTGCGGGTGTGACCATGAAGCACCGACTCCTCTCCCGAAGGAACGATTAGGCGAGCGGCCCTGGCCGCTCCCGCGGCGAATCTAGCAGCGCAGGCCCGTCGAGCACCAGCGCGGTGCTCGGGCGGCTACAGGCCGAGGTCGCGGACGCCGAGCTCGTCGGCGCCGAGGTGATGCGCCAGCTCGTGGCGCACGGTGCGCGTGACCTCGTCTCGCAGCAGGTCCGGGTCGTGGCCGAAGTCGCGCCGCAGCGTGTCGCGGTAGATGACGATCCGGTCAGGCACGTCGTCACGCGCGACGCCGTCGCCGTGGTACAGGCCGTAGGCGCGCATCTTGCGCCCGCCGTCGGAGATGACGACGGCGACGTTGCGCTCCAGCGCCCGCTGCAGGATGTCGGGCAGCTCGTCCATCGCCTCGCGCACGAGCTCAGCGAAGTCGTCGTCGTCGTAGGGGTCGAGGTCCATGAAGTGCAGCTCGTCGGGCTCGGCGGCGACGCCGTCGCGCGCCAGGCGCTCGCTCTCCTGCACGAGACGCTCGAACTCGGCCTCGGACTCGGGCTCGCTCCAGCCCGCCATCCGCAGCCCCAGCGACATCATCAGCGCGCCAACGACGAGGATCGCGAGCACGACGAGGACGCCGCCCTGCATGAGCCGCACCGGCGTCGAGACGCTGAAGCCGCCGATGACGCCGACGGCGGCCAGCCCGAGCGCCAGCGCGAGAACCGCGGCAAGCAGGACCCGGCGCGGCGTGGGCTTGCGGCCCTCGGGCACCCGTTACCTCATCGAGCGGGCGATGACCACCCGCTGGATCTCGTTGGTGCCCTCGTAGATCTGCGTGATCTTCGCGTCGCGCATCATCCGCTCGACGGGGTACTCGTTGACGTAGCCGTAGCCGCCGAGCACCTGGATCGCCTCGATCGTCACGGCCATCGCCGTGTCGGACGCAAACAGCTTGGCCATCGACGAGTACTTGCCGAGGTCGGGCTCGTTGCGGTCGGCCTTCGCGCAGGCCTTGTAGAGCAGCTCGCGCGCCGCCGCGGTCCGCGTCTCCATGTCGGCGAGCTTGAACTGGATGCCCTGCAGCGCGTTGATCGGCTTGCCGAAGGCGATCCGCTCGCGCGCATAGGCGGCCGCGTAGTCGGTCGCGCCCTGGGCGATCCCGACGGCCTGCGCCGCGGCGCCGAGCCGTGTGCGCTCCAGCGTCGCCAGCGCTACCGAGAGGCCCTTGCCCGCGACGCCGACGAGGTTCTCGGCCGGAACACGCACGTCCGTGAAGGACGGGTTGCCGGTCGGCGAGCCCTTGATGCCGAGCTTGTGCTCGAGCTTGCCGGGATCGACGCCGGCGCGTTCGGCCTCGACGACGAAGGCCGAGCTGCGGTTGCTCTCGCGATCGGTCTTGGCGAACACGATGTAGAAGTCGGCGACGCCGGCGTTCGTGATCCAGTTCTTCTGGCCGTTGATGACCCACTCTTCGCCGTCACGGACGGCGCTCGTGCGCAGCGATGCGGGATCCGAGCCGGCCTCGGGCTCCGACAGCGCGAACGCCGGGCTCCATTCGCCGCTCGCGCAGCGCGGCAGGAAGCGCTCCTTCTGCTCGTCGGTGCCGAAGAGCTGGATCGGCAGCGTGCCCAGCTCCTGCACCATGAGGATGAGCGCTGAGGACGCGCACGCCTTGGCGATCTCCTCGACGGCCATCTGCAGCATGAGCGTGCCGGTGCCGGTGCCGCCGTACTGCTCGTCGAACGGCAGCCCGAGGATGTCGTGCTCGGCGAGCAGCTCGCGGATGTCCTGCGGGTACTGGGCCGAACGGTCGATCTCGGCCGCGCGCGGGGCGATCCTCTCGTGGGCGAGCTGGCGGATCATGTCGCGTAGATCGGCGAACTCCTGCGGGATCGCATACGCGTCGGTGGTCGCCGTCGGCACGCCACGGATGGTACAAGCGGCCGGGCCGGGCTCACGAAGCCCCTGGAGCGGACGGGTATTGCCGCGGGCGCCGGGGCGCAACCGCCGCGGTCAGCTCTGCGCGGGGACCATCAGCGCGCCGCCGGCACCCGAGGCGACGAGCGCCCCGGCGAACGTGCCGAGCAGCATGCCGTGCAGCTCCTGGCGCGTCATGTCGCCGTGCTCGATCCAGTCGAGGATCGCGGCGTCGAGGAACCCCAGCCAGCCGAACACCGCGGCACGCGTCGCGGGCCGCTCGCCGTCAGGGCCGAGGCCGGACAGGATCAGCCCCGCGGTGTCGATGCGTACCTGGCCCAGCGTCTTGCGCACCTCGCGCGCACCGGCGCTCTCGAGCATCTTCGCGTAGGCCTGTGGGCGCTCCTCGACCCAGGCGAGGAAGATGTCGAGCGTCGTCGAGACCTGCTCGGCGGGCGGCAGCGCCGGGTCCGGCTGCACGCGCTCGCGCAGGTCCAGCGCGCCGGCCATGAGCGCCGCCTCGAAGAGCTTGTGCTTGCCGGGGAAGTAGTGGTACAGCAGCGCCTTGGAGATGTTCGCCGCGCGCGCGATCTGCGCCATCGACAGCGCGTCGTAGCCGTGCTCGCCGAAGAGCTCGGTCGCGCGATCGAGCAGCAGCGCACGGCGCTCGTCGTTCTGCATGCGTCGGTAGGCGGGACCGGCCACGGGGCGAGTGTAACGAAGTTGTTGACCGTTGGTAGATAAGCGTGGTAGCGTGCTTGCTGACCGCTGGTCGACAGAGACAAGGATGAGGACCATGCCAAGCGTGACCCCGATGCAAAGGCTGAAGGACCTGGAACACACGACGCGGTCGCTGACAGCGCGGCTGGAGGCGCTGGAGGCGCACACCGGCGTGGTCGCGGTCGCGGCGCCCGCGCCCGCGCCACCCGTGTCCTGGCCGCCGCCGGTGCCCGCGGTTGAGACCGCGACCGCGGCACCCGCGCCTCCCGCCCGTCCCAGCCTCGAGGACCTGCTCGGCGGCCGCGTGCTCGCCTGGACCGGCGGCCTCGCCGTCCTTGTCGGGATCGCGTTGCTGCTCGCAATCGCCGTCTCCAACGGCTGGATCGGCGAGGACGCCCGCACGCTGCTGGCCGGCACGTTCTCGCTCGGGCTGATCGCCGGCGGCGTCTGGATCCAGGAGCGCCGCCGCCGCTGCGACGCCGCGCTCGCCGCCGTCGCAGCCGGCATCTCGGGCCTCTTCGTCACGGTGGCCGTCGGCGGTCCTGTCTACGGCGTACTGCCGACCACCGCCGCCCATGCGCTCGCGCTCGGTGCCGGTGCGATCGCCGCCGCCGTCGCCGTGCGCTGGCAGTCGCGCTTGATCGGCGCGCTCGGGATCGTCGGCGCGCTGCTCGCGCCCGTGCTCGCCGGCGCCCCCGCGGAGGCGTCGACGCTCGCATTGCTCTGGCTCGCGAGCCTCTCCGGCGTCGCCGTCCTCGTCTGGCAGCGCTGGAACTGGCTGGCGTTCGCCGTCTTCGCCGTCGCCTCGGCGCAGTGGCTGTGGTGGATGGCGGACAGCTCGCCGTCGCATCCCGCGGCGCTGTTCGTGCTCACCGCCTTCGGGCTGCTCAACGTCGGCGCCGCCGTCGGCTTCGAACTGCGCGTGCCCGCCGCGCGGCTGCGGATCTCGTCGGCGCTGCTGCTGACCTTCAACGCGCTCGTGCTCGCGCTCGCCGGCTGGTGGGCGTTGGACGGCTCGACGCTCGCACACGGCTGGCTGCTCGCCATCGCCACGGTGCACCTCACCGTCGGCCTGGCAACGCGCACCACGCGGATCACCCGCGAGCTGCGCCTGCTCTCGCTGACGCTCGGCGTCGTCCTCGCCGACGTCGCCGCGGCGACGATCCTCGACGGCCCGGTGCTGGCCGCCAGCTGGGCCGTCGCGACCGCCGGCTTCGCCCTGCTCGCCCGCAGCGTCATCGCCCGCCGCAAGGGCGAGCACGACGAGCTCCTCGTCGGCCTCGGCCTCGGTGGCCATCTGCTCCTGAGCGCCGCGCAGGCGATCGCCCAGGCGCCGCCCGACATGATCGCCGCGGGCGACCCGATCACCTTCAGCGGCCACATCGCGATCGCGGCGACCGCCGCCGCCGCGTTTGTCGCGGGACGCTTCGCCACCGAGATCAGGCCGCCATGGCGGGCCGCGCTCGACGGCGTTGCGATGGCCGGGGTCGCCTACCTGTCGATGCTGACGCTTGACGGACCAATGCTCGCCGCCGCCTTCGCCGCCCAGGCACTCGCGCTGGGCACGATCGCCGGTCGCCGGCGCGACGAGGTCGCCCTGTACGGCGCCGGCGCGTTCCTGGCGCTCGCGCTCGGCCACGCGCTCGCGTTCGAGGCGCCGCCGAGCGCGCTCGTCGACGGCCTCGACTCGATCTCGGCCGCCGCGATCGCGCTCGGCGCGGCCGCGTTCGCCGCGCTGCGCGGCGCGCAGCTGCTGCCGCGCCACCGCACCGCGCTCGCGTCGACCGGCGCGCTGACACTCCTGTACCTGGCGTCCGTCGCGCTCGTGACGCCGTTCGGCGGCGACCTCGGCCAGTCACTGCTGAGCGGCCTGTGGGCCACAAGCGGCCTCGCCGGCCTGATCGTCGGCCTCGTGCGCGACGCGCGCGCGCTGCGGCTCGGCTCGCTGGCGCTGCTCGGGACGACGATCGGCAAGGTCTTCCTCTACGACCTCGCCGCGCTCGAGTCGCTGTACCGCGTCGGCTCGTTCATCGCGCTCGGCCTGCTCCTGCTGCTCGCGGCGGGTCTCTGGCAGCGGATCCGCCCGCGCCCGCTGCCCGACCTCAGGACGGCGCCACCAGCGATGCGCTGAGCGCTACACGCGTGTACTACGCTCGCGCTCATGCCATCCATCTTCGATTCCTCCAGCATCGAGGTCACACCCGAGCAGGCGCAGGCGGCCCTCGCCGAAGACCAGGCGCAGCTCATCGACGTCCGCGAGCCCTACGAGTGGGAGGCCGGCCGGATCGACGGCGCTCTGCACATCGAGCTCGAGCACCTGGCATCCAACGCCGGCAAGATCGACACGGACCGACCGGTGATCTTCCAGTGCCGGCTCGGGTCGCGCTCGGCGATGGCGGCGCAGGCCTTCCGCGGCGTCGGGATCGACGCCTACTCGATGGCCGGTGGGCTGCAGCGCTGGGCCGACGAGAACCGCCCGATCGTTCCCGAAGGCGGCCACGTCGCCGACCACTAGACAACACCTGGCCATTAGTCCAGGTCCAGCGTGGCGCCGCTCGCGGGTGGGTAGCTACGCCCTATAGACCACAAAGGAGCCCCATGTACATCGGCCTCGGCACGCTGCTGATCATCATCATCCTCGTGATCATCCTGCTGTAGACGAAAGGCCCGCTCGGCGAGCGGGCCTTTCGTACATCGGCAGACCTGCGCGAGCGCGCGTCTAGAGCTTGACGACCTTGACCGCCTTCGGTCCCTTGTCGCCCTGCTCCTCCTCGTACTCCACTCGCGTGCCTTCGCTGAGCGAGCGGAAACCGTCGGCAACGATCCCCGTGTGATGGACGAAGAGATCGCGGTTGCCCTCGTCGGGCGTGATGAAACCGAACCCCTTGTCGTCACTGAACCACTTGACGGTGCCGGTAGGCATGAGCCGTCCTCCCCGAATCATCTTGCGTGCTGCGTAGCCGAGGGAGCCGAGGCCCGAATCCGCGACGCCCGCACTGCTTCGCCGGGTCTCACCCGGCCGTTTCGGGCGGCAACCTACCACGCAAACACGGTGCCGGTGAGGCCCGTTCTCCTACGATCCTGATCGACCCTGCGAGGAAGAGGAGCACGCGATGGCCGAGGACGAAGCACACGAGGTCGTGACCGGCGAGGGCTACGCCGTCGGCAACGTCGACGCGCTCGGCGACGGCGGCGGCTTTCGCAAGATCCGCCGGGCGCTCGACGTCAAGGCGCTGGGCATCAACGTGATCGTGATGCCGGCGGGGTTCGCCGGCCGGCGCCACTACCACTACACGCAGGAGGAGACGTACTTCATCCACCAGGGACACGCCGAGCTCGAGCTCGGCGACGGCTCGGTGCACCGCCTCGGCCCCGGCGGGATCGCGCGCATCGACGCCGAGACCGTGCGCCGGATGCGCAACGTCGGCGACGGGGACCTCGTCTACGTCGCGGTCGGCGGCAAGGACGGCTACGTCGAGAACGACGGGCACCTGCTGCCATCCGAGGAGACCGGCTGAGATGTCGCGCTGCGCCGCCGCCACGGCCGCGCTCGCGCTGCTGGTCGGCGGGGCGCTCGGTGCGTGCGGTGAGGCCGACGAGCCGGCGGCGCAGCGGACGGCGACGGCGCCGGCGGACGCGATCGAGCTGACGGTCCTCTACGACGACGGCTCGGGCCGCAAGACGACGGGCACGCTGACGTGCCGCGGCGCCGACCGCCGCGCCGCCGGCGCGCTCGACGGCCGCGCCTCCGCCGCCGAGCTCTGTGCGCAGGCGCGCGGCAACGCCGAGCTGCTGACCTCCAGGCCGGACAAGGGCCGCACGTGCACGCAGATCTACGGTGGTCCGCAAACCGCCGTCGTGACGGGCACCATCGGCGCCGACAAGGTCGACCGCCGCTTCACGCGCACGAACGGCTGCGAGCTGGCCGACTTCACCCGCGCCGCGCGGCTGCTGCAGCCGTAGCGAGCCCGCTCCATGCCGCGCCGGCGCTCACTCCGCGCGCCGCACGAGCGCCAGCTGCATCGCGACGAGCGCGCGGCCGGTCCGCACGCGTCCTGGGCGTCGCGCGCGGCACGCTCAGCGGCGACCCGCAGCGACCTCCACCTGGACGAGCGCCGCGAGCCGCTCGGGCGCGACCTCGTGGCGGGCCAGCACGCGCGCGAGCGTCGGGCCCGGGGGGCGCAGCGCGCCGAGCAGGACATGTTCGGCACCGAGGCGCCGGTCGCCGCCGCGGACCGCCTCGCGCAGCGCGCGCTCGAGCACGGACTTCGCCTGCGGGCTCAGCCGCGGCCGGTCGGCGCGCGGGCGCACCGGCGCCGCGTCGACGGCCGACGGCGGCACTCCGACGACCTCGAGCATCGCGACGAGATCGGCCTCGATCGTCGCGGCGATCGTGTCCGGGTCGAGACCCGCCTCGGCGATCGCCCGCGACGCCGGGTTGCCGCCCTCGGCGAGCGCGAGCAGCAGGTGCTCGGGCTCGACGCGCTCCGCGCCCAGACGCATCGCGGCCTCCTGCGCGCGGACCACCGTGCGGCGCGCGTCGCGCGTGAAGCGCTCAAACACGGCCGGGCCTCGATCGCAGTCCGAGCGCCTTCAGCCGCTTGGCGTGCTTCTTGTGGACCGCCTGGCGGCTGACGCCGAGCGCGGCGGCGATGTCGGCCCAGGACCAGCCTTCGGAGACGGCGCGCTCGACCTGCCCGGCCTCGAGCCGCTCGGCGAGCGTGCGCAGCGCCAACACCGCGGCGAAACCCTCGGCCGGATCGCGCGGCACGGCTTCTTCCTCTGTCGGTACGAATGCCATGTCGTCAACTGTAGTTGACGTAGCTCGTGTTGTCAACCCAGGTTGCTCAGACTGCGAGACGGACCCGGATCCGGGGGTGCTCGCCCGCGCGGCAGAAGATTCACCCTTTTCTCGTATCGACCATGTACGCTGCCCGCGATGCGGCGGTCCCTCCTCGTCGGGGTGTTCCTGCTCTGCTGCCTGTTGTCCGCGGTGAGCGCGGCGGCGGCCGACGACGGCGAGGATGGCGACGACCGGATCGTGCTCGTCGGATCGGTGCTCGTCGATCGCGACGAGACCGTCCACGACCTCATCGTCGTCGACGGCGACGTCACGATCCGCGGCGAGGTGACCGGCGACGTCGTCGTCGTCGACGGCGACGTCACGATCCGCGGCTCGGTCGCGGGCGACGTCGTCGCGGTCTCCGGCCTGGCCACGCTGGGCCAGCGCGGGAGCGTGGCCGGCGACCTCGTCTACGGCGACGACAAGCCCGTCCAGGCACCGGGTTCGCGCGTCGCCGGCGATGTCGAGAAGTTCAAGATCGGCGACGCCAGCATTGTCGCCGCGATCGGGTTCTGGATCGGATTCACGATCTCGCTGCTGCTGCTCGGCGTGGTGTTGCTGCTGCTCGCACCGCGCGCCGGCGAGGCCGTCGCGCGCACGGGCAAGGACAAGCCGCTGCTTGCCGCGCTCGTGGGCCTGGGGGCGCTCATCCTGCTGCCCGTGATCGCGATCGTCGCCCTCATCACGGTCATCGGGCTGCCGCTCGGCATCGTCTTGTTGTTGCTCATCCTGCCGCTGTACGCCGTCGGCTACCTGTCGGCCGCGCTTGTCGTCGGCCGGCTGATCCTCAAGAAGGCGCTGATCCGCGCGTTCGTCGTCGGCCTCGTGATCCTCCAGCTGCTGACGCTGATCCCGATCGTGGGCGGTCTCATCGGCTTCCTCGCCACGATCTTCGGGCTCGGCGCGCTGGTGATCGCGCTGTTCCGCGCGCGCTCCTAGCGACCCTGCAACTTCCCTTGCACCGAGCAGGGCTCACGGGCTCGGCCGCGAGGTCGTTGCTAGCGTCGCGCCCGCCGCGCATGTCTCTCCGTCGCCTCGTTCTCATCTGTGCCCTTGCCGCGTTCGTCGCGGCGGGCGCCGCCGTGCTCGGAACGGTCGTTCCGGCGGGCGCCGACCTCAACAGCAAGATCAACGCGAACGCCAATCGCGCCGAACAGCTGCGCGCCGCGGTGGCCGCCGAGTCGGCCCGTATCCGCCAATCGACGCGGGGTCTCGCGCGCGCCCAGCGGCGGCTGCGCGGGCTGCAGGCGCAATCCAGCGCGCAGCGCGCCGACCTCATGCGCGTGAAGGCCGACTTCGTCCGCGCGCGCGACCGGCTCACGCGGCTCGTCCACCTGCAGCGCGGTGCCACCGAGGCCCTGCGGGCGAACCTGCAGGCCTCCTACCGCAACGGCAAGCCGGACATCGTCTCCGTCGTCGTCAACGCGCGCGGCTTCACCGATCTGCTCGAGAAGACCGAGTTCCTCAAGCGGATCGCCGACCGCAACGCGCAGATCATGGACGTCGCGCGCAGGTCGCGGGTCGCGGTCACGAAGCAGACCGAGCGTCTCGCGGCGATGCAGGCCCGCGAGCAGGCGCTCGCCGACAAGCTCGAGCGCAGGCGCGACGCCGCGCATGCCCTCGAGACCGCGCTGCTGCGCGAGCGCGAGCGGCGCCTGGCTCGCTCGAGCTTCAGACGCGCCGAGCTGCGCACGGTGCAGAGCCGGCTGGCAGACCTCCGCGAGCGCCTCGCGCGCACCGCCCGCAAGGGCATCGCCACCAACGCCGGCGGCGCCGTGCAGCCGCCTTCCGGTGCACCGCCCGCCGTCGGACTCGTGATGGCCGCGGGCAACGCGATCGCCGGGCTGCCCTACCTCTACGGCGGCGGTCACGGTGGGTTCAAGGACAGCGCCTACGACTGCTCGGGCTCGATCAGCTACGCGCTCGCGGCCGCCGGGCTCGTCACCTCGCCGATGGCGTCGGGGCCGTTCATGAGCTGGGGCGAGCCGGGGCCCGGCAAGTGGATCACGGTCTACGCCAACGCCGGCCACGCGTTCATGGTCGTCGCCGGCTGGCGCTTCGACACGTCGGCGCTGAGCGGCGGCGGGACGCGCTGGACGCGCGCGATGCGCGGCACCGGCGGGTTCGTCGCCCGCCACCCGCCGGGCCTGTAGGTCCGCTACAGCGCGACAGGCGGCCGCACCGCGCGGGCGACGGCGTCACTCCGCCGGCGGCGAGATCTCACGCTTGAGGATCTTGCCCGTCGGCCCCTTGGGCAGCTCGTCGACGAGCCAGATCGTGCGCGGGTACTTGTAGGCGGCGACCTGCTCCTTGACGAACGCCCGCAGCTCGTCGATCTCGACCTCGGCGCCGTCCTTCAGCGCGACCGCCGCGCCGACCTCCTCGCCCAGCTCGGGGTGCGGCACGCCGACGACCGCCGCCTCGCGCACGGCGGGATGCTCGTAGAGCACCTCCTCGACCTCGCGCGGATACACGTTGTAGCCGCCGCGGATGATCAGCTCCTTCTTGCGATCGACGATGAAGAAGTACCCCTCCTCGTCGACCTTGGCCATGTCGCCCGTGGCAAACCAGCCGTCCTTGATCGACTCGGCGGTGGCGTCGGGCTGGTTGAGGTAGCCCTTCATGACGTTGTTGCCCTTGATGAGGATCTCGCCGATCTCGCCCTGCGCGACCTCCTCGCCCTCGTCGTCGACGCACTTCATCTCGACGCCCGCGATCGGGGTGCCGATCGAGCCCGCCTTGCGCTCGCGGTCGGGATGGTTGAACGACGCGACGGGCGATGTCTCGCTGAGGCCGTAGCCCTCGAGCACCTTGCAGCCGAAGCACTCCTCGAAGCCGCGCAGGACCTCGACGGGCATCGATGCGCCGCCCGACGCGCAGACGCGCAGGCTCGAGACGTCGTAGTTCTTGCGGTCAGGGTGGTTCAGCAGCGCGCCGTACATCGTCGGCACGCCCTCGAACACCGTGCAGCCGTCGCGCTCGAGGATCTCCAGCGCCTTGCCGGGCTCGAAGCGCGGCAGCAGCGTGACCGCCGCGCCACTGCAGATCGCCGCGTTCATCGTGCAGGTCTGGCCGAAGGAGTGAAACAGCGGCAGACCGCCGAAGATCACGTCGCCGACGCCGAGGTCGAACAGGCTGACCGCGACCGAGACGTTGTGGGACAGGTTGTCGTGCGTCAGCTCGGCGCCCTTGGGCCTGCCGGTCGTGCCCGACGTGTAGAGGATCACCGCGGTGTCGGTGCCGGCGCAGTCGGCGACGTCGGGATCGGGCTCGTGGGCGAAGATCTCACCCTCGATCTCGCCGGGCTTGACCGGGACGATCTCGACGCCGCCACCGGCCGCCTGCGCCCCGCCCTCGGCGGCCTCCATGAAGTCATGCCAGGCGAAGAGCACCTTGACCTGCGGGTCGGAGAGATAGAAGCCGACCTCGCGGCCCTTGAGCAGCACGTTCATCGGAACGACCACCGCACCCGCTCGTAGCGCGCCGTAGTAGACGGCGGGGAAGTACGGGACGTTCGGGAGCATGATCCCGACACGGTCGCCGACGCCGACGCCCTTGCTCTTGAGCATCGCGGACACGCGCTGGCTGGCGTTGTCGAGCAGGCCGTAGTTGAAGGCCGCATCGTCGAGCTTGACGGCGATCGCGTCGGGATGCTCGGCGGCCGTGCGCGTGAGGTTCGAAGCGAGATTGGCGGACATAGCGTGCGACTCTATTGGCACGATGGCCGATCTGCTGCCGATCACCCCCTCGCTCGCGATCCCGCTCGACGAGGTGATCGTCCGGGCCAGCCGCTCCTCGGGCCCGGGCGGCCAGCACGCGAACGTCACCGCGTCGCGGATCGAGGCCGTCTTCGACGTCGCGTCATCCAGCACCCTCAGCGACGCGCAGAAGGCGCGGATCACCGCGCGCTGCGGGCCGGTCGTGCGCGCGATCGCCCAGGACGCGCGCTCGCAGGCCCGCAACCGCACGCTCGCGCTGCAACGCCTGGCGGAGCGCATCGCCCGCGGGCTCGAGGTTCCGCGAGCGCGCCGGCCGACGCACCCGACGCGCGCGTCGCGCACGCGCCGGTTGGATGCCAAGCGGCGTGCGTCGGAGCAAAAGCGCGACCGCCGCCGCCCGCCGGGCGACGACTAGGAGTCGCCGTACGCGCCGGCGTTGAAGGTCTGCGCCGAACGTCCTGTAGTCGTAGATCGGCAGCGCCTCGGTCCTCACGCCGGAACCCATCTCGCGGATGATCGGCAGGCCGCCGAGGGCGCGGTCGAGATCCTCGGCGGTCGGCACGTCGACGACGCCGAGCACGACGCGCTGGCCGGCGACCTTCCAGAGGTACGGCACGGCGCCGGCGTCCATCGCGCCGATCGCGGCCTCGGCCTCGCTGATCCACGTCTTCACCAGATCCTTGTTGCTGACGTTCGCCGGTTGGGTCACGTCAAAGCGCACGAAGAACAGCATGTGTCTCCCCTCTTGCAGCTACCGGCCAAGCCGCCGGAATCCTGCTCATCATTCCACCGGCGGGTGGCGCGACGCCGCAGCGGGCCGAGTGGCAGCCTCCGGCGCGCCACGTCGATGGGTGCGGCTACAGGCCGGGCGGGTGAACGACGGTGTAGCCGCTGACCGAGCGCGTGTCCGACTGCCAGCGCGTGCCATTGCGGGTGCGCCCGCTCGTGTCGAAGCGCAGCCCCGCGACGGTCATGTAGACGTGTCCGCCGTGGGCGTAGATCGTGATCCACTGACCCGGGCCCGGGTCGCCCCAGCTCATGAACCCACCCGATGCCATCGAGGTCTCCAGGAGACCGGCGCCGTGCAGCGCGAAGGAGACCGAGCCCGAGCAGTCATAGCCCGCGTCCTCCCACTTGCCATGACCGCCGCCGTAGATGTACGGCTTGTGCGCAATCTGGTTGCCGGCCGCGATGACGGCCTGCACGACCGGCGGGGCGAGCGCCGGAGCGGTGGCGAAGCCGTCGTCGCCGACGGTCGCGAGCATCCCCGGGCCGAGCGCGAGCGGCTTGGGCGCGGGCGGCGGCTTGGGCCTCTGGTTCTTCGGGAGGGCACCGCCCGTGATGGCCGCCGACGCGACGGCGCCGCCGTTCTCGGCGACGTCCCTGAGGACGGCCACGTCGCTGGGCGAGACGACCCCGTCGACCCTGCGGCGCTGGGCTTCCTCGAAGGAGCGCACCGCGCGCTTCGTGCCGCTGCCAAAGACGCCGTCGACGCCGGTGTCGACGCCCGCGCGGGTCAGGTAGCGCTGCAGGTCGCGGACGTCCTTGCCCTTGTGGCCCTGCTTCAAGGTCCGGTCACCGAGGCTGAAGCTGCGCTTCTTTGCCGATGCCGCCTGCACGGGAACGAGCAGGACAACGGCCACGAGGCATAGCGAAAGGCGATACAACGACGTCACGCTGGCAAGCCCCTTCTCCTTCGGGTGCCTGCGGGGTTAGCTGACGGGCTCGCGCAGAAAGAGCTAGCGCTATGCCGTACAAGACGGCGATTCGCCCCCGGGACGCTGGCTTACGCCCCAATGGTTCCCCCGCTCCCCGCCGATTGCTCGACGCGGACTCGGCTGGTCACTGACGACGGGAACCCTAGCGCAGGCGCAGGACGAATGCACTACGGGTGTTCATAACCCTTTACGCCCACCGTCCGCGGCGGTTACGCGAGCACCGCGGCCACGATCGCGAGGGCGACCTCGGCGCGTGTTTGCAGGGAGTCCGCGAGCACGTGCTCGTCGGGCGTGTGGGCTCCTCCGCCGCGCGGCCCGAGCCCGTCGAGCGTGACCGCGATGACCGGCGCCATGTAGCTCGCGTCGCTGGCGCCGCCGCGCGCGACGCCGATGATCGGGCGCCCCAGCCGCCCGGCGGCGGCCTCCAGCAGCGCCGCCGTGGGGGCACTGGAGTCCATCCCCGGCCAGCGGCGCAGCAGGTCGCCCTCCAGGCGCACCCCGTCGACGGTCTCGGGCAGCCCCGCGAGCACCGTGTCGAACGTCGCGAGCTCGTCGGCGCGCAGGTCGCACAGCAGCTCGCCTGCGGCGGGCACGACGTTGAACGACTCGCCCGACTGCACGACGGTCGGCACCGCCGTCAGATGGGCCGAGCCGGCTGGGTCGTGGCAGGCGGCGACGGCCTGGGCCGCGCTGGCGAGCGCGAGCAGCGCGTTTGCGCCCATGTCGGGCGCCGAGCCGGAGTGCGCCGAGCGACCGTGGGCGAGCACGCGCAGCGTGCCGGCGGCCTTGCGGCGAACGACGACCGCGTCGTCGCCGTCGGCGGTGAGCTCGCCGCCCTCGAAGCACAGGCAGGCATCCCAGCCGGCGAAGCGCTGCGTGTGGATGAAGGCGCCGGCGCGCCACTCCTCGTCGCAGACGAGCAGCAGCGCCACCCGCTCGAAGTCCTCGGTGCGCCGCGCGAGCTCGCGCAGGACGCCGAGCGCGAGCACGTCGCCGCCCTTCATGTCGACGCTGCCCGAGCCGACGAGCATGCCGTCGTCGCGCTCCAGCGCGCGGTGGTCGTCGTGCGAGTGCACCGTGTCGACGTGACCGAGCAGCAGTACGCGGCCGCTGCCGCTGCCCTCCAGCGTCAGGATCAGATCCTCGGCGTGGTCGTCCGACGAGCAGGCTGAGCGCTCGGCCAGTGCCTCGGCGGGCGCCAGTGACCGCGCGACCGCGAACGCCTCCTCCGCGCCCGTGACGTCGCCCGACGGCGACGAGACCGCCACCAGGCGCTCGAGCTCCTCCTCGGCCCGAGCGGCGATCCGCTCGGCGCCCTCTGCGATCCACGCCTCCATGCCCCGGTTCTACCTCAAAGCGGATACCGCACACGCGCCGGGGCCGTCCGGCGACCGCCCGGACGGCGCGCTACTGTCCCGGGTTCGATGCTCCGGCCGCGGCTCAGCTACGCGAACGTCGTCTCCAGCCTCGCGCTGTTCATCGCGCTCGGCGGCACGGGCTATGCCGTCACGCAGCTGCCACGCAACTCGGTCGGCGCCAAGCAGCTGAAGGCCAACTCCGTCACCGCCTCGAAGATCCGCGCCCGCGCCGTCCAGCGCGCGGACCTGGCGCCGAGCGCGCGCGTCGGCTCGCGCGGCGTCCGCGGGCCGGCGGGGCCGGTCGGACCGAGCGAGACCATCCAGGTCAAGCACGCCGGCGCCGTGGCGATCCCGCCGGAGGCCGGCGGGGCGGCGACGCTCGCCAAGATCTCCGTCCCGGCGGGCTCGTGGGTGTTCAACGCGCAGACGCGCGTCGTCTACACAGGGACCGGTACGAGCGACTTCTTCGACTGCTACCTCACCAGGGACGGCAGCGAACGGCTCGGCGAGGGCACGCTGCACGTCGGCGAGGCTCCTCCGGCCGTCGTCGCCGGCAGCATCCCAACGCAGTTCGCCGCCACGCTCGGGACGCCCACGCAGCTGTCCTATGTCTGCACGCACCCGTTGGCGATCGGCGGCGCGCCACGCGCAGAACGCACGTGGCTGCTCGCCACGCGCGTCGGCAGCCTCGAAGAGCGTTAGTAGCCGGGGCTCAGCTCAGCCGAGCACGAACTCGAGCCGCCGCTCAAGCGCGCCCGCGATCGCCTCGCGGACGAAGCCGGGCTCGAAGCGCTCGACGGTGGCCTCGAGGAAGCCCTCGATCACCAGCCGCTTGGCCTCTTCGAGCGTCAGCCCGCGCGAGCGCAGGTAGAACAGCTGCTCGGGGTCGATCTGCGCGATCGCCGCGGCGTGCGTGCAGCGCACGTCGTTGGCGAGGATCTCCAAGCCTGGGATCGAGTCGGCGTGCGCCGTCTTGGTCAGCAGCAGGTTGCGTGACTCCTGGAAGGCGTCGATCTGCTGCGAGCCGGGGTCGACCTTGATCATCCCCGACCAGACGGTGCTCGAGCGTCCGTCGAGGATCCCGCGGAAGGCGAGGTCCGAGGTCGTGTTCGGCGCCGCGTGCTCCTGCGTCGTCGCGTAGTCGAGGTGCTGGCGCCCGTGCGTGGCGTAGGCGCCGGTGACCTTCGCGTCGGCGCCCTTGCCGGCGAGCTGTGTGTCCATCGCGACGCGACCGTTGCCCGAGCCGAAGCCGAGGGCGATCCAGTCCACGGCGCCGTCGCGCTCGACGACGCAGCGCTGCGAGCCGAAGATCTTGGACTGCTCACTGAGGCCCTGGGCGCAGACGTAGCGCAGGTTGGCGTTGGCTCCGACGGACAGCTCGGTGACGAGGTTCAGCAGCGCGTCGCCGCCGGCGCCGGCGTCCGCCGAGACGTACTGCTCCCAGACCTCCGCCTGCGCGCCCTCCTCGAGCACGACGAGCGTGCGCCAGTACAGCGCCGTCTGCGGCTGCGACTGCACGACAGTGACGACGATCGGCGCCTCGAGCACCACACCGCGCGGCACGTAGACGAACGCGCCGCCCTGCCAGCTCGCCTCGTTGCGGGCGACGAACGGGTTGTCCGTTTCGACGATCGAGCCGAAGTGCTGCTCGACGAGGTCGGGGTGCTGCTGCACGGCGGCCGACAGCGACATGACGATCGCCCCGCTGGGCGCGGGCTCGAGCGGATCGGCGAAAGCGTGGTCGACCTGCTCGAGCCGCACGGCGCCGGCGGGCGCCTCGAAGACGCCCCGGCCCGACGCATCAACGTCGGCGGCCTCCGGCGTGCCGTAGCCGTCGAGGTCGATGTTCTTCAGCGACGTGAACTCCCAGCCCGGGTTGCCGCGAAACGCGGGCAGCGCCAACGATCCGGTCAGGGAGACGGCGCGCTCGCGGCGCGCCGTCAGCCAAGCGGGTTCGGTCGCGGTGGACGGACTGGCGGAACTAGCCAATGGAGCCCTCCATCTGCAGCTCGATCAGCCGGTTCATCTCGACGGCATACTCCATCGGCAGCTCCTTGACGATCGGCTCGATGAAGCCGTTGACGATGAGCTTGGACGCCTCTTCCTCGTCGAGCCCGTGGCTCGTGAGGTAGAAGAGCTGCTCCTCGCCGACCTTGGAGACGGTCGCCTCGTGGCCGACGTTGACGTCGTCCTCGCCGATGCGAATCGTCGGGTAGGTGTCCGAGCGCGACTGGTCGTCGAGCAGCAGCGCGTCGCAGACGACCTTGGACTTGGACCCGTGGGCGCCCTTGGCGACCTCGAGCAGCCCGCGGTAGGAGCCGCGCCCGCCGTCCTTGGAGATCGACTTGGCGAAGATGTTCGACGTCGTGTTGGGCGCCGCGTGGACGATCTTGCCGCCCGCGTCCTGGTGCTGGCCGGCGCCCGCGAACGCGATCGACAGGATCTCGCCGTGCGCCCGCTCACCGGTGAGGTACACCGACGGGTACTTCATGGTCAGCTTCGAGCCCAGGTTGCAGTCGACCCACTCGACGGTCGCGTCGCGCTCGGCGATCGCCCGCTTGGTGACGAGGTTGAAGACGTTCGTCGACCAGTTCTGCACGGTCGTGTAGCGGATCCGCGCTCCCGGCTTGGCGATCAGCTCGACAACGGCCGAGTGCAGCGAGTCCGACGAGTACGTCGGCGCCGTGCAGCCCTCGACGTAGTGCACGTAGGAACCCTCGTCGGCGATGATCAGCGTGCGCTCGAACTGGCCCATGTTCTCGGTGTTGATGCGGAAGTAGGCCTGCAGCGGCATCTCGATGTGCACGCCCGGCGGCACGTAGACGAACGACCCGCCCGACCAGACGGCGCTGTTGAGCGCCGCGAGCTTGTTGTCGTTGGCCGGGATGATCGTCGCGAAGTACTCCTTGACGAGCTCCTCGTGCTCGCGCAGGCCCGTGTCCATGTCCATGAAGATGACGCCCTGCGCCTCGAGCTGCTCGTTGATCTGGTGGTAGACGACCTCGGACTCGTACTGCGCGCCGACGCCGGCGAGGAACTTGCGCTCGGCCTCGGGGATGCCGAGCCGGTCGAAGGTCTTCTTGACGTCCTCGGGGACGTCGTCCCAGGAGCGCTCGGCGCGCTCGGACGCGCGCACGAAGTAATGGATGTTGTCGAAGTCGACCTCGGCGAGGTGCGGTGATCCCCACGTCGGCATCGGGCGGGCGAGGAAGTGCTCGAGCGCCTTGAGGCGGAACTCGCGCATCCACTGCGGCTCGTCCTTGAACTCGGAGATCTTCTCGACGAGCTCCTTCGAAAGGCCCTTGGGCGCCTTGTAGAGATAGTTCTCGGCGTCGTGGAAGCCGTACTTCTCCGTGTAGTCGGCGTTGATGCCCTGCAGGCCCTCTTGCTCGGCGATGGTCTCGGGAGTTGCCATATCGGTTACTCAACCTCCAGCTTGATCATGTCGTCCTCGACACGGACTTCGAACGTGTCGATCGGGACGTAGGCGGGCAGCGTCACCGGCTTGCCGGTATGCAGGTCAAACAGCGACCCGTGGCGCGGGCACTCCACGGTGCACCGGAGCGGGTCGAACTCGCCGTCGGCGAGGTTGCCGTCGTCGTGTGAGCAGCGGTCCTCGATCGCGAGGATCTCGCCGTTGCAGTTGAAGACGCCGATCTCCAGGTCCTCCCACTCGACCACGCGTGAAGCGCCGGGCGGAAGCTCGGAGACGGGACAGATGTCGAGGATCTCGGCCATGTGGGATGCCCGAGCGTAATCCCTGCCTGCACGCTCGGATTTGCTCCAGGGGAGTGTAGCCGCTCATCGCGGCAACGGTAGGCCCGCCCTCGCCAGGCGGCCGCGCGCCAGGTAAGGTCCGGCGCCTCGGCTTACGTCGCGTCCGTGAGGGCGCAGGTGGCGTCTCGGCAGGCCAGACTCCGGACGTCCGGGAGGAGAACCAGATGCTCAGATCCACGCCGTCGCGGGTCGCGCTCGTTTCGGTCGCGCTGCTGTTGAGCTGTGGTGCGATCGCTGTCGCGGACCCCGGCGAGGAGCACGGTCACGACGGCATCCCCGTCCCCCCGCCGACGCTGCCGCTGACGCCACCTGGCTCGTCGAACCTTACGTTGCTCGACGCCGCCGACAAGGACGGCACGACCAACTCGGACATCGCGTTTCACGGCAACAACGCGTACGTCGGCAACTACGACGGCTTCCGGATCATCGACGTGTCCAGGCCCGACCGGATGAACGTCCTGAGCGACACGACCTGTCGCGCCAACCAGGGCGACGTCTCTGTCTTCAGGACCCACGACAAGCGGTTGATCATGCTGCAATCGATCGACCGGCCCGTCACCGCGCCCGACTGCAGCGGCATCGACACGGCGCTGATGCCCGAGCTCGAGGGCCCGGATGGCCAGTTCACGACGGACCCGACGAACGCCGAGACGCGCACGCGCGCACGCTTCGGCTACGAGGGACTGCGGATGTTCGACGTCACGGATCCCGCCAAGCCGCGCTTCCTGCGCTTCTTTCGCACGGCGTGTGGTTCGCACACGCACACGCTGGCGCCCGATCCTCGCCACGGCGTGGTCCATGCCTACATCGCGTCCTATCCGCTCGGCAGCGGCATCACGCCACAGGCCGACCGTGCGCAATCCGACGCCCTCGGGCTGACGTGCAAGGCGCCGCACCAGAAGATCTCGATCGTCCATATCCCGCTGCGCGACCCGGAGGCCGGCACGGTCGAGGAGAAGGCGCTGAGCTCCGACAGCGAGCCCTACGACCCGGACGGCGAGCCGCGGGTCGAGCACGACGCGCAGCACGGCAACGCGCCGCCCTTCGTCGCCTGCCACGACCACCAGGCGTTCCTGCCGCGCAACATCATGATCGGTTCGTGCGCCGGGGACGCCCAGTACTGGTCGATCAAGCGGCGCGGCAACCCGACGTCGGCCGACGGCGAGCCGCACACGCACATCAAGCGCGAGGACGGCACGACGGAGTCGTTTGACTTCGTGCACAACGCCGTCGCCACCTGGGACGGCAGGCTCGCCGCGATCACCGACGAGAGCGGCGGTGGCAGCGAGCCGCGCTGCGACGCAGCCAACACCAAGCGCGGCTTCACGTTCTTCTATCCGCTCGTCAAGCCGGGGCAGCCCGTCGACGGCTTCGCGGACCTCAAGGGCCGTGCCGTCATCCCGCGGGCGCAGAACACGGAGATCTGCGTCTCACACAACGGCAGCGTCCTGCCGACGAAGGACGGGCGTTACCGCTACATCCAGGCGTTCTATCAGGGCGGCAACTCGTTCTATGACTTCACGAACCCGGCTGCGCCGCAGGAACTCGGATTCGCCGACCTCGAGGATGACCTCGGGGCCGCGGATTCGTGGTCGACCTACTGGTACAACGGCACGGTCTTCGTCAACGGCGGCCTGAACCGCCGCGGTCCGACCGCGAACCGCGGCTTCGAGGCGTACTCGATCGACCGCAAGCTCATGCCCGTCTCCCAGCAGAGATGGCCCTGGTCGAACCCGCAGACGCAGGAGGAATGGCAGGTCCCTCGGCGCTGAGGGCGGGCGCCTACAGGTGGTCGGCGTCGGTCGGGTGGCGCTCGACGCCACCCTCGGCCTCGCTCGGCGGCGTCTCGGGCTCCCAGTCCACCGCCGCGCCGAGCGCGGCGCCCTTGAGCACCTTGAGCGTCAGCAGGGCACACTTCATCCGCGTCGCCGAGATCTGGATGCCGAGCAGGTCCAGGACGTACTGGCGATCGAGCTTGAGCAGCTCGTCGAGCGTCATGCCCTTGATCTCGTCGGAGGTCATCGACGCCGAGGCCTGGCTGATCGCGCAGCCGTGCCCGGAGAAGCGCAGATCCTCGATCCTGCCGTCGTCCGACGTGCGGATCTCGACCGTCAGCTCGTCGCCGCAGAGCGGGTTGGAGTCCTTGAAGGTGAGGTCGTGCGGATCGAGGTGACCCCAGTTGTGGGGGCGCTTGTAGTGCTCGAGGATCTCTTCGCGGTAGATCGAGTCCATGGTCATCCGAAGATCTTCCTGACGTCGTTGAGTGCGTCGACGAACGCGTCGACATCGGCGCGGGTGTTGTGCACGGCGAACGACGCGCGCGACGTGGCGGCCTCGCCGAAGCGCTGCATCAGCGGCTGCGCGCAATGGTGGCCGGCGCGGACGCAGACGCCCGCGCTGCCGAGGATCTCGGCGACGTCGTGCGGATGGGCGACGTCGAGCGTGAACGCGACGAGCGCGCCGCGACGGTCGGCGTCCAGCGGACCCATGACCGTGATGTCGGGCAGCTCGCCGAGGCGGTCCAGCGTGTAGGCGCAGAGGTCGCGCTCGTGCGCGCGGATCGCGTCCATGCCGATGGCCGACACGAAGTCGACGGCCGCGCCGAGGCCGATCGCCTCGGCGATGTTCGACGTGCCGGCCTCGAACTTCGCCGGCAGCTGGCCCCAGCGGATCTCCTCGACGGAGACCGAGGTGATCATGTGCCCGCCGCCGAGGAACGGCGGCATCGCGTCCAGCAGCTCCTTGCGCCCGTGCAGGATGCCCACGCCGGTCGGCCCGTAGAGCTTGTGGCCCGTCCAGGCGTAGAAGTCGGCGCCGAGCTCGCCGAGGTCGACCGGCAGCTGCGGGATCGCCTGCGAGCCGTCGACGACGACGACCGCGCCGGCGGCATGCGCCTTCTCGACGATCTCGGCGATCGGGTTGATCGTCCCGGCGGCGTTGGAGACATGGCCGACGGCGACGAGCTTGACATTGCCGGCGGCCAGGAGCGCGTCGAGCTGGTCGAGCTGGAGGATCGCCTCGTCGTCGACCTCGAGCATCTCGAAGTTCGCGCCGGTCTCCTGGCAGAGCACGTGCCAGGGCACGAAGTTGGAGTGGTGCTCGAGCTGCGTCGTGATGACGGTGTCGCCGGGCCCGACGTTCGCGCGCCCCCACGTGTAGGCGACGAGGTTCAGCGCCTCGGTCGCGTTCTTCGTGAAGATCGTGCAGTTCGCCGGCCAGTTGAGGAACGCCGCGATCCGGTCGCGCGCGCCCTCGAAGAGCTCGGTCGCCTCGGCCGCCAGCGCGTAGACGCTGCGGTGGACGGTGCCGCGGTGGTGCTCGTAGTAGTCGTCCATCGCGTCGATGACCGTGCGCGGCGTCTGCGACGTCGCGGCCGAGTCGAGGTAGACGATCCCTTCGCGCTGCAGGCAGGGAAAGTCCGTCGCCAGCGGCCTGTCCGCCAGGGTGCTCATCGCGACGGCCGACCTTCCGGTTCGCAACGAGCTGCGGTCGAGCAATCGCGCGCTGTCATCGCTACGCCGCCACGCCGAACTCTTCGCGGATCTTCGCGTAGCCCTCGGCCTCGAGCCGATCGACGAGCTCTGGGCCGCCCTCGGTGGCGATCCGCCCGTCGAACATGATCGAGACGCGGGTGGGCGTGACCATGTGCAGGATGCGCTGGTAGTGGGTGATGATCAGCACGCCCATGTCGGCGCCGGTCGCGACGGTGTTGACGCCGTGCGCGACGACGTTGAGGGCGTCGATGTCCAGGCCCGAGTCGGTCTCGTCGAGGACGGCGAGCTTGGGCTTCTGGAGCGCGAGCTGGAGGATCTCCAGGCGCTTCTTCTCGCCGCCGGAGAAGCCCTCGTTGAGGTAGCGGGCGCTGAACTCGCGGGGGACGTTGACGAGCTCCATCGCCGCCTCGACGGTCTTGCGGAAGTCCTTCAGCGAGATGTCGCCCTCGCCGCGCGCCTCGCGGTGGGCGTTCATGACCATCCGCAGGTACTTCGTGATCGTCACGCCGGGGATCGCGACCGGGTACTGGAAGGCCATGAACAGGCCCATCCGGGCGCGCTCGTCCGGGTCGGCCTCGGTGATGTCCTCGCCGCCGAAGAGGATCTGCCCGTCGGTGACCTCGAGACTCGGATGACCCATGATCGCGTTGGCAAGCGTGGACTTGCCCGAGCCGTTGGGCCCCATCAGCGCGTGGATCTCGCCGGGCGCGACCGTCAGGTTGACGCCCTTGAGGATCTGCTTGTCCTCGGCCTGGACGTGGAGGTTGCGAATCTCAAGCTCGGGCATGGTTCCTTGGAATCTCCTTCGTGCGGGATGGCCTGACGGATCAGGCGGGAGCGGGGGTTCTTGGGTGCGGCGCCGCAGGCTCGCCGACGCGCGGCAGCTGTCGGGTCTGAAAGTCGATCAGCTCGGCGAGCGTCGTGTCCGCCAGCGTCTTGAGCACGCCGACCTGCACGCGCGTCCACAGGAGCTTCGTCGCGCAGCCGCGGCCGGAGTCGTCGTGGTGTGAGCACAGCACGCGGCCGTCATCGCTGCGGTCGTCGACGAAGCACTCCATCGGCGCGAGCGAGCCCTCGAGGGCGAGCACGACCTCGTCCATCGCGATGTCCTCGGGGAGGCGCGCGAGCTGGTAGCCGCCGTGCGCGCCGCGGGTCGACTCGACGAGCTCGGCACGCTTGAGCAGCGCGACGATTCGCTCGAGGTATGCGAGCGGCAGGTTCTCGCCGTCGGCGATCGCTTTCAGCGAGACGGGCTGGTCCTTGCCTTGGCGCCCGAGCTCGATCAGCAGGCGCACGCCGTACTCAGCTTTGGTCGTGAAGAACACGGCTGGTAATCCTACCAGCGGGGTCGGGATAGGGGTGGCTTCGTGTCGTGGCTCGGGTGCCGGCGGAGCGCGCTGCCGCGTCAGAACCGGCGCACGGTCACCCGCACGCGGCCGTCACGCGCCCACGTGAAGATCGCGTAGCGCCCGGCGGTGCGCAGGTCGCGGTTGGTCGAGTTGAAGTGAAACGGCGACGGCGGCGGGCCCGTCGGCGGCGCCGTCCTCCTGAACGTCCCGTCCGGCCCGGCGAGCCGGGCGTCGAGGCCGCGGCGGCCCGACCAGACCGTCAGCGTGCGGCCGCGGGACAACGGCGTGACGACCGGCTCCTTCGCGCGGCCGCTGGTCAGCGTCTGCAGCCGGCCGAACCCGCCGTCGGCGCCGATCGCGACCGCGCGCACCGGCGCCTCGGTCACAAACGGCTCAGAGCGGGTCTTGAGCTGGAAGACGAGCACGCTGCGGCCCGCCGCCGTCGGCACGGCGGTCGGCGCGAAGGCGCGCTTGGGGTTGCTCAGCACGGGTCCGACGGGCGCGCCGAGCGCGCCGGCGGGGCTGACCGCGGCGACGACGGGGTTGCCGAACACGCCGGCGTCGCCACGGCTGCGGATCTGTGTCGCGGCGATCAGCGTGCGGCCGTCCTCGCCGATCGCGACGCGCGGATCGCCGGCCGGATCGCCGGCCGGATCGCCGGCCAGCGCCACGGGCGCGCCGTACGTCGCACCGTGCGGACGCGTCGCGACGACGACCGGCGTGGGAGCGTCGAAGGCGACCGCCTCACGGCGGAACGTGAGCACCGCCCGGCCGTCGGGCGCGACCGCCAGCGCCTGCGTCGGCCGCGCGTCGATGCCGAAGCTGCCGGCGCCGAGATCCTGGACGGGACCGAGCTGGCGGCCGGCCCGGTCGAGCGACAGCGCACGGACGCCGCTGAGGCGGTTGGGACGGACGCGGTGCGGGAACACGCGCTGCGCGAGAACCCACCCGCCCCGCGGGTCGGCCGCGACCTGCACGACGTCGATGGCCGAGCGCGGTCCGCTGTCGTAGCGGCGCTCGACGATCCGGCGCCCGGCGTTCGTGCGGACCGCTGCGTGCAGGCCGTCGCTCTGCACCCACGCCAGCAGTACCGCGCCGCCCGTGGCGGCGGCGATCGAGTAGTCGCGCGCGCCCTTGCGCTCGACCACGCGCGCGGCGCCGAAGCGGCCGCTCCGCGAGGCGGTGGCGAGCATGAGGGCACCGGACTTCGAGCGAAAGGCGAGCGCGCTGGTGCCGTCGCGGGCGATCGCCGCGCGTGGCACCGGGTCGCTGGTGTCGTCGCCGCCGACGAAGAAGCCTTGCGGACCGGACCACGGGGCGGCGCCGGCAGCCGGCGCGGCGGCCAGCAGCACGGCGCCCGTGGCGACCGAAAGGAGCAGTGAGGGAAGCGTGCGCATGCGACGTGAACTGTCCCAGCCAGCACAAGGTTGCGCGACGACCCGCTAGAAGTCGTGGTGCATGCCGGAGTTCGCGCCAGGCGACGTCTTCGTCGACCACCGCATCGAGGGTCTCGCCGGGCGTGGCGGGATGGGCGTCGTCTATCGCGCGACCGAGCTCGGCCTGGAGCGGACCGTCGCGCTGAAGGTCATCGCCCCGGTGCTGGCCGAGGAGGAGGATTTCCGCCGGCGCTTCGTTGCCGAGTCCAAGGCCGCGGCCTCGATCGAGCACCCCAACGTCATCCCCCTCTACCACGCGGGCGAGCGCGACGGCGTGCTGTACATCGTCATGCGCTACATCGACGGGCCCGACCTGCGGGCGCTTGTGCGCGCGGAGGGCCGCCTGCCGCCGGAACGCGCGGCGCACATCGTCGCCCAGGTCGGCGGTGCGCTGGACGCCGCGCACCGCCACGGGCTCGTGCACCGCGACGTCAAGCCCGCCAACGTGCTGCTCGGCGACGACGACCACGCCTACCTCACGGACTTCGGCCTGACCAAGCGCTCGGCGACGACCGACGGCGGCGGGCTGAGTCGCGCCGGCGGCTGGGTCGGGACGCTGGGCTACGTCGCGCCCGAGCAGATCCGCGGCGAGCGGATCGACGCCCGCACCGACGTCTACGCGCTGGGCTGCGTGCTCGTCTACGCGCTCACCGGCAACGCGCCGTACATGCGCGACACCGACGAGGCGACGCTGTGGGCGCACCTCAACGCGCCGCCGCCCAGCGAGGACGTGCCGGCCGCGTTCGAAGGCGTCGTCGCGCGCGCGCTCGCCAAGGACCCGTCGGATCGATATCCGTCGGCGGGCGACCTCGGCCGCGCCGCGCTGCGCGCGGCCGGCCGTGGCGCGACGTCGATCCCCGAGCGCAACGTCGGCCGCGGGCAGGCGGCCCCGGTCGACGGTCGCACAGACGCGACCGCGCTGCACGGCGCGGCGCTCGGCGATCCCGACGGGGAGACGGCGCTGTCGCCGCTCGCCGGGGCGGCCGGCGGGGGCCGGCGCGCGAGCGGATGGCACGCGACACCGCGCCAGCGCCGCAACGGGCTCGCGGCGGCAGGCGGGCTGCTCGTCGCGGGCGCCGCCGCGCTGGCCCTGTTGCTCGGCGGCGGCGAGGATGGCCCGGGCACGGCCGCGCCGGCGCCGCCGGCCCGACAAGACGAGCTGAGACCCGCCAAGGTCGACATCACCAAGTCCGGCGTGCTCGCGCGCCCCAATGCGCTGACGATCGCCGCCGGCGACGTCTGGGCGCTGAGCAACCGGGAGGGCGCGATCGCGGTCGCCGACGCCGCCACGGGCATTTCGGAGGATCGCATCAGCGTCGGCGAGGGCGCCAGCTCGCTCGCCCCCGGCTTCAATTCGGTGTGGGTCACGAAGGAGAGCACGCGCACGGTGCTGCGCATCAACGCCAAGACGCGCCGCCGCGTCCCGGGCGGCGCGATCGAGGTCGCCCGCCCGGGCCGCAACGTGGCCGTCGCGACGGGCGCCGGCGCGGTGTGGGTCGGCGTGCGCAACACGCTGCCCGAGGACCACACGCCGGAGTCGGTCGTGCGGATCGACCCCAGTACCGGTGCCCAACAGCAGATCCCGGTCGAGCGCGGCGTGCAGGACATCGCCGTCGGCGCCGGCGCGGTGTGGGTGACCAACCGCTTCAGCTCGACCGTCACGCGGATCAGCACGCGCAACACACGCGCGGTTCGCGTGGCGGTCGGCGCGGTACCGCGCGGGATCGCGGTCGGCGAGGGCGCCGTCTGGGTGGCAGCGTCGGGCGACGACAAGATCACGCGGATCAACCCGCGCAGCCTGGAGACGAAGGCGATCCCTTTGCAGGCGATCCCCGAGCGCGTCACGGTCGGCGGGGGCTCGGTCTGGGTGACGGCGAAGGAGGCCGGCCGCCTGATCAGAATCGACGCCAAGAAGCGCAAGGTGCTCGAGCGCATCGACACCGGCAGCCGTCCGTATGCGCTGGACATCACCCGCGGCCGCGCCGTCTGGATCACGGTGCTCGACGACGACGGGCTGCAGCGAGTGCGGTTCTACAGGCCGTAGATAGGGGCACGCCTCGCGGGCACGCGCGCGCGGGCGCGGGCTCAGAGGTCGCGCCGCGACACGACACCATCCTGCAGCGCCCGCATCGCGAGGTACGAGCGCTTCTGGTTCTGCGGCAGGTGCTGCACGCCGAAGTAGCCAAACAACGTGCGCAGGTGGGCCTTGACGGCATCCACGGAGAGAAACAGCTCGTCGGCGATCTGCTGGTTGGTCGCGGGGGTCGCGAGCTCGGTGTCCTTGTAGGGACGGCACAGCGCGGCCAGCACCGCGCGCTGGGTTGCGCTCAGCGCGGGCAGCTCGGCGCGGCTGCCGGCGGCGACGGTCGGGCTCGAGTCTGACGACTCTGGCACGCGGAAGGCGATGCTGGTGCGCCCGGCGCGCAGGACGTCGCCATCGCGCAGGCGGTGGCGGCCGGAGATGCGCTGGCCGTTGACGAAGGAGCCGTTGCGCGAGAGGCCGTCGTCGGCGGCGGTCCACTCGTCGCCGAGGCGCTCCAGCTCGGCGTGCAGCCGCGAGACCTCGGTGTCCCATGGCAGCGCCACGTCGTTGCCGGCGCTGCGCCCGACCGTGACGCGCTCCTTCGCCGGGTCGAGCACGAACAGGCGCTGCGCGCCGTTGCCGTCGCGCAGGACGAGAAACGGCGTTCCCGCGCGCTCGGCCTCGATGCGCTCGCGCAGCTCGGCGGGCGTGGCTGCGTGGGCGGCGAGCGGTGACTGATCGGCCTGCGGCATGGCCGCTCAGCTTCGCAGATCACTCCTGGCGCACCCGCAATCCCTCCTGGGTGGCGTCGCGTCACACCTGAGGGTGGGAGGTGTGACCCCGGGGGTCCCGGCAGCGGGGGTGGTCCGGGTGATCTTGCTCACAACGCCCTAAGGCAAGGAGCCTGCCCCGATGTTCGCCCTCCCCCTCACGACCCTGTCGGACGACGACCTCGTCGTTCGTTTTCGCAACGGCGACGACGCCCCATTCGACGAGATCCACCGCCGCTACCGCGGGCAGCTGATCGGCTTCGCGCGGCGCATGCTCAGCGCGACGGGACATGACGCCGACGACGTCGTCCAGGACGCCTTCATCCGCGCCTACCGCAGCCTGCGCGTCACCGACGGTCCCATGGCGCTGCGCCCGTGGCTGTACATGATCGTCCGCAACCGCGCGCTTGACCAGCTGCGCTCGCCGCAGTCCGCCGGCGCCTACGACGACGCGTTCGCGCTCGAGGCGGTGCCGACGCCGGACGCCGCCCAGTGCGCCGAGCAGCGCGAGGACATGCGCCGGCTCGTCGCCGAGATCGCGCGTCTGCCCGAGCGCCAGCGGATGGCGCTCGTCATGCGCGAGTTCGACGGCTGCTCGCACGTCGAGACCGCGCGGCGGCTGCAGACGACGGTGCCGGCGACGAAGTCGCTGATCATCCGCGCGCGCGCGAATCTCGGGGCGGCGGTGCACGCGGCGTGAGCGGCGGGTAGGCTCGCGAGCGTGGATGTCTCGTCGATCGAGGAGGCGCTGGACCGCCTCGAGGAGGGCCTGTCGGAGGCCCGTCTGGCGGCACAACTGCTGCGCGAGGGCGACGTCACGGCGGTCGGCGACCTCAACGGCATCATCGATGCGTTGGCGCTCGAGATCGCCGAGCTGAAGGGACGCACGAGCGGCGGCATCGGCTGAGCGCCGGCGCGGTGGAAGTAGCTCCGATGGGGCGCTACGGTTGACGCACGGGCGATCGGGTCGAGAAGCGGCCGGAGCGCTCGCCACAGAGAAAGGACGAACGGGGAAATGGAGAGCGCTCTGAGCGCGCAGGACATCGAGCCTTGCGCGAACGAGACGGCTGACCGGATCGCTACTGGGCTCGTGACCGTCGTGCCCTTCCTCGCCCTCGGCGTCGTCGTGTGGCAGGCCTGGGAGAACCTGCTGCACTGGCATGACTTCGTCGTGTTCGGCGTCATCTACGTGCTGACCGGGCTGGGCATCACGGTCGGCTTCCATCGCTACTTCACGCACCGCGCGTTCAAGACCAACCGGGTGATCCGCGGCACGCTCGCGATCCTCGGCAGCGCCGCGATCGAGGGTCCGATCACCGCCTGGGTCGCCGATCACCGCAAGCACCACGCCTTCTCCGACCAGGTCGGCGATCCGCACAGCCCGCACGTCGACCACGGCCAGGGCGTGCGAGGCGCGCTGCGCGGCCTCGGCCATGCGCACCTCGGCTGGCTCTTTCTGCACACCCAGCGCGGCAACAAGGAGCGCTACGCGCCCGACCTCATCGCCGACCCGCTGATCCGCTTCATCGACCGGATGACGCTGCTGTGGATCCTGCTCGGGCTCGCCGCCCCGTTCGGCCTGGGCTATGCGCTCGGCGGCACGCTCATGGCGGCGCTGACCGGCCTGCTGTGGGGCGGCGCCGTGCGGATCCTGCTGCTGCACCACGTGACGTTCTCGATCAACTCGCTGTGTCACTTCTTCGGGCGCAAGCGCTTCGAGACGGGCGACGAGTCGCGCAACCTGCTGTGGCTGGCGCCGCTGACCTTCGGCGAGGCGTGGCACAACAACCACCACGCGTTTCCGACCTCGGCCGCGCACGGGATGCGCTGGTATGAGCGCATGCTCGACCCCAGCGCGCTCGTGATCGCCGGGCTGGAGCGCCTGGGGCTCGTCTGGGACGTCGTGAAGATCAGCGAGGAGCGCCAGGCGGCGAAGCTCGTCGCGGCATAGCCGGGGGCCGGGTGCGCCGGGGCGCGCACGGTCATGTCGCGTCGGGGTGCGGATACCGCGCCCCGTACGACACGACCACCTCACGAACGCCCGGTCCGCCGTGAGCGCCGTTCACACGATCGACCACACGATGACCGGCTCGTCCTTGCCGCGGACCTGCATCTCGGCGACGCGCACCATCTCCGCGTGCTCGCGCGTGAGCATCTGCCGCACGGAGTCCGCGAGGAAGATCGTGTGGCCGGTCCCCTTCGTCATCGTCTCCAGGCGCGACGCGGTGTTCGTCGTGTCGCCGATCGTCGTGTACTCCATGCGCCGCTCGCTGCCGACGTTGCCGGCCATCACCGGGCCGGCGTTCAGCCCGATCCCGATCTGGAAGTCCTGCCCCCCGCGCGCGCGGATCCAGGTGTTGACCTCCTCCAGCGCCGTGCCCGCCATCTGCTCGGCGGCGGCCAGCGCGCGGTCGGCGTGGTCGATCTGCTCCGTCGGCGCGCCGAACGCCGCCATGATGCCATCGCCCATGTAGGCGATCAGCGTTCCGCCGTGGTCGAGGATCACGTTGCTCATGACGGTCAGGTAGCGATTGAGCACCTCGATCACCTCTTCGGGCGTGCGGTCCTCGCTGTAGCGGGTGAATCCGCGGATGTCGCTGAACAGCACCGTCACGACGCGCCGCTCGCCGCCCAGGCGCAGCTCGTCGTCGACGCGCGCGAGGACGTCGTCGACGACCGCCTCGGGCACGAAGCGCGAGAACAGGTCGCGCACGCGCTGGCGTTCGAAGCCGTGCACGGCCGCGGCCACGCCGACCGCGCCGACGACGCCCAGCACGAGCGCCGCGAGCGGGGACAGCACGGCGACGATCACCCCCGCGCCGAAGGCCAGCTGCGCGGCGGCGGCGAAGCCGACCGCGACCGCGAGACCGGCGAGCGCGCCGCGCGCCGGGCCCAGCCGCGCGGTGGCGAGCGCGCCGACGCTGCCCAGCAGGACGATCAGCAGCCCGTCCAGCCAGCCGGGCGCGGCGCGCAGCGGGAAGCCGTCGAGCGCGGTCTGGATCGCCGCGGCCTGGATCTCCGGGCCGGACATGAGATCGTCGCTCGCCGTCGAGGTCGCGAAGACGTCCTTCAGCACGGGCGCGGTGGCGCCGACGACGACGACCTTGCCGCGCAGCGCCTGCGCCGGCACGCGACCGCGCAGGACGTCGCCGAAGGAGACCGTGCGGACCGTCCGCGGCGGTCCGGGATAGTCGATCCATGCGCTGCCGTCGGCGGCGAACTCGCTGCGCCTGGCCGCGCGCCCGCTCGCGAGCTCGGCCGCGACGACGGCGAAGCCACGCAGGCCGAGATCGTCGTAGGCGAAGCGGCGGATCACGGCGCCCGGGTCGTTTGGCAGGTTGCCGCTGCCGGCGCGGGCGCCGATCGTGCGCAGCACCGCGTCTCCGCCGAAGACGTTGGAGGCGCCGCCGGCGCCGACCTCCGTCGTGCTGAAGACGATCCGCCGCGCCCGTTCGGCGGCGACGACGAGCGCGTTGTCGGCGGCGTCGTCGCCGCTGGGCTCGGTGAACTGCACGTCGTAGGCGATGACCTTCGCGCCCGCACGGCGCAGGCGATCGATCACGCGCGCGTGCAGCGTGCGCGCAAACGGAAAGCGCCTGACGGCGCCGAACGTCCTGGCGTCGATGCCGACGACCACGACGTCGCGCGCCGCGTGCTCGCCGCGCACGGAGAAGCGCGCGTCGACGGTCTCGAGCTCCGCCGCGCGCAGCACGTCGCCCGCCCAGAGCGCGAACACGGCGCCCGTCGTCGCCAGCGCGACCGATGCGTACAGCGTGACCACGAGCCGGCGGCGTCTGCGCATCGGCGACCAGTCTGGCGGGTGCTGGTCGAGCGCGTCATCCAGCGCATCGAACTGCGAGGGGTCGTCCCCGCAGGTACGCACCACGCCGGACGGCCGCCGGACATGGCACGTACTTGCGGGCACGCCGGACCATTAGGCTGCGCCCATGCGACGTGCACGATGCGGCTCGATGGTGCTCTGCGCGGCGCTGCTCATCGCGATCGCGGCCACGCCGGCGCACGCGATCACGAACGTCTACGCCCTCCAGGAGACGATCGCCGCGCCCGGCGGAGCGCTCCTGCAGTACGCCGTCGGTGCCGGCGGCGCGCTGTCGCCGCTGGCACCCGCCGCGCTCGGCACGCCCGCACGGGACATCGCTGTCACGCCGGACGGCCGCTTTGGCTACGTCATGACGTCCGACGCCGAAGTGGGCGCCACGATCATCACGTTCGCGCGCGGGGGGAACGGGCGCCTGGAGCAGACCGGCGCCGTGGGCCCGATGGGCGCGGCCGCGCGCGGGATCGTCGTCGACCCCCAGGGCAGGCGCGTCTACTACGGCCATCCCGCCGACGCGATCTTCTTTCGGGACATCAACGCCGACGGCTCGCTCGGAGCCGAGCGCTCCTTCCCGATCGGCAACACCAGCACGAGCCTGACGGCGTACGCGCAGTACCTCGCGATGACGCCCGACGGCCGCAACCTCTACGCGGCGCAGTATGTCCACCGCACGGGGCTGCGCGTCTGGCAGTCCACGATCGACCCCGCGACCGGCGTCGGGACGCCCAAGGACCCATCCTCCGTCGCGTTCCCGGCGGCCGCCGACGGCCCTGAGCCGGCCGAGGCCGGCCGGCTGGCGATCACCCCGTCGAGCAGCCACCTGTACGCCGCCGCGGACACCGCCGGCGTCGGCATCGGACGGTGGGCGATCGAACCCGCGACCGGCGTGCTCACGGGCGGCACGCTCGAGGCGCCCCCGGCCCACGGTGACGCCGAGGCGGCGATCGCGCTGTCGGCGGGCGGCGGCGCACTGTGGGCGCCCAGCGCGGGCGCCGGGTCCAGCGCGGGGCGCATCCGCCAGTTCTCGGTCGGCGCCGGTGGCGCGCTCGCGCCGCTCGCCGTCGGCTTCGCTGTGGCAGGCCCCGCCCGCGATCTGATTGCCAGCCCCGACGGGACCATGCTGTACCTCGGCCAGAGCGGCACCGTCGGCGCGTGGACGGCGGCTGCCGACGGCACGCTGAGCCACCACGCCGACGCACCGGCCGAACCCGATCCGGCGGTCGTGAACGCCGGCATCGCGCTGTCGCCGTCGCAGCCGCCCGTCGCGACCTTCACGGTGACCGCGGCGTCGGCCCGCCGGGCGAGCGTGTTCGACGCCCGCGCCTCGCGCGATCCGGACGGCACGATCGCGCGCTACGACTGGAGCTTCGGCGACGGCAGCCGCACCCTCGACGGCGGCCCGCGGGTACGCCACGTCTTCGCCACTGCCGGCACACGCAACGTGACGCTGACGGTGACCGACGCCGACGGCACCTCGACCGCACGGCTGTGGACCGGCGCGCGGATGCTGCGAAACGGCGGCCCCGCGGCGCAGGCGACCCGCCGCGTGACGATCACCGCCGCCGGCGCCGCGCGGCCGCGCAAGGGCCGCTCGGTGACCCTCAGGGCCGTCAGCGGCACGATCCTCGTCCGCGTTCCCGGCAGCCGCGAATACGTGCCGATCGGCAACCTGACCGAGATCCCGCTCGGCTCGATCATCGACGCGCGCGAGGGCAAGGCGCGGATCACCGCCGAGGTCAACACGAGGACCGGCCGGACGCAGAGCTCGATCTTCTATGACTGGTACTTCAAGATCCTGCAGACGAAGGGCGCCAAACCGATCACCGAGGCGCGTCTGACGAAGGGCTCCTTCGCGTCGTGCGCGCCGTCGCGCCTGACGCGCCAGGCCGTCACGGCCAAGGCGAAGCGCAGCAGGAAGAGGGTGCGCCGCCTGTGGGGCAGCGGCAAGGGCAACTTCCGCACCGGCGGCAGGCGGTCGTCGGCGACGGTGCGCGGGACGCAGTGGCTCGTCGAGGACCGCTGCGACGGCACGCTCACGCGCGTCAAGCGCGGCCGCGTCGACGTGCGCGTATTTCGCACGAAGAAGGTCGTCCGGCTCTCGAAGCAGCCCGGCCGGCGCTCCAGCTACCTGGCGCGCTAGCCGCCAACCGGTACAGCGCAAAAGAAAGGGCGGCCGCTTGCGCGACCGCCCCAACGTGGCTCAGATGGCCAGGTCTGACGACCTAGATCGTCTGGACGTTGACCGCCTTCGGACCCTTGTCGCCAGCCTCGGCGTCGTAGCTGACCTTCGCGCCCTCGGCGAGCGAGCGGTAGCCCTCGCCGATGATGCCGCTGTGATGCACGAACAGATCCTTCTGGCCGTCGTCAGGGCTGATGAATCCAAAGCCCTTGTCGTCGCTGAACCACTTCACGGTGCCGGTAGGCATTCCGGTTCTCCTCGGAGTCGTGCTGCATACCCCGAGGATGCTGTTCAGGCAACGACACCGGGCGCTGGCACTGCTTCGCCGAATCGACTGCGATCCGGCCTTTCGAGTGGAAAGGTAGCGGGTCACTACCCTGAAGTGCCATGCCAGTCATCAGAGCAGACCTACGCAACGTTGCGATCGTCGCCCATGTCGACCATGGCAAGACGACGCTCGTCGACGCGATGCTCTGGCAGTCGGGCGCGTTCCGAGCCGGACAGGACGTCAACGAGCGCGTCATGGACTCGATGGACCTCGAGCGCGAGAAGGGCATCACGATCCTCGCCAAGAACACGTCGGTCAAGCACGGCGACGTGAAGCTCAACATCATCGACACCCCGGGACACGCCGACTTCGGCGGCGAAGTCGAGCGCGGGCTGTTCATGGTCGACGGCATCCTGCTGCTCGTCGACGCCAGCGAGGGCCCGCTGCCGCAGACGCGCTTCGTGCTGCG